>Ga0233416_10000132_pt1 | contig 21715 bp, 20 predicted proteins | sample Sediment_Towuti__2_FD_188638 | JGI IMG/M metagenome (GOLD analysis project Ga0233416, IMG submission 188638) | Sediment microbial communities from Lake Towuti, South Sulawesi, Indonesia - Sediment_Towuti_2014_0_MG | ecosystem: Environmental > Aquatic > Freshwater > Lake > Sediment | place... | reverse complement strand
CGCTTCCAACTCTACAGCAGGGATTTGCCCAGATCAAATCTATTCCATGGAGGATACACGACCTGGGGCAGCGGATCCGCGACAAAACATACGCGGGACGCCGGATAGCACAGGCTGTGTACAGGGGGAGCCGCCTGCAATCAGAGCAGCCGCTCGACCTCGAAGAGAACACCCCCATCAGATTGGAGATCGAAACGCTGACACCACCGATCTCACAGACCCGGGCAGCCTGGCGGCGCTGGAAATGGGCTTCCGCAGACCTGGTCAGCGCGCTGTTGAAAGCTGCGACTCTTCCGGGCGCCCTGTTTGCCGGTGCGCTGCTTGTCTACGCCATCACGCGCTTCTACGCCCTGGAGCGCTTCCCCATCTACTTTTTCGGCGATGAAGCCATCCAAGTGCTCTTCGCCGAAGACCTCGTCGCCAAGGGTTTTCATAGCCCGGATGGAACCTTCTTGCCGATATACGTGGAAGCCGCAGGAAACCGCTGGACGCCATTAATCTCGATGTATTTTCACGCCTTGACTTTCACCCTTTTCAGTAAGTCCATCGCCGTCACCCGGGCGACCTCGGCAGCCGTCAGCCTGCTGGGCGCTGGAGCAGTGGGTTTGATTTTGCACAAGATCTTCAAAGCACGCTATGCCTGGGCGGGCGTGCTGTTGGTGGCGGTCACCCCGGCCTGGTTCTTACACTCTCGCACAGCGTTCGAGACGGTAATGACCACCACCTTCTATGCCCTTTTCCTCTTGTTTTATCTGTTGTATACCAGCGAGTCGCCGCGCTATCTCTACGCCAGCGTGGTCTTTGGGGCAGCCACGTTCTACTCGTATTCCAACGCCCAGGTGATTATCCTGGCGGCGGCTGGGCTTCTATTCATCTCCGATATCCGCTATCACCTGCGCAATCGAGATGTGGTGCTGAAAGGGCTGCTGCTGGCAGCCGTGTTAGCGATCCCTTTCATCGAATTTCGCTTGAGCCACCCACAAGCGATCAGCGAGCATCTGCGCGTGGTGGGTTCTTACTGGACCCAAGCCATGCCCCTGCACAATAAACTGCTGATATTCACCCAAAAATACCTGTATGGACTCAGCCCGCAGTATTGGTTCCTGCCGAACTCCCATGACCTGCCGCGCCACCGCATGGCGGGCTCCGGACAGATGCAGACCCTCGTGTTCCCACTGGTGTTGCTCGGACTGGCGGTGTGTATCGCAAAGTGGCGTTCGTCACCCTACAGGATAGTTATCCTGGCAGCGCTGGCAACTCCGGTCGGTGCGGGTTTGTTGGATGTAGGTATCGCCCGTGTGCTGGCGTTCATCATCCCCGCCAACCTGCTGGCAGCCCTCGGGCTTGAATGGCTCCTCGCCCGCTGGAAACACAGGCTGCCTTACCAAGCCACGGCCGTGATCTTATTCCTGCTATTATGTTGGGCAAATATCTCTATGCTGCGCACTGCCCTGACCCAAGGCCCACGCTGGTTTGACGACTACGGCCTGTACGGCATGCAGTACGGAGCCCGGCAGCTCTTCGAAGAGGCTATCCCTGAATACCTGGCAAAGGACCCCGAAGTGCAAATCCTGGTCTCCTCCACCTGGGCCAATGGGGCAGATAACCTCTTACGTTTCTTCTTTACTCCCACGGAGCAGCAGCGGGTGCGCATGGAAGGGGTTGACTCGTACCTCTTCCGCAAACTGCCCCTGGATGACCGCATGGTCTTCGTCATGACAGCCTCGGAGTACCAGAAGGCCTCGCAAAGCTTAAAATTTAATTCGGTGAAGGTGGAGAAAACCATCCCTTATCCCGACGGAAGCCCCGGATTTTACTTCACCCGCTTGCAATACGCAGAGAACGCCGAGGCCATTTTCGCCGCCGAACAGGAGGCCAGGCGCCAACTGATGACAGGCTCCATTGTCCTGGATGGTCAGACGGTGGAGCTGCGCTATTCGCTGACCGATATGGGAGAGCCTGTTCTCATATTCGATAATGATCCCTTCACCCTGATGCGCGGCTTAGAAGCCAACCCCTTCATTCTGGAGTTTATCTTCCCTCAGCCGCGCCACGTAGGCGGCTTGACAGCGGATTTCGGCCTGACCAACATTGCCCTGACCGCTAAGCTTTATGTCGATCAGGATGGAGAGCCAGCGACGTACACCAGCACATTCTCGAGCGCTAACAGCGGCAACTCGAGCATCGAAATGCCCCTACCAGAAGCCCCCGAGCGAGTGTCCAAAGTGCGCCTCGAAATCCGCAACGTAGCCAGCGGAGAGACTGCCAACATCCACATCCGAGAGTTGCACCTGCTCCCATGATCCCAAGCGTGACCGTCTTCGTCCCCGCCTACAACGAGGAAGGCAACCTGGCGAACTGCGTCGAGGTGCTCTTATCCAAGATGGATGAGCTGGGTGTGGCATCAGAAATCCTGATCGTAGATGATGGCAGCCGGGACGGCACAGCGTGCCTGGCAGATAAACTGTCTGCCCAGCAGGCACGCGTGCGCGCCGTGCACCACGCCCGTAATATGGGTATTGCAGGGGCATTCCGCACCGCTGCGGGACTAGCGCAGGGGGAGTGGATGATACTCATCCCAGCCGACCTGCCATTGCATCCAGATGAGCTGCGCCGCTACTTTGACGCCTCTCCCGGGGCTGATATCGTCGTCGGGCTGCGCTCTGATCGCAGCGATTACACCCTGCTGCGCCGGCTGGTCTCTGGTGTGAACATCTTCTTGATCCGCACGCTCTTTGGAATGAAGCTGCACCAGTTTCAGTACATTAGCATGTATCGAATGGAAGTATTGCGCCAGATTGAGATCGAATACTGGCGCAGCGCCTTCTTTTTAGCAGAGATCCTGATCAAGGCGCGCGATCAAGGGCGGCGCCTGGTCGAAGTTGATATCCGCTACGCACCAAGAGTTAGCGGGAAGCCTACCGGGGCAAAGCTCAAATTGATCATCCACACAGTGTTCGATATCTTCCATTTCTGGCTGCGTTGGAAGTTTTCCACAAACCGTACTGGAGAAAGCCATTGAAAGCTGTCCTTTTCAATCGACACGGAGGGCCGGAAGTCCTGGAATACACCAATTTTGCCACCCCCGAGCCAGGGCCGGGACAGGCGCTGGTGCGGCTCAAGGCGGCTGCCTTGAACCGCATGGACATATGGGTGCGGGAAGGCTGGCCAGGCATCAAGCTCGAATACCCCCACATCAGCGGGGCGGACGGCGCTGGCGAGATCGCCGCCCTCGGGGAAGGCGTCACGGGATGGTCGGTGGGTGATCGGGTAGTGATCAATCCCAGCCTGCACTGCGGGTATTGCGAGTTCTGCCTGGCTGGGCAAGATAACTTGTGCGTCCAATGGGCCTTGCTGGGCGAGACGGTGCGCGGCACGCTGGCGGAATATGTAGTCGTTCCGAGCACAAACCTTCTCGCTTTACCCGCCGGCTACGAGGCGCACCTGGCTGCCGCCGCGGCGCTGGTCTTTCAAACCGCCTGGCACTCGCTCATCACGCGCGGCGCGCTACGCCCTGGAGAGACGGTTCTGGTGGTGGGAGCTTCGGGTGGCGTGAACACCGCCGCCATCCAGGTCGCCAAGCTGGCCGGAGCGGTGGTGTATGCGGTTGGCTCAGGCGAGGACAAATTGGCTTTGGCAGAATCCCTGGGGGCGGATTATCTTATTGATCGCTCCAAGGATGACAATTGGTCCAAAGCCGTATTCCAACTGACCAACCGGCGCGGCGTGGATGTCGTGGTGGACAATGTGGGCAGCACCTACCCACAGAGCTTTCGAGCGGCGCGCAAGGGTGGGCGCATCTTGAATGTCAGCAACACTGGCGGCCCAAAGTTCGAGATCGATAACCGCTATATCTTTGGCAAGCACCTATCGATTATCGGATCGACGATGAGCACCCGCCAGGACTTCGCCCGCGTGATGGAGCTGGTCTTTGCTGGCAAGCTCAAGCCCGTCGTGGACCGCACTTTCCAGCTCTCGGAGACACGCGCAGCACAGGGATACCTGGAAAGCGGCAGACAGAGGGGTAAAGTGACCATCGATATTCAGGCACAAAGGCCGGAGACTTGAGCCTTCTTCAGTTGATCAATAGAGTAGAATTTTCCAATGTCCAGTTCCGGCTCGCAGCCCGCAAACCACTCGCATGGCATCCCATTTTCTACTCCCTATTCTCGCCCATTCAGCGTAACCTTGCTGGCGCTTGGGGTTTTAACCATTGCAGGGATTAACTTATATCGCTGGATAGAGGCCATCCTACAATGGCGCTTTCTCGCCGGGCTGCTCCCGGCGCTTCCGTCTTATTTACTGTTGAGCGGGCTGTTTTGGAGCCTGGTGGGGTTTCCTTTGACCTGGATGCTGTGGCGCGGCCATCGCAGAGCAGCCCGGCTGGCAATCTGGGGAGCTCTGGCGTATACCATCTACTACTGGCTAGACCGGTTGCTTGCACGCCAGGCATCAGCATTTGATAACCTGCCTTTTACATTAGGATTCACTGTACTGGTACTCGCACTCGTCCTGTGGACAGTATCTCGGCCGAATGCCAGGGCGTTTTTTAGGAAATAACACAAATCGCATGGGAGCGTTGAATGAGCGAAAATGATCCGAAGGTCGAAGCACTGCGCGCACTGAAAAGCCAAGGCCGTTTGGGCGGCGGACCTGAACGCATCGAAGCCCAACACCAGCGTGGCCGCCTGACGGCACGTGAGCGCATCGATCTACTGATGGACAAGGGTTCCTTCCGCGAGATCGATGCCTTCGTAGAGCACCGCACGACTGATTTTGGCCTGGATAAACAGAAATACCTGGGTGACAGTGTAATTACCGGTTGGGGCACCATCGATGGTCGCCTGGTATATGTCTTCTCACAGGATTTCACCGTCTTTGGCGGCAGCCTAGGAGAGGTGCATGCTGAAAAGATCTGCAAAATTATGGATATGGCGATGAAGAACGGCGCGCCCCTGATCGGACTGAACGACTCCGGCGGGGCGCGCATCCAGGAGGGGGTGGTCTCCCTGGGCGGATATGCAGATATTTTCCTGAGGAACACCCTGGCTTCTGGGGTTATCCCGCAGATCAGTGTGATCATGGGCCCTTGTGCAGGGGGAGCAGTGTACTCTCCTGCCCTGACCGACTTCATCATCATGGTGCGCGATTCATCCTATATGTTCGTCACCGGCCCAGAGGTGGTTAAGACGGTAACGCACGAGGAGGTATCCTTCGAAGAGCTGGGCGGCGCCAGCGTACACTCGGAAGTCTCCGGAGTCTGCCACATGGCTGCCGACAGTGAGGCAGACGCCCTCTACCTGATCCGCAAGCTGCTTTCCTACCTGCCCCAGAATAATATGGAGGACGCTCCCTTTGTGCGCAACGGGGATGATCCGCTGCGCATGGAAGAGGCGCTTGACAAGCTGATCCCCGACGACCCAGGCAAACCCTACGACATGAAAGAGGTGATCCGCCTGATCGTGGACGACAGGCAGTTCTTTGAGGTCCACGAGGCTTACGCGCAAAACATCGTGGTGGGCTTCGCACGTTTAGGTGGGCACAGCATCGGCATTATTGCTAACCAGCCCGCCGTATTAGCTGGCGTGCTGGATATCAACTCATCAGAGAAAGCAGCCCGCTTTGTGCGCTTCTGCGATGCATTCAATATCCCGATCCTGACTTTCGTGGACGTGCCTGGCTTCCTGCCCGGCACTGCCCAGGAGCACGGCGGGATCATTCGCTCGGGCTCCAAGCTGCTGTATGCCTACTGCGAGGCCACCGTGCCGAAGCTGACGGTGGTCACGCGCAAGGCCTACGGGGGCGCGTACGACGTGATGAGCAGCAAGCACATCCGTGGCGACGTCAATCTGGCCTGGCCTACCGCCGAGATCGCCGTGATGGGCCCGGAGGGTGCGGTGAGTATCATCTTTCGCAAGGAACTGGCGCAAGCCGAAGACCCTGTCAAGCGCAAGGCTGAGTTAGTTGACGATTACCGCAAGAAACTAGCCAATCCGTACGTAGCCGCTTCGCGCGGCTATATTGACGATGTCGTCGAGCCGCGCGAGACGCGCCCGCGCCTGATCAATGCCCTTGAGATGCTCTCAAATAAGCGCGATACCAACCCGCCCAAGAAACACGGCTGTATTCCGCTTTAGTATCTCTCAGGGTCAGATTTATGGAGACAAATAAATTATGAAAGAAGCAGTCATCGTCGCTGCCGCGCGCACACCCATCGGTGCGCATGGCGGCGCATTAAGCTCGGTGCGCCCCGATGACATGGCGGCGCTGGTCATCGCCGAGGTGGTGAGACGATCGGGCGTCGATCCCGCAGAAGTCGAAGAAGTCTATTTCGGTTGCGCCAACCAGGCAGGCGAGGACAACCGCAACGTTGCCCGCATGGCAACCCTGCTGGCAGGGCTGCCCATCTCTGTTGCTGCGGTCACTTTCAATCGCCTGTGCGCTTCAAGCCTGGCTGCGATCAACGCAGCGGCGCGAGCGATCAAAGTCGGCGAGGGCGATGTTTTCGTCGCTGGCGGGGTGGAATCGATGTCGCGCGCTCCGTGGGTGCTCCCCAAGGCTGAGACGGCCTTTCCCTGGGGCAACCTGACCGCCTGGGATACGACCATCGGCTGGCGTTTCCCCAACCAAACCCTGAAAGAAAAATACGGCAACGAGAGCATGGGCGAGACCGCCGAGAACATATTCGATCAGACCCAAATCCCTCGCGAGGAGCAAGACGCCTTTTCACTGGAAAGCAACCGCCGGGCGATTGCCGCCATCGACTCGGGCCGCTTTGCAGAAGAGATCGTGCCCGTCTCTATCCCGCAGCGCAAAGGCGACCCTATCATCGTGGACACCGACGAACGCCCGCGCCGCGATTCAAACCTGGAATCGCTGGCTCGCCTCAAGGCAGCCTTTCGCAGCGGCGGCAGCGTCACAGCCGGCAACGCCTCGGGCGTAAACGACGGCGCGGCGGCTGTGCTGTTGATGAGCGCCGATAAAGCCAGCGCCCTGGGAATAAAACCCATGGTGCGGGTTGTCTCTTCGGCGGCAGCCGGCGTGGAGCCGCGCACGATGGGCTATGGCCCGGTGCCAGCCACCCGCAAAGCGCTTGACCGGGCCGGGTTGAGCGTCGACGACCTTGGGCTGGTCGAGCTGAACGAAGCCTTCGCCGTCCAGGCGCTGGCGGTGATGAAAGAGCTCGGTCTTAAGCACGCCATCACCAACGTCAATGGCGGCGCGGTGGCTCTCGGTCACCCATTGGGCTGCACGGGGGCGCGCATTGTCTGCACCCTGGTGCACGAGATGCGCCGCCGCGCCCCGCACACGCCCTCCCCATTTTACGGATTGGCTACCCTGTGCGTTGGCGTAGGCCAGGGCGAGGCCACCATTTTCGAGTGGGTAGGAGATTAATCCGTGGCGATCCGTATCAACAAAACCCAATACATAAGACATTTTTCTCTACAAGGATGATGCCATGCCTATCTGGAATCCTGAATATGAAAGCATGCCGCGCGCGGATCTAAAGAAACTGCAAGCCAAGAGATTGCGGCAGATCGTGGAGTACGTTTACCATCAAACGCCTTTCTACCGGCGCAAACTCAAGGACGCCGGCGTGTCCCCAGACGATATCAACACTCTCGACGATCTCAAGCGGCTCCCTTTCACGACGAAGACAGACCTGCGTGATGAATACCCCTTTGGGACATTTGCAGTGCCACTCGAGCAGGTGGTGCGCATCCACGCCTCGAGCGGCACAACGGGCAAGCCCACCGTGGGCGGCTATACGCGCAAAGACATCGAAACCTGGGCAGAAGTGATGGCGCGCACGGTCACATCCTGTGGAGTAACCTCCAGAGATGTAGCCCACAACGCCTACGGCTACGGCCTATTCACCGGCGGGATGGGCTTCCACCTGGGGTTCGAAACGATAGGCGCCACAACCATCCCCATGTCGGGAGGGCTCACCCGGCGGCAGATCATGTTAATGGAGGACTTCGGCGCCACCGTGCTCACCTGCACGCCTTCCTACTCGCTCGTATTGGCAGAAGAAGCGGCTGACATCGGGGTAAATTTCAAGGAACGCATGAGGCTGCGTGCGGGCATCTTCGGCGCGGAGCCCTGGACCGAAGAGATGCGCGGCGAAATCGAGGAGCACCTGGGATTGAGTGCCTATGACGTCTACGGTTTAACCGAGGTGATCGGGCCAGGGGTTTCTATAGAGTGCGAACACCATAATGGACTGCACATCCAGGAAGATCACTTCCTCCCCGAGGTCATCGACCCGGATAGCGGCGAGAGTCTCGATTATGACGATGAAGGCGAGCTGGTTTTCACCACTCTGACCAAAGAGGCCATGCCGTTGATCCGATACCGCACGAGAGACCGCACCGTGCTGCACGGGGAGAAGTGCCCCTGCGGGCGCACCATCGTCCGCATGGAAAAGATACGTGGCAGGACGGACGATATGCTCATCGTGCGCGGGGTGAATGTTTTCCCCTCGCTGGTGGAGAAAGCCCTGCTCAGCGTTGACGGCCTGGATCCTTACTACCAGATTGTGGTCGACCGCGCCAAGGACCAGCTCGATAAGCTGGAAATTTTGGTAGAGGCCAATCGCCGCTATTTCGAGCCAATCGACACCCGCGCTCTGGACCAATTGCGCGACAGTGCCGAGCAAGAGCTACTCCAGACCCTGGGAGTTGGCGCAGTGGTCAAATTGATGGGCCCGCATTCGATCGAACGCTCGGAGGGCAAGGCCAAGCGCGTGGTTGACCGGCGCGATTTGTACAAGTAACAGCTTCGCTGATCTTTGTGAACCTCACCGAATTGTGCTGGAGAACAGTGGGCTGTGCGATCAACCTAAGCGGTTCTCCCAACACGCACTGATTGACCCACTAGGCTTGCGGATTCGAAATCCATTTCAGGATCTTGGACTTAATCGCGTCGCGCACCTTCCGAAACTCCGCCAATTTTTCATCATCACTGCCAACGGCTGCACTCGGATCTTCAAACGACCAGTGCAGACGAGTACCCTGGCCTGGAAAAACGGGGCACTGCACGTCGGCTCGGTCACAAACAGTAATCAGGTAGGCGAATTGAGCTTTTCCCAGGTATTCTGCCAGGCCCTTCGAGCGCTGCCCGGTCAGATCCAGGTCGATTTCTGCCATCACTTGCCGGGTGTAGGGGTGTATCTGGCCGGACTCTAATCCGGCGCTGTGTACCTCATACCGGTCACCGGCGAATTGGCGTAGGAATGCTTCGGCCATTTGGCTGCGGGCTGAGTTGTGGGTACAGAGAAACAAGATTTTCGGCTGGCTTTCACTGGTTCCCCTGTGAACGTCATTTCCCAATAGCGCATGGCCATCGCCGGAGTCGAGCTCATTGAGATTACCGGTTGAGACATACACCACTCGCTCGCAGATATTACCCGGTCCGCCATCCACTCCAGGTTATGCGCCGCCCACATCAGGCGGTTGGCGCGCTCCACGGTGATGGTATCTTCTATCATCTGGCGGGTAAACTCCCGGTGGATCCAGTTATTCAGACTGTCTATAGCATCATCATCTACGGGGATGGCATGGTCTGCGGCGACGTCGCCGGCCACAAACGCATCCAGTGCGCGGTGCAGCAGGGACGAGCCAAGCTCCGCCAATTTAAATTATCGGACAGGCTCATACACCTGGTTTTTCGAAGGGAAATTTTGCTCAAGAAGTTCGACGATCTTTTCAGCAATCTCATCACGCACTTCACGAAAGACAACCATAATCTCTTCCTCGCTACCTCTAGCTTTTGCTGGGTCGGGGAAACTATGGTGCAAGCGCCGGCCGGACCCTAGCCAGAGCGGGCATTCCTCTGCTGCCGAATCGCAAACTGTTACCACCAGGTCGAAGGGGTGTTTAAGGAACTCTTCTACGCTCTTCGACCTCCCGTTGTGCTGTATACCGATCTCGCCCAGGGCTTGTAAGGCCTTAGGATGCACATAGCCAGCGGGATGCGTTCCTGCACTGAAAGCCTGCCAGCGTTCGCCTAAGCGAGTGTTAATAATCGCCTCAGCCATCTGCGAGCGGCAGGAGTTGCCAGTGCATAAAAAGAGGACGGTTCTTTTACACAAGGCTTAAAGTTTGCTTTCATCGTCGGATATATCGATTTCCTTGAGCTCCCCGGTTGTTACATAGATGGCTCGTTCACATACATTGGTAACGCGGTCTGCCACTCGCTCCAGGTTGTGTGCAGCCCACATCAAGTAGTTGGCGCGGTCAATGGTGGTTGGATTGGTCAACATGATCGCCACCAACTCCCGGTAGATTTGGTTATATAGGCCGTCAACCATATCGTCCTCTTGAGGAATGAGTTTGGCGGCTTCTGTGTCCTTACTGATAAAAGCCCCCACAGCGCGATGGAGCATGCTCACCGCGATTTCGGCCATGCGCGGGATATCGATGAGCGGTTTGACATGGGGTTGATCACCAAGCATCAAACAGATTTTGGCTATGCCTTTAGCATAATCGCCCATGCGCTCCAGCTCGCCGACAACTTCCAGGATCGAAGCCAGTAGACGCAGGTCACCAGCCATAATGGGCTGTTGAGTGGCGATGGTAATCATGCACTCATTCTCGATTTCAAAACGTTTGGCGTTTACCTTGGCGTCACTATCGTAGACTTTTCTGGCCATAGCCAGGTCCCGTCGTTTCAATGCATCGACAGAGTCGATGATTGCCTGTTCCACCATGCTATCGAGTACTAGGAGCTCATCCAGCAGGTGCCGAATTTTTCTATCTAGTAGTTCTCTGGCCATGTTTCATTGCCTTTTTCTGGAATATTCTCCTATCCAAACCGCCCAGTCACGTAATCTTCTGTACGTTTGTCTTTAGGGTGGGTGAAAATATCTATTGTCCGACCATACTCGATCACCGTTCCTGTTTTCAGATCCTCAGTGAGCATCATCATGGCGGTAAAGTCTGAAGCGCGGGCGGCTTGTTGCATGTTGTGGGTAACGATCACAATCGTGTAGTTCTCTTTGAGCTGCTGCATCAGCTCCTCGATCTTTAAGGTGGCAATTGGATCTAAAGCTGAGGCTGGCTCATCCATCAAAATGACCTCTGGCTCGACAGCAATGGTGCGGGCGATGCATAGACGTTGCTGTTGACCCCCTGAAAGTGCAAGCGCAGGGGAATTGAGTTTATCTTTTACCTCATCCCATAACGCAGCACCTCTCAAAGATTTCTCAACCAGATCATCCATGTCAGACTTAGAGCCCTTAAACCCGTTAATTCTAGCGCCCCAGGCGATATTTTCATAGATGCTCTTCGGGAAGGGGTTGGGTTTTTGAAAGACCATACCAATGTGGCGACGGACTTCCACAGGGTCCACCAATGGATTGTAAATGTTCTGCCCCATGAACAAAATCTCACCTTCTGCAAAAGCTGAGGGAATCAGATCGTTCATGCGGTTGAAGGCTCGTATCATCGTGCTCTTGCCGCAGCCGGAGGGACCAATGATAGCAGTCACTTTCTGCCGTGGAATAAAGAGGCTAACATCTCTCACCGCTTGGAAGTTCCCATAATAGATGGATAAATTGCGCACTTCGATGGCGTACTTTCCGACAGATTGGCTTGTGATATCCTGAGAAACAATATTCGATGCAGATCGAAGAGCAACTTTAAAGTTCATACTAATCTCCTGCTGAAACGATTGCGAAGCAGTATTGCAGATGCATTCAAGGTAAGAAGTAAAATCAATAAAACGATGATTGCCGCGGCAGCAATATTTCGAAAATCATCCTGTGGTCGGGCCGTCCATTGGTAGATTTGGATAGGCAAAGTGGTGAATTTTGAAAACGGCCCGCTTGGATCCAGAGTGATCAAGGTTGAAGCGCCGACAACCACGAGTGGGGCAGTCTCCCCGAGAGCCCGTGAGATAGCTAGGATTGTTCCGGTGAGTATCCCGGGCAGCGCAGCTGGTAGCACATGATGCCAAACGGTTTGCCACTTTGTAGCGCCAAGACCGTATGCTGCCTGCCGTAAAGAATTTGGCACAGCGCGGATGGCCTCCTGCCCATTGATAATAATTAGAGGCAAAACCAAAAGAGCCAGCGTTAACCCCGCAGAGAATATGGTGCGACCATTGGCTGTCGAAGGATCTGCGACGAGACCGAACAACGAACCACTTGTGATGGGCTCGAGCGCACGTACAAAGATTGCCAACCCAAGCATACCATAAATAATTGAGGGTACACCAGCCAGGTTATTGATGTTTGTCTGAATGATGCGATTAATACTGTTATCCGTGGCGTATTCTTCCAGGTAAATCGCCGCACCCACACCCAAGGGAAAGGCGACCAGGATGGTAATGGCAATTGTCCACAACGAACCGATGACCGCTGTCCGTACACCAGCGAAGAGGGGCACGCTGGCTTGGGGCGTGATCAAAAATCGGGGTGTGAGCCAGGTTCGGAATACCAGAGTGCCATTCGGATAACTACTTGCCAATGTCTCTTCGATTTCGTTTCGCTTGAATAAGGAGTCCACGAGGGAGAAGGTTACCTTCACATCCGGTTTCAATACGCGTTCAACTACCAGATCGAACACATCATCACGACTGCGCTGTTCGAAGGGGAGATCGCGCTGTAGTGTCCGGAAGGCACCTAGGGTGATATTCTCTTCCAGGATCCTGATCAGAGCGTCTTTGGTGAGATCTTCAAGAGGTACATCACCTGCATTCAGACTGGCGGGATTAATTTTTGTCTCTATAATGAGATATCCAAAAGTGCTGTTGAGGATGTTATACAGCAACGCTGTCAGAGTGATAATGCCAACAATCGTGGATACCTGAAATATCAGCCGCCAGATTAGCGCCATGCGATGGCGTTGGGGAAGGTTATTTACCGATTGCTTCCCAAATATCCCTCTTTCGTTCATTCATATACCTCTCGAAAACGGCGCACGATCTGTTGGCTGATGATGTTCAATGACAGGGTAATAAAAAACAACAGCAAGCCGATAGCAAAAATGCTGTTGTAGTCAATCGAGCCATAGGACAAATCGCCTCCACTGATGCGCACGATATGCCCTGTCATCGTTTCAGCCGCTTTAAAGGGGTTGAAAGTAAAGGCCGGTCCGGCCCCGGCTGCCAGGGCAACGATCATCGTCTCGCCGATGGCGCGCGAGATGCCCACGATGATGGCTGCCGCAATACCTGAAAGGGCTGCCGGTACAACAATACGTACCGCAACCTCTAGCTTGGTAGCTCCTACGCTGTAGGCCGCTTCGCGGAGGGAGCGCGGCACAGCGCTCAGGGCGTCCTCGCTCATCGAGCTGATCAATGGCAAGATCAGGATCCCCATGACCAAGCCGGCGGATGCCGTGTTGTAGATTTGAACTATATCCCGCCCGAAGATCGAGCGAAGCAAAGGCGTCATGAAGGTCAATGCGAAGTAACCATAAACTACCGTAGGGATGCCTGCAAGCACTTCTAATGTGGGTTTTAACAGGTTGCGCGCTCTGGATGTAGCATACTCACTCAAGTAAATCGCCACGCTAAGCCCCAACGGGATGGCGATGAGCATGGCAAAGAAAGTGGTTATCAAGGTTGCGTTAACCAGTGGCAAGACACCAAAGTTGTATAGCTGGGGCTGCCATTGGGTGCCGGTAAAAAACTCAACCAGATCCACTTGCGGATCAGCAAAGAAGAGCATGGCTTCTTTCCCCAATTCATATACAATCCCGATTGTAGTTAAGATCGAAAATGTTCCGCAGAAGAAAAGGAACCCCTGGATTATGGCTTCATCGATGCGGGGTTTCCTTTTCAATCTCTGTGCATAAATGGTTTTGTCAATAGAATTTGACGAGTTCATTGCTGTATACTGGTTTTGCTCATCAATTTTTCTTCTGGATCGTACAGGAAGCTAACCGAATAGCAATCAGGTAAACGATCTACCATTTGGTTTTGGGAGGCTGCTCCAACCCTTACTGCTGCCAGGAAGACAAGCGTTGAGAATAGTCCAAGTATGAGTAATACCCAAATCATATTTCCCTCCAGTTTGATTAGCATAGATTTTCTTCACTGGTAACAATTTTCGACCAGCATTTCCGTTATCCCCTAAGGCAGGGGATAACGGAAATGCAAATGAAATATAGTCTATATCCTAATTCCCTTCCCGCCGGCATTATTTCATGGCCTCCAACCAGGCTTGCATGGCACCATCAAGAGAAGCTTCAGATGCGGGGAAGTAGCCGACATCGAGGATCTCTTCGTTGACGTAGGTGAGGTAATAGTTGATGAAGGCAGCCACCTGAGGCTTGGATTGCATGATGTTGGCGTCGGAGTATATGAACAGGGGGCGAGCCAGCGGGTATCCACCGGATTCGGCGGATTCAGCGGTGGGAGCAACGCCGCTGATAGAGAGGGCATTGAGCCGATCCTGGTTCTCCTGGTAGTAGGCGAAGCCGAAGTAGCCGATGGCGTAGGGGGAGCCTTCGACACCCTGGACGAGGACGTTATCGTCTTCGGAGAGCTGCATGTTCTGGGCGCTGAGGATGGCTTCTTCACCCTTGGCGGCATCATCTCCGAAGGCAGGGGTCACGACCGCTTCAACGAAGTAATCGAAGGTGCCTGAGTCGGTGCCTGGGGAGAAGCGCAGGATGGGCTCAGCCGGCCAGGAGGGGTCGACGTCGGCCCAGGTCTCGGCAGTGGAGAAGATCAGGGCCAGCTGCTCGAGGCTGACGTCGGTGAGGAAGTCATTCTCGCTGGAGACGACCACAGCCAGTGCATCAGTGCCAACCCGGAACTCGGTAGGGGTACGTCCAATAGCTTTGCAGTTCTCGACTTCGGAGTCCTTGATAGGGCGGGAGGCATTGGAGATGTCGGTCTCACCAGCCTTGCAGAAGCGCTCGAAGCCAGCGCCAGAGCCGATCGAGTCAATGGTGATATTTCCGGTGTAGCCTTCTTCCTTGAAGCGCAAAGCCATGCGCTCGGAGAGCGGGAAGACAGTGGATGAGCCAGCGGCGATGATGTCACCGGTCACCGTGCCCGGATCCACTTCAGGTAGAATTCCAACCATGCTCGGGGATTCGAGCGGGGTGGGCTCTTCCGTCATGACTGGTTCTTCGGTCATCATTTGAGCTTCTGTGGCTTGGGAAACAGAGGTCTGAGTGGGATTCTGCATGACAGATTCACTTGCACATGCGCTCAGCAGGAAGGCTGCGTTGATCAAGACTGCAAACAATGCGTAATATTTCCGAAACATTTCTTCTCCTCCAAGGATTGTGCCTAGCTCATTGGGAGTTGCCAGGCTGAGACTTTCACATCAATTCTATAAATCCTGTTTTTTCCATATTATGTAAGCGGAGGAAGGATAACACGCTCTCTTTAATACTTTGAAAAGGGGGTGTAAGGGGTTTGTAATCGTTTTGTAAATGTGGAACGGAAGTCCCCAGCTCCTTTGTAAGAACCGGGGACCGGGCAGGAAAACGTAATGGTTGCGGTTCAGGCCAGCGGGATGGTAAAGTAAAATGTGCTACCCTGGCCAGGCACGCTCTCAGCCCAAATATGACCACCGTGGGCTTCCACCAGATGGCGTGCAATCGCCAACCCCAAGCCAGTACCTTTCCCGGAGCGAGCGCGGTCGGCCTTATAGAAGCGCTCGAAGATGCGCGGCAGGTCGGCAGGATCAATGCCGATTCCGCTGTCGGCCACGCAAAAGCGCACTGTCCGGCCTTGCACCTCGGCGCTCACCGTTACATTCCCCCCCTCGGGTGTGAACTTAATCGCGTTGTGCAACAGGTTGACGACCACTTGCTCGATGCGAGCGGCATCCACCAGTATTGGTGGCAGATCGTCTGAGCAAGCCAGAGACAACCTGAGGTTCGCACGTTCGGCCTGCAGAGCCAGGCGCTTGTATGCTGGCGCGATGATCTCCAATGGGGCTATTGGCTTCAAAGACAGCGGAACACGGCCTGACTCGATCCGCGACAGTTCCAAAAGCTCCGAGACCATCAGGCTGAGCGCGTCGACTTCGGTTTCCATCTGAGCCAAAAAACGCTGGGCGTTGGGCGGGTCGTTCAGCGCGCCATCCTGCAGGGTCTCTGTCAAGGCCTTGAGCGCTGCCAGGGGAGTGCGCAGCTCGTGGGAGACATTACTGATGAAATCGCGCCGGATGGTCTCGGTTTGGCGTTGGCGAGTCACATCCTGAAAAAGCAGCAGTGTGCTGCCTGGCAAGAGCGGGCCGAGCGGTGTCGCAGTCCCTTCCAGGGAAAGCTTCTCGCGGCCTAGCTCAAAACTGGACGACTGGCCCTCGCCACTGGCCTGGCTGCGCTGCCACATTTCGACCAGTAGATGGTGGCGGGTAACTTCGACCAAGGGCCGGTTCAGTGCAGCAGCCTGGTTCACGCCGAACATTTTCTCCGCAGCGGCGTTGAGAAGCTGCACTCGTCCATCATGATCCACGATCAGCACGCCATCCGTCATCTTCTGCAAGACGGCTGACAGCTTAGCGCCCTCGGTCTGCAAAGCATGCAGCTGATCCCGCAGTTGTACAGACATCACTTTGAATGCGCGGGCAAGTTGCCCTACCTCATCTCTGGATGCCGCAATTGGGGAACCGGCGATTTGCCCAGATGTCATCTGGCGTACCGCCTGGATCAACTCCCTCACCGGACGAGTGATACGATGCGAGATGAGAGCCGCCAGCAGGATCGTAAACACGATCACGAGCAATGTAGCTGTCGTCAGGATCCGTTGGAGTTGAGCGACATTCTCTTCCACCTCCTGCAGCGGCAAGGCAACACGGACGACCCCGATTGTTTGCCCATCCTGTTTGATGGGAACTGCAACATACATCATCTCTTGGCCAATCGTACGACTGAAGCGAGTGCTGCTGCCTAGTCCGTGTTCTAGCGCCGCAGCAATTTCAGGACGGTTGAGGTGATTGTCCATCTGTGTTCGGTCTTCGTGCGATTCACCTAATACTGTACCATCTATTCCCACAATCGTCACACGAGCCTCCAGCAGGCCGGCCCAATGATGTATGGTCTCTTTCAGAGTCGCCCCCGGTGCCTCGTTTTGCAGGAGCGGCGCAATAACTTCACCAAGCATGCGAGCCTCGGTTGTCAATTTGGATTCCAGGCTATTATGGTAATTTTGCCGCAGGATATTGGACAGGTACAGCCCCAAGACCAGCAGAGAGAACAAACTGAGAAGGGCAAAGGGAAGGGTGATGCGCCAGCGGATTGAGTGAAACACAGGCTCAGCCCTCGAAGCGGTAGCCCGCCCCACGCACGGTGACGATCCGCACGGGGTGGGCAGGGTCGATTTCGATCTTCTCGCGTAGGCCGCGAATATGAACATCCACTGTACGGGTCCCCCCCAGATATTCCCACCCCCAAACCTGCTCCAGTAATTCTATGCGGGTGAGTGCCTGTCCGCGATGCTGCGCCAAAAAAGAAAATAGCTCGAATTCCTTGGGTGTGAGTGATAGGGGCTTCTCATCCAGGCGTACTTCGCGGCGGGTTAGATCCAGGGTAAGGTTGCCCAATTGGATGATCTTGCTATCTTCTGGTTGGGGCACGCTGATGGCAACTTCTTCTTGCAGTAGGCGCTGGCGGCGCAAATGCGCCTTGACCCGGGCCATCAACTCACGCATGCTGAAGGGCTTGGTGATATAATCGTCCGCCCCGATCTCAAGACCTACCACACGGTCGATCTCGTCGTCGCGAGCGGTGAGCATCAGAATCGGGACGGCCATCTCCCGCCGCAGGATGCGGCAAACTTCGATCCCATCTAACTTTGGCAGCATCAGATCCAGCAAAATCAGGTCGGGCCGTAAGCTGCGGGCAACTTCTAAGGCAGCCAGACCATCCTGGACGGCCTCAACCGTGAATGCCTGACCCTTCAGGTTATATACCAGGGTCTCGCGCAAAACCGGATCGTCTTCGACCACAAGAATTGTTAACATACGCGGATTATAACATGGGCAGATTGGTTCAAAAGCCAGACGTCTGCTTTTAACCTGTTCGACCGACACCGGAACCAATTCGCCCCCAATTGTCGAATGCTATGACTCATCTCCCCCCTGTATCCCGCCGGATTTCTACTGGTCGGGGAAAACAAAAAAACGGCGCAGGCTTGTAGAAATTCTTGTCTGATGGTAGGATAACTATCTGGTTTGAGAGCCAGCCCATTCTCCCAATACAAAAACTCCAAGGTGAACCATGTTTAATAAAGTGCTCATCGCAAACCGGGGCGAAATTGCTGTGCGCATCATCCGCGCTTGCCGGGAGCTGGGTATGCGCACTGTGGCTGTGTATTCCGAGGCAGATCGCCAGGGGCTGCATGTGCGCTATGCCGACGAGGCTTACCTGTTGGGGCCGGCGCCCTCACGCGAGTCTTACTTGCGCGGTGATAAGATCATCGACATCGCCCGTAAATGCGGCGCAAAGGCTATCCACCCAGGGTACGGCTTTTTAGCCGAGCGAGCCGACTTCGCCCAGGACTGCCTTGACGCTGGCCTGGCTTTCATCGGGCCGAAGCCCTCGTCCATCGCCGCCATGGGCGATAAAGCCGTTGCCCGAGCTACGGTGGCAAAAGCAGGCGTGCCGGTGGTGCCAGGCACCGAAGGTGAAGGCGGGTTGAGTGATGAAGAGCTGCTGTCTGTGGCCCCAGAGATTGGTTTCCCCTTGCTGGTTAAAGCTACGGCAGGCGGCGGCGGTAAAGGCATGCGCGAAGTGCATAACTTGGAGGAAATGCACTCCCTATTGCACTCTGCCAGGCGTGAGGCAGAGGCCAGCTTTGGGGATGGCAATGTTTACCTGGAAAAACTGGTCGAAGGAGCGCGCCACATCGAATTTCAGATCCTGGCGGATTCCCACGGTAATGTGATCCACCTGGGAGAGCGCGAATGCTCCTTGCAACGCCGTCACCAGAAGCTCCTGGAAGAGTCACCCTCTCCCTTTATCAGTGATGACGATGAAATACGCCAGCAAATGGGCTCCGTGGCGGTGCGCGCAGCCCAGGCGGTAGGCTACGTCAACACTGGAACCATCGAATTCCTGGTGGATAAGGATAAAAACTATTACTTCCTGGAAATGAACACCCGCCTGCAAGTGGAACATCCGGTCACCGAGATGGTCACCGGCGTGGACATCGTCAAGGAACAAATCCGTATCGCTCGCGGGCGGCAATTGCGCTACACTCAGGAGAATATCAATCTCAACGGCTGGGCGATCGAGTGCCGCATCAATGCGGAGGACGCTTACAACAACTTCCTGCCGTCCACCGGGCAAATTTCTCACAGTTTGTTACCCACCGGGCCGGGCGTGCGCGTGGACACCGGCGTCTACCCTGGCTTCGAGATATCACCTTATTATGACTCGCTGATCTCAAAATTGATCGTCTGGGGTGAGACGCGCGCCGAGGCGATCTTGCGCATGCGCCGCGCCCTCGAAGAGTACAAAATTGTGGGCGTGCGCACCAATATCCCCTTCCACCAGAATCTCATGGATTCGCATCGCTTCATGGGCGGGCAATTCGACACGCGTTTTGTGGAAGAGCGCTTTTCTATGGAAGCAGCCGAGGAGGGCAAGACCCCTCGCCCGGAGATCGCCGCCATCATCGCCACCCTGGTTGCCCACCAACAGACACAACGCGCCGCCCACATTATCCAGCGCGGCGAGCGGGATACCAGCAACTGGAAATGGATCAGCCGTTGGGAGCGCATGCAAAGATGAGCGTGGAGTGAAGAGTAAAGGGCGTTTATGAAATACGTGACCGCCATCGGTGAACGCGAGTACATCATTGAAATCGTCGACGAGCGACATATCCTCCTGGACGGAGCCCTTTTCGAGGTGGACTTCAATACCGTCAGCGGGCAACCGGTTTATTCCTTGCTGCTGGATGGGCAGTCTTACGAATCGTTTGTCTATTCCGGCGAGGAAGGCTGGCAGGTGCTGCTGCATGGCATGCTTTACCTGGCTTCCGTGGAAGATGAGCGCGAGAAACGCCTGCGCGCGGCCGCAGGGGGCAACATCATCGAACGCGGCGAGGTCCACTTGCGGGCGCCAATGCCTGGTCTGGTGATCGCCGTGCTGGTCAACGAGGGTCAAAGCGTGGACAAAGGTGAAGTGTTGGTGATCCTGGAATCGATGAAGATGCAGAACGAGCTCAAGTCTCCACGCCCAGGTACGATCGCGCGTATGCGCGTGAGATCTGGCGATAGCGTGGAACAAAGGCAGACCCTGTTGAGTGTCGTCTGAACAGATGAATAACCAGGAGTTGGAAGTAAAGTTCTATGTCTCCGACCTGATGGAGATCGAGGCACGCCTGCGCCTCTTAGGGGCGCATCAGGTGCAAGCCCGCGTGCACGAGGTCAATTTGCGCTTCGATACACCGGATGGCGACCTGGGGCGCGGTTACCGCGTGCTGCGCCTGAGGCAGGACGATGCCGTCCGGCTGACCTACAAGGGCCCCAGCCAGTACCAGGAGGGCGTGCGCGCCCGCCAGGAGATCGAGTTCAGCGTGAGCGATTTCGAGGCCGCCCGCCTCTTTCTGGAGGCGCTTGGGTTTGTTGTTTCCATGGTATACGAGAAGTACCGCACCACGTACGAGCTGGACGGCGTGCAGATCACCCTGGATGAGATGCCCTACGGGGATTTCATCGAGATCGAGGGGCCAGACCCAAAAAGCATCCGTGGCGTCCAGGACCGCCTGGGATTGGATTGGGAGAAACGCGTCCCCGAAAGCTACACCGCTCTCTTTGAGCAACTGCGCCCCGCCCTGGGGCTGCCTTTCAGGGACCTGAGCTTCGCCAACTTCGACGGACTGGACATCTCGATGGATGTTATCAAAATTCACCCCGCTGACCGGCCGGAACCAGGGCCTTCACAAGGTCGATAGCCCAGGGGGAAGTTGGGGGAGCAGTCAGGCGGCTTCACCGCCTGACTGCTCCCCCACACCCCCTTCTTCACATATTCATGAAACAGGAGAAATCTGATGCCCAAAGACTATAGCCTTAGTGTCACACCCCCGACAGAGATAACGCAAGCCAAATACGCCTGCGATGACGACTGGATTCGCGACTTCTTCCAGCATGCGCAGGTCGGGCATGTCGCCACGAGCTGGGACGACCAGCCCTTTGTCACGCCCATACTCTTCTGGTATGACCCACAGCGCCACGAGATCTACTTCCATACAAATGTCACCGGGCGGCTGGGCGCCAACCTTGAGCGCCAGGATAAAGTCTGCGTTGAAGCCAGCCGCATGGGTCGCCTGCTGCCCGCCAACACAGCCATGGGATTTGCCCTACAATATGAGAGTGTTGTCGCCTTTGGGCGTGGACGCCTGATAAACGACGACGATGAAAAACGGCGCGCATTGTACGGGTTAATCGGTAAATACTTCCCCGGAATGACTCCAGGAGTGCATTACCGGCCAATTGTCGACGAGGAGTTGACCCAGACAGCAGTTTATGCTATCACCATCGAAAGCTGGAGCGGCAAACGCAACTGGAAGGCGCGCGCCAAACAATCCCCTGATTGGCCCCCGCTAGGGGAGGAATGGTTCAAGGAGGGCAATTGACCGAGGCTGCCGTCCTGAGCGAGCCAGGTTCCCGCCTGGCACGCGGCTACTTGATCTGCCTGACGGCCACCGTCATCTGGTCGACCACCGGCATATTCATCGGCTACATCACGCAGAACTTCAAGATGCCGCCGCTGCTGCTGGCGTTCTGGCGCGACCTGATTGT
>Ga0233416_10000129_pt1 | contig 21851 bp, 27 predicted proteins | sample Sediment_Towuti__2_FD_188638 | JGI IMG/M metagenome (GOLD analysis project Ga0233416, IMG submission 188638) | Sediment microbial communities from Lake Towuti, South Sulawesi, Indonesia - Sediment_Towuti_2014_0_MG | ecosystem: Environmental > Aquatic > Freshwater > Lake > Sediment | place... | reverse complement strand
CCTACGAGGACATCCTCAAGACCGTCCGCTACCTGGTGAAGCTCCATGCCGGCGAGGAGGGCTACGAGCCCGACGACATCGACCACTTCGGGAACCGGCGGCTGCGCTCGGTCGGCGAGCTGATCCAGAACCAGATCCGGATCGGCCTCTCGCGCATGGAGCGTGTCGTGCGCGAGCGCATGACCACCCAGGACGTCGAGGCCATCACGCCGCAGACGCTCATCAACATCCGGCCGGTCGTGGCATCGATCAAGGAGTTCTTCGGGACCAGCCAGCTGTCGCAGTTCATGGACCAGACGAACCCGCTCGCCGGGCTCACGCACAAGCGGCGCCTGTCGGCGCTCGGCCCCGGCGGCCTCTCGCGTGAGCGTGCGGGGTTCGAGGTCCGAGACGTGCACCCGAGCCATTACGGCCGCATGTGCCCGATCGAGACGCCCGAGGGTCCGAACATCGGCCTCATCGGCTCGCTCTCGAGCTACGGGCGCATCAACCCGTTCGGCTTCATCGAGACGCCGTACCGTCGCGTGGTCAACGGCAAGGTCACCGACAAGATCGACTACCTCTCGGCCGATGAGGAGGACCGCCACGTCATCGCGCAGGCGAACGAGCCGATCGACAAGGCCGGCAACTTCCAGAACCCGCAGGTCCTGTGCCGGCGCAAGGGTGGCGAGGTCGACTCGGTTCCGCCGAACGAGGTCGACTACATGGACGTGTCGCCGAAGCAGATCATCTCCGTGGCCGCGGCGTTGATCCCGTTCCTCGAGCACGACGACGCCAACCGAGCCCTGATGGGCGCGAACATGCAGCGCCAGGCCGTGCCCCTGCTCCGTGCCGAGGCGCCGATCGTCGGCACCGGCGTGGAGTTCCGCGCGGCCGTGGACGCGGGCGACGTCGTCCTGGCCGAGGAGTCCGGCGTCGTCGAGGACGTGTCCGCCGAGGAGATCGTCGTCAAGGAGCGCTCGGGCAACCTGCACGCCTACAAGCTGCAGAAGTTCCGTCGCTCGAACCAGGGCACCGCGATCAACCAGAAGCCCCTCGTGAACGACGGCGACAAGATCGTGAAGAACCAGGTCATCGCCGACGGTCCGTCGACCGAGGCCGGCGAGATGGCGCTCGGCCGCAACCTGGTCGTCGCGTACATGCCGTGGGAGGGCCACAACTACGAGGACGCGATCATCATCTCGGAGCGCTTGGTCAAGGACGACGTCCTCACGTCGGTCCACATCGAGGAGCACGAGGTCGACGCGCGCGACACGAAGCTCGGCGCCGAGGAGATCACGCGGGACATCCCGAACGTCTCCGAGGAGATCCTGAAGGACCTCGACGAGCGCGGCATCGTTCGCATCGGCGCGGAGGTGAACCCCGGTGACTACCTCGTCGGCAAGGTGACCCCCAAGGGCGAGACCGAGCTCACGCCCGAGGAACGCTTGCTGCGCGCGATCTTCGGGGAGAAGGCGCGCGAGGTGCGCGACACCTCCCTCAAGGTCCCGCACGGGGAGAGCGGCAAGGTGATCGGCGTCCGCGTGTTCACCCGCGAGGACGGCGACGAGCTCTCGCCGGGCGTGAACCAACTCGTCCGCGTGTACGTCGCCCAGAAGCGCAAGATCAGCGACGGCGACAAGCTCGCCGGACGCCACGGGAACAAGGGCGTGATCTCGACGATCCTGTCCGAGGAGGACATGCCGTTCCTCGCCGACGGGACGCCGGTCGACATCATCTTGAACCCGCTCGGCGTGCCCTCGCGGATGAACCTCGGGCAGGTGCTCGAGTCGCACCTCGGGTGGGCCGCTCTCGTCGGCTTCCGCAAGGACGGGGAGGATCACGAGGGCCCGGTCCACGTGTCGACGCCGGTGTTCGACGGTGCCCGTGAGAACGAGATCCTCGAGGCGATCCGCAGTGCGCATCCGAACGCCGACGGCGTCCGTCTCGTCGACGACGTCGGCAAAGCCGTGTTGTACGACGGGCGCACCGGCGAGCCCTACGAGCAGCCGGTGACCGTCGGCGTGGCGTACATCCTGAAGCTCCTCCACCTCGTGGACGACAAGATCCACGCTCGGTCCACGGGTCCGTACTCGATGATCACGCAGCAGCCGCTCGGCGGGAAGGCGCAGTTCGGCGGCCAGCGCTTCGGCGAGATGGAGGTGTGGGCCCTCGAGGCCTACGGCGCCGCCTACGCGCTCCAGGAGCTGCTGACGATCAAGTCCGACGACGTCCTCGGTCGCGTGAAGGTCTACGAGGCCATCGTCAAGGGCGAGAACATCCCCGAGCCCGGTATCCCCGAGTCCTTCAAGGTGCTCATCAAGGAGATGCAGTCCCTGTGCTTGAACGTCGAGGTCCGCTCGGCGGAGGGCGAGGAGATCGAGCTCAAGGAGACCGACGAGGACGTGTTCCGCGCCGCGGAGGAGCTGGGTATCGACCTGTCCCGCCGCGAGCCGGCCGGCGCCGACTTCGACTAGGAGGGTTTCACTTGCTGGACGTGAACTACTTCGACGAGATCCGCATCGGCCTCGCGACCGCGGACCAGATCCGCGCGTGGTCGAACGGCGAGGTCAAGAAGCCGGAGACGATCAACTACCGGACCCTCAAGCCGGAGAAGGACGGCCTGTTCTGCGAGCGCATCTTCGGTCCCACCCGGGACTGGGAGTGCCACTGTGGCAAGTACAAGCGGGTTCGCTTCAAGGGCATCATCTGCGAGCGCTGCGGCGTCGAGATCACGCGCTCGAAGGTGCGCCGCGACCGGATGGGCCACATCGAGCTCGCCGCTCCGGTGACGCACATCTGGTACTTCAAGGGCGTGCCGAGCCGCCTCGGCTACCTGCTCGACATCGCGCCGAAGGACCTCGAGCGGATCATCTACTTCGCCGCGTACGTCGTGACGCGGATCGACGCCGACCGCCGTCACAAGGACCTCCCCGAGATCGAGAAGCAGGTCGATGAGGAGAAGCGCGAGCTCGAGGCCGAGCGCGACGACGAGATCAAGGGCCGGCTGTCCGAGCTCGAGGACCGTTTGCGCGAGCTCGAGAGTGAGGGCGCGAAGGGCGCGCAGCTCTCGGCGGCGCGTCGTGAGGCGCAGCGTGACATCGAACGCATCACGGAGATGACCAAGCGCGAGACCGACCACCTCGACGAGGTGCTCACCGCCTTCAAGAACCTCAGTGTGAAGCAGCTCGTCGCCGACGACGCCGTGTATCGCTCGTTGCGCGAGCGTTTCGGTGACTACTTCGAGGGGGGCATGGGCGCCGAGGCGATCAAGCGCCTGCTCGGCGACCTCAAGCTCGAGGAGGAGGCCGACCTCCTCCGCGACCAGATCGCGAACGGCAAGGGCACGCGCCGGCTGAAGGCGATCAAGCGGCTGAAGGTCGTCAACAACTTCACCGAGGGCCGCAACTCGCCCCTGGGCATGGTCCTCGACGCGATCCCGGTCATCCCGCCGGATCTGCGGCCGATGGTGCAGCTCGACGGCGGGCGCTTCGCGACCTCGGACCTGAACGACCTGTACCGGCGAGTCATCAACCGGAACAACCGTCTGAAGCGGCTGCTCGACCTGCAGGCGCCCGAGATCATCGTGAACAACGAGAAGCGCATGCTCCAGGAGGCCGTCGACGCGCTGTTCGACAACGGCCGCCGCGGGCGTCCGGTGACGGGTCCGGGCAACCGGCCGCTCAAGTCGCTGTCCGACATGCTGAAGGGCAAGCAGGGGCGGTTCCGTCAGAACCTGCTCGGCAAGCGCGTCGACTACTCGGGCCGCTCGGTCATCGTGGTCGGCCCAGAGCTTCGGCTGCACCAGTGCGGTCTGCCCAAGCAGATGGCCCTCGAGCTCTTCAAGCCGTTCGTCATGAAGCGGCTCGTCGACCAGGTCCTCGCGCAGAACATCAAGAGCGCGAAGCGGATGGTGGAGCGCGCCCGGCCCCAGGTGTGGGACGTGCTCGAGGAGGTCATCAAGGAGCACCCGGTGATGCTCAACCGAGCCCCGACGCTCCACCGCCTCGGCATCCAGGCCTTCGAGCCGGTGCTCGTCGAGGGCAAGGCGATCCAGATCCACCCGCTCGTCTGCACCGCCTTCAACGCGGACTTCGACGGCGACCAGATGGCCGTTCACGTCCCGCTGTCGGCCGAGGCGCAGGCCGAGGCCCGGGTGCTCATGCTCTCGACGAACAACATCCTGTCGCCGGCCCACGGTCGCCCGATCGCCGTCCCAACGCAGGACATGGTGCTCGGCATCTACTACCTGACGCTCGACCCGGAGCCGGTCGAGGACGAAGACGTCCCACGGTTCTCCTCGGTGGCCGAGGCGCTCATGGCGCTCGACCACAAGATGGTGAAGCTCCACACCGTGGTGAAGGTCCGGCTGCCGGGGAAGTCGCTACCCGCCGAGATGCTGCCCGAGACCGTGGATGTGAGCGACGGGCGGGTGCCGCTCGTCCAGACGACGATCGGTCGCCTGATCTTGAACGCGGCGCTGCCCGACGACATGGAGTTCGTGAACTATCCGCTCCTGAAGGGCGACGTTGGCCGGCTCGTCGATGCGGCCGTGCACACGTACGACCGGAGCACCGTCGAGCAGATCCTCGACAACCTGAAGAACCTCGGGTTCCACTACGCGACGCGTGCGGGTGTGACCCTCGGTGTCGAGGACGTCACGACGCCCTCGGACAAGGCGAAGCTGCTCGATCACTACGAGCAGCGCGCGTCGAAGATCGAGACGCAGTACGTGAAGGGCATCATCACGGACGATGAGCGACGGCAGGAGCTCATCGAGATCTGGACCGAGGCGACCGACCGGGTCAAGGAAGCCATGGAGGCACAGTTCACCAAGACCAACCCGATCTACATGATGGCCAACTCGGGTGCTCGAGGGAACATCATGCAGATCCGCCAGATCGCGGGCATGCGTGGTCTGGTGGCCAACCCCAAGGGCGAGATCATCCCTCGTCCGATCAAGTCGAACTTCCGCGAGGGGCTGTCGGTGCTCGAGTACTTCATCTCGACCCACGGCGCGCGGAAGGGACTCGCGGACACCGCGCTGCGGACGGCCGACTCGGGATACCTGACGAGGCGTCTCGTCGACGTCTCGCAGGAGCTCATCGTGCGTGAGGAGGACTGCGGCACCGATCGCAGCGTTGCGGTGCGGGTCAGCTATGAGACGCCGCGCGGCGGGCGCGAGCCGAACGCGCACCTGGATACCTCGCTCTACGGCCGCGTGCTGGCCGAGGACGTGAAGGTGGATCGCAAGAAGATCGCCTCCAAGGGGGACGAGGTTGACGACACGCTCGCCGACAAGCTGACCGAGGCCGGCGTCGACGCGGTTCGCGCGCGATCGGCGACGACCTGCGAGGCCGAGTACGGGGTCTGCCGCGCGTGCTACGGCTGGTCGCTCGCGACGGGCAGGCTTGTGGACATCGGCGAGTCGGTCGGTATCGTTGCGGCGCAGTCGATCGGTGAGCCCGGCACGCAGCTCACGATGCGCACGTTCCACACGGGTGGCGTCGCGGGTGAGGACATCACGCACGGTCTGCCTCGTGTGGTGGAGCTCTTCGAGGCTCGGCGTCCGAAGGGTGAGGCGCAGATCACGGAGCTGTCTGGCACCGTGACGATCGAGGACGACGAGGAGAAGAAGGTCCGTCGGATCACGGTGACCTCGGAGGACGGTGAGCCGGTGCAGTACCCGGTGTCGTTCCGTCAGCGCCTGCTCGTGAGCGACGGCGACACCGTCGAGGTCGGACAGCAGCTCACCGAGGGGTCCGTCAACCCACACGAGAAGCTCCGCGTCGAAGGCGTGCAGGCCTTGCAGGCGCACCTCGTGGACGAGGTGCAGCAGGTCTACCGCTCGCAGGGCGTGACGATCCACGACAAGCACATCGAGCTGATCGTCCGACAGATGCTCCGCAAGGTGCAGATCATCGAGCCCGGCGACACCGACTTCCTGCCCGGGGACCTCGTCGACCGGCGTCGGTTCGAGGACTCCAACCGTGAGACCGTTGAGGCCGGAGGCACGCCGGCCACGGCCCGGCCCCAGCTGCTCGGGATCACGAAGGCTTCCCTCGCGACGGATTCGTGGCTCTCGGCCGCCTCCTTCCAGGAGACGACGCGGGTGCTCACCGAGGCCGCGATCGCTGGTAGGTCGGACTCGCTGCTCGGTCTGAAGGAGAACGTGATCATCGGCAAGCTGATCCCGGCCGGCACGGGTATGGGCCGCTATCGGAACGTGGCGGTGAAGATCAAGCCCGAGGCGATCCCGGAGTACTGGCTGGCTCGCCAGCGCGAGATCCGCGAGGCCGAGGAGGCCGGCGAGCCGGTCCTCGCGGGACTGACCCGCGAGGAGGCCGATCGGATGCTCGGAGGTGGATCCTTCGCACCGGAGGAGTAGGTCTAGCTCCAGGTAGTTGCCGTCGAGCGGGCGCGTGAGCGCCCGCTCGACGCGTCTCCAGGGCCGTCACGCGCCGACCAGGCGAAGCAGGTCGGCGTGGACCGAGGGAGGCCCAGCCAGGATGTCGCCCGACATCCACCCGTTCTCGCCCGTCCAATCGGTGACGAGGCCTCCCGCCTCCTCGACGAGCAACCCCCCCGCGGCAACATCCCAAGGCGACAGTCCCAGCTCGAAGAACCCGTCGAACACGCCGGCCGCCACCCACGCCAGATCCAGCGAGGCCGCCCCCGGGCGGCGCAGGTCCTCGAACCGCTCCAGGCACGCCCCCAGCACGTCGAGGTAGCGGGACAGCACGTCCTTGCGGCGGAACGGGAAGCCGGTCGCCACGATCGCACTCGTCGGGTCGCGCGCCGAGACCCGGAGCGCCCGGTCCTCGCCGCCCGCGGTGACCACCCTCGCCCCGAGCCCGCGAGCCGCCAGGTAGGTGTCGCCGAGGAACGGCGCGTGTACCGCCCCCACCACCGGCCGGCCGGCCTCCACCAGGGCGATCGACACACCCACCAGCGGGAATCCATGCAGGTAGTTCGCCGTTCCGTCGAGCGGGTCGACCACCCAGTACCGCTCGCCCGTCGAGCCGCCCTCCTCCTCGCCGAGGACCGGGATGTCCGGCTCGGCCTCGAGCAGGGCCGCCGAGATCGCCCGCTCGCTCGCGCGGTCGACCTCGGTCACGTAGTCACCGTCCCCCTTGACCTCGGGCGGGGTCTCCACGCGCCCGCGGAGCACGACCCCGCCGCCGACGCGGGCCGCCCGCTCGGCCGTCTCGAGGAGCGCCCCCAGGTCGCTCGGATCGGTCACGGCCGGCCACGCTAGCAGGCGCCTCGGCCCGCGGCTTCGTTGACACTCCAGGCACGCGGCTAGTAGCGTTATCCCTCGCGTCAGGCCCGGCGGGCGGGTCTGAGCCTCTAGCGCGCCTCCCAGGGGGACCACCACGGGCGCTTCACGCCCTGGCGCGGCCCTTGGGGAAGAACCACCAGCCCGCGGTCCGGTTTCGGACCTCCGGAGCGGCTGACAAGTTGAGAGTGCAGACGGGAAGACCATGCCCACCATCCAGCAACTCATCCGGAACGGGCGCACCAGCCCGAAGGAGAAGACGAAGGCGCCGGCCCTCAAGGGGTCGCCGCAACGTCGCGGCGTCTGCACTCGCGTGTACACCACCACCCCGAAGAAGCCGAACTCGGCGCTCCGCAAGGTCGCTCGCGTCCGCCTGACCACCGGGATCGAGGTCACGGCCTACATCCCCGGCGTCGGCCACAACCTGCAGGAGCACTCCATCGTCCTCGTCCGCGCCGGTCGCGTCCGCGACCTGCCGGGCGTGCGCTACAAGATCATCCGCGGCACCTTGGACACCGCTGGCGTGAAGGACCGCAAGAAGGCCCGCTCCCGCTACGGTGCCAAGAAGGGCGGCGAGTAGCGATGCCGCGCAAGGGCCCTGCCGTACGTCGCGAGATCCAGCCCGACCCCGTGTATCAGAACGTCCTGGTTACGCAGCTCATCAACAAGGTGCTGCTGGATGGCAAGAAGACCATGTCCGAGCGCACCGTCTACAGGGCGCTCGAGGTCATCAGCGAGCGCACGGCGAACGACCCCGTGATCACGCTGAAGAAGGCGATCGACAACATCCGGCCGATGCTGGAGGTTCGCTCCCGGCGTGTCGGCGGCGCCAACTACCAGGTGCCGGTCGAGGTGCGGCCGAACCGGGGCACCACGCTCGCGCTGCGCTGGCTCGTCAACAACGCTCGCGCGCGCAAGGAGAACTCGATGGCCGAGCGTCTCGTCGGCGAGATCATGGACGCCTCGCAGGGGCAAGGTGTCTCGGTCAAGCGCCGCGAGGACATGCACAAGATGGCCGAGGCGAACAAGGCGTTCGCGCACTACCGATGGTGATCGAGGGACAGCTTCGTGCCGGGCTTCGGGCCCGGCGTTCCATGAGGGGGGTCTGCTAGATGGCGACCCCTGCGGAGAAGGTGAACGTGGAAGGAACGGTCTCGAAGGTCGAGGGACGCAGCGGCGGGTCCGGCAAGGGCCTGGTCGTTCGCGAGTACCCGCTCGCCAGGACCCGGAACATCGGGATCATGGCCCACATCGACGCGGGCAAGACCACGACCACCGAGCGGATCCTCTACTACACCGGCAAGGCCTACAAGATCGGCGAGGTCCACGAGGGCACCGCGCAGATGGACTGGATGGTCCAGGAGCGCGAGCGCGGTATCACCATCACGAGCGCCGCCACCACCTGCGTGTGGAAGGACCACTGGATCAACATCATCGACACGCCCGGCCACGTCGACTTCACGGTCGAGGTCGAGCGCTCGCTGCGCGTGCTCGATGGCGCCATCGCGGTCTTCGACGCGGTCGCCGGCGTGGAGCCGCAGACCGAGACGGTCTGGCGTCAGGCCGACCGGTACAACGTCCCGCGCATCTGCTTCGTGAACAAGATGGACCGCACTGGGGCCGACTTCTACCGCACGGTCGGCATGATGGTCGATCGCCTCAACGCCGAGCCGCTCGTACTCCAACTCCCGTGGGGCACCGAGTCCAACTTCCAGGGCGTCATCGATCTGGTCGAGATGAAGGCCCTGCACTGGGTGAACGAGATGGGCGAGGAGTGGGAGACCCTGGAGATCCCCGCCGAGCTCCTCGACGAGGCCAAGCGGGCCCACCACGACCTGTTCGAGAAGCTCGCCGACCACGATGAATCGCTTATGGACAAGTTCGTCCACGAGGACGAGCCGACGGTCGAGGAGTTCCGCCGCGCGATCCGCCGGGCCACGCTCGCCGGCGAGGGCGTCCCCGTGCTCTGCGGTTCCGCCTTCAAGAACAAGGCGATCCAGCCGCTGCTCGACGCCATCGTCGCGTACCTCCCGGCGCCCACGGACGTTCCCCCAGTCGAGGGGCACACGCCCGAGGGCGAGCACGCCGAGCGCCGGCCTGAGGACACGGAGCCCTTCTCGGCCCTCGCCTTCAAGATCATGTCCGACCCCTACGTGGGCCGGCTCACCTACCTGCGTGTCTATTCGGGCGTGCTCCGCTCGGGCTCGCACGTGGAGAACACGACGAAGGACCGCAAGGAGCGCATCGGGCGCATCCTGCAGATGCACGCGAACCACCGGGAGGACCTCGAGGCGGCGTTCACCGGCGACATCGTGGCCGTGGTCGGCCTCAAGCACTCGACCACCGGCGACACGCTCGCCGAGCCGTCCAAGCCGATCGTGCTCGAGTCGATCAGCTTCCCAACGCCGGTCATCTCGGTCGCCGTGGAGCCCAAGACCAAGGCCGACCAGGACAAGCTCGGCACCGGCCTGCAGAAGCTCTCCGACGAGGACCCCACGTTCGTCGTGAAGTTCGACGACGAGACGGGACAGACCGTCATCTCGGGGATGGGGGAGCTGCACCTCGACATCATCGTGGATCGCCTCCGCCGCGAGTTCTCGGTCGACGCCAACGTCGGCAAGCCGCAGGTCGCGTACCGCGAGACGATCCGGAAGCCCGTCACGAAGATCGAAGGCCGCTTCGTCCGCCAGTCCGGCGGCCGTGGTCAGTTCGGCCACGTCTACGTCGATCTCGAGCCGACGGGACAGGGCGGTGGCTACGAGTTCATCAACAAGATCACCGGTGGTGCGATACCGCGTGAGTACATCCCGGCGGTCGACCACGGGATCCAGGAGGCGATGGAGTCGGGCGTGCTCGCCGGCTACCCGCTCGTGGACGTGCGCGCGACGCTCGTCGATGGCACCTATCACGAGGTCGACTCCTCGGAGATGGCGTTCAAGATCGCCGGCTCGATGGCTCTGAAGGAGGCCTCCCGCCGTGCCGACCCTGTGCTCCTCGAGCCCGTCATGGAGTTCGAGGTCGTCACGCCCGAGGAGTTCATGGGCGAGGTCATGGGCGACGTCACCTCACGCCGAGGTCGCATCGAGCGCATCGACGATCGCTCAGGGATGAAGGCGATCCGGGTGCTCGTGCCGCTGGCCGAGCTCTTCGGGTACGCGACGGATCTGCGCTCGAAGACCCAGGGACGCGCCTCGCACACCCCGATGCAGTTGAACGCCTACCACGAGGTCCCGGCCCAGATCTCCAAGGAGATCGTGGCCAAGGTACGCGGCGAGTAGCCGAAGGAGACGACGGAATGGCCAAGCAGAAGTTCGAGCGGACCAAGCCCCACGTGAACATCGGCACGATCGGCCACATCGACCACGGCAAGACCACCCTCACCGCGGCGATCACCAAGGTCCAGGCCGCCAAGGGGATGGCCGATTTCACCCCCTTCGACCAGATCGACAAGGCGCCGGAGGAGCGGGAGCGGGGCATCACGATCGCGATCGCCCACGTGGAGTACCAGACCGATAACCGCCACTACGCCCACGTGGACTGCCCCGGGCACGCCGACTACATCAAGAACATGATCACCGGCGCCGCCCAGATGGACGGGGCGATCCTGGTCGTCTCAGCCGCCGACGGCCCGATGCCCCAGACGCGCGAGCACGTGCTGCTCGCCCGCCAGGTGAACGTCCCCTACATCGTCGTGGCGCTGAACAAGGTGGACATGGTCGATGACCCCGAGCTGCTGGACCTGGTCGAGCTCGAGGTGAGAGAGCTGCTTTCTTCCTACGAGTTCCCCGGCGATGAGGTCCCGGTCATCCGCATCTCGGCGCTCAAGGCCCTCGAGGGTGACCCCGAGGCCGAGGCCCAGGTCGTGGAGCTGCTGCAGGCCGTGGATAGCTACATCCCCGAGCCGGTGCGCGACACCGAAAAGCCGTTCCTGATGAGCATCGAAGACGTGTTCTCGATCACCGGGCGGGGCACCGTGGTGACCGGCCGGGTCGAGCGCGGCGTGCTGAAGAAGATGGAGGAGGTCGAGATCGTCGGGATCCACGACACCCGAAAGACCGTCGCGACCGACCTTGAGATGTTCCGAAAGCTCCTGGACGAGGTCGTGGCCGGGGACAACGTCGGGGTCCTGCTGCGGGGCATCGACAAGGACGAGGTCGAGCGAGGCCAGGTGCTCGCCCGCCCCGGCTCGATCACCCCGCACACGGACTTCTCCTCCCAGGTCTACGTGCTGTCCAAGGAGGAGGGCGGGCGTCACACCCCGTTCTTCAACGGCTACCGGCCCCAGTTCTACTTCCGCACGACCGATGTGACCGGCACGGCCAACCTGCCCGAGGGCGTGGAGATGGTCATGCCCGGGGACAACGTGGAGATGACCGTCGAGCTCATCGCCCCGATCGCCATGGAAGAGGGCCTGCGCTTCGCGATCCGCGAGGGTGGGCGCACCGTCGGCGCCGGTCGCGTGACCAAGATCGTCAAGTAGGCGCGAGAGAAGGAAGAAGGCAGAGACCGTGGCCGGACCGAAGATCCGCATCAAGCTCCGCGCCTACGACCATCGGATGCTGGACGTCGCGGCTCGAGAGATCGTCGAGCACGTCACTCGCACCGGCGCCAAGGTCGTGGGTCCGGTCCCGCTGCCCACCGAGCGGTCGATCTACACGGTCATCCGATCGCCTCACAAGTACAAGGACTCGCGCGAACACTTCCAGATGCTCACGCACAAGCGGCTCATCGACATCGTCGACGCAACCTCGAAGACGGTCCAGGAGCTCCAGCGCCTGAACCTGTCGGCCGGGGTGGATATCGAGATCAAGCTCTGACATGCCAGACATCAAGGGGATCCTCGGGACGAAGCTGGGCATGACCCAGATCTTCGAAGACACGCGGGCCGTGCCGGTCACGGTGATCAAGGCCGGCCCGTGTTTCGTCGCGCAGGTGAAGTCCGAGGAGACCGACGGTTACAGGGCCGTGCAGCTGGTCTTCGGTGATATCCGCGAGCGGAGCGTCACTCGACCGCAGCAGGGTCACTTCGAGAAGCACGGCGGTCACGCCGGCCGCTACGTGGTCGAGCTGCGTACCGACGACGCGGACAGATACCAGCCTGGCCAGGAGATCCGCGCGGATGTCTTCTCTCCGGGGGAGCGGACCGACGTGGTCGGGGTCTCGAAGGGCAAGGGCTTCGCGGGGGTCATGAAGCGCCATGGGTTCGGCGGTCTCGGCGGCAGCCACGGCACGCAGCGCAAGCATCGTTCGCCGGGCGCGATCGGGGCCTGCGCTACGCCGTCGCGCGTGTTCAAGGGCATGCGGATGGCCGGCCAGATGGGCAGCGAGCGTGTGACGATCTTGAACCTCGAAGTCGTCCGCGCCGATGCCGAGCGCGGCCTGCTGCTCCTCCGCGGCGCCGTACCCGGTCCGAACGGGGCGCTCGTGATGGTCCGATCAGCGGTGAAGGCGCCCGCGACGACGAGGAAGGGCGCCTGATGGCTACCGTGAGCATCGTCGACGCGCAGGGCAACAAGGTCGCCGACCGCGAGCTCGCCTCCGAGCTGTTCGAGGCCAAGGTCTCGGTGCCGCTCATGCATCAGGTCGTGGTCGCCGGGCTCGCGTCGCTGCGGCGTGGGACGCACGCAACGAAGACCCGGGGCGACGTGTCCGGGGGCGGCAGGAAGCCGTGGCGCCAGAAGGGCACCGGGCGGGCGCGGCACGGCTCGAACCGCGCGCCCCAGTGGTCGGGCGGTGGTGTGGCTCACGGACCGCAGCCGCGAACCCACGACCTGCGCGTGAACAAGAAGATGAAGCGCGGGGCGCTGCGGTCGGCGCTCACCGACGCGCTGCAGTCGGGCAAGCTCGCGGTGGTCGAGGACCTGCGGTTCGAGGTGCCGAAGACCAAGGAGGCCGCCCAGCTGCTCGACGCACTGCAGCTCGACGGCAGGGTCCTGCTCGTGCTTCCCGAGCCGAGCGAGGACGGCGCACCGGAGAAGTCCTTCCGGAACATCCCGAACGTGCGGATCGCCTACGCGAAGGGCCTCGGTGTGTACGAGGTCGTCGCGGCGGACCGCGTGCTGTTCACGAAAGCGGCGCTCGATGCGCTCGAGGGCAAGGGGGTGGCGGAGTGAAGACCGCTCGCGATGTGATCATCCGCCCCATCGTGTCCGAGAAGTCCTACGCCGGCCTCGAGCAGAACGTCTACACGTTCCTCGTGGACAAACGGGCGAACAAGACCGAGATCAAGGAGGCGATCCAGAAGATCTGGAACGTGCAGGTGACCTCGGTGAACACGCTGAACCGCAAGGGCAAGGTGAAGCGGCGGCGCTTCACGCAGGGCAAGCGCCCCGACCAGAAGCGCGCGATCGTCACCCTCGCCGAGGGCGACTCCATCGAGATCTTCGAGGCTGGGAAGTAGGGACATGGCCGTCCGCAAGTACAAGCCGACGACACCGGGCCGCCGCGGCGCGAGCGTCTCGTCGTTCGACGAGATCACCCGCTCGAAGCCCGAGAAGTCCCTCGTCGCCAAGGGCCGCCAGAAGGCCGGTCGCAACAACAAGGGCCGGATCACGACGCGGCACCAGGGCGGCGGGAACAAGCGGCGCTTCCGGGTCATCGACTTCCGCCGCAACAAGGACGGCGTCCCCGCCAAGGTCGCCCACATCGAGTACGACCCGAACCGGACGGCTCGGATCGCGCTCCTGCACTACGTGGACGGCGAGAAGCGCTACATCCTCGCGCCCGACGGTCTGGCCGTGGGCGACAAGCTGATGTCCGGCGAGCACGCCGACATCCGCCCGGGCAACTCGCTGCCGCTGCGCAACATCCCGGTCGGGACCGTCGTGCACGCCGTCGAGCTCAAGCCCGGTGGTGGCGCGAAGATGGCTCGCTCGGCAGGCACCAGCGTGCAACTGGTGGCCAAGGAGGGGCGGTTCGCGACCCTGCGCCTGCCCTCGGGCGAGATGCGGCTGGTCGAGGCGACCTGCAAGGGCACCGTCGGCGTGGTCGGCAACGCTGAGCACGAGCTGATCTCGCTCGGCAAGGCGGGCCGGAGCCGCTGGAAGGGCAAGCGCCCATCGGTTCGGGGCGTCGTGATGAACCCGGTCGACCACCCGCTGGGCGGCGGCGAGGGCAAGAGCTCGGGCGGCCGTCACCCCACGTCGCCGTGGGGCAAGAAGGAGGGCCGCACGCGGAAGAAGCACAAGGCGTCGGACAAGTTCATCGTTCGTCGCCGCGGGAAGGGGCGTGGCTAGTGCCTCGGTCGATCAAGAAGGGTCCGTTCGTCGACGAGCACCTCATGGTCAAGGTCGTCGAGATGAACAAGAAGGGCGACAAGCGGGTCATAAGGACCTGGTCGCGTCGCTCGACCATCGTGCCCGAGATGGTGGGACACACGATCGCGGTGCACGACGGCCGCAAGCACGTCCCCGTCTACGTTTCGGAGTCGATGGTGGGGCACAAGCTCGGCGAGTTCGCGCCGACGCGGATGTTCCGGTCGCACGCGCGGTCGGAGCGGAGCAGCTCGGCGAGGTAGAGGGATGGAAGCCAAAGCCACGGTCAAGTACGTGCGGATCTCGCCGCCGAAGGCTCGGCGGGCGATCGACCTCATCCGCGGTCGCCAGGTCGAGGAGGCGCAGCGCATCCTGCGGTTCTCCGGGCTCGGCGCGGCTCGCACGATCGAGAAGGCGCTCACCTCGGCCGTGTCCAACGCCGAGCAGACGCCGGGCGTCGTCCCGCAGAACCTGATCGTGGACCGGGCGTACGTGGACGAGGGCCCGACGCTCAAGCGATGGCGCCCGCGCGCCTACGGGCGCGCGACTCGCGTCCGCAAGCGCACCTCGCACATCACGCTCGTCGTCAAGTCGCTGGGAGAGGATGTCTAGTGGGTCACAAGGTCAACCCGTACGGGTTCCGGCTCGGGGTCATCTACCCCTGGAAGTCCAACTGGTACGCGAGCCGCGACTACGCGGATCAGCTCCACGAGGACATCTGGGTCCGCCGGCACATCCGCAAGCGCCTGTCGCGCGCGGGCATCTCGAGCATCGACATCGAGCGCAAGGGCGACCAGATCTGGGTGTACATCCGCACGGCGCGCCCGGGCATCGTGATCGGCCGCAAGGGCGCGGAGGTCGACCGGATCCGCAAGGACGTCGAGCGGGTCACGAAGAAGCGCGTGGACGTGAAGGTCGAGGACATGAACTCGGCGGCTTCCGAGGCGCGCCCTGAGACCGACGCCACGCTCCTCGCGCAGGGCGTGGCCGAGCAACTCGCCGGCCGCGTGTCCTTCCGGCGCGCGATGCGTCGGGCCGTTCAGACCGCGATGCGCTCAGGCGCCCTCGGCGTGCGGGTGCAGTGTGGCGGGCGTCTCGGCGGCACCGAGATGTCGCGGCGCGAGTGGTACCGCGAGGGCCGCGTGCCCCTGCACACGCTGCGCGCCAAGATCGACTTCGGCACGGCCGAGGCGAAGACCACGTTCGGGCAGATCGGCGTGAAGGTGTGGGTCTACCACGGCGACGAGATCCCGATCGCCGAGCAAGAGACCGAGCGCCTCCGCGCCCGTGCCCTCGCGCACGTGACGAGCGGCGGCGGGGCCTCGACCGGCGCTCTCATCACGGACGAGACCGAGGCGACGGAGCTCGCCGAGCCCGAGCCGAAGACGAGCGTGACGGTCGAGGCGGAGGGACCGACCGACTCGCCGGCGCCTGAAACCGCGGTGAGCACGGACGCCACCGCCGACGCCGAGCCGGCGGGACCTGCCGCCGAGACCAGCACGGAGGACGACGCCTGATGCTCGCGCCGAAGAAGGTCAAGCACCGCAAGGTGCATCGCGGGCGCCGTCGCGGCCGTGCCACGGGCGGGACCGAGGTCCACTTCGGTGATTTCGGGCTGGTCGCCCTCGAGGCCGCGTGGATCACGAACCGGCAGATCGAGTCGGCGCGTGTGGCGATCACCCGTCACATCCGCCGCGGCGGGAAGGTGTGGATCACCATCTTCCCGGACAAGCCCTACACGAAGAAGCCGGCCGAGACCCGCATGGGCTCGGGCAAGGGCAACCCGGAGGGCTGGGTCGCCGTCGTGAAGCCGGGGCGCGTGATGTTCGAGCTCTCCGGCGTCGCGGAGCCGCTCGCGCGCGAAGCGATGCTCCGCGCGGCCCACAAGCTGCCGATCAAGACGAAGTTCATCTCGCGCGCCGGAGGCGGTGAGTAGTGGCCAAGGTCGTCGACTTCCGAGCCCTCGGTGACGAGGAGCTGCTCGAACAGCTCGAGTCGCTGAAGGAGGAGCTGTTCAACCTGCGCTTCCAGCTCGCGACCGGGCAGCTCGACAACCCGATGCGCATCAAGCAGGCCCGCCATGACGTGGCTCGCATCCTCACGGTCCTGCGCGAGCGGGATCTGGAGCAGGAGATGGACGAGGTGGCCGCGGGCGTGGCCAAGGAGGAACGGTGAGCGAGGAGCAGACCCAGCACGCGCGGTCTCGTCGGAAGGTCCGCACGGGCGTCGTCGTGTCCGACGCGATGGACAAGACGGTGCTGGTGCGCATCGACCGCAAGATGCGGCACCCGCTCTACAAGAAGACGGTCGCGCGCTCGATGAAGCTCGCCGCGCACGACGAGACGAACGACGCGCACGTGGGCGACACCGTTCGCGTCATGGAGACCCGTCCGCTGTCCAAGACGAAGCGCTGGCGGGTCGTGGAGATCGTGGAGAGGGCCAAGTAGAGCGATGATCCAGCAGGAAACGCGCTGCAAGGTCGCGGACAACACGGGGGCCAAGGAGGTCCTGGTGATCCGCGTCCTCGGTGGCAGCTCTCGCCGGTACGCCGGGATCGGCGACGTGATCGTCGGCTCGGTGAAGGACGCGCTCCCCGGCGGCGGTGTGAAGAAGGGCGAGGTCGTGAAGGCGGTCGTCGTCCGCACCGCGAAGGAGCGCCGGCGCCCCGACGGCTCGTACATCAGGTTCGACGACAACGCCGTGGTCCTGCTCACCGGCGACGCTCGCAACCCGCGGGGGACCCGCATCTTCGGTCCGGTCGCGCGAGAGCTGCGGGACAAGCGGTTCATGAAGATCATCTCGCTCGCCCCGGAGGTGCTCTGAGATGCCGGGAGTGGACATCCGCAAGGACGACAACGTGCGTGTGATGGCCGGCAAGGACCGGGGTCACACGGGTCGCGTGATCCACGTGCTTCCCCGCGAGGGCAAGGTCATGGTCGACGGCGCCGCGAGGGCGAAGAAGCACCAGCGGGCCACCGGCAAGCGCTCGGCGTCGGGCGCCCAGCTCCAGCAGGGCGGCATCATCGACACCGAGCTGTTCATCGACATCTCGAACGTGCAGCTCGTCTGCAAGTCGTGCGGGCAGCCGACGCGCGTCGGCCACCAGGTCAGGGCGGACGGCACGAAGGTGCGGATCTGCCGGAAGTGCGAGGCGGAACTGTGAGTGAGAACGGCTACGTGCCCCGGCTGAAGCTGCGCTACCGCGAGCGGATCGTGGCTCAGCTCCAGCGGGACCTGGGGCTGGCGAACGCCATGCAGGTGCCCCGCCTGGAGAAGGCCGTCGTCAACATGGGTGTCGGCGACGCGCTGAAGGACGGTCGGATGCTCGAGGCTGCGGTCGCCGACCTCGAGGTCATCACGGGGCAGAAGGTCGTGGTGACGAGGGCCAGGAAGTCGATCGCCGGCTTCAAGCTGCGCGAGGGCCAGGCGATCGGCGCGAAGGTCACGCTCCGCGGGGATCGGATGTGGGAGTTCGTCGATCGCCTCGTGACGATCGCGATCCCACGCATCCGCGACTTCCGGGGCCTGGACCCGAACGCCTTCGACGGGCATGGCAACTACACGCTCGGCCTGACCGAGCAGCTGATCTTCCCCGAGATCGACTACGACAAGGTCGCGAAGGTCCGGGGCATGGACATCACGGTGGTCACGACCGCGAGGAACGACGAGGAGGGGAGGGCGCTGCTCGTGGCGCTGGGCTTCCCGTTCGAGGGGATCCCGGTCGTGGTGGCGGCGTCCTAGCGGAAGGAACGAGATGGCGAAGAAGGCGCTGATCAACAAGCAGGAGGGACGGAGCAAGTTCAAGGTCCGCGAGTACACGCGGTGCCGTCGATGCGGCCGTCCTCGCGCCGTCTACAAGCGGTTCCTGCTCTGTCGCATCTGTTTCCGAGAGCTGGCGCACGCCGGCGAGCTGCCGGGGGTGACGAAGGCCTCATGGTGAGACTCGCGACGAACGTGACGGACCCGATCGGCGACCTGCTGACGCGTATCCGCAACGCGAACGTGGCCTACAAGGACGACCTGCTGGTCCCCGCTTCGAGGATGAATCAAGCGCTGCTGCAGATCCTCGCTTCCGAGGGCTTCATCGACGGCTTCGTGGCAGAGGGCGAGGGTATCGACCGCGTGTTCCGGGTGACGCTGAAGTACGGCGCTCGGCGCGAGCGCACGATCTCCGGCCTGAAGCGTGTAAGCAAGCCCGGCCGGCGGATCTACGCGAAGCGCAACGAGCTGCCGCGGGTGTTGGGCGGACTGGGCATCGCCATCGTGTCCACGTCCCAGGGAGTCATGACCGACCGCGACGCCGCCCGCAAGGGGATCGGCGGCGAGGTCCTCGCCTACGTGTGGTGATGCAGGGATGAGCCGGATCGGACGACAGCCCATCGAGATCCCGAGCGGGGTCGACGTCACCGTGGGCGAGGACGCCGTGCTGACCGTCAAGGGTCCGCGCGGGACCTTGTCGCAGCGGCTGCACCCCGAGATGACGATCGTCCGCGAGGAGGGGGTCATCCGGGTCGAGCGTCCGAGCGACGACGGCCCACACCGCAGCCTGCACGGGCTCACCCGCACGCTGATCGCGAACATGGTCGAAGGCGTGACGAAGGGTTACGAGAAGCGCCTCGCGATCGTCGGCGTCGGCTACCGGGCCGCGATGAAGGGCTCCGATCTCGAGATCGCGGTCGGCTACTCTCACCCTGTCGTCGTGCCGTGCCCGCAGGGCATCGAGTTCGAGACGCCCACGGCCACCTCGATCGTGGTGCGCGGCAACGACAAGCAGCAGGTCGGCGAGGTGGCTGCGAACATCAGGAAGATCCGCAAGCCCGAGCCGTACAAGGGCAAGGGCATCCGGTACGAGGACGAGGTCGTCCGCAAGAAGGCCGGCAAGGCCGCGAAGGGTGCAGCCTGATGGACGCGAAGACGAAGCGACAGGCCCGGGTGCGACGCCACACGCGCGTCCGACGGAAGGTCTCAGGGAGCGCAGCGCGTCCGCGCCTCGCGGTGTACCGGTCGAACCGGCACATCTACGCGCAGCTGATCGACGACGGCGCCGCGCGCACGCTGGCGTCGGCGTCGGACAGGGAGATCACGGTCTCGGGGAACAAGACGGAGGCGGCGAAGGCCGTCGGTGAACTGCTCGCGGACCGCGCGAAGTCGGCGGGGATCGAGCGCGTGGTGTTCGACCGCGGCGGGCGGCTGTTCCACGGGCGCGTGGCCGCGCTCGCCGAGGGAGCGAGGGAGAAGGGGTTGCAGATCTGATGCGACGATACGACCAGCAGGGCGAGAAGAGCATCTTCGAGGAGCGGGTCATCGCGATCAACCGCGTGGCCAAGGTCGTGAAGGGCGGCCGGCGCTTCTCGTTCGCCGCGCTGGTCGTCGTCGGTGACGGGGCCGGAAGGGTCGGGCTCGGCTACGGCAAGGCCAAGGAGGTTCCCGCCGCGATCTCGAAGGGCGTCGAGGAGGCCAAGCGGAAGATGTTCGAGGTCCCGATGATGGGCACCACGATCCCTCACGAGGTGACGGGGGAGGACGGCGCGGGCGTGGTGCTCCTCAAGCCCGCCGCGCCCGGGACCGGCGTGATCGCGGGTGGTCCGGTGCGGGCGCTCGTCGAGTGTGCCGGTATCAAGGACATCCTGTCGAAGTCCCTCGGCTCCTCGAACCAGATCAACATCGTGAAGGCCGCGATGGCCGGACTGAAGTCGCTGAAGCGTCCCGACCAGGTGGCCCGTCTCCGTGGTCGGGAGATGCACCAGGTAGCGCCGAAGCCGATGATCGACGGCGTCGCCGCGGCGCAGGAGCGCCTGGCCGCCACGCGCGCCGCGAAGCTCGAGGAGGTCTACAGCGACCAGGGTGAGGCCCCGTCGCGTGCCGCCCGTCCCGGAGGCCGGCGATGAGCAAGCTGAAGGTCACGCAGGTGCGGAGCGTCATCGACCGTCCGAAGGATCAGAAGGCGACGGTGCGCCGGCTCGGCCTGCACCGGATGCACGACTCGGTCATCAAGGACGACCGGCCCGAGATCCGCGGCATGATCGCGAAGGTCCGCCATCTCGTCGAGGTCGAGGAGGTGGCCGAGTGAAGCTCCACCACCTGAAGCCTGCCCCCGGCGCCACGAAGGAGCGCAAGCGGGTCGGCCGCGGCCGTGCGGGTGCCGGCGGCAAGACCGCGGGCCGGGGGACCAAGGGCTGGGGGGCGAAGCACAACCCGAAGCCCGGGTTCGAGGGCGGCCAGATGCCCTACCAGCGTCGCGTGCCGAAGCTCAAGGGCTTCACGAACCCGAACCGCGTCGAGTACGCGGTCGTGAACGTGGAGACGCTCGCCGAGGTGTTCGGCAGCGGCGAGGTCGACCCGGCCGCGATGCTCGAGCACGGTCTCGTCCGCAAGGGCCGGCCGGTCAAGGTGCTCGGTCGAGGCGAGATCTCGAACGCGCTCGTCGTTCGCGCGCAAGCGTTCTCGGGGACCGCCAGGGCCAAGATCGAGCAGGCCGGGGGCCGAGCCGAGATCGTTCCCTGACGGGGTAGGATAGGGGACCGGTGCTCAGAGCCTTCGTCAACGCGTTCAAGGTCCCGGATCTCCGCAAGAAGATCCTGTTCACCTTGTTCATCATCGCCGTCTACCGGCTCGGGTCGCACGTCCCGGTTCCCGTCGTCGACATCGGCAAGCTCGAGAACGCGCTCACCTCGCAAGGTCAGGGTGGGTTCCTCGCGTTCATCGACCTGTTCTCGGGCGGGGCGCTCACCCGGATGGCGGTCTTCGGGCTCGGCATCATGCCCTACATCACGAGCTCGATCATCATGCAGCTCCTCACGGTCGTGATCCCCAAGCTCGAGAGATGGCAGAAGGAAGGCGAGTCGGGGATCAAGAAGATCAACCAGACGACCCGCTACGTGACGGTCGTGCTGGCGCTGCTCCAATCGACCGGGCTGGTGTTCCTGTTCCACTCGCGGTCCCAGCAGCTCGGCGGCGTGGATATCTTCCCGGCGGGGGCCTTCACCTGGCAGAACATCGCCCTCATCGTCCTGGTCATGACCGCGGGGACGGCGATGATCATGTGGATGGGTGAGCTCATCACCCAGCGGGGCATCGGCAATGGGATGTCGATCCTCATCTTCTCGAGCGTGATCTCGAGACTGCCGCAAGAGGGTCGCGCGATCCTGCTCTCGGGGCAGGCGAAGTTCATCGTCGTGCTGCTGATCGGGATCGCGATCATCGTGGCGGTCATCTTCCTCGAGCAAGGTCAGCGCCGGATCCCGGTGCAGTACGCGAAACGCGTCGTCGGGCGGCGGATGACCACAGGCGGCAGTACCTATATCCCGCTGAAGGTGAACCAGGCCGGCGTGATCCCGATC
>Ga0233416_10000127_pt1 | contig 21909 bp, 23 predicted proteins | sample Sediment_Towuti__2_FD_188638 | JGI IMG/M metagenome (GOLD analysis project Ga0233416, IMG submission 188638) | Sediment microbial communities from Lake Towuti, South Sulawesi, Indonesia - Sediment_Towuti_2014_0_MG | ecosystem: Environmental > Aquatic > Freshwater > Lake > Sediment | place... | reverse complement strand
GCTGCCACCAGGACGAGCCCAAGACTGGCTACGATACGATGCTTCTGCATGGTCCGTATGCTAACGCCCTTGGACGATCCAGCCAACGATTTCTCGTCTTTTGACATAGCGGCATGCACAGGGGGGAAGTCTTCCCACAGGTTTCCATGACAGCGAGCTTGCTTTCCGATCAGTTTGGTTTTCCGAGGGGTAGCGAGCTGTGGGAGTTTCGGACAGCAGCAGGATGCCGTGGCCTTGTTCTCTTCAGCCGAAGCTATAAATCGTGCTTTCGGTTCAGTTGGCAGGCGATAACGAAATCACGCTCATGCGGATAGGCTTCTGCCATTTCATAGCCGACTCGATTCCGCTCAGTCTGGCACTCCTGAGAGGTGGCATAGGTACTCAGCACCACGACCTTATCGAGTCCCTGCACATTACTCAGCAGAATCATGACCAAGAGCCACATGCTGTTCCTTTCGGCCCTCCCGCAGGACTTGGCCTTGACTTCCTCCTAGTCCTTTCCACACTTACTCAACGATCATGCTCAATCCTCTCTCGGGTTTCTTCAGTCGAATATTTAGGCCGACAAGCAGCGCAACCACGAGCGGTTCGCCTGAGCCCTCCTGATTGGACGTGATGATATTGCGCCAGAGCGGAGTTCTATTAAAATACCGAAGAGGTAGGTAAGACCAAACTAAAGGGTGGGGGACTGGGTAGGAGATGTTCCTACAAAGAGCGACTTGATCTACCCATGGAGCCGGCGATCCGGATTGAACGGACGACCTGCGGTTTACGAAACTGTGAATGGGGGGTTGCTCAAGTCGTTGATGACATGGGCAATCCCCTTGTCATTACTGCGCGGGAGGTTCTAGGCCATTCATCTCAATTTGTTTCAATTTGTCTCTCTACAGCCGGTTTTGTCGCTCTCCTTAACACTGTAATAACACCTCAAACACCTCACCCCGATTGGCATGGACCTACGGCGCGCACGAATCGGCACACCCCCCAGTGGGTCATGTGGTGGAGTCATGGCAGATTCACACGGAATAAACAAAAGATCTCATTAGCACCTAGGGGCCACCACACAAACCCGATGTGATGCGGCAATAAGAGAGCAGCCACTCTGATCAGCGATTGGATCGAGAAGGCCCATTAAGCGCTCGAACGGTACACTGGGAATGTAGCGATTGACAGGGTTGAACTGATTGTCCGGGTTGTCATGAAGGCTCCTGCAAGAGTGATTGAACGAGCCGTTCGGTTTCTTGATAGCCCCCTTCTCCGATGCGCACATGGCGAATCACACCTCGCTTATCGATAAGATACATCGCGGGCCAGTAACGGTTGCCATAACGATTCCATGTCGAGAAGTCGTTGTCGATGGGGATGGGAAATCGGATGTCATGTTCTTGGATATATCGTTTCACCTTCGTTAAATCGTGCTCATAGGAGAATTCAGGCGAATGGACGCCGATGACCGTGAATCCCTTGTCCGCATATTTCCGATGCCATTCCTTCACGTAGGGTTCGACATTTCGGCAGTTGTAGCAGCCGAAGGTCCAGAACTCGACCATCACGACTTTCCCCTTGAGATCGGCCATTCGGAGCGGCGCACTGTTGAGCCACACTCCGTTGACGATATCGGGAGCCGGTTTGCCGACCATGGCATCAGCCGATTCAAATGATAACAATCCTGCCAAGAGGACACCGGTCAATATTCCCGGCAATCGGAAAGGGCGATACCTTCTTTGCAACATGATAATCTTTTCGGAATTGAAATGATCGGGGTCCTGACGTTGTTCACAGGCGAAACTCTGTATATTCCTCACGGCGAGACGGGGTGGAGTCAGTTCATTTGTGTTTACTTGACCGAACGTTTCACGCTTCACGACTCACGCCTATATCCCGGCGTACCACTCATACCCCTGATCGTCCTCCCAATACCCACCCTTCCCGCCTCTAATACCGGAAAATGTCTCCACCAACTCGATCATCGTCACATACTTCGCCTGTTTGTACCCAAGCTGGCGTTCAAACCGAAGGCGAATCGGCGCACCATGGGGAATGTCCAGGGGGGCATCGTTCAACTCATAGGCCAGGATCGTTTGCGGGTGATAACAGTCCGCGAGAGCCATGCTCTCGTAGTACGGCACCCCATCTTCATCCACATCAGCACAATAGAAAACCGCATAGCGGGCATTCGGCAACGGTTGCACCTGGTGCATGAGATCAGCGAGTGGGACGCCGGTCCACTTGCCGATTGCGCTCCAGCCTTCGACACAATCGTGCCGGGTGATTTGCGTCCGCGACGGCAACTCTTTGAGCGCCGCGAGCGTCCAACTGGTAGGGGTCTGAACCAAGCCGCCGACCATGACCGTCCATTGAGCAAACTTCTGCGCGAGATGCTCGGCATACTCCTCCGTACCAGGATCGGTATTGCCGTTAGCGGGAAAGACCGGAGAAATGTCCGCGTCACCGTATTCTCTCGCCAGGGCGTTGGCAGGCGTGATCGCCCGTTGCACCCCTTCAGTCAGTTTCTCGGCCTTGCTCAGGATCGAGGGAAACCAACTGCTCTGCGACAAATTATCGCAGCCGGCGAGGGCCACGAGACTCGCGGCACCTAAGGTCCCCTTCAGAAACTGCCTGCGTTCCATTGCTCGTTCATGCTTCATGGTTCGCTCCTTCGTGCTCATGTTTGACGGTAAACCATCCCGTTACCATCGAACGAATGTTGTTGAAGAACCCGGTCAGAATCACCTCCACCACATGAACCACGATGAACCCGACGAAGGTAAAACAGGCAATAAAGTGGATCGTGCGCGCCGCCTGCCGTCCACCGAAGATCGTGAGGAGCCAGGGGAACGCCGTGTCGATCGTCGGAGACATCGCAAGGCCCGTCAGGACGATCAACGGCGCCACCACGAACAGAATCACGACATAGGCGAGTTTCTGCAGCACGTTGTACCGTTTGGCCTCCTCTCCTTTTGGGTGCCGGAGGACAAGATGATCTTTAATGGCCTTCCCGATGCCACGGAGGTCCATGCCGGTCGGAGCCAAGTCGCGCGCCACATGTCGGCTGATGAACGCATAGGTCAAAAAGAACAGGCCGTTGATGACAAGGGCCCAGGCAAAGAACAGGTGCCACTGCCGTCCCATCGCCAAGACTTTGGCGCTCGGAATGGTGGCCCAAGCAGGGAAGGCGCGGCGTTTGCCATCCGAATAGCCGAGCACCCCTGTTGTATCGAACTTGTGGCCGAAAATTGTCGTGATACCGCGCATCTCGCCGCTCTCAGTCTGCACGGGACGGATCGAGACCAACGGCTGGTCGCGATCGGAACGGTCGCCCCAATAGAGTGCGGGGTGTGCGTTGAAAATCTGGAGGCCGCTCATGATCAAGATGATGAGAAAGGGGACGTTGAGCCAATGGCTGATCCGTACTGGTAGTCGATGGCGATAGACCCTCTCTACCAGGGGCTCTTTGAGTGGAAGCGGTTTGGACATCGTCACAAGTTCCGGAACCTGTTCACCCTCCAGACCTTGATCAGTTCCAGTTCCTTCGTGAACGAGTGAGGCCATGATCGTATCTCCTCTGGCTTGAGACCAACTACCTGCCCCTTTGTCGGCCCCTGGCCTTAGATCTTACAGGCGCCGAGAACCTCGAAACAGAACGGCCTGCAATCGGGGAAACCGACCGCAGGCCGTCAGGATTGAACACAAAAAGGCTAAAAAGGTGCCTACTTCCCCATGGCTCCCTTCATCTCGCCCTTCATATCCTTCATCTCGTCTTTCATCTCTTTCATTTCACCTTTCATTTCCTTCATTTCACCCTTCATCTGATCGTGCTTGGTCTTCATCTCACCCTTCATGTCATCGTGTTTGCCAGTCATCTTGCTCTTCATTTCGCCCTTCATCTCCTTCATTTCGCCTTTCATTGACCCCATATCCTCTGCGAAGGAAAGGGAACTGAACCCTGCGAGACACATGACCGCGATGACCGACAACATTATCTTTTTCATCGAGAACCTCCCATGTGATTGTGAATGATTAATGATTTGCCGCACTCGATTACCCACACCTGATTGACCGGTCGCTCCACCAGTTCTAGTCGTACGCAACGTTGACAAACACCTTGATCGCACCCCGTTCTGTCGTGAGAGTCTGCATCATTTCCTGGTAATTCTCCAGCCCTGTTACCGGGTGGGTCAGCAACTTCGGCAGCCAGCCAGGAAATTCCAGCTCTGCCCGTGCAAAATCGTAGACGCCCGCCTCGAAGTACTCGCGATTGGCATTGACGGTCCCAACGACGAGTTTGTTTCCCAGCACGAAATCTAGGTTGATCTTGTCCGACGGGATGGAATGTTCCCGGTCGCCACCCGTCACGCTTGCCAGCACCAGCACACCGTTCTTCCCGAGGCATTCCATGGCCTCAAACACCACAGGCGAATAGCCGGTTGCCTCGAACATGAGGTCAAATGGGCCAAAGCGTTTTGCAGCTTCACGAATTGACAGATCCCCCGTCGAGATGTAACGCACACCCAATTCCTCCAGGAGATCGAGATTGCGCGAGGGCCTGCTCTCCTTTCCAAAGCTGGTGACGTCGAAGCCCTTCATTTTCAGGGACAGAGCCGCGAGCAATCCCACAGTCCCCGCGCCCAGCACAGCCGCTTTCCTGGGCCGCCACACCTTGAACCGTCGCTGGGCTTCATAGGCCTGGATAATGCCTTTCTCTATAATCGAGGTCGGCTCGAGCAGAACAGCCACATCCTTGAGCCCCTTGGGAATCTTCACCAGATATTCCGGGTCGTCGACGAACAGCTCGGTCAGATAACCATGACGGAGATTGATTCCCCGCTCGTAGTACACGTCCTCGCTTGTCATGTCATATTGGCCGATTTGGTCGTAGAAGCTGCCTCCGGGGCGTCGTACGGTCGGCACCACATAATCGCCCGGCACGAACTCCGTCACGTTGGGGCCGACTTCCAGTACCCGCCCCAAGCACTCGTGGCCGATCACCAGGAAATCATAGCCGGGCGGAGCCTGGCCATATTCCGCAGCGTTGATTTCCTTGTCTGTGCCATCGACACCGACCCGCAGCGCTTGCACCAACACACCTCGGCCATTGGGGATTTCGTGGACCGAGGGCTTAGGCAGATCGGCAAGATGAATCGAATTGGCTTGCCCTGGAATGACCGCAACAGCTTTCACGTGATTCTCCTGTACGCGAACACGAGCCTTGCAGCCATAACCGTTTTGGCCCCAGTTGTGTTGTTTACTGACGACGGAGCTTCGCGGCGACTGCCTGCCGAACCTGCTCTGATTCCGCCGGCGAATCCAATACCTGCGGCAGCAACCGGACCAAGTCTCGAACGTATGCGATCTGCTTGACATACGTTTCGCAGCCGGCACAGACCGCGAGGTGCAGTGCAATTTGCTGTTTGCGATCCTCGCCGACATGCTCATCAAGGTACGCCGAGGTCCACTCGACGACTTCTCGGCACGTAATCTCTTCGTCAACGGATTTTGACGCTTCCTGCGCCATACCTAGAAGACTCCTTGTTGGCGACCTATCCCTGAGTCTTCCCTTCTTGGATTTCCTTACACCGCCCGGGTACGCCCTCCCAGATAGGTCTCCACAGCCTGGCGCACTCGTTCCCGTGCTCTGTGCAGCCTGACATAGAGGTTGGTTTCGGTGATCTTGAGCATTTCGCAGACTTCCTTCGCCTCGATCCCTTCCACATCGCGGAGGATGAGCACCTCCTTTAAGGTTGCCGGCAAGGCCTCGATCGCTTGCTGCATCGCATTGACCGCCTGCTGACTGGCGAGCAGCTTCTCCGGTGTCCGGTCGTCCCAGGGCTGGGGTGGGAAGGCCCAGTGGCCAGCCCATTCGCCAGACTGTTGGAAGCGGGATGGATCGACGGCCTCTTCATTGTCGTCATCGGAAGACTCGAAGGCCGAGAAGGTCGTATGCCGCTTCTCGCGAACGCCGCGATCCTTCGCCTTATGAATCAGAATCCCGCAGATCCAGGTGCGGAGAGACGACCGACCTTCGAACCGATCCAGGCTTTCGATCACTGCCATCCAGGTGTCCTGTACGACTTCCTCAGCCACTTCCCGATCTGCGACATAGCTCATGGCCATTCGGATGAGCGTGCTGTGATGTTTGTTGACCAGTTCATCGAAAGCCCCCTCGTTACCACTCCTAAGCCTGGAGAGGACTGCGTCCTCGGCCTTCGTGAGACCGGGCGACTTGATCGCCGGCGACTTCCGGTTAATCGATGGGAACTGACCAATGGACTCTGTATAGGTAATGGCATCTGCGTTCATGATCGGCCTCCAATCTGCAGCAACTCCGTGACATAGCCGGGAGCGCTCATTAGGGTGACTTGTGTTCGAGGAAAGCTCTTGAGGACCTTAACTCCCCCGGCATCGATGAAATCGACTTTGGTGCAATCCAGATACACAGCCTTCTTCTGTCCAAGAAGTAACCGACATTCTCCGTCGAGGAGGTCGGCCCACTCTGCTGTGATCTTCCCCTCCAACTTCAGAAGGACATCGCTCTTGCTTTCTTGGATCTTCGTAATCTTGAGCATCATCCTCTCCTGCTCCTCTGTATTCGCCTGACAACCATGCATTCAGCAACAGTGGTGCCAGGCTAACTACGTAGCAGGAAGGACAGCATAAGTATTTGATGTAGAGGGGAAAGATGAGTGGTTTTCAAGGCGGAAACGCAGATACCCGGCAGGAATCAATTCCTAACATATTGGGAACGTCCCAATTAGTTGGGAGCAAACCCCGTCGCTCGTCGCTCGTGAAGCGTATTTCGTCTGAGGAAAATATGGATTGTTGATGAATGTAGAAGGTCTGATTGACGGGAGGAGATGCAGGGGGAGTTGTCGTCAGACTGGTATGCGCTTCACGAACGACGTTTCACGTTTTACGTTTCACGCTTCACGCGCGTGATGCCAAGCTTCTTCATTCTGGCTTCGAGGGTGGTGGGATTGAGCCCAAGGATTTTGGCTGCGCCCTTGTCGCCGCTCACTCGCCAGTTCGTCTTGTCGAGAACATCGACGATGTGTTGGCGTTCCATCTCCTCCAACGTCAATGATCTTGTGGCGCCGGCGTTGCCGTTCGATGGACCCAGCCAGTCGATCGGCTCCAATTCCGTTCCTTCGCTCAGAATCACCGCCCGTTCCAGCACATGCTCCAACTCGCGGATATTCCCAGGCCACTGGTACCGTTGGAGGGCCGTGATCATCCGTTCCGGAATCTTTTCGATCTTCTTGCCGAGATTCGCCGCAAATTTCCGCACGAAATACTGCGCCAGCACGGGAATGTCCCCCTCACGCTCGCGCAGCGCAGGCAGATGAAGGGGAAACACATTGAGCCGGTAATACAAATCGGGCCGGTAGTGACCGGTCTTGGAAAGTTGTTCGAGATCCCGGTTTGTCGCGGCGATGACACGCACGTTGACCTTGAAGGTCTGGGTCCCACCGACCCGTTCGAACTCGCCTTCCTGGAGCACGCGTAATAGCTTCGATTGCAGGTCGAGGGGTAGTTCGCCGATCTCGTCCAGAAAGATCGTGCCCTTGTCGGCCAGTTCGAAACGGCCGGCCTTTTTCGTCAAGGCGCCTGTAAAGGCGCCTTTTTCATGGCCAAACAGCTCGCTCTCGATCAAGCCTGCCGGGATGGCCGCGCAATTGACTTTTACCAGGGGGCGACCTTTCCGTGGACTCAAGTCATGAATCGCCCGGGCAATCAACTCCTTACCGGTCCCGGTCTCGCCGGTGATGAGGACGGTCGAATCGGTCGGGGCTACCCGCTCGACATTCTTGAGGACTTTCTTGAGCGAGGTGGAGGAACCGATGATCTCTTCAAAATTGTGGCTGCCCTTGATTTCTTCCTGCAGGTAAACGTTTTGCGCTTCCAGCCTGGCCTTCTCCTGCTCCATCAATACCTGCTCGGTGATATCGACGAACATCGTGCGCGTGTAGGTGCCGCTTGGGTCAGGCCTCGACCACCATTTGATCCAGAGCGGCTTGCCGTTGTCCTTGCGACGCAGTTCGAGCACGACCCCGCTCGTGTCGATGCCCTTGCCGATGGAATCGAACGCTTCTCTCAGACGTCGCTGGGCATCGGGTGTATCGGGAATGAACGACCTGCCATAGGTCCCATCGACTTGGTCCGGCGTGATGCCCAAGCTCCTCATGGCCGTCTTGTTCGCGCGAATGAACTTAGAGTCCAGGCCTTCGTTGACATAGGCGATGGGAGCTTCATCGAAGAGGTCGCGCAGCCGTTCCTCATTGTCCTTGAGTTCGGACTCCATGCTCAGCCGCTGAAGTTCCCCTGCCGCTCTGGCTGCGAAAAGACTGAGGATGGACGTGACACGCGTCTCGTCGACCATAGGTTTGGAGTCCATGACGGCCAAATGCCCAAGAACCCTGTTGGAGGCATCCACCACCGGCACGCCGCAGTAACTATTGACGCCGATGTCTTGAATCAATTGCACATGAGGATATAAGGCCCTGAGTCCATCCGAATGGTGGACACAGTGACGATTGAGGACTGTCTCGCAGGGTCCTCTCGCTGGCACATCGAACGGGGGGAGCGCCTGCCCCTTGCCCCACGCAGCCCTCGACCGAAACTTGGACCTGTCTTCGTTCATCTCGGAAATGTAGGCATACTCCACGCCGAGCGCGAGGGCTACATTTTTCACAAGCGCTTGGAAGAAATCCCCGCCCACGACCAGCGCTGTGCTTTCTGTGATCCTCCGCAACATCGCCTCCTGTTCCTTGAGTGCCCACTCCATGATCTGGCGGTAGATTTCGACGCCTGCTCGCTCGCCGAAGAGCTTGAAGACGGTGATCTCTTCGGACGTCAGCTTCATCGGTTTTACGTCCATCGCGACGAGATGGCCCAGGACCTTGCCCTTCGGATCCTTCAACGGTACGGCCAGGTAGCTCGACACGTTCAACGCCACCAGATCTTGGTCGCGCGGGAACAGTTTCTGGACATCCTGGGCGTAGTGGCAGGTCTCGCCTGCGATCACGTTCGTGCAGGGAGTCCCATCGAGATCGTACTCAACTTGATCCATAAAGCCGTCGCCCTTCCAAAAGGCGAGGGTGCGGATGCGCGAGCCCGGCAGCAAATGACCCACGAAGGCGTACCGAATGCCTAGAGCGACCGCGACATGGCGAACCAGCTCCCGCAAAAAGTCTGCCCCCGTGGAGGAAATGGTGCCTTCAAGAAGCGAACGCAGAAATTCATCCGCCTTATGCCGTGCGAGGAGGAACGGGTCCTGTCGAAACGTACTTTCCACCAGACTTTTGCGTGTGCGGCGGAGTTCGAGTTCTGTGACGACTTCATGGCCCAGCGTGACAAGGGCCTCTGTTTGATCTTTGGTGAGCTGGCGAGGAGTTCGATCGAGGACACAGAGCGTCCCAATCGCATAGCCTTCGACAGTGGTCAGCGGCATGCCGGCATAGAATCGCACCTGGGCCGATCCCGTGACTATGGGATGGGTCGCAAATCGCTCATCCTTGGTCGCATCCGCAACGACGAACAGCTCCGGCCGACCGATCGCCTCGTGACAGAATCCTGGTGTCGCCGATGCATCGCCTTCGGTGAATCCGACGCTCGCTTTGAAGAACTGCCTGGTGTCGTCGAGGAACGTGATGGCGGCGTAGGGGGTCCCGCAGACTTGTGCTGCTAACTTGGCAAGGCGATCGAACGTGGTCTCTGGCGGGGTGTCGAATATATCGTAGGAGTGCAGCGTATCCAACCGGTTCGGGTCGTCGAGGGTCGTGGGCCGCTGAGCCATTCCGATCTCCTCCTCTAATACTGGCCCGAGGTCTATTGCGTACTGGGGAACGGCAGGATCGCGGCGCAAAGTCTACCACTGGCGCAAAAATATCTTCAAGAGGGCAACAAGAAAGAGGACAGTCCCCGCGGCAGCTACTCCGCTTCGATGCTGCGGCCATGTAATGACTGGATCGGCCGGGCGTTATGGCCGATGATCGAGACGAACTGTGCGATTTGTTGAGCCGACATTGCGATCGGATCACGGAGGACGATCCACTGAACGCCTTCGGTGCAGGGCGGCGTGGTCAAGGAGCCGTGGTAGGAAAAATGATGGGTGTTCAGCGGGAGGAGATCTCGCGGGTTCAGCGTCCGTTCGCTCCCAACCTCGCCGGTCATCGTCGGCAACATGGTCCAGAGTGCTGCAAGCGGCTTATTTTCTGGGCCGGTCTCTACGAGCACCGCGATGACGGCGACATGTCCCTTGTCGTCCTGGTGGACGAAATGAATTTCGAGCGGATAGCTCTTGCCCTCGACGTGGTGTTCGCTCGGATCGTGGAAATGAAATTGACCGAGACGATAGGTCCGCCCATTGAGATGCAGTTCGCTCCCGGGCGGCACGTTCACCTGGATCGTGTGACCATTGTCCAAGGCGCGTACGGACGCCGGATGGTAGTGGAAGCCGAGCCGTTCCTGGGTCTTCGCATGACGCGGCATTGTGATGTCGATCGGGGATTGGTGCGAGCCGGCTTCGCAAGCCATGTAGGCCTGGCTGAGCATACCCCAGTGAGACGCGCTCTCCGGCCCCTCATAACTCCAATGGGAAGCCCCATGATCTTCTGCCGCCCAGCCGGTGCCTGAGCCGGCAATCAGAAAGATGATGATAAAGAGGACCTTCCAGATCGTCATCCTAGGCGACGCTCCAATTGCCACGAGATAATTGCGGTGATTATTGCGACACCAGTTGCATGACATGACCATCGGGGTCCCGCACTTGAAATCCTTTCCTGAACCCCAGTGTTCCATCCGGCATCGACACAACTCCGGGCGAGACCAAGTGCGCTGTCTCTCGCAAGATCGCTGCGGCTGCCTCTACATCTGGGACGACCAACGTCGTCTGCCAATGCCAAAGGTCGGTCGGGTGTGAATCGATCGGGAACGGCCTTCCAGCGGTCGGCAATTCATATTCCAAGAACTCCACGCCAGGTGGCCCCATCTTTGGGGCCAAGCCGGTCACACGAGCCCTCGCGCCAGGGAGGCTATCGAGATGTTCCTGTTCCATACCCATGTTCAACGTGCCGCCCGCAATTGTCAGGCCGAGCAAGTCGCGGTAAAACTTGGCACTGCTCTCCGTGCTCCGCACCGTCATCGCCGTATGGTCGATGCCGAGAAAGAGCTCCTCGGTCGGCTTATGCCAGACAGGGTTGCCCTTTCCTTCCGGGAACCAGAGTAACTCCAGATTGTGCCCATCCGGATCGCGGAACTTGATCGCTTTGATGCCGCCAGCACCGGGATTCGAGATGGGAATGGTCTGCGGGCGTGGTGAAATCTGCCGAACGTGATGCTTTCGCAGTTGCGCCCAAGCTGCATCCATATCACGCACGACGATCGCCATGTGTTGGAACCACAGGTCGTTGCTGTAGGACGGCACGGGAATCGGCCGTACATCCGGCGGCGCCAGAAACTCGATCAACTCGATCTGTTGCTCGCCCAGCTGCATCCGGACCACGCGCGCCCGCACGCCGAAGACACCCCAGAGCTGGTCATATTCCGGTCCATCCACTTCCACATCACTGATTGGCTTGAAGGCCAATACATTGGAATAGAATGCCACCGAGCGATCCATATCGGACACGGTCATTCCGATGGACTTGACTCCCACGGCCACACCGCTGGCCTCGGCAGAGAGGGAACCAGCAGTGACCCAACAGACAAGCGTGACCGTCAGCCAGAGGCAGACGAATCCTTTCCTCGCCCTCATTCGCTTATCTCTCCGGCGCATTTCCGGCACCAACCAACAGAGGACTAGCTTGCCGTGCCGGTTCTTCTGCCGCCGGCGACAGGACAGGGGGACGAACGTTCGTGAACTGGACAAGATCCTTCGAGAAGAGCAGGTCGAGCGTCCAATCAAAGGCCACGCGGATCTTCTTTTCAATTCGAGGCAGTTTCGTCAGGTAAATCGTCCGCCAGAGCCACCAGGCAATGAACCCTGAAAAGTTTACCCCCAGAATGTTGGCCACGCCGCTCCGTTTCCCAATGGGGGCCAGTAGCCCGATTGTCGAGAACAAAAACGGCCGCTTCTGCTCGCCTCGAATAGTCGCCACAATATTCTGAGCCGCAACCTTTCCTTCTCGGAGTGCATGTTGCGCGGTGGGGGGATGGGATTTCCCTGTTTTCCGATCCGGCACGACTGCGCAGTCGCCGAGGGACCAGACGCCAGGCCAATCGGGAACTTCAAGATACTCGTTGACAAGAACGCGGCCCCGCTCTTTCTTGCAAGGCAATCTGTCCAAGAGGGAGTTCGGGCGGGTCCCCGCTGTCCAGACCAGCGTATTCGTTGTCACCTTGGTGCCGTCGCTCAGCGTCACGTCGCGGTCTGTCACGGCGGTGACTTTGCAGTTGGAATGGACTTCGACGTGTCGCTCCACAAGTTTTCGCTGTGCGTAGGCGCCAAGCTTCGGCCCAAGCTCCGGTAGGATGGTCTTCCCCGGATGGACAAGGATCACTCGAAGCATGTCCTCCCGAAGGTGTGGATAGAACCGCACCGCCTCCCGAAGAAAATCGTTGATTCCGGCAATGGTCTCCACACCTGCGAACCCTCCACCGGCCACGACGAAATTGAGTAACGGAGCACGCGTGTTCGGGGAACATTCAAAGTCCGCCTCCTCCAGATTCGCAATCAGGCGGTTGCGCAAGAAGATCGCATCATCCAGCGTTTTCATCGTGATCGCGCGTTCTGCCAAGCCTGGCAGATTGAAGAAATTCGTGGTCGAGCCTAGTGCCAGCACCAGATGGTCGTAGGGCAGCGCATGGCAATGTTCCTCATGACCGTGCGACAGGCCGACGCGCTTGTTCACGAGGTCGATGGATTCAATTTCTCCGTGAAAGAAGGTCACGCGGCGCAACAGCTTGCGGATCGGACTGACGATATTGGTAATGTCAAGATCGCTCGCTGCCACTTCGTGCAGCATCGGAGTGAACAGAAAAAAATTGTCACGGTTGACGAGGGTGACGTCCAAGTTGGCTCCCTGCGCCAGCGCTCGCTCGAACTCCAGCGCGACGTACATGCCGCCGAATCCACCGCCCAGAATCAGAATTCGTGGCTTCCCATTTGCCATTGTGAACCTTTCCGACTAGCCCCCAAGCCGTTGTAAGAGATGGTCTCCCACCCGCAGCGCGTTCGCGATGATGGTCAGCGAGGGATTCACGGCTGAGCTGGAGACAAAGAAACTCGCATCGACCACGTAGAGATTGTCCAGATCATGCGCCTTGCAGTTCACATCGAGTACGGAAGTCTTTGGATCACGACCGAACCGGACAGTCCCGCACTGGTGCGCCGTGCCGGCGATCGGAATCTTTTTCCCCAGATAAAGATGCTGGGGGATCAGGTGATCTTCGCAACCGATTTGGTTCAGCATGCTCTTAAGCTTGGTGGCCAAACGACGATGAGCTTCCAGATTGTTTTCCTGATAGGCCAGCGTGATCGTGCCGTCTTTGCCGAGGAGCACGCGATTGTCAGGATCAGGCAGGTCTTCCGAGGTCATCCAGAAGTCGAGCGAGTGTTTGGCCATCGCATCGAGCGCCTTGCCGGGAGCAAAGGCCGACGCGCCGACCCGCAGTTGATCCATGTCCGACTTGCCGATCATCGAAATGTGCCCCATCGGAAAGTCCCAGTCCGCCGAGGGGAAGTAGAAATCGTTCAAGCCGATCGTCTTCTGAAACACCGTCGGATTGGGTATCTTTGAGATCGCCAGCATGGCTGAGTTGTTGTGGCACATGTAGTGCCGCCCGACTTGATCGGATGAATTGGCGAGACCGTTCGGATGTTTGTCGTTGGCCGAGCGCAGCAACAGGGCCGCCGAATTGATTGCGCCACAGGAAACCACCACGATGTCAGCTGAATAACTCTCCCTTTGCCTGTTTCGCTCAACCACAACATCCGTCACTTCACGCCCCGATGAATTTGTCTCAAGCCCTATCACTTTTGCATGCGTCAGCATCGTCACGTTGGGATACTGCAACACCGGATCGACGCAGACCACTTGCGAATCGGCCTTCGCATTCACCAGGCAGGGATAGCCGTCGCAGGTGTTGCAGCGGATGCAAGCGCTTTTCTCAGGCTGCTGCTCGTTCCGCATCACACCGACCGGCAGATGAAAGGGTTTGTAGCCGCACTTCTGCCAATCGTTATGCAGTTCCTGAATGCGGGGCTCGTGAGTCAGAGCAGGATACTTATAGGGTGTACTGGCCTTCGGCTCGGTCGGGTCCTCACCACGATTGCCGTGTACGTGGTACAGGTGCTCAGCTTGGGTGTAATAGGGTTCGAGATCGTCGTAAGTGATCGGCCATTCCGGCGAGATTCCGCCGTGGTGTTTCACCTCGCCAAAGTCCTGTTCGCGCATGCGCAGCAGCGCCGCGCCATAGACTTTTGAATTCCCGCCGACGTTGTAATGAATGCCTGGGTGAAACGTGTTTCCGTCCTTATCCTTCCAGGTTTCCTTAGCTTTGTAGCGGTTTTCGATGAAGACGGTTTTTGTATTCCAGTTGTCCTTCTCGCGAGGCAGATAGCCGCCACGTTCCAGCAGCAGAATCTTCTTGCCCGACGGCGCAAGCTTATAGGCCAGAGTGCCGCCGCCTGGGCCGGTGCCGATAATGATGATGTCGTAATGGGTAGAGGTAGGCATGGGAGGTAGTCGGGAAAGGAGGCGAGGTCTTACACGGAATCAGCCACCTTTAATCCCACACTCCTCCAAATGGCGTGATGCTGTCATAGCACCAGTGATGGCCAGGCGAGGCAACAAATCACCGAGATTTATCGTTGCCTTTCCTTCCCCACTTCCATCGCCGAAACAAATGCTATCGCTGGGTTTGAGCTCGACGGTCAGCGAGCCAATACCCTTTGATAAGCCCGTCAACCGTTTCAAGCCGATGCGCTGGTCTGAGGGATATAGCCGAGTGCTCGTTGGAGTCGGCGAAGCCTGTGACCTAGAGCAGCTATTCGTGTTTGGCGCGAAAGGCTTCTGTCAGTCGAGCTTTGCTTGCAGGAGAGGGTAACGATATCTCGATCGCATGACCCTGATCGAATGAACGCCGCAGTGTTTGACGAATCGTTGTCAATTGATCGCGATAACGGGCGCAGGCCTCGCAGATCCAGTAATGGAGCTGAAGCCTGATCCGAGTCGGCCAGGGCAGGGATCGATCCATGGCTTGCGACGCCAAGTAGATGACGTCCTTGCAGGGTGGCGTGACACGAGTCAGAAATGTGAAAATCATATGGTGATGAATAGCTCGATGTTTACCGCTCCTGTCGATAGCACATCAAGGATTACGTAGAGCGTCTTCTCTTCGCTGCAAACCCTTGCCCCCGTTTCAGTGAGTCGATTGAGAGGCAGTTTTCTTACACCGCGATACAACCATCCGTTTTACGGTGAGTTTCGGCACATCGGCCTGAGTGCCGCGCGCTGCGGAAAGTCTTACACGAGGCTAATATCGGGCTGCACCCGTACTCACACGGAGCCGATAGACCGATGAGCCACCCGTAATGAATAGGGTTTGCCCATCCTCCCCCCATGCGACGTTGGAGGTGGGTTGCCCGGTCTCGATTGTACCCAGAAGCGTGCCATCCGAAGCGATCACGGTTAGTCCTCCTGGCCTGGCGCCGAAGATATGACCCTGCCGATCGACCTTGAACCCATCCGGTCCGAAGAAGGGATCCTTTCACCAGCGGGTAGCATCGAACAAAACACGGCTGTTCATCACTAGGCCCTCCTCTTTCACGTCGTAGGCTAACCAGGCCGCCCGCTCCAGATCGACGTCGGACACGTAGAGCGTCTTTTCATCCGGCGAAAAGGCAATGCCCTTCTGAGCCTTGATGTCATCGATGAGCAAGGTCACTGTACCATCGTTGGACAGACGATAGACCCCTTGCACCGGCGCTTTGCTCGGATCGTCGAAGACTTTGGGGAGCCCAAACGGCGGATCGGTAAAATACAAATCACCGTTCGATGTGAACACTAGATCGTTCGGACTATTGAACTTGTACCCATCATAGTGGCTGACGAGCGGTACAATCATTCCATTCCATTCGATTCCAACCGCCCGATTTGTCTGTCGCCATGCTGACAGAGGATGAGGCGACCTTGGGCATCGAGCGTAAGTCCGTTTGAACCAGGCTCCTTCCCCGCGAAGGGTATCGTACCCCTGTAACCGCTGTTCTTCACGAACAGACTGACACCTTCATCCGGTTTCCATTTGTACACGCTGTTCGTCGGAATCTCCGAGAAGAGCAAATACCCGCCTTGCTTATTCCACACAGGCCCTTCGACCCAGGAGAATCCATCCGCGAGTTTTTCCAGCTTTGCGTCTTTGGGCAGGAGTTGATCGAATCGAGGATCGAGACTTGTGATCGTCACAGGAACAGGCTCAGCCCATACCGTCACACCTTGAAAGAATGTGCTAAGCAGTGCAATCGCCAAGCATCTCCCGTGGAGATTCTTCATGGCCGGACACCTGCGATGTTTGTTCTGATTCGATAAATCCCTGTTAGCGCTGTGATGTACAGCGTTTTGCCGTCGTCGTCGCCCCACGCCATGTTGTGCGGATCTTCCGGTCCCTTGATAAGGCCAAGCTGTTTGCCTTCCGGCGAGATGATCCAGAGCCCGCCCGGCCCAGTCGAGTACACGTTTCCTTGTTGATCAACCTTCAATCCATCTAACGCATCGTTCCCTGGTGCGCTAGTCATATCGAAGAAGAGCGTGCTGTTTGTGAGCGTACAATCCGGATTGACGTCGTAACGGAGGATGACTTTGTGCTTGTCGCCCCAATTGTTCACATAGAGAAACTTCTCCTCCGGCGAGAACGCGAGTCCGTTCGGGGCATCGAGATCTGTACTCACAAGCTTTACCTGCTCATCCTTCACGCAATACACGCCGCTGTAGGGCAGCTCTTTTTGAGGATCGTCAAACCCCTTTGGCAGGCCGAATGGCGGATCAGTGAAGTAGAGCGCGCCGTCGGATCGATAGACAAGATCGTTTGGGCTGTTGAGGCGCTTACCTTCATACCGATCAGCCAGGACTGTCACATTGCCGCGGGGTTCGATGCGGATCACACGCCGGTTGCCATGTTGATTGATCGTGAGACGGCCTTTTCTGTCCAGCGTGAGCCCGTTCGAGCCTGGTTGGTGGTATTCACCCACATTGAAGCCGGCATAGCCGCTTTTCGTGCGAAAGACGGACACCTGCCCGTCAGCTGACCAACGGTAGATCGTATTGGCGTTGGGATCGCTGAAGAGGAGATACCCCGCTGTGTTAGCGGTAGCAGGGACCCAGATCGGTCCCTCGGTGAAGAGAAAGCCACCGGCCAGTTTTTCAAGCTTGGCATCCGATGACACGATCGTATCCAGGGCTGCATCGACTCTGACAATCTTGGTGTTTACGAACTGCGTCGAGCCGATCTGGGTTGCCTTGTAAAAATCGATGGTCGCCGAGCGCACCCAAATGAAATTGCCGGGTGGGTTCGAGAGAGGTCCGTTGATGCCAAACACGGCCAACTGAATCTTCTGACCCGGCTGCGCGTTTCTGGTAAGCACTACACGGTTCGGCGCATTGAATCCCTTGATCACTTGCCCGCCCGGCTGGCCTAGCACCAGCGGCAATTTTCCATCGACCCAGATTTCCGCATAGTCATCAAGGGCAATTTCAAAGACGATCGTTGAGCCGGTTGGATTGAATGACCCGATCGTGTCGGGAATCGTAATGCTGGTCCGATACCAATTGAAACAGAGACGTCCGGTTGATCGCCGCTCCTCCAACTGTGCCGGCGTCAGCGCTTCCCATTTCGAATCATCGAAATCCGCGGCACCAGCATGCAGATCAATATCCTGGGTTCGAGTAAGCGGACCGGACGGAGCGAGATCTGCACCAGGGCCATGATGATCGACATCAACAACCTTCACGTTACTATAGCGCCATTGACCCTTGACTAACCCAATGCCTTCATCGGTCTTGAGATCGACAATCGCATCCGGCCTCACCCCCGGCGCATCCCCCGTCACCTGCGCATAGGCTGATACTGCACCCATCATCAGTCCCGCAGCGACGACAATGACTCTCCAACTCTTCATATTCCCACCCCATCCCCCAGCCATTTGGTTCGTGCACGGGTTGCGATGGGTCATGCTCCTACTGCGCGCGACAACCTCACCCACCCACCCTAGGCGCGCCGAGACGCACCCTTTACCCAAGCGAGCACATTCTTATCGTGTGCGTTCCACGAGCAAAGAAGCGGACCTTTCGCAACCTCCTATCTGACTTTCACCACGTAATAATCCAACGGCGCCTCCACCTCCTTAAACCAATGCGGCACCCCGTTCGGAATGATCACCACGTCGCCCGGCACAAGCTTCCTGGTTTCACCGCCATTCACATTAGGCGCACGAAACTCATGAGGCGCGACTGCCCGGGTACCTTCTGGCGTTCCACCGGTGATCAGTTGTGCCGAACCCTTTAGGACATAGACAATATCCGTGTCGAGTTCGTGAATCTCAACGACACCCGCCTTGTCGCGATGGCTCGCGTGAACCATATAGTTCCTCGCGGCATGCATCATGTTTTCGTCTTCACCAACCAGCACGGCCCCTTTGTGGAACGAGGCCGCGACTTTCTGGCTTTCGATGTAGGTGACCGGAAGAGTGGTATACCCGTTCGTCACGTCCGCTAGCTCCATATTGTCGAGCGACTTGGCACCAACCACGGCGAGATCTTCATCCTGCTGTGCGTTCGCCGCGCCGCTGACGCCGACCGCGCCGACAACCTTTCCCTCCCATTCGAGAGGAATGCCGCCTTGGAGCGGTGTGAAGTTCTGGAGATCACCGCCAAGAGTGATCATCGAAGTGCGGCCGCCTTTAATCACGTCCTCGAAGACTTTTGTCGGCTTTTTGAATAGGGCTGACGTGCGAGCTTTTCCAATTGCGATGTTGGCACTGGCCGCAAAAGTCTGATCGAGTCTTTCAAGAGCCAAGAGGTTGCCGCCATCGTCCACAACAGCGATGGAGCCGCCAGGCGCGTTTACGCGCTTTGCTTCTACCACTGCCGCAGCAATCACCCTCTTCGCTCCTTCAAGTGTGAGTCCCCGCTTATCCGAGACTGATTCAGCGAAACTGGTCGCGGACAGGAACGCTACTGTGAGTCCTCCCACTATCGAAGTCATGTTTCTCATGATGCGTCTCCTGTTCGTGATCGTAGGCTGTCTATGTTCAGCCGCCAGCTTTCGGCTTCGTGGCACCCCCTCCGAAGCTAAGGGCTGATAGCTGAAAACTCTGCGGCTATTATTTTGTGAACGAAGCCGCGACCGCGGCTCCGGCTATCGCAATGTCTTCATCTTGCCCAGGCGTTTCTCCGCTGACTCCAACAGCGCCAATCACTCTTCCATCGACAATGATAGGTACGCCACCCTGCAGAGCCACTGCTCCATTCAGGGCCAAGGCCGACACTCGTCCATTCCTTACTTGATCTTCGAAGACCTTGCTGGGCCGACGGTAGATCGCCGCAGTCCGTGCTTTGTCGATACCGACGTTCACGCTGGCGACTTGCGTATCGTCCAATCGCTCCAAGAACAGCAGCGCTCCGGCTTCATCGACCACAGCAATGACCACTCGTGCGCCTTCGGTCTTTGCTCGAGCTTCAGCCGCCGCAGCGATCTTCTTGGCCCCGTCCAACGTCAATGCGGTCCTTTCAATCAGTTGCGCCTGAACGACGGCTGGTCCTGCCAACATGCCGAATGCTAGTGCCACGAACCCAAGCTGTTTCATCATCATCGTCTCCTTGTACGGCTCCACCCGAAGAAAGACTGAGGAGAGATGTACCTATACTCTCCTCAGTCAGACTCTCTCGATGCATTAGCGGCTCATTGCCATGCTGTCTGATTGCGTACGCTCTCCGGACGCCGTCACAATGGGCTTCGAGTATGACGCCTCGCCCAAGAGCACTTCGGCGAATGCACACCAGATTTGCACCTTCGCAACATCGTTGACATATGCCGGCAGGGTAATCGTCCGATTCTGCTTGTCACCCTTAATGGTCAAACGATTCAACATAAACACGTTGCCTTTTGTGTCCACAACTTGCCAGTGCGGCGCTGGCGTTTCCGGAATCTTGAAATCATCGGACCAGGTCAACGTATCGGTGTTGCCTGATCGCGCATGAGTCGCTGTGCCGCTATTAGCCTTGACACCTTCGAATTTACTCGTGGTGTGTGCATCGGCCGCAAAGCCGTTTGATGCAACAAACAATCCTGTCGCGGCAATCATGGACAACAATCCCATCTTGAAGACGCTCTTTAGACTCATAACACCCTCCTTATGAATGGTAGTGGACGTCGCTCCGGATGATTCCGGAGCGTGCCTGTTCGTCGAAGAGGAACAATACTTCTTACAGAAACATGCGCAGAGGAGATGTCGAACGACAGGACTACGTCATGAAGTTGCAGCGGAAGATGCAGCGCGCACCGTTATGATGATGGAGCTTTGCACAGAGGACACGATGGGCTCCTCGGACTCGGACATAGCATTCCGCGGCGAGTAACATACCAAGCAGCGGCGCAGTGAGGTACACCCAGAAATCGGTCCAGAGATGCGCGGGAAGCGCGGAGGCAAAACTGCGCGCCGGATTCATGCTCATGCCGGAGAACGGAGCCTCAACCGCAATGTAGAGGGCCACGAGTGTGCCCGCGAAAATACCGGTCCAGGCATTCAGCTTTGTCCGGTTTGATACGATCAGGACGACGAGCATGAGCCAGAACGATATGCACACTTCGGCCAAGAATGCGATCCACGTTCCCCCCAGCCCTGGTACAGTGACGACGTAGTTGACGGTGGGATATTCAATCGCCATTCCGATAGCCATCGCGGCGAGGAGAAGCCCCATCGAGCTGCCGACGAATTGCGCGAGCACGTAGAAGAGTGCATCCAGGCCCTGAATCTTTCCAAGCCGGAGAAATGTGACGGTGACAGCAGGATTGAGATGTGCCCCAGACCGTTTCCCCCACGGAGAGTAGATAATTCCAATGGCCGTAAGCCCCATGGCAATGCCGATCAGTACTCGCCGGATGACCGGGTCGGGCAGGAGATGATAGAGCGCCGAATGAGGATATTCGATCAACGACGTCACGACGGCGGCAGAGATCATGAAGAGTCCGAGGCCAGCTGCCTCCATCAGATACTCAGGCCAATGCTCTCGCACAGTGTCAGATGGCGACCGCATAGACCTGGGCTCTTCTCTTGGTGCCCGCAAATGCCGGCGCCAGAACTTGAGTCGACGGCTGCGAGGCGACAGCATAGCGAATCCGCCTTGAATCGGCCCCGCAATGGCCAGCACTCAACCATATTTCTTCAGCGGTTTCATGGCAGGGCCGGCAGCGCCATCGAGTAATCGTCATAGTCCCCCTCTCATCTTTGAACGTTTGGCTACTGGTACTCACCATCGCACGACCACAGACTAGACAATGCATGACTCTTTCCCTTCATGGTGGTTAGGTTGCGGCTAGCACAATTCGACCATCCACATCGAATTCGTGCATGGCGCGGCGGCTGTCTTCCGCGGTCCAGTAAATCGTCGTTTTTATCGGTCACCTTGCATGGCTGCACATAAGTCGGGCACCGCAAGCACTTCTTACAGCGTGAAGCACTGTGCGCTGATAGGACCTGAGTGTCGATTAACGCGACGGAGCAAAACCGGAACGAAACGCGACGACAGCAGAAGCAGAATGTTCAAGGCTGGCCAGCAATGATTTCGCGCGTTGCCGTAGTAGGGTGAATTGAGGTACGAATACCGATTGAAAAGATGGAGCCGGCGATCCGGATTGAACGGAACGACCTGTCATCGGTTCGGCCCTGAAGCCTGCCTCACCGATTCCTACAAAGGG
>Ga0233416_10000126_pt1 | contig 21909 bp, 19 predicted proteins | sample Sediment_Towuti__2_FD_188638 | JGI IMG/M metagenome (GOLD analysis project Ga0233416, IMG submission 188638) | Sediment microbial communities from Lake Towuti, South Sulawesi, Indonesia - Sediment_Towuti_2014_0_MG | ecosystem: Environmental > Aquatic > Freshwater > Lake > Sediment | place... | reverse complement strand
GTATTGCCGATGTAGCTGCCGGAGAGATCGATGATCGGATTGACGCAGATCTGGAAAATCAGCGGCCCGACAAGGATGTCGGTGGTGAAGGGGAGATTGGCCGGGTCGGCCAGCAGCCGGCGCTGGTGCTCCGGATGTTTGTGGAAGATGTCGATGCAGGTGCCGATCAGCCGCTCGACCGAGAACGAGGGGTAGAGCGAGCGCAAGATCGGCTCGTTGCGCGACAGCAGCGTGCGCGTTGCCTTGTTGACGTAGGTGATCGCCAGATTGCGGTCGATCATCATCATCGCCGTCTGCGCATCGTCGATGGCGCGATGCAGGCGGGCCGCCTCCTCCTCGCGCGAGCGCTGCTCGGTCACATCCTGCCACTGTACGATGTAGCCGAGTCGGTTGCCGGCCTCATCGGTGAGCAGGCGGGTCTGGTGTTCGAAGATGAACCGGCCGGGGGTGATTTTGCCGTGGCGCACGTCGCCGGGAGCCATCGCATGAAGAATCTTCCGGATTGCGCCCGGATCGCGGTGGTAACGGTGGATGCTGCCGCCGACCACCTGATTGGCACGAAAACCCGGCAGGTATTTTGCCAGCTCCGACTCCAGCGAGGTGAGCACCTCCAATGCCAGCCGGTTGACGAAGACGATGTTCTCCTCGGCATCGGCGATCATCACATTCATCGGCAGCTTCTCGAGGATGTCGATCATGGTGTCGATGCGGCCGAGCACGGGGGCGTTGGCCGCCGCCGGCGCTTCCGCTTTTGCAGCGGCGGGTCTGCGCGCGGCGGGTTTCACCGCCTTGGCCGCTGCTGCGGCATCGCTGCCGCTCGCGCCTTCGGCCGCGCTGCGGCGGATATCGCTGTTCTCATTCTCCTTCATGGTGGGTACCCCCTGTCGATTCAATGGTTGAGATGTTCGATTCGTCGTGCGCCGTGTGGGCGATGTCGTTGAGCAGCCGGTCGATGTCGAGCGCGATCAGCATGCGCTCGCCGACCGAAACCAGCCCTTTGATGAAGGCGGTGTCGGAGGCGTTGCCGACATCCGGCGGCGGCAGCAACCGATCACTGTCGGCACTGAGCACATCGGAGACCGCGTCGACGACAATGCCGACCACCCGCTCCTTCTTTGCCTCCACCACCCGCAGGATGATTACCACGTGCGGCGCCGGCGGCGGTGCGCTGTCGATGGCGAAACGGCTGCGCAGATCGACGATCGGCACGATGGTGCCGCGAATATTGATCACCCCCTTGATGTAGCCGGGGGTGCGCGGCAGACGGGTGGCGCCGTTGCGCCACTCCTTGATCTCCTGTACGCGCAGGATCTCGACGCCATACTCCTCGTCGGCCAGACGGAAGGTGAGGTATTGCAGCGACGGCACTCCGGCTGTCATGCAGTCGGAGAAATCAACCGATTCGGCCAGCGACATGGGCCACCTCCATGGAAGGGTTGCGCGGCGCAGAGCGGCCGGCAGTGCGGGTGCCGCCGGCACGGCGCGGTTCGCGTCGCCACATGCGGGTCAGCCCGGCAATATCGAGAATCAGCGCCACGGTGCCGTCGCCGAGAATGGTGGCGCCGGAGATGCCGTCGAGCTGGCGGAAATTCTGTTCCAGATTCTTGATCACCACCTGCTGCTGGCCGAGGAACTCGTCCACCACCAGTCCGATCAATTCGCTGCCGTTCTCCACCACGATCAGCATCTCGCCGTCGCCCTCCTTGCCGTGCAGGCGGAAGGTGTCGGAGAGGCGCAGCAGCGGAATGTAGCGATCGCGCAGGTGATAGAGCTCGGCCTGTCCGCGCATGGTGCGGATCAGCTCCGGCCGGATCTGCAGCAGCTCGGAGATGGCGAGCAGCGGAATGACGAAGGTTTCCCCTTCGGCGCGAATCAGCTGCCCGTCCATGATCGCCAGTGTCAGCGGCAGGCGGATGGTGAAGCTGCTGCCCTTGCCGGCTTCGGAAACGATTTCGATGCTGCCGCCGACCGCTTCGATATTGCGCCGCACCACATCCATGCCGACGCCGCGTCCGGAGAGATCGCTCACCTGTTCGGCGGTGGAGAAGCCGGGTTGGAAGATCAAATCGTTGATCTCGTGGTCGGAGAGGTTGGCGCCGGGCGCCACCAGCTGCCGTTCGATCGCTTTGCGCAGGATGCGCTCGCGGTTGAGGCCGGCGCCGTCGTCGGCAATGCGAATCACGATGTTGCTCCCCTGATGGCTGGCCGAAAGGTGGATGTGGCCGGTCTCCGGTTTGCCATTGGCGGCGCGCACCTCCGGTTTCTCGATGCCGTGGTCGAGCGCGTTGCGCACCAGATGTACCAGCGGATCGCTGATCCGTTCGAGCACGGTCTTGTCGATTTCGGTCTGTTCGCCGGAGAGGGTCAGTTCGATCTGCTTGCCCAGCTGACGGCTGCTGTCGCGCACCAGTCGCGGGAAGCGCTGGAAGGCGAAGCTGACCGGCAGCATGCGGATGCGCATCACCGCCTCCTGCAAATCGCGGGTGTTGCTCTCCAGATTGGCCAGGCCATCGCGCAGTTTTTCGCGGCCGAGCTGATCGGCGATCTCCAGCGATTCGCCGAGCTGATTGAGCATCGACTGGGTGATGACAATCTCGCCCAGCAGATCGATCAGGGTGTCGATTTTGTCGCTGTTGACCCGGATCGAGCTGGCATCGTGGGGCGTTGCCGCGACCGTGCGCGCGCTGGTCGCCGCAGTCTTGGCGGACGAGGCAAGCGGGGGCGGGGCGGCAATGGGTGCGGGTGCGGCTTGCGTCTCCGCCGGAGCAACGGTTGCCGCTGCTGCCGGGGCGGGGATCGCTGCGCCGGGCAGCGGTTCGATGGCCAGATCGCAGTCGCCCTCCACCCATTCGAAGATGGAGTCGATCTCGCTGCGCGGAATATCGCCATGCAGCTCCAGCTCCCAGGCAAGAAAGCACTGTTCGGGATCGAGGCTATCGAGATCGGGCAGGCGGCTGTAGTCGGCGCTGACGCGCAGATCGCCCAGCTCGGCCAGCGAGCGCAGGATCCGCAGCGGATCGTTGCCGGTCTGCAACAGGTGCGCATGCGGGGTGAAGCGGATCGACCAGCCGGCGCTCGGCGCGACGGCAGCTGTCGCCTCCCCGGCGGAGGGCGGTGTCGCCGCGCCGTGCAGCGCCTGTTGCAGTTCGGAAGCTACCGGCCCGGCCAGCGTCGGATCGATCGTGCCGCCGCTGCGGAGGGTCTCGATCATGGAGGTCAGCACATCGGTGGAAGAGAAGAGCAGGTCGATCAGCGGTTGCGTCGGTTGGCGTCTGCCGTCGCGCACCTCGTCGAGCAGCGTCTCAAGCAGATGGGTGAACTCGGCCAGCGGCGTGAAGCCGAAGGTGGCGCCCCCCCCCTTGATCGAGTGGGCGGCGCGAAAGATGGCGTTGATCAGCTCCGGATCGGGACGATCCGGTTCGAGTGCAAGCAGGCTGCTCTCCATCTGCTTGATCCCCTCGGTACTCTCCTCGAAGAAGAGCTGATGAAATTGGCTCGGATCGATGGCCATCGTCTGTCCCCTGCCCGCCGGAGCCCGTTAGCCCAGAACCCGTTTGACGGTCTCCAGCAACTTGCCGGGATCGAATGGCTTGACCAGCCAGCCGGTGGCGCCGGCCGCTTTGCCCTGCGCCTTCTTTTCCGGCGTCGATTCGGTGGTCAGCAGCAGAATCGGGGTGAACTTGTAGCCGGGAAGCAGGCGCAGAGAACGGGTCAGCGAGATACCGTCCATCCCCGGCATGTTCACGTCGGTAATGATCAGATCGAAGGGTTTGCTTTTGGCCAGAGTCAACCCCTGATTGCCATCGGCGGCCTGATCGACCTGATGGCCGGCCTCCTTGAGGCTGAACGCCACCATCTGTCGCATGGATGCAGCGTCGTCGACGGTAAGAATTTTGGCCATGGTTCGATGCTCCTCTCGTCCGGGATTCGGCGGTCAACGGCGAGTTTCTCCTTAGAGCAAGTTCAATGCCGAATCGAGGCCGAGCTGGCGGGCAGCATCGCGCAGGGCCGGCGACGGCACCTGCCAGGCGAGGCCGACACCGTTGGTTTTTGCCTTCGCGAAAAGGGCCAGCAGCAGCTGTAAGGCGGCGGTATCCGCGCGCATCGTTGCCGATCCGTTCAGAATGAATCCGTTGCCGGTCGCCAATGCATCGCGGAACAGTTCGCGCATCTCGCCGGCAACCCGGATGTCGATGCACTCATCCAGAGATATCAGCAGAGCTTCGCCCTCTGCATTGGCAACAAGCTGAATTTCCATGTTTTACCACTCCTCGTCCCGGCGAACGGGCCGCAGCCGTATCGCCAATCTGTGACCAATGTATCGGTTGCATTGTCGAAGAGTTGACATAGGGGTTTGTACGTAACGATTGGCTGCAAGTTCCGGATATTGGACGGAGACCGGCCATCATTTTAGGGTCGCTGCATGGCGAAAGGATCCGATGCGCGCTATCGCGCCGCCCTTGCCCGTCTTCTGGTTGAGCCGCAGACGCCGATCGATCTTGCCGATCGCGAACTCTTTGTGGCGGCACAGCAAGAGGGGGTGGGCGGACTGTTGCTCGCCGGCCTGTTGCAGAACGGGACGGCACTGCCGGATGCCGACCGGCAACTGGCCGAGCGGCTGATCGGGGAGCAGGCGGCGTGGGCGATGCGCTTGCGCCATGCTTCGGCGCGGGTTTTCGCCGCCCTCAATCGCGAGGGGATCCCGTTTTTGTCGCTGCGCGGGCCGGCCGTGGCCGAGCCGCTGTATGGCAAACTGGCGCCATTGCGGCCGCAGAGCGACATCGATCTGTTGATCGACGAGGGCGAACAGGAGAGCGCGCGCGCACTGCTCGCAGCGCTCGGGTATCGCCGGAATCGGCACTACCCCGACATCTATTCGCGCGGCGATATCGCCATCGATCTGCATCGCGAGGCGCTGGGCGCGGAACGCATCCGCGCCTGGCGTCATCTGACGCCGCTTTCCAACGCCGATCTCTTTGCCGCCAGCACACAGGGGCAGTTGGCGGGCGAGGCGGCGCTGCAGCTGCACGATTCGATGCTTCTTGCCTACCTCGCCTTTCATGCGCTGAAACACTCCTGCGCGCGTCTGATCTGGTTGTGGGACATCGCGCTGCTGGCGCGGCGCATCGAGCACGCGGGCGGTTGGGAGGAGGTGCAGAGCACTGCTGCGCGATTCGGGCTGCAACGGCCGCTCTACTATGTGCTGGCCTACGCGCAGGCGCATCTGGCGGCGCCGGTGCCGAATGCTTTGCTGAACGGTTTGCGACCGATGATGGGCTGGCGCGAACGGCGCCTCTTTGCCCGCTATATGGCGCACCGGCAGATTCCCTACATGGCCGAGCGCCTGTTTGCGCGCATGCAGCCGGATCTGCGCCACCGCATCGAATTCTGGCGCGAAACGATCTATCCGCGTTACGAGGTGCGCCAGCAGATCGCCGGCGCCGGCTGCGTACGCTGCAACTTCACCCGCAAACGGCTGAAGCAGGTTGCCGGCGCCATCTGGCAGCTGCTGGGCGAAGGGGTGACGTTGCGGCGCGGACGCTGAGTGAGGGGATCAGAAGCTGCGGCGGGCGGAGAAGTCGGCCAGTTCGCAGAGCAGGGCGCGCAGCGCCGGATCGCCGGCATCGGCGAGCAGCGATTTGGCGCGTTCGGCGTAATCTGCGGCGCGCTGCATGCAGAACTCGATGCCACCGGCGGTCGCCACCCGATTGCGCACCCATTCACGGTCGCCCTCGGCATAGCTTCCGCGCTCGGCGATCTCGCCGACCCGCGTCGCCAGTTCGGCATCGATGGCCATGGCACGGATCAGCGGCAGGGTGATTTTCCCCTCCTCGAGATCGTGGCCGACCGGTTTGCCCGCTTCAACGCTGCTCACCAGGTAGTCGAGCGCATCGTCCATCAGCTGGAAGGCGACCCCCAGACACATGCCGTAGTCGGAGAGGCGGCGAATGGCGGCATCGTCGCAGCCGGCAACGCGGGCGCCGATCTCGGCGGCGGCGGCAAAGAGCACGGCTGTTTTGCGCTCGATCACCTCAAGGCACTGCGCCTCGTCCATCTCCAGATGGAAGGTACGCGCCAGTTGCAGTACTTCGCCTTCGGCGAGCGCGCCGGTCACCTGCGACATCAGACGCAAAATGGCCATGTCGCCATCGCGAACCATGATCTCGAAGGAGCGGGAGAAGAGAAAATCGCCCACCAGCACACTGGCCTGATTGCCCCAGACGCCGTTGGCCGAGGGGTTGCCGCGCCGCTGGTCGGCCGAATCGACCACATCGTCGTGCAGCAGCGAGGCGGTGTGGACGAATTCGACCACCACCGAGAGCGGAATGTGCCGTTCGCCACCGTAGTTGAAGAGGCGGGCGACGAGGATGGTCAGCAGCGGCCGCAGCCGTTTGCCGCCGCTGTGCACGATATAGTTGCCGACGGCCGGGATCATCGTCACATCCGATTGCAGATGGGCGTAGATACATTCGTTGACCGCCAGCATCTCGGAGCGGCAAAGGGTCAGGGCGCGTTGCAGCGGATTGTCGGCCGGGGTGTTCACGCCGGGCATCGTAGGGGAGGGGGGCGGCGCGTCAAGAACAGGTGCTGGCAGGGGTGCGCGTTGGTAAGGTTGGCCCGGGAGGTGGAGCGATGACGGATCGATGGACGAAAAAAACGCTGCTGCTCGCCGTAATGCTGGCGATGGTTCTGGCCGCCTGCGCCACCCTGACGCCAGCCCAGTTGGCCGAGGTGCGCTTCCGCTACGATCACATCTCCGATGTGCAGATCGGCGCCCTTGCCGTGCAGGATGCGGCCACGCTTAACCAGCGCGAAGTTGCGGCGCTGCTGCTCGGTATCCGCCAGGGCACTCTGATGCTGCGCATGAATGTGCATCTGCGCAGCGAGAATCCGCTGGCCAACCGGGCGGCCGCTCACATGACCCGGCTGGACTGGCTGCTGCGCATCGACGGCCGTGAAACGATCCGCTCGACCCTGCAAACGGCGGTGGAGTTGCCGCCGGGCAAACCGCAGGCGCTGGCAGTGGCGGTGCGGCTGAACCTTTTCGAGTATTTCAACGAGCGCAACGCGCCCGATCTGCTACGGCTGGCACTGATGGTTGCCGGCAGCGGCGGCCGCCTGCCGCCGGGGGTATCGCTGGAGTTGACCCCCACCTTCGAGACCCCCTTCGGCCCCTACACCTTCAGCGAACCGGTGGTGCTGGGAGAGAAGTCGCTGTAGGGATTGTTGCCTACGCCTCCCGCCATTTGATCGAACAGCCGATGGTCGGATGCTGGATGCGCGGCATCGCTTCGCCCTGCACCATCGCCCGAACTGTCGGAAGAAGCTCCTCTTTGGTCACCTTCGCCTCATCCTTCCAGTAGTCGTCGATGCGGCCGTGGTACTGCAACTCGCCCTTGGCATCGAAGAGGTAGATATCCGGGGTGCACTGCGCATCGAGCGCCTTGGCCAGCGCCTGCGTCTCGTCGGCCAGATAGGGGAAGTCGATGCCCCATTCGGCAATCTTTTCGCCCATCGCCGGAATCGAATCGGCGGGATAATCGGGGTGGATGTTGGGGTTGATCGCCACCGTATTGACCCCCAGCGCCCGCACCTCTTTGGCAATACGCAGCACGCGCGGCCAGACGGCGATGGCATAGGGGCAGTGGTTGCAGGTGACCACCAGCAGCAACCCCTTCTCGCCCATCGCCGAGCGGTCGGTGTGCAGATTGCCGGCCGGATCCTTGAGCGCGAATGCGGGCAGCTGCGTGCCGGATGGAACGTGGATGGAACCGACAAGGGCCATGGGAAACCTCCGAAGTGAAAAATGGGTGCGGGAATGGTCGATGGCAGCCGGCAGGTGTCAACCGATGCCGAACAGTGCCCCGCGCGTCAGCGCCGTCAGCACGACGGCGGCAAAGCAGAGCAGCGCGGCAACAAGAGCGATCAGCCGCGCCCGCAGTTCCTTGAGAAAGCGGAAGGCGGCCATGCCGCAGAGGATGTAGCCGAGCAGGAAGGCGAATTTGATCTGGAGCCAGAGCTCCGCGCGCGCTTCGTGCCCCCCTTGCAGCAGCAACCAGAGACCGGAGAGGAAGAGGACTGTGTCGATGCTGTCGGCGCTGTAGCGCATCGCCTTCTGCCGCGTGAAGAGCGGATCGCGCAGCGATTGGCGTGCGCGCCAGAGGAAGAAGCCGATGGTCAGCGCCGCCGTGGTTCGGTGCAGCAGCAGGACGAGGGGGAAGAGGTCGGCGGCGGTCACCGGCCGAATACAGTTCCGCTACTACGGGCGATAAAGGCCGTCTTGGCTGAGAGCTCCAGCGAGCAGCTCCATTTGTAGGCGAGGTTCAGCGTCGCTGCCTGTGCATAGACGCCGTGGCCGCGCACCACGCAGATGCGGGTGGTGGCCAGAAGCGCCGCAACTTTTGGGGCCGCCTCCCGAAAATAGGTGACGTAGGGGACGCTAATCACCGGCACTTCGGGAAAGTAGAGCTGCCCCTCGAAGTCGTCGGGGATGAAATTTTGCCCGTTCAGCGTCAGCCCGACCGTGTAGGGGCCGTGGCTGTGCACGATGGCGCCGGTTTCGCCATTCGCCCGGTAAACGGCCTGATGCAGATTGGCATCGCCGGAGGCGCCGGCGGTCGGCTCGCCCTCGACCGGGCAGCAGACCAGATCGCTCGCCTCGACCAGATCGGCGCAGGCGCCGGTGGGGGTGATCCAGAAATCGCTGCCATGGCGGAAGGAGATGTTGCCGCTGTGCGAATCGTTGCAGCCGTGCTGGCGCAGCCAGCGATAGTGGCGGATCAGATCGTTCTTGAGAGCGGCAAGCGCGGAATCGGACATGCGGAACTCCGGGGTGGGAAGTTGCCCCACTCTCGCAGCTGCGGTGGCGGATCGGTAGTCCGCCGGCTTATTGCTCCAGCAGCGACTGCAGATCCGGCATCATCTCCAGCATCGCATCGCGGCCGCGTTCGATCTCCTGCCGGGGGTGCGAGAAGTCGTGCCACTGGGTGTAGCCGACCATCGGTTCGACCAGAATATCGGCCTGCGTGCGCTGATAGCGGCGCAAGTAGCTCGATTTTACGCGGCCGGCCCAGTCGAGCATCTCCAGCACATGCGACGGCTCCAGCGTCGGATCGGGGCGGGCGCCGACATTGACCGCCACCACCAACTCGCCCGGGCGGGCGATGGCGCGTGCTTCGCGCGCCGGCAGCTCCGAGGAGAGGCCGCCGTCGACAAAGCGCTCCCCCTCGATCGCCACCGGATCGAAGACGCCGGGGATGGCCATGCTGGCAGTGATTGCCGGGATCAGCTCGCCGTCGGAGAAGATGCGTGTGTCGCCGGAGGGGTAGCGCACGGCGGTGGCGTAGAAGGGAATCAGCAGTTCGTCGAAGCGGCGCGCCGGGCAAAGGGTGGCGGCGATCTCGGAGAGCACGGCCACATCGGCCAGCGCGATGTCGGTGGCCGCTTTGGCATAGAGCACCGACTGGCGGGCAGCAGTGGTCAGGCGCGCCAGCCAGGTGTCGTCGGCGGCATCGCCGCCGGGGGCGGTGGGCAGCCCGAGATTGATGAAGGCGTCGGAGTGGAGAAAGCCGTGCACCCGGTCGCTGACGCGATGGATGTCGGGGGTGTGCGCATACATGGCGCCGAACATGGCGCCGATGCTGGTGCCGATGATCGCCGAGGGGCGCAGCCCATGCTCCTCCAGCACCTCCAGCACCCCCAGATGTGCCAGTCCGCGCCCGCCGCCGCCGCCCAGCGCCAGCACGAAGCGTTTCGGATGCGCAGGCTCCAGCATATGGCGCAGCAGACTCATCGTTTTCTACCCCTTTTTCAGGCTGGCGGCGCGCTCGAGCGCGGCGCAGAGCGAGGCGATTTCAGCCGGGGAGAGTTTGCTTCCCTCGCCGGTGCGCAGAAAGAAGACGTCGACCGCCTTCTCGCCAAAGGTGGAAATGGCGGCGCCGCGCAGGTCGAAACCGAGGGCGGCGATGGTCTGTGCCAGTGTTGCCAGTAGCCCCGGCCGGTCGGGAGCAGTCAGCTCGATGGCTGTTTGCCGAGCGGAAGCGAGCGGCAGCTCGTGCGCCTCCACCGCCACCTGCCGCATCAGCACGTTGATCCTGTAGTCGGGCAGGCGCAGCTCGGCGCGGCCGGTTGCCAGCGTCTGGCGCAGCCGATGTTGCAGCCGCTCCAGATCGCTGCGCACAGTAATCGGCGTGCCGTCGGCCGCCTGCACATGGAACAGATCGAGCACGCGCTCGCCCGGCAGTTCGAAGGCGCTGGCCGCCACCACGCTCAGATGGCCGGAGGCGATGGTGGCGGTGAGGTTGGCGAAGAGCCCCGCCCGCTCCTTGGCCAGCACGATCAGCAGCGAATCGCCGCGCTGCGAATCCATCATGACTTCGACCCCCTCGGCACGCTCGCCTGCCGCCAGCATGCGCGCCACCGCCAACAGCTGCGCCGGCAGAATGGTCAGCACAGCCCGGCGCGGCAGATGCCGAAGTAGCGGCATGAGCTGCGCTCGCTCCTCGCGCGACGCCAGATCGAGCACGCTCTCCAGCCGCAGCGCATGCCGCCGCTCCTGATCGTCGCTCTCGATGCGTTCGCCCATCAGCAGGCGTTCGGTGGCGTTGTACAGCTCGCGCAGCAGCGCCCCCTTCCAGTCGTTCCACACCTGCGGCCCGACGGCGCGAATATCGGCGACGGTGAGCAGCAGCAGATATTGCAGCCGCTCCATGTCGCCCACCTTGTCGGCAAAGGCGCGGATCACCGCCGCATCGGCAAGATCGCTGCGCTGGGAGACCATCGCCATCTCCAGATGGTGGCGCACCAGCCAGCCGACCAGATCGACCGCCTCGCGTCCCAGACCGAGCTGGCGGCAGAAGCGGATCGCCAGCTTCTCCCCCTCCACCGAATGGTCGCCCGGCAGCGCCTTGGCGATGTCGTGGAAGATCAGCGCCAGATAGAGCAGCTCCGGGCGCTTGATCTCCTGGATCACGCGCGCCGAGAGGATCAGCCGCTCGCTGCCCGGCGCCCCCAGACGCAGATTGCGCGCCTCCTTCACCGCCCGCAGCGTGTGTTCGTCGATGGTGAAGGCGTGGTAGCGGTTGAACTGGCCGAGGCCGACGACGCGGCGGAAAGGGGGGATCAGGCGACCGAGCACGCCGGTGACGTTCATCGAACGCAGTGCCCAGGCGACATTGCGCGGATGGCGCAAAATCGAGAGGAAGAGGGCGGCCATCTCCGGATCGCGGCGCACTTCCGGGGTGATCATCCGCACCTGTTCGCGGATCAGTCGCAGCGCCCGGCTGGAGAGATAGCGATGCTCCTGCTGCGTGATATGGAAGATACGCAGCAGCCGCTTCGGCTCGCGCTCGAAAATGCCCTCGTCTGCCACATCGACAATGTTGCCGCGCAGGGTGAAGCCGTCGCCGAGATCGAGCTGCGGTGCGGTTGTCGGCGGCGCCAGCTCCTCCTTGAAGTGGGCCAGCAGCAAGGTGCCGATGCGCTCGGTGCGGCCGGCATGACGGAAGTAGTCGCGCATGAAACGATCCACCGCGCTCTGGTGGCCGTGGTCGCGGTAGCCGAGTCGCTCGGCCAGCTCCACCTGCTGCTCGAAGCCGAGGCGATCGCTGCCGCGCCGGCTCAACAGATGCAGCCCGACGCGGCAGCGCCAGAAGAAGCGGCGCGCCGCCTCAAGATGGCGCAGCTCGCGTGCCGAGAGCGCCCCGGTGGCCACCAGATCGTGCAGCCGCTCCACCCGATACCAGGCGCGCGCAATCCAGAAGAGGGCCTGAATATCGCGCAGGCCGCCGCGCCCCTCCTTCACATCCGGCTCCATCAAAAAGGCGGTGCCGCCCATGCGTTCGCTGCGCGCGGCAAATTCGGCCATCTTCGCCTGCACGAACTGGCATCGTTGCTCGCCGAGGAATACTGCCACTCGTCGTTGCAGTTCGCCGAACAGGCGCCCCTCGCCGGCCACAAGGCGCGCCTCGCTGGCGGCGGTGGTCGAATTCCAGTCTTCGGCCAGATGCGCCATCGTTTCGTCGATGTCACGCACCGCATGGCCGATTTTGATGCGCATATCCCACAGCGTGTGCAGCAGCGACTGAATGGCCGCTCCCGTCTCCGGCGATGCTTCGCCCGGCAGAAGAAACCAGAGATCCCAATCCGAACGCGGTGCCAGCTCGCCGCGCCCGTAGCCGCCCACCGCCACCAGATCGAGCTCGGCCAGCGCCGGATGCAACTGCCACAGCTCGCGCAACAGTTCGTCGACGCGCCGGCACATCAGATGCACCAAATGCTCGCCGCTACCGCCGGCAACAAAGGCCTCCTCTACTTCGGCATGAATGGCGGCAAGACGCGCGGGACTGTTCATGCCGGGGAAAGCCGGAAATGCAACGTCGGCCATCTGCCATTGCTTCTCTGTATGCTCAGTGCCCTTTGGGGTGCAGCCATCTTCGCTTTACGCCGGGTTGGAGTCGTCGAGCAGGCGGGTGGCCTTGGCGCGCAGCGCGTCGAGCAGCGTCAGCGCATCGAGCGGGCGCAACTCGTCCACCTTGCAGGCGGCCATTTCGCGAAGCAGCGCCTCCCCCTCCAGCTCGAAGCGTTTGCGCCGCCGCCGCTCGGCTTCGGCGAAGAGCCCAAGCTGCACTTTGCCGCTTTCGGCGTGCAGCTCCGAGGCGTGTTCGAGGCGGAAAAGGTGTTCGCGCGCCCGCCCCAGCACATCCGGCGGCAAGCCGGCCAGCTGTGCCACGGCAATGCCGTAGGAGCGGTCGGCGGCATTCTCCTCGATGCGGTGCAGGAAGATCACCGAGCCGTTCCATTCGCGCACCGACAGCGAGGCGTTGAAGGCGGCATCGAAGTCGTCGGGCAAAACCGTCAGTTCGTGGTAGTGGGTGGCGAAGAGCGAGAGGACATCCTCGGCGCGGATCAGCCGCTCGGCCACCGCCCAGGCGATCGCGAGGCCATCCCAGGTGCTGGTGCCGCGCCCGATTTCATCGATGATCACCAGCGAGCGCGGTTCGATCTGATTGAGGATGGCGGCGGTCTCCATCATCTCGACCATGAAGGTGGAGCGGCCGCTGGCCAGCTCGTCGCCGGCGCCGATGCGGGTGAAGAGGCGGCGGGTGAGCGGCACCTCGGCAACATCGGCCGGCACGAAGCTCCCGATGTGCGCCAGCCAGACGATCCACGCCACCTGCCGCATGTAGGTCGATTTGCCGCCCATGTTGGGCCCGGTGAGCAGCATGAAGCGGCGTTTGCGCATCTCCATGTGGGTGTCGTTGGCGACAAACGGGTCGCCGGTGAGAAAACGCTCGACCACCGGATGGCGGCCGCCTTTGAGCTTCAGGCTGCGCCCCTCGTGCAGGCGTGGGCGGCAGTAGCGATGGCGTTCGGCCGTTTCGGCAAATCCGGCCAGCACATCGAGCGCCGCCACGCTCGCAGCCGCCCGCTGAATGGAGGCGCTCAGGGCGCAGATCTCGCCGATCAGGGTTTCGATCAGTTTCAGCTCGCGGTGCAGCGCGACCTCCTGCGCACCGAGAATTTCGCTCTCGAAACGGTGCAGCTCGTCGGTGATGAAGCGCTCCGCCCCCACCAGCGTCTGTTTGCGCACATAATCGGGCGGCGCCATCTGCGCCTGTACGCGCGGCAGCTCGATGAAATAGCCGAACACTTTGTTGAACTTGACGCGCAGATTGGTCAGCCCGGTGCGCTCCTTCTCGCGCCGCTCATAGTCGGCGAGCCAGTCGCTGGCATCGCTGGAGAGGCGGAGCAGACGGTCGAGTTCGGCATCGAAACCGGCGCGCAGCACGCCGCCGTCGCGGTAGTTGGGCGAGGGGGTGGGCTCAATCGCTGTATCCAGCCGTGCCGCCAGCTCCTCCAGCCCGGCAAAGGCGCCGCGCATGGCGGCAAAGAGGCCGCCGCGATCGCCGATGGCAGCGGCCAGTTGCGGCAGCGCCAGCAGCGATTCGGTGAGCCCGCGCAGATCGCGCGGCGCCGAACGCCCCAAAGCGATGCGGGTGAGGATGCGCTCGATGTCGCGCACCGGCCGCAGCGCCAGACGCACGGCGGTGCGCGCATCGCCATCGTCGAGCAGGGAGGCGACCGCCTGCTGTCGCCCCTCCAGCTCGGCCAGATCGAGGGTGGGCAGATCGAGCCAGTGGCGGAAAAGGCGAGCCCCCATCGGCGTCAGAGTGTCGTCGAGGACATGGGCCAGCCCCGTTTTCGCATCGCCGCCGAGCGAAAAGTGCAGCTCCAGATTGCGGCGGGTGCGCGCATCGATGCGCATGTGCGGCGCGCTGTCGCGGTAGACCGGCAGCGGCAGGTGGGATAGCTCGCACTTCTGCGTCTGCGCCAGATAGACCAGCAGCGCGCCCAGCGCAGCGGCGGCAAGCGGGTGCGGCTCCAGATTGAGCGCCTGCCAGTCGCCGAGGCCGAAGTGGCGGGAGAGCTGCTCGCGCGCCACCAGCGGCGTGAAGCTCCAGTCGCCGGGACGATGCAGCGGCACGCTGCTCTGTTGCAAAAAGGGGGGGCGATCGCGCCCCGCCAGCAGCAGCTCGGCCGGACGCAGCACCTCGATCAGTTCGGAGAGGCGCGTCTCATGCTCTCCTTCCGCAAGTTGCCACTGGCCGGAGGCGAGATCGAGAGCGGCAATGCCCCAGCGGTTGCCGCTCTGATGCAGCGCCACCAGCGGCGCCGCCCGGTTCTGATCGAGCAGCCCGGCCTCGGTGATCGTGCCGGGGGTGACAATGCGCACCACCTCGCGCCGCACCGGCCCCTTGGCCTCGCCCGGCGGCTCCATCTGTTCGCACACCGCCACCCGCTGCCCGGCCTGCACCAGCTTGGCCAGATAACCCTCCGCCTGATGCCACGGCACGCCGCACATCGGGATCTCTTCGCCGGCCGATTTGCCGCGCTTGGTGAGGGTGATTTCCAAGAGGCGCGCGGCGGTCACCGCGTCGTCGAAGAACATCTCGTAAAAGTCGCCCATGCGATAAAAAAGGATGCAGTCGGCATGCTCGGCCTTGATGGCGAGATACTGCTGCATCATCGGTGTGTGGCTGGTATCGGTGCTTGTCCCCTGCGACATGCGTTGCACCATAACGCTGGAACGCGAAAAGTCATCGGGGTTTGGCGCAGCGACGGGTGGGGGGCGTGGTTGAGCGGGAGGGAGCGTCGATCGGCCCGACTGTGCGGTGAGGCAGGGAGGAGGGGGGAGGAACCTCAGAGGCACAGCCGGGCCGATAGCTTGCGGCGGCGTTGTCGTTTTGGAGGAGGGTCGACAACGGCCGCCAATCAACTGTATCGCACTCAGGCGTCCGCACTTGAGGAGAAATGTGTTGCCGGTCGCAATTGTCGGGGAGAAAGGAGACGGCCCGGCGGCGCATGGGGGGAGGAGGGGGGGCGCGGTGCCGGGCCGGTAACTTTCGGCGGCGGGTCGGAGGGAGTGGCCGACCTCTGCCGCCTTGGTTTGATCTATCGCGGATGGGCGAAAAAACTTTAGGGGTGCTCTGAATTATACAGAGCACAGGGCATCCTTCGGGGGCGATGCAGTGAGAACCGGTTTGAGCTGTAACCAATGTATACAACGGCCGACCGGGTTCGGCATGTAGGGTGTCCGTTGTCGGAGTATCGGCCGACAGATCGGGAATCCAGGAGGCGTATTCATGAGTTATAAAATCAGCGAAATCGAAGGCATCGGCCCCGTTTATGCCGAAAAGCTGGCGGCGGTCGGCATCACCACCACCGACCACTTCCTGACTCGGTGCGCCGACAAGAAGGGGCGCAGCGCGACCGCCGAGAAGAGCGGCATCGGCGAGAAACTGCTGCTCAACTGGGCGAACAAGGCCGACCTGATGCGTATTCACGGCGTAGCCGCGCAGTTTTCCGAACTGCTGGAGGCGGCCGGTGTCGATACGGTCAAGGAGCTGCGCACCCGCCGCGCCGACAATCTTGCCGCCAAAATGGCCGAGGTGAATGCCGAGAAGAATCTCTGCAATGCCGTTCCGAGCGCCGGCACGGTGCAGAAGTGGATCGATCAGGCCAAAGAGTTGGAGCCGATGATCACCCACTGAGTTCAATCCCGACGCTTGCGAGCGTCCGAGACGGACGGGTGGGCATCTGCTCACCCGTTTCGTTTGTGCGCCGGTAACTGTGCGGCGGGCTTATTCGTCGTCGCCGCCCTTGTCGCCGCGCTTCATCCCCATCAGCTGCGCATTGATGAAAGCATCGATGTCGCCGTCGAGGAAGGCCTGCGTGTTGCCGGTCTCCATGCCGGTGCGCAGATCCTTGATGCGCGACTGATCGAGCACATAGGAGCGGATCTGGTTGCCCCAGCCGATGTCCGATTTGGTGTCTTCCAGCGCCTGCTTTTCGGCGTTGCGCTTGGCCAGCTCGTGTTCGTAGAGACGCGATTTGAGCATCTTCCAGGCCGAGGCACGGTTCTTGTGCTGGCTGCGGTCGGTTTGGCACTGCACGACGATGCCGGTGGGCAGGTGGGTGAGGCGCACGGCCGAATCGGTCCGGTTGACGTGCTGGCCGCCGGCGCCGGAGGCACGGTAGGTATCGACGCGCACCTGCGATTCGTCGATGTCGATCTCGATCTCGCGTTCGATGTCGGGATAGGCGAAGACCGAGCAGAAGGAGGTGTGGCGGCGGTTGCCCGAATCGAAGGGGGATTTGCGCACCAGACGATGCACCCCCACCTCGGCCTTGAGATAGCCGTAGGCATATTCGCCCTTGATCGAGACGGTGGCCGATTTGATGCCCGCCTCTTCGCCGGCGGTGCACTCCACCAGCTCCGCCTTGAAACCGCGCTTTTCGCACCAGCGCAGATACATGCGCAGCAGCATTTCGGCCCAATCCTGCGCCTCGGTGCCGCCGGCGCCGGCATTGATGTCGAGAAAGGCGGCTTCGGCATCGTTCTCGCCGCTGAGCATGCGCGCCAGCTCCAGCGCATCGAGCTGCTGTTCGATCGGATCGAGGCCGTCGGCCGCCTCAAGCTGGATATCCTGATCGTTCTCCTCGCCGCCCATCTCGAAGAGGGTGGTCAGATCGTCGAGGGTGCGCCGGGTGTCGGCGAAGGTCTTGATGGTCTTCTCCAGCCGGGTGCGCTCTTGCATCACCTTCTGCGCCTCGTCCGGCTTGTCCCACAGCTTCGGATCCTCGATGCGGGCGTTGAGCTCGGTCAGCTCGAGAGTTTTGCCCTCGATGTCAAAGTGACCTCCGCAAAGCTTCGAGTCGGGCGGCAGCCTCGCTGGCGCGCGTACGGAAACCTGCAATGCGATCGGCAACGGTCATGACTCACCTCGGCGGGGGAAGATCGAACGGCCCGGCATGGTAGGGGGAAGCGGACCTATGCGCCATGGCATGGTTGCCGACTCCAAGCCGCTCCATGGTGTCGCGCAGCGCATTTTGATAGCTCAGCCCATCCTTGCTGCGCTCCCGCCACAAACCAAAAGCGGCATCGCTATCTCCCGCATGCTGCGCCAGATAATTACCCGCCGCCCGCCGCCCGCCGCACCTGCTTGGCCCGCCAAATCGGGCGCGTAAGTGCGCGATGTGTAAGCCCAGCCAAAACCGCGCTTTTGGCTGGGCGTTCCTGAACAAGGGCAGGACGCACTTGTTCTGAGTATCCTTAGCGGCGATTTGAACGGTTGCTCTCGCAATTATGAGGCTGGCGAGGCAGAATCGGTTGAGTTGAATTCACACGATTGATCCAAATCCGGATGGTCGAAAAGGAGAGGGAGAATGACGACCAAAGTACTCGCCGGTCCGATTCTGCGCCGCACCACAAAAAATCGCGTCTGTGTATGGCTTGCCACATCAAGACCAATGCAGTTGCAGCTAACCGTATTCGATTCGAGTTCGAATACGCTCGGGTTGGGCGGCATGGGCCCAATGAACCCGAAGGGCGTCCAGCTCGGAGAAGGTCTGTTTGTCCATCTTTTGCAGGCCAGATCTGTGCATTCCTCAGGCTACGCGCTCGACACCTTGATGTATTACCGGATCGACGAAAGCAACAACGACAGCAGCACCCCTCTGTTCTCGGACGAAGAGATTCGGCAACTGGTCTATGGCACGCATCATTTCCCCAGCTTCTTCATTCCCTCCTCGCTCAAAAATCTGCTGCATGGAAGTTGCAGAAAGCCGCATGGCACATGCAGTTCGGCGGATGCACTCAGCCTTGGGCATTCGCTGATGCAGAAAACATGGGGGGATCTGGACAATCGCCCCTCCATCCTCTTGCTGACGGGCGATCAGATTTATGCCGACGATGTGGCGCTCGCCCTGCATGCCAAACTCAGAGAGCAGGCAGTTCTCATCACCGGCCGACCTGAGAAGATGCCGCTGATCGGGAGTGCGGCGAGCCTTCCCCTGCATGGCCGCAAACGGATTCTGAAGGAAAATAAATCGGGATTCAGTTCGGGCGAGTCAGAAAACCATCTGTTTTCGTTCGGGGAATTTGCCGCCATGTACCTGTATGCATTCGGCAATCTGTCGGCATGGGAGCCCATTTGGGAGTGGAGCGAACTGCAAGAAATTGGTATCGCTCAAGGGGAAGAAGAGAGCGCCCGGGAGGCATTGGCCGAGCAGACCTTCTACCTGCGCGCCTTCCACAGAACTTTGCCGGATATTCGCAGGCTCATGGCCAATATTGCCACCTACATGATGTTCGACGATCACGACGTAACCGACGACTGGAATATCAGCCACAGCTGGTACGACGATGTGCGCGAATCCGAACTGGGACGGCGCATAGTCTCCAACGCCCTCGCCGCCTGCTGGGCCTTTCAAGCCTGGGGCAACGATCCCGACAATTTCGACAAGGATATGATCTGGAGTATTCAGCAACGACTTGGTGACCAGAACGATAAACCGGCCAATGCCGAACGCTACGATCTGCACATCTGGAAACATCGCGGCTGGGGATTTTCTATCCCTACTGTTCCGCCCATTCTTGCGCTGGATTCGCGAACTCAGCGCCAATACGACGACTACAACCTGCCCGCTCGATTGGCGGACCGCTATGCGCTGGACTGGTTGCGGGTGGAATGGGCCAAGCTGGTCACCGACAACGAGATTCCGACTGATACATGGCCGGTGCTGATCACCGCAACGCCGGTACTTGGTTTTGCCCCGATCGAGACGATTCAGAACTTGTCATGGCGAATTATCAAGAAACTGTTTCATTGGATTGCCAAGAAGTATCTCTTTCGTATCAACTGGTTCGAGGGTTCGATTGATCGGGCATTGGTGAATGCCCTCGATATCGAATCGTGGACGGCCAACAAAAACGGATACAAGGATCTGTTCGATGCTCTGCAGGTCGGGATGAAGCTTCCCGGGTGTCTGTTCCTATCTGGAGATGTCCACTATGCCTTCAGTTCCCGAGGGGAGTTCAAGTGCGACGGCAAGATGCTTCCCTCCATGCAGCTTACCAGCAGCGCCCTGAATAATATGCCCAGCGATCACAACCAAAAGTTGCTGGAAAAACTCGGCGAGAATCTGCGCACGGGAAGGCATGGCAAACTTTTTGCAGTGGGAAAACGAAAGCGTTGGTCCTCCGTTTCCAGGTTGATGCGTCCGCAGGAGGCCCCTGCTCCCATCCAGTCGGGTGGCAACATCGGTTTGGTGAAATTCGTCGATGGGCGACCGGTCAGCCACACCTTGCTGACCGGTGCCGGAAGGCTGACATTCGAGTTGAAAACGAGTTGGGATAGAGGGGAGAAATGAGAAACGGTTCTTACACCCATCTGCCGATCGGACTTCAACTCATGTTGCTGCCCGAGATTGAGAACCAGTTCGGGCTACTGGCCTTTCTGACCTGCTGCTGGCTGAATCATTCCGAAAACAGGGTAATCCGCTGGGGGTTTGGCGCTCTCTTTGCCCTGATTGTTCCGATGGCGGTGGCGGGGTTGTTGGTCTGGCTGGGTGTGATGCCGGGCTGAGCGCGAGAAAATATCGGGCATTTGGCTCGCTGCAGGGTTCAGCCATGCGGCCATCGCCGGTAAGCTTCCGGCCATGTTGCAGGCATTCCGCATTATCAGTTTTATCGAAGGGCTGTCGTTCATTGCCCTGCTCTTTGTCGCCATGCCGGCGAAATATGGCTTCGGCCTCGATTGGGTGGCGATTGCCGGGCCGGTGCACGGCGTGCTCTGGCTGCTCTTCCTGCCGCTACTGGAGCTGTCCAGCCGTCAGCAGGCTTGGCCGCAGTCGATCTGGAACTACGCCTTCTTCACCTCGATTCTTCCCTTCGGCTGCTTCTTTCTGGAGCGGCGTTTTCGCAGCGGTGCGGTGCCCGGCTACGTCAATTGACTGCAAGGGAATAATATCGCCCTGTAGCGAGCCCATGTCCGGCTACTCATCCTGTGAGAATCGCTTTCGCCCGACGATTGTCGGCTGACTCCGCGCGAAATCCCATGCATGGGAACAAGGACAATCGAGAGCCGCCAAACCGAGGCCGAAACGCTCGGTTTGGCGGCAGCAGTCTGATTCAGTCGACAGTTGCCAGAGCGAGGTGCTCGCGCAGGACATCGGAATCGAAGCCCTTGGCGAGTGCGGCGTGCAAGTGATCGGCCGCCTCTTTTTTGCGGCCAAGGCGAATGAGAATCTGCGCCAGCCCAATGTAGGCGCCGCCATTGATTGCCGTGGGGAGCATCTCCTCGAATAATGGGATCGCCTCTTCCAGCTGCCCTGCGGTTGCCAAGGCTTGGGCGAAGCGCTGGCGAAAGAATCGTTGTGCATTCGCAGGTGCCTCTGCCAACGCCAGTGCCATCTCGCTTTTTCCTCGTTCCACATAGCCGACCCGCAGAAGGGCGTCGGCATAACCGGCACGAATCTGCGGTGTTGCAGTGGCGATACGCATGGCTTTTTCGAAACTCCCGATGGCATCCAGATATCTTTTCTCAATCAGTTCGCATTCGCCGCGCTCGGCCCATGCATGAACAGAATTCGGATTGTCCATTGTCAATTGGGTGGCTTCGGCAAGGGCTTCTGCTACTCGCCCGGCTTGACGCAACGAAATGGTGATCAGGATGCGCATGACAAAATCGTCGGGATTGGCTTCGTGATGGGCCTGCCCGATTTTGAGTGCATCTCCCCATTTTGCTTCTGCCATCAATTGGCGCACCTGCTCTTCGACCGTCGGTGGGGTTGCGGCCTTGGCTTCGGCTGACCGGGATTCGGAGCGCGCGGATATTGCGCTCCTGGGTGCCGTGCTCTTTGGCTTATTCGCTTTGGTATCTGTCGATGTTGACTTGTTCTGTTTCTTGGCCACGAAACTCTCCTCCGTTTGAAAAAAAACTCGTGGAATCCTTCATGGGATGCATCTTTGTTCAAGTCATTGATGGGTGCAAAAGTAACGCGCAGCGAACGCCAGAGGTGGGGGAGATCGGAACTGTGACCAAAAATCGATTCTGAGCAGTGAATCGGGTGCCGACAGCGAGAGGCTTTTCGAATCTGCCGAAGAGCGCCTGCGAGGGCAGGATGAAGGAAAAGCACGGCCGACGATCAAGGGATTAGTTGCGCCGGGGGGGCAATAGCTGCGTCTGTGCGATCAGAGGATCATTCATGCCGGCCCCGGTCGGGAATATCGCGGGCCGCAGCTCGGTTGCGATCGAACCGACGCAATCGTTCGCGGCCATAACCTCCCGAGCGGTTGCCGCTTGCAGGCCAAGACTTTGAGGCGCAAGACGCTTACCCTTTTCGACCCATGACGCCACCGCACTCTCTGAATCACCCGCGCCTGCGCGCGTTCCGTTTTTTGGTTCGGTTGCTGACGGCGCAGCGCGTGCAGCGGCAGATCAGAAAGTGGCTGGGCAAAGGGGCCGAGCGACTCTTGTTGCGCATCAGGCATTCGGCGCTATTGGCGCGTTTGAACTATCTGGCGTGGATGGAGTTTGTCGAGGCGCCGGAGCTCGAACGGCTCGA
>Ga0233416_10000125_pt1 | contig 22050 bp, 35 predicted proteins | sample Sediment_Towuti__2_FD_188638 | JGI IMG/M metagenome (GOLD analysis project Ga0233416, IMG submission 188638) | Sediment microbial communities from Lake Towuti, South Sulawesi, Indonesia - Sediment_Towuti_2014_0_MG | ecosystem: Environmental > Aquatic > Freshwater > Lake > Sediment | place... | reverse complement strand
ATGGTCGACTCCTTTCGGGGTGTCTAACTGGCTTATCCCCGGAATACCATTCGGTTTTCACCAAGTCAGGGGTCAATAGGGAACAACAGTCACCCTGTCTGGGGCGAGTTCACGAATCGTGAAGTCGGGTTCACGAATCAAGAACTCCGTCTGTCGGCTAAAAGAAGGGCGTCGGTGTTCTGACGCCCTTGCCCCGCACCTTCATGGGAGTAGCCCTCCTCCCGGTTGATCTAGTTGGGCAAGCTGCTGGGCTTGGGCGGCTTCCAGGCGTCGGAGCCGTTGAGCGCATTGATCCGCTCCTCGAGCTCCTGCATCTCCTGCTGGCGGGTCCGGCGGATCTGCTCGATCTGCCGCTTCGAGCGCCGGATGAGGCAGTTCAGCGCGATGCTGACGCCGGCGAGGACCAGTCCGATTCCGAGAGCGGTTCGCGTTTTCATGAGACGCTCCTTTTCTGGTGTCTACTTGGTTTATACCTGAATGTTTGATCAGTTTTCGGGGCTAAGGAAGAACTCCACCGGAGAACCCGGGAGTCCTAGTGGGAGCAGTTCACGTCCTCGCAGCCGTAGCCGTCTCGCGCCTTGTCGGTCGGCCAGACGCGGCCACAGGACGGGCAGGTCCACTCCCGGTCTCCTGTCGCCAGGAGGACGGCGTCCCCCGGCGAGCAGGATTCCGCGGGCTGGTACTTCATCCGGAGCTCCCAGCCGAGAGCGTGGAGCAGGTGGTCGACGGTCTGCTCGAGCGGCTGGTACTCGCTGTTGCCGCTGGCGAAGTCCATCGACACCCAGGGCCGGTTCCCGGCGATGTGCAGCACCGCGAACGGGTTGCCGTCCACGTCAACGGAGATCTGGAGGGGATCTTCCCAGACCACCTTGATCGTGGCGTGCTCCTCGGCCAGGCGCTGGACCTGCTTGCTCCAGTTCGCCTTGGCGAGGATGTCCGCCCAGTTCCAGTCCTTCATCGGAACGGGCTGGCCCTTCCGGTGCCGCTGGTCGACCAGGGCGCAGATGGAGAGAAGAGCGGTGCCGAGTGAAGTTGACATGACTCCTCCTTTGTAGGTGTCTACCTGGCTTATCTCAGGAAACTTGATCAATTTCAGGGGCTAAGGAAGACTCGACCTGGAGAACCCAGGGAGCCTTAGTCGTCGTAGAACTGGCCACCGACCAGGAGTACGCCCTCCTCCAGCCACTCCGCGTCGAATGCCGAGCTCCACTTGTTCCCCAGCTCGGTCCACTCCTTGATCCGTGCATCCAGCGCGGCCAGCACCTTCGACTTCTGGACCACGACCTCGATGTAGAAGACGTTGACCGGCACATACGCCCGGACCTCCCTGGCCTTCTTGATCGCCGCACGGAGCTCCTCCAGGCTCATCGACAGCCACGGGCTGGGGGCCGGCAGCTCTTCCTCGATGATTCCTCGGATCACGGTGTCGCCGATGCACAGCTTATCTGCGGGCCTCATGACTTCTTCTCCTTTCGGATCGCGTCCAGCGACTTCTTTGCGCCGTAGCCGGCCACCCCATGCCGCACGCCCACGCAGCCCAAGGACGCCCCTCTAGCGGCACCTGAGATCTTCTCGCTCGGGTCTGGCTCACCCAGCCACGCTCCAGGCGAGAGGATCCGGTCCGCCCACTCCTTCCCCATCAGGCCGCACCACTGCCCGTCGGAGCAGTAGATCGCCATCCCCGGCGCGAACCGGGTGAGGAACTTGTTCGGGTAGTGGTCGAGGTGCTCGACCGGCTCGAACCCGTAGAGCCGCGCGGCCGCGTTGTAGTGCAGCAGCGCGCACTCCACCGTCAGGTAGATTACGATTCGCCAGCCATCCAGGCTGGCCCCATCAGTGTGGTACTTTGGATGGTTCATTTTGATCCCCTTTCTGGTGTCTACGTGGCTTATCCCAGAAAAGGGATCGAATTTGATCTGTTTGTGGGCTAGGGAAAGGGCTCGACCTCCGGCTGGAGGGAGCCAGATCAGGCGGTCAGAACCTGGGCAAGGTTCTTGAGCTGACTGGCGTGGACCCCGATGCCACCATGGTGTCGCCAGAAGCGGAGAAGCTCCAGGTCGTCGTCCACCAGCAGGCCATCGGCCTGCCTCCGCCGCATCAGCTCCACTTTGTCGAGGATGTCCGTCCCGGGGAGGCTGGACACCCGGCGGACGTCGTAGATCTCGGCCAGCTTCGCGAAGGCGGCCTCAGCCTCTTCATCCGTGCACCAGCAGTTCCCGCGCAGAGTCCCCTTCATGTCGATGTAGATCACCATTCCACACCTCCCTGTGCCCGTTTGCATGTTAGCTCTCCTTTCCCGTAACTAGCTTATACCTCCGGGGAGAGCAGATCTGATCAGGGAACTTGGTCTGGCATGGTGATGGTGATCGGGCTGTGGTGCGCTGCGATCTCGCCAAGCGCGTACTGCCGCTGGTCTTCGGTCAGCGGACTGTCCCGGATGGCTTGTGGAGCTAGGCCGAAATCCAGAACGGTGATGACGAGTGGGTGGGGGCCCGGTGTCTCCATGTCGCGCTCGTTCTCCAGGGTCGCGACGCCATTCACGTAGATGGTAGCTCTCATGGGTTCCTCCTGCTCCGCAGGATAACTCGGCTGTTCGATCTCGTCCAGCGTGGTGTAGGATTGTGGGCGAAATAGTAGATCAACGCCGGTATAAGCACTCGTTCTCTGGTACGAGGTATCTCATGATCAAATTGACCGCCACACAGAAGGAGGTGCTCTCCGCTCTAGCTCGTCTCCGGCAGCAGCAGAATCGAGGGTACACTCCGACAGAGATTCGAGACGAGAGGCTTCGGACGACCACCAAGCTAGTGGACGTCAACAGCGTGTACCTCCGGACCACGACCAATGCGTTGAAGCAGCTCGCTCAGATCGTCCCCAGGATCGTGGAGGGAGAAGAGGTCTGGAAGCTGACGCATGTTGGTGTGGTGGTTGCGCAGGTGCAGCTCAAGGTGTGAAACCTTCCCACGGTGGGAAGGTTTCTTTCCCTAACATGCTGAAACTACAAAGGAGTGATGATGGCAGGACCCCGAAAGTTGTGGAAAACGACCGTCGTCATCTGGTCGGAGTTCGACCCGCAGACTGTGGAGATCGACCGCTTGATCAGTGAAGGGATCGGCGGCGAGGCGTACATCAGCAAGCAGCACGCAGAGCTTGTCTCCGATCCCTATTCGCAGGAAGATGGTCCTCCAGAGGACTTCTTCGACTCAGGAGATGACGATGGCGAACAACGAACATGATGAGCCCGAGTTCGACGACGAGACCCCCGATGAGGAAGATGAGATCCCCGAGGAGCCCGAGGACGAGAACTACATGCCGGGCGAGACCGAGGCGGTCGAGCTGCTGAAGCATCGCATCAAGGAGATCGAGGCCGTCGAGTCCGACGGCAAGATCTTGCTCTCCTGCGATGGCGTCGTCCACGAGAGCATGGAGGACCTCAAGAACTACCTGGTCGAAGAGGCCAGCACGGAGTGGACTGGCTACGCCCCCCGCGATGATGGTGACTGGGCGTTCGAGGAGCCGGACTGGTTCAACATGGTCCAGGAGCTTCTGTTCGAGTCCCCCACGGCCATGGCGGCGATCAAGAAGGCTGGCTGGGAGCTATGAACGAGCTCTTCCACGAGTTCGAGCTGACCGTCAACAGACTGGTCGACCACTACATCGGCCCCAGCATGAGCACCTCGGAGTTCCGGCAGAAGCTCCTCTTCGCGTCGCACGTCTACGGACTGGGCGTGGCCAAGGAGATGAACAAGGAGCTCATGCTGTCCATCAGCCGGCCCATCATCATCGTCACCTCAGAGGAGCAAGCTGAGAGACTGAGGAAGGAGATCGAGAATGCCGTTCCGCCCCAAGATCCTGGCCGTTGACCTCGACGGCACCCTCCTGAAGTACGACGACATCGAGCAGCCTCTGGGTGAGCCCATCCCCGGCGTTGCTGACGTTCTGGCAGCGGTGAAGGCCGCAGGCTGGGCCATCGTCATCTGGACGGTCCGCAACGATCTCGATCTCATCCGGTCGCACCTCAACAAGCACAACATCCCGTTCGACTACATCAACGAGAACCCATGGCAGCCTCCTGGTGGGAGCGCGAAGGTGGCCGCCAACGTCTACCTGGATGATCGTGCGCTCCGCTTCGATGGCGATACCCAGGGACTCGCCGAGAAGATCCTCAACTTCCGACCCTGGTACAAGGAGCCCCCATGGATGAGATGACCCGTCTCAATGACCCCCCGACCATCAAGATCACCATCAGCGGCCCGCCCAAGAGCGGTCGCAGCACCGTCGCCCAGGTGCTCGTCACCGAGCTCGAGTCCCTGGGTGATGTGAAGGAGTACAACGACGACAGTCGAATGCTCACCATGCCCGAGCTCGACGCGAAGATCGACTCCATCCGCAACAAGGTCCAGTTCGTGGTTGAGGTCGTCAATGCCCGCTGACCGAAGTGGCGGGAAGAAGCTGGCCCGTCAACACCTCAGCCGGCTGGCCGAGCGCCTGCTGGCCAACGTCGGGGGAGAGGACGACCTCAAGCATCTGCGTGAGATGATCACCGATCTCACGGCCAACTTCGAGCTTCGGAAGAGAGTGGCTCTGATCATCAGGGACTACTGCTCAGACCACATGCGCCCGGAGATCCGCAAGTTCGCCGGGCTGATGGAGATGAAGCTGCTCAAGCATGATCCCTCTCGTGGGGAGAGGTGGAAGGAGGGGGACGTGGCCCACCACATGGAGCGCATCCGCGCCATCATCGTGGAGCTGGAGTCCGCGGTCAGCACGGGGAAGATGGTGGGGTTGAAGTCCGCAGACCTGGCCAATCACGCCATGATGCTCGCCGATATTGCTGGTGAGCTCGAGGACGTGTAGGATCTAGCAACGTGAGGAGGGCAGGCATGAACATTGTACCCATCATCTGGGTTGAAGGGATCATCGCATCTGGCAAGACCACATTCGCACGCGAAGTAGCCAAGCGGCTCGGCTTCCGGCTCCTTGAGGAGCCCGTCGACGGCAACGAGCTGCTCGAGGCCTTCTACAAGAGTCCCAAGGAGCACGCTCTCAAGCTCCAGCTTCACATGATGCGGAACCGCTACGTGATGAAGCAGGAGGCGTCCTTCGGCGCCGCCAGAGGAGTGGAGAAGGGCTACATCCTTGATCGCTGCATGCCTGGAGATCGAGTCTTCGCCAAGCTGCACTGGCGCAAGGGCAACATCGACGACCTGGGCTACCGGCTCTACGAGGAGTGGTACGACACGATGGCGCGGCACTTCAACCCGCCCACCGCGTTGATCTACCTCAACTGTCGACCCGAGACCGCCTTCGGCCGGATGAAGGAGCGCAACCGTGGCTGTGAGAATGGTGTGACGCTCGAGTACCTCCAGGAGCTGAAGGCTGGCTACGAAGAGCTGCTGACCGAGCTGGAGCGGGGGCAGGTGCCCTGGTACCACTCAGTCAAGTGCCACTCGATCATCTACGACGGGAACTTCCGCACCGAGCAGGAGTGGGATCACGTCGTCAGGACCGTGTCGGACATCTGCCATCGCAAGTGAGCCCGTTTGCGGGCTAGAGGGGGGCGACCCCCTCTTTCTTTACCTCCGCAAGATGCCCAGCACACGCTGGGGCGTGCTGAGCTCCTGCTCGAGCTTCAGGACCTTCTTCTCCTTCCCGCGGCCGCGGGCCTGGGCGATCTCCCACTCCTTCTGCCGCACCCACTCCTCGAGCCGGGCAGTGAGGCGGGGGCACTCATCGAGCTCCAGGTAGGGGCTCGAGTTCACCCACCAGACATGGATGAACTCGTCCTCGGAGCCGGAGGGATCGTAGAGGATGCTCTCCTCATTGTTGACCCGCTCCTCCTCCATGTCGAGGATGTTGGCGATGACGGTCAGATCGTCCTTGTGGATCTGCACCGCTTCCTCCTGAGCATGCTGCGGAGCTCTCGCGGCTTGTAGTGCTTGAGCAGCTCGCGGGTGTTCTCCTCGAGCCAGCCATTGATCGTCTGGGGATCGAGCACTACGAGTTCCGGCTCCAGTGACTTCGTCAGCTCTTCCATGGCGTCCTCCTCAAAGTGGGGGAGCCGGAATCCCCCGGTAGACACCTGAAAGGAGAGCGGCAGAATGGCCCCACCCCTCCGGCTAGGGTGGAAGGTCAGAGCTTTCGCTCCTTCCTCGCTTACTGTACTTATCCCATCATCACTCTTCGGTTTTCTTGACGATGAATCACAATGGGATACAATCGTTTCCATGGCTGTGCTGACCGTGAAGAGGAAGCTCGCGCTGTACGCGCCGTACGTGGAGATCCTCCAGGACATCCGCACGAGCACGAGCCTGTCCCAGGCGAAGCTGGCAAGAGGTGTTGGGCTGAGCAGCAAGTACGTCACGCTGGTCGAAGGCGGCAAGCGTGTGCCCACGCTAGAGAGTCTCCTCGCCCTGATGGCTGAAGCTGGAGTGATGCGATCCACGGGAGAGCGGCTGGTGAAGGAGGTCATGGATCAATTCAAGTGGAGTGGCTAAAGAGGAGACCGAACGGTCTCCCCGGTGGGATCACTTCTTCCTCCTGGCGAGCTGACGCGCCAACCTCTTCTCTACCATCTTACGCAGCGCCAATAGCATCGCTCGCTCTTGGTCTCGAGCACGCCGCGCGAAGTGGGCGAACACGGCCACCTGCACTCCGAGCTGAGAGGTGTCGAACTCGCACATCTCGACCACCACCAGTCCGTCGTCCTCATGCTTGCAGGTCCGCACACGCCCGCTGCGACCGACCAGCACGACGTACTCCCCGCGCTGGATGCGGTTCTTGCGGACGAACTCCCGGAGCCGCCCGCTGTTGCTCCCGAAGTAGTTGAGCGTCACGTTGCGGTAGACCTCGGCGTTGAGGTTGATCACGCCTGCCATCTTCATGGTCTACTCCTTCGGCACGTTCAGCTCGATCACCTCCGACACCGTTCTCCGGTACTCGATGTGCGGCCGCTTCTCGAGGTTGATGGTGAACAGCGTCATCCCCTCGGTCGTCATCAGCTGCACCAGCAGGTCGCTGATCTGCGGCAGGCTCTGGAGCGTTGGGAGCAGAACGGGCGCGGCGTTGAGCTCGGCCGCTACCTGCCGCTTGAGGCGGTAGAAGTCGGTGGTGACCTGGATGCCGGTGGCCTCGATGAACTCCGCCTGCGTGATGTGGGGCTGCTGGGGAAGCAGCCCGCGCAACTTCGCGCGGACCTTGTCCGCCTTCGTACGCTTGTGGGCCATTATGATCTCCTTTCGGTTTTGGCCTTCACCTAGCTTATCTCTGGGATCGAGATGCGTTTTCGGCATGTTGACGCTCGCCGCCTGTGGGTGCTACCGTTGTGTGTCTCGATCAAAGGAGAACCAGAAATGCCGTTCCAGCCGAACATTCCGCCGACGATCGATGTGGACGGACCAAAGGTTCAGAAGAGCCTGGCCGTCTACCACATCACCTCCTTCACCGTCGTGGTGAACCCCAATCTCCCGGACGCGACCTCTGTGAAGGTGAACTGGGACCGGGGCTCCATGAACGGGGGTACGTTCGTCACCGCGGACAGTGGCAGCGCCGTCCTCACTGGCCAGGCCGTGCTCAACAAGATCAACGAGGTGACCACTGGAGGGACGGTCTACAACGAGGTGAAGCAGAGACTCTGGGAGCTACTCGTGGCTGCCGGCAAGATCCCTGCTGGAACCATCAGCTGACAAGGAGAAAACGATGAAACGCGCGATGTTGCTCGCGGCGGTCCTTCTTCTGGGCTGCCCGGGCCCGGATGGCAAGGTCGATCCATACCTCACGGCCCACACGGTCATCAACCAAGTGAGCCTAGCTCTGCCGATCGCTCAGGGCATCTTCAACCAGTGGGCCCTGATGCAGACCGACCAGGCGAAAGTGAAGGCGGCGGAGCAGACGTTCGCCAAGGTCTCCACCGCTGTCGCCAATGGCCTGAAGATCGCCCACGATGGCGTGGACATCGCCAAGGCCGCGAAGGAGACGCCCGATGTCACCAAGCTCCTGGCTCAAGCGGACATGGCTTGGAAGGACCTGTACAAGTTCCTGGACGGTCTACTGGCTAAGGGAGCTGACGGAATCACTGTGGCTCTCGCTGAAGGAGCTCCACCGCCGGCATCTCAGCCGGCAGGGGAAGTGGCAGTGAAACGCTCGGCGGTGAAGGTCAACAAGTCGCCCATGACCTACCTGCCTCAGACGCTGGTGCCGAAGCAATGAAGACCGAACGAACCTGGATCTTCACCCCGCTGGACCTGCTTGCTCCTTGGGCTGTGTGCCTAGGGTCTGCTGCTCTTTGCATCTACGCCGCTCTGGCCGGGAAGGTGATGGGCGGCAGTCCGGTGGTGGCGAAGATCATCGCGTTCGCGGTCGCCGCGCTGTTCCTTGCTGGGATCCCTCTCTGGTACTTCGTCCGATCTCGATTCCGGAAGTTCGACCTCAAGACCAAGCATGGGCTCTACGTCGTTCATGGGCAAAAGAACAAGCCGCCCCTGCATGACGTCGAGACCTGGACCGACGAACTGATCTTCTTCTGGCGGTCGAAGGACATCGGTGTTTCGGTGCCAGCTCTTGCAGGCATCACGATCTTCTGCTTGGATGTGGAGAAGCTTTCGGTGTGGGGACGGTTCGTGCGTGGGTACACCAACGGATCTGACATCACGATCGGCTGGCGTGATTCAGAGTACGCGAAGTCGCTCTTCAGGCACGAGCTGTCGCACTGCATCCTGCTACGAGGTGGCAAGGGATGGGACGAGAACACGCATCACCAGATCTTCGCCGAGAAGGGCCTGAAAGCCTAGTCCATAGCCTATGGCTTGAGGGAGAGGGCCTCTACCGCGTTGGATTCGCGATGGAGGCCCTTCCCCTCATCCAGCTTCTGTCTGGCCTGGTGGACATCAGGCTCACGCTCTTCGAGCAGCGAGACAGCGTGCTGGTGTTCATCGTGAAGTCGAACGACATCACGGGCACGCTGTTCCGCCATGGTCTGTTGGTGGCCACGCCCATCCACATGTACAGGGACGTTGGCCAGGGGATCCTCGTTCACTCTTTGGCCACGAAGTCGATCAGCTCGCTGAGCAACTGAGCCGTCTTCGAGCCGGTCTTCAGCGGCATCTTCCAGAGCACCTTGTAGTCGATGTCCTTGCCGTCTAGGAAGTGCTTGAGCTCCTCGACCTTCGGGCGGAGCTTCTCGCACAGCTCCAGGATGTCCACCAGCATCGACTGGGCGACCACGGTAGGACCAGAACTGCGTTCCTCTTCCTCCTGCTTCAGGCGCCGGCGTGTCTCTTCCCTGGTCTCCTTGATCATGAGCGGGACCTGACGGCACTGGTCGTTCACAGACATGTCGGCCAGCTTCTCAGCCTGGAGCAGGGTGATCTTCTCCTCCTTGAACGCCTTGGCCGCGACGGCACAGAGGTTGTCCATGATCTTGATATCGCGGGCTACCTTCTGCGGGCTCTTGCCGATGCGCTTGGCCACGTCTTCGATGGCCTTGGCCTTGGAGGTCTTCTTCGGTCCGCGCTTGCCCAGGAGCTCGCGGGTGCTCTTCGACTTCGCTTTCGTCTCCCGCTTCTTCGGCGCCTCCACCACCTCGGGCTCTTCCGGCTCCTCGTGGTCCGGCCTCACCAGGCGGTAGAACTCCCTCTCGGCTTCGGCTTGCTCGTGCGGCGTCAGGTGCTTCTGCTGGAGGTTCTCGACCAGGCTGATGGCGCGGGCCTCCTGGTCATCGACGTTCATCACGCGGGCGTCGATGCGCTTCAGCTTGAGCTGCTTGTGGGCCATGTAGCGCCGCATGCCGGCGATCAGCTCGAAGTGACGCCCGGCCTTGCCCATGGGACGGACGGTCACGGGGTTGAGGAAGCCTTCTCGCTCGACGCTGTCCGCGAGCTCTGTGACGTCTTCCTCTGAGATCTCTCGGGTCCAGAGTTGGGGAGATGGCCGGATGGCGGCCATCAAGATCTGTTTGTTGGTGACACGTTTCATGCTCAGCCTCCTTGGTAAGTTGGTTCGGCCTCTTATACCTCTCTGCACTGGAGAATTGATCGTGGGCCAGACCAAGGATTACATGGGCTTTTGAGAAAGATCAAGCCCGGGATACATTTGGTCTTGACAGTCCGTCCGAGCTCGGGACAATGGGGGGTATGATGTTGAAAGCCGCCAGGACCTTGAATTCAGTGCCGGCCGAACAGGCTGGACGCTGGATTCATGCGTTCTCGCGCCCAGTCTGCAAGCCCGAGGGTACGGATCTGAGCGCATATACCCTCGAGCAGACAAAGGGGCCAGGCGGCTAAAGCTCGAGGGAAAGAGGGAATCGAGAAAGCCGCCTGGGTTCGCCCCGGCGGCTTTTTTCGTATTTGGAGCGGTAGGCCAGTGGCGAAGCCAGCAGGCTGTAAACCTGCCACCCATGCGGTGAACATCGGAGGTTCGAGTCCTCCCCGCTCCACTGGAGGTGGATCATGTGCTTGCAGGAATGGATCTACCGGCAGAAACAGAAGCCCGAGTCAGCTCCTGCCTCCGTCACCCAACTGGCAGGGGACCGGGCTTTTACCCCGGGCGTTGCAGGTTCGACTCCTGCCGGAGGCACCGAGTTCGAGATGGCCCAGGCTGCCATCCTTGAGGAGTACGACGAGACGTTTCGGTTGCTGGCGCGCTTGTAGCTCAATGGTAGAGCATCCGGCTCTTAACCGGGTGGCTGAAGGTTCGAGTCCTTCCAGGCGCACGAAGTTGATCCGGGTTCGCCTAGTGGCAAAGGCAGCGGGCTCTGACCCCGCCATCGAAGGTTCGAGTCCTTCACCCGGAACCAAGGAAGCTCCAGGGCATGACGTCCCTGGGGGGAGCGGGGACCGTACTCTCCGTGCTTCGCTTGATCTTGGCAACCGAATAGTGGGTCGTGGTCACGCGCCCGTAGCTCAACGGCAGAGCGGCCGCCTTATAAGCGGCAGATGATGGGTTCAACTCCCACCGGGCGTAGCGGAGCCGTCGTCCAACTGGTAGGACACCTGACTGAAGATCAGGGTATCTGGGTTCAACTCCCAGCGTGCTCCACCACTCCGGGATCGTCCAATGGCAGGGCAGCGGCCTTTGAAGCCGCCCATCTGGGTTCGACCCCCAGTCCCGGATCAACGAGGTGTAGCGGAGCCTGGTACCGCGTCTGCTTTGGGAGCAGAAGATCGCTGGTTCGAATCCAGTCACCTCGATCATTCCAGCGTAGCACAGAGGAAGTGCGGCCGGCTGTTAACCGGATGATCGCAGGTTCGAGTCCTGCCGCTGGAGCTTCCCGCCCGTAGCTCAGTGGAAGAGCAGTCGGCTGATAACCGACAGACGGCAGTTCGATTCTGCACGGGCGGATCATAGCTAAGGAAATGCCGGGGAGCCCGGCGAGAGGTACTACTTGTGGGCCAGCTCGTGCCACTTGGCGGTGGCTGCGTGGAGCATGTCGAGGGTGTGGTGGTCATCGCTGGAGTAGATCACAGCATCGATGCTGTGCTTCTCCTGCCCCGTAAGGGTCACCACGATGAAGTCGATGTTGCCCTTGATGCGCAGCTTGTTGGTGACCGTCTCCAGTTCCTCCATCAGCTTCCTCAGTTCCTCGTCGTTCATAGCCCGCTCCTTTCTGGTGATTACGGGGCTTATCTCAGGAACTGATCAAGTTTTCAGTATGGTGAGTGTCGCCTTCTGGTGAGGGCGCCGGGTTGTGGCCCCGGTCAGGTGGGTTCGATCCCCATCACTCACCCTTGGGGTCATAGTGATAGCGGGAGCACGCCGCCCTCGCACGGCGGAGGTGGGAGTTCGACTCTCCCTGACTCCACTTCGGGCTCATAGTGAAATGGGATCACGCCGCCTCGGCATGGCGGTATTCCGGGTTCAAGTCCCGGTGGGTCCACCAAGGAGGAATGGCCGAGTGGCTCATGGCGCCGGTCTTGAAAACCGGAGAGGGTAACACCTCCGGGGGTTCGAATCCCTCTTCCTCCGCTCTGGAAGGGTTTGCACATAGGCAAGTCAGCCCGCCTCGAAAGCGGGTGCGTCTTGACAAAGGGCGCTAGGAGTTCGACTCTCCTCCCTTCCGCTGGTGAGATCATGGAAGACGACAAGAAGAAACTGATAGAGATCATCGCTGTCTTGCCCCTCTGCTTTGGCACGGACAAGCTGCGAAAACGAGTAGAAGAGCTAGCCAAGAACGTGGCTGGGAAGAAGCCCCTGTACGCTTCTGGTGAGGCGAACCGACTGTCTATCGGTTGAGGAGGGTTCGATCCCCTTCAGGGGCGCTGATGTGGTAGGCTCTCTGCATGGTCTACCTCAAGCATCTGTACGACGTGGGTGGGTTCAAGGTTATGGAGGTCGACGGCGATTGGATCCGATCGAATCTCGAGCCCGACTTCACCAACTACGGTCAGCCCCTCAGATGGTCCTTCATCCCCCCAGATGAGCTCTGGGTGGACAAGGAGAACCGCCCTGGGGAGTCTGGATACTTCGTCTCCAACATGCTCGAGCAGCACCGCCAGATGTCCTTGGGGAGATCGTGGGAGGACGCTCTGAAGTCCGGGGCGGAGGTGGAGAGGAAGGAGCGGTCGAAGGTCTATCGGATGGACCAGCCGCCGAAGGACCCACACTCGTACGAGCTCGAGTACCTTGGGGACGGGTACGGGGCGAAGATCTACCTGATCGATGGCGAGAAGGTGCGGACGTTCCTCGACCCAGACTTCACTGAGGGCGGGCACGACCAGGTCTACTCCTACGTCCCGCCCAAGACCATCTGGCTGGACAACGATCTCCCGCCCACGGAGATCGACCCGGTGCTGGTGCATGAGGGCGTGGAGAGGGAGATGATGGCAAATGGGATGACCTACCCAGACGCCCACCGAGAGGCGCTCAAGATCGAGTTCAAGCGCCGCAATCGCCAACGCTGATTCTGCGATCAAGGTGTTCACGGTAGCACGCCGGCTTCCCAAGCCGGAGGAGCGGGTTCAACTCCCGCTGATCGCTCTCTGGAGAGGGACCAGTAAGGTACTGGAGCGGCTTGCTAAGCCGTCAGGGGGTCACGCCCCAGCAGGTTCGATTCCTGTCCTCTCCGCTTGGAGGCATGCCGTAACGGTAGCGGACACGCTTGGAAAGCGTGCTGGGGTAACTCCCATGGGAGTTCGATCCTCCCTGCCTCCGCTCTGCACCCGAGGTGTTTGTGGTTGCATGCCGCCTTGCCAAGGCGGAGGAACGGATTCGACTTCCGTCGGGTGCTCTATGCGCGTGAAGCTCAACTGGTCGAGCGCCAGCCTTCCAAGCTGGATGCAGCGGGTTCGATTCCCGTCACGCGCTCTCGGGATGTAGCAGAGCCTGGTACTGCGCTCGGTTCGGGACCGAGAGATCGCCAGTTCAAATCTGGCCATCCCGACTCAGGAAGCGTTCGGCCTCACAGAGGTATGCTCCGGCCTGATCTGCTCTGTCGTCGTTCAGCTTGTTCAGCTTGCTGAAGAAAACGGTGTTGAAGAGATCGGAGTAATCCTTGAACGTGTCCAGCCGGCGGTCCAACAGAAGCTGGTGTGGGCACGCCGAGATCGTCAGGTCGGGATTGATGTAGATGTGCTCGCACATGTGGTAGGCCGGGTTCATGGCCAGGAAGTGCTGGACGCCGATCTCTCGCAGTTCATCCTCGGTGAACATGTAGAACGGCAGTGGGCAGTCGAAGCCTATCTTGACGCCGGCAGAGACCAGCGGGCGAGCCGCCTCCAGGATCTTCATCTTGAAGGCTTCCAGCTGGTCGAGCTTCACGTAGATGTTGGGTTTCAGAATGGAGGCTCGGGCTAGATCGAAGCGGACGTAGGGGATGCGGAACTCCTGGCAGTACTGGAGCAGGTGTTCAGTAGGCTGGTCCAGATGCCAGAGTGTGATCGACAGCGTGATCCCGTTGCTCTGCTCAGAGACACGCTTCAGGTTCGCCTGGAAGCGCTTCAGATTCTCTGGGGTGTACTGGTCCAGGGAATCTGCATTGGCGAGGACCAGGCAGTTGTGGATGGCCTCTACCTTCTCTGGCTCGCAGAGAAGGTTGGTGATGATGGCGAGGGGAAAGTCGAGCTGCACCTTCTCGTGCACCATGCGGACGACCGCAGGGAACTCTGGGTGTGTGGTGGGCTCCCCTCCGGCCAAGGAGATGACCCCGATGTTGTTGTGGCTGCACCAGTCGCAGAAGATGCTCAGGTCAGCCAGGGAGATCTGCATGGGCCTGGGATAGCCGTGCTTCTTGAAGCAGAAGGCGCAGCTGCGGTTGCAGGTATTGGTGACGTACAGTCCTAGAGACTTGCCAGTCAGTGCGATCAATCTCAGCCCTCCGTGGCTATGCTACTTGCTGCTGTGATCTAGTGCAACTGCCGGATGATGGCTCCGGGGGAGCCAGCGCCTTCGTACGGCGCCAGGGCGGTTCGACTCCGACATCCGGCTCCACGCCACCGTAGCCCAATTGGAAGAGGCGCTCGGTTCAGGTCCGAGAGGTTGCTGGTTCGAATCCAGTCGGTGGCACTGAAAAATTTGGGAAACCTCGAGGATAAGGAGATTGTCCCCACCCGAGAACTAGCCCCTGAAGCATTGGTGGTGATGCACGCGGCCTGTACCCGCGAGAGCTCGGTTCGAATCCGGGTGGGGGCTCGATGAAATAGTTATTGACAAGCAGGAAACGATCACTATAATGGGTGATCGAAACATGGGCCGCTAGCCTAACGGGAAAAGGCACAGCTATGAAGAAGCTGAACAACAACCTCCCGCTTGGGTACTCGGACCTCTAGGGGTCCAACAGCACAAGCCTACAAGTTCATCCAGGTTCGACTCCTGGGCGGCCCACTAGGAAAGGAGCACACGTTTTACCGGGGAACATCGCCCAACGGCAGGGCAACGGTCACCAAAACCGTCACTACCAGCCGTAGCACTCGAGCCTCTCGGGGCTCATCAGCGATGGCCCACAAGATGCCTGGTTCGACTCCAGGGTTCCCCGCCAGATGAAGTAAGCCGGAGACGCCTAACGGTAGGGCACTTGGCTCTTAACCAAGCACACCCCGCTCGGCGCCTCGATCCCGCAAGGGATCAATTGGTCGGGCAAACAAGAAACCGGGTTCGACTCCCGGCTCCGGCTCTAGAGATTGAGGGATCGTGGGGGGAACTGAGCCTGGCGGACAGGCACTGTCAATGGGAGACAGACAGCCAGCCCCAGCACTCGGGTCCCAAAAGGACCCACCAGCGTGGGCCTACAAGTACGGGGTTCAACTCCCCGGTTCCCCCCACGATCCCTTGACCTCAACAGAAAAGAACGAGCGAGCAACCAGCGAAGCCCACAAGCGTAGCTCAATTGGGTAGAGCATCTGTCTGAAGAACAGAGAGTAGCGGGTTCAAATCCCGTCGCTAACAACCCCGCTTCCCTACTCGCACGCTCGTTCTTTTTTTGCTGTATCCCGCCTGAACTCGAACCGTCACACTGACGGATCAACTACAACAGGAGGCCGAAATGGTAGCTGCGAACCAGCGCGTGGAGGCGCTTGGTCCCGCCGAGCACATCATTCAGACCATCGTCCAGTACTCGGATCACATGGTCCACAACCGCCCAGGTCTGGTCGTTCCGGACGCCCGGCAGCACATCGGGGTTCGGTGGGATCAAGCGACCTGGGTGAAGGAGGGCAACGACAAGGTGGTCTACCGCGTCCAGAAGAACGGGAAGCGGCAGATCAAGACGCGGGTGGGGGTTGGTCGTCCAGGGACAAGCGAGGTGGTGGATGGGAACAGGGTCATTGGGCACTTCAGAGTGCCGGGCTTGTTCCCGGAGGTCGTGACCTATCTCTACGGTCAGATCTCCGAGGTCTACAAGGTCGACAACGAGTTCGCCGCGCGGTGGGCGAGCTGGGCGTTCGAGAACGAGGAGAACAGGGACCTGAAGGTCCTGCTCGCCGCGTTCATGCTCGTCCAGGCTCGCTTCGGCGAGCCGATCAAGGACGGGGACGAGACCTTCCAGGATGCCGACTACCGAGCGGTGGGCGAGGCCATGTGCCTGCTCCACAACAAGAAGAAGGGTCACACCTTCAACCCCAAGCTTCTCCACCGCATCGGACTGGTGCTGGAGACGCCGGGGGTCATCGAGATCAACCGGAAGCTCGGATTCGGCCAGACCGGAAGGTCGGCGATCTTGGGCCGGTACTACAAGGTGGTCGAGAAGTACCTGCGGCACCTCGAGCTCAACCCCAAGGTCCTCGAGAAGATGATCAAGGAAGGTCACCGGACCGGCATCATGGTGCTGGCTCGCAAGGTGGGCTTCAAGCCGGAGACCGACAAGTTCTTCGAGATGCTCCGGTGGAAGCAGGTCCAGGCCAAGGACGGGCACCGGACCCTGGCCATCGGCAAGGAAGTCAAGAAGGCCGACAGCTGGGAGGCCCTGACCGAGAAGCAGATCTGCGAGAAGATCGTGAAGGAGAAGATCGGCTACAAGGTCATGGTCGGCAAGCTCCCCAGTTCCATCGGCATCACGCCGGCCATCATGGCGGCGACCATCGAGTCCGGCGGGGTCTCGGACACCGACCTCATCATCCTGACGCCCACGCTCGAGGAGCTCGGGCTGCTCAAGGATGGGGATGTCCTGAAGCGGTGGAAGGCGGCGACGGAGAAGGCCGAGAGCCAGAGGGCGGCCAACATCGCCAAGAACGTGAGGACCAAGGAGGCCAAGGAGGGCCTGGAGGAGGCAGCGGACAAGGCCGCGGCCAAGGCGGTGGAGGCGGTGGCGAAGGACTTCCGGATCTACGTGGTGGTGGACCGCTCCGGGTCGATGGAGGGCGCGATCGAGAGGGCGAAGGAGTACTGCACGAAGTTCGTGGGTGCTTTCCCGCTTGACCGTCTCCACGTCTGCATCTTCAACACCGAGGCCAAGGAGATCAAGATCGAGAGGGCCTCGAAGGTGGGTGTGGAGCAGGCCTTCCGTGGCGTGAGCGCTGGTGGAGGGACGCAGTACTGGACGGGGACGGAGTTCCTGTTCAGGAAGCATCCGCCCAAGGCGGACGAGGACGTCCTGGTCATCTACGTCGGTGACGAGGAAGATCCTGCGGTGGACGCTCTGGTCCAGGTCTTCCACAACACCAACGTCCAGCCGGTGGCCTTCGGTCTGCTGCACGTCGACTCCACGGGGTATCACGCCCCGAGGTGGGCCGGCGTTCAGAGGACCATCATCCAGCAGGCGGCGGCCCAGCTCGGCATCCCCTGCTTCCGCATCGATGAGCAGATCTTCGCTGATGCGTACGCGGTGCCGAGGACCATTCGGAACCTCATCGCCGCCACGCCCGTCGGGAAGATCACGGGGCCCGCTCCGGTGAAGAGGGTCTCGCTTGTCCAGCAGATTCTGGACACTCCGTTGCTCAGGAAGCCTGTCTGGGCCTGATGGGGTGGCAATCCCTGGTACGGGACGGCGAGCTGACAGACGTCTTCCCGTGGCTTGGGGGCCGCAAGATCTACAGCAAGGAAAGGGCATGGCGGGTGGTTGGTGACCTCCCCCGCGAGTTCGGCTGGTATCGGTTCGAGCTCGCGGCGGGAAGGTCTGCCAAGTTGCTGGAGCCTTGCGACCCAGATCCGCTCTACATCGAAGGGCGGACCACTGTCAGAGGGTACGTGGTGGGCGATCGCTTCATACCGGAGCGAGCGAGAGTCCACCCCGACCCGACCAAGTTGATCGAGCAGACCGTTCCAATCTACCTGGTGGACCCGGCAGTAGAACGGTTCACGCCCATTCTGGCCACGGTGGATGAGGCCAACCGCTGGATCTACATCCGCCCGCTGTTCCCCATGAAGGCGGACAACGATGCTCAGTGGGCGTTCGTGGAGCGGAAGGAGTCCCTCGATCACATCAAGGACGTGAATCCCGCCCTGGACCTGGCTTTCAGGTTCGCCTACAGGCAGCGCCAGCTCCTGGAGGAGAGGCGGGAGGCTCTACGGAAGCAGAGGGAAGAGGAAGCCCGGAAGGCCGAGGTGCTTCGCAAGGTGGGATCTGGGCAAGGCCGAAGGACGTTGGCGCAGGAGGACCTGGAGGCCGCGGTCAAGGCTGCGCTGATGGTGGGTGGTGCCGAGTTCCTGGATGTTCGACCCGGCTACGGCCGGAACGAGATCGTCGTCCAGTACAGGTTCGAGAATCGGCGTCTGGAGTGTGTCTGCGACAAGCGGACCTTCCAGATCATCGACTCGGGGATCTGTCTGGAGGACCACCTCACCAGGGAGAAGGGCGACACCTACTTCACCTTGGAGAGCCTGCCCGGAGTAGTCCGGGAGGCGATCCGAGGTGGGAAGCTGGTCGTCTACCGTCACGTTGGTGGGGACGCGGCGGATGATGACGACTGGGAGGACTGATGGAATCGGCACTCGTCTTCAACAAGCACGGGTGCGTGCTCTTCTGGCATCTGCCGGCTGACAGAAGCCAGGGAGCGATCCCCGACAGCCAGCAGCTCTGGGAGCTCCTTTGGGCGAATCGAGAGCACCTGGGCGGGGTGGCACACACGCATCCGTGGAACGGAGACCCCTGGTTCTCGCAGACCGACGTGACGACGTTCTCGGCGGTGGAGCGGGGACTGGGGAAGAGGTTGATCTGGCCAGTCGTGACCTTCTCGGCGATAGGGTACTTCGAGTGGGTGGGTCCCGGCGAGCTGGACTACGGAGTGGTGGAACGGCGCAGGTTCCGCCTCAAACCGGATGACATTCAACGCCTGCGTGATCTGTCCAGATGAGAGGAGGACATCATGGCAGAGGAGATCGTTGTCTTCGGGCCGAATGCCCGTCTGATGGTAACCTTCGATGGAGTCCAGGGTGACTACCTGGACCTCATCAGCTTCGACACCCCGGACGCCGACGCCAAGAGGATCGCGGCCGAGGCCATCGCCACCGGCTACATCCCGGGCATCCGGGCGCAGAACGCCAACCTCGGCGACTTCGTGGTGGACCGCTGGCAGGCGACTGCCGACCTTCCGCCCCGGATCATGATCCGGCCGAAGACCCCGTTCGGTGTGGCATGAGTTTCGACCACACGCAGCTCGGCAAGCTCCCGCTCCATGAGCTGGGCAACACGCTCCAGCTCTCCGGAGCCATCTACGCCGGCCCGCGCGGCGTCTTCATCTGCATGTTCCCGGAGGAGCCCATCGAGGACAGGGAGCTCACCATCCTGGACCTCACCCAGGAGGACTGGGAGAAGGTGCTTCGCCAGACCGACCTGATGGAGACCGAGGTCATCACGCGGTCCCCGGATGGGACGCTGGCGAAGGCCTACGTCCGCAAGAGCACGCGCCACATCGAGCAGGGGGTGAGCTGGAACGTCTACCGGAGGGACAAGTACAAGTGCCGCTACTGCGGTGCGGACAAGGTCCCGCTCACCGTCGACCATCTGGTCTGCTGGGAGCATGGTGGGCCCAGCATCGAGAAGAACCTGGTGGCCTGCTGTCGGAAGTGCAACAAGATGCGGGGCCAGATGAAGTACGGCGAGTGGCTCAGAGACCCGTACTACCTGAAGGTCTCCCGGAATCTCACGGAGGCCGAGACGGCGGAGAACATCGCGGTCTTGGCCACCCTGCCAGACGTCCCTCTCAGGGTCCACGAGCACGGGAGGTGATCGATGGCGAGGAAGAAGCTGAACGGCTATCCGATCTACGAGGACGGCGAGAAGTGTCCCGGCTGTGGAGCCGTCCAGACGCAGACGGAAGCTGACAAGGCGAACGGAGACCCAGCGGGCTACGTCATCACTTGCCCTGAGTGCTACACGGAGGGCTGCGAGCAGTGCATGCCGATGGGGCGTGGGTGCAAGTGCCCCGAGTGTGAGGCCAAGGAGGACGAATGAAGAACATCACGATCGTCGGCCTCGGCGCTCTTGGTTCCCACGTCGTTCTCTTGGCTCGCAACTGGGACGCGCGGCTCAACCTGATCGACTTCGACAAGGTGGAGGCCAAGAACACCCAGGCCCAATTCCACAGCATGATGGGCAAGGGCAAGACCAAGACGAAGTCCCTCGGGGACGCGATGCAGGGGCTGTGGCAGCGGAGGACCTACGCCTACCCGGTCAAGCTGACGGGAGAGAACGCTCTCCAGCTCCTGGGCGAGTCCGACCTCATCATCGACTGCACGGACAACTACGAAGCCCGAAGAGTGATCAAGGACTTCGTGAAGGCGTACCCGAAGATCGACTGCATCCACGGCTGTCTGTCGGCGGCGGGGGATCTGGCCAGGATCATCTGGACGGAGTACTTCATCGCGGACAAGGAAGGCTCCGAGGGGCAGGCCACCTGCGAGGACGGGGAGAACCTTCCCTTCCATGCGATGGCTGCCTCGGTGCTGGCCTTCTCGGTGCAGTTCTTCTTCAAGACGGAGCAGAAGAAGTGCTTCCAGCTCACCCCGTGGGCTATCACTCGGCTCACGTAGAAGTGACACCCCTCTAGCCCTCCCGTCCAGGGAGGGCAATCATGGCGCTGTCGTCTAGCGGCTAGGACACCGGGCCCTCAACCCGGAGATCGCGGGTTCGAACCCCGCCAGCGTCACCTGCTAAACTCCCCTGCTCCCAGACGTGGGAGGAAGTTTTCCCTCGCGCACCGAAGGGGCTCTGTTCGAGGGGCCTGGTTGGGTTGGCCGCATACGTTAACGCCGGGTGAGCGTGACACCCAACAAACCTTGGGTCGGTTCTTGATCGGTTCTGATACCAGGGAATCCCGGCAACTGGCGCCGTAGTCTAGTGGTCTGGACATCAGGTTTTCACCCTGACAGTGCGGGTTCGATCCCCGCCGGCGTCACTGCACTGCACGTCTCGTGACAGGTCGGCTGACCATGTGGACTACGGTCGCACCGTGGACTCGTGGCCCGCGATTCGACTCCGAGCTCGGCGTCTACGCACCGCCGGGGTTTCTAGAGCCCCTTGACGGACATGCGGTGCTCTGATCGAGTAGCTCAGTTGGAAGAGCGCTACCCTGACACGGTAGAGGTCGCAGGTTCAACCCCTGTCTCGATCACTTGGGCTCGTAGGTCAACGGGAGACCGCAGGCTTTGCAAGCCTGATGTTGGGGGTTCGATTCCCCCCGAGTCCACCTATTCTGGTATCATTTTCGTATCACGGGCCTGAAACGGTTTCGACGTGGCAGAAGAACAGCAAGAGTGCAGGCAGGGAGATGTCTCGGACTTCCTTGATCACCCGGGGCAAACTCAAAGGCGAACGACAACGTCCGTCAGGAGATGAAGCTCGCAGCTTGATCTCCCGTTCCTCCAGAGCTCCATTCTCGGTGCGACTTCTGGAAGGGGCGTCATCGGGCATCGAGGTAGGCGCCGGCTACTATGAGGCAGCCCGTATAGCCTCTGCCGAACTTGCCGGAACGGAGAACCAGCCGTTGGGAATGCCGATCAGATCGGCGGCTGAATTCGTGATCGGACAAGCCTGTGGATGACTCTTGCTAGAAACTGTCGCGGACCCGGGTTCGACTCCCGGCAGGTCCACCGGGTGTCCGTGCCCTCTCACGGACTGGTGGAGGCGCTGGCATGACCAGCCCCCGAAGCCCCGGCTGTCGTGCGGGGCTTCTTTAGCCGCCGTAGCTCATTCGGCAGAGCACCTGCATGGTAAGCAGGAGGTGGTGGGTTCGAATCCCATCGGCGGCTCCAAGGGTCAGAGGCTAAGGCAGCCAACGCGGCTCCAAACCGCGAGGAGAGGGTTCGATTCCTTCCTGGCCCGCTGTGGACGCCGTGTCCGAGAGGCAAGGTATCGGTCTGCAAAACCGATCACGCGGGTTCGACTCCCGCCGGCGTCTCTTGCCCCCATAGCTCAACGGACAGAGTGATCGGCTTCTACCCGATCGATGCGGGTTCGATTCCTGCTGGGGGTGTCGCTACTTAACATCGCTTCTGCAAGGTAACATGCGCGATGTTACCTTGCGCCCCGATGGTGAAATGGAGATCACGCTGGCCTCCTAAGCCGGAAGTCCCGGTTCGATCCCGGGTCGGGGTATCACGCCGCCATCGTCCAACGGATAGGGCGCCAGCCTCCGGAGCTGGAGATGCAGGTTCGACACCTGCTGGCGGTACTGGGCGGTTCGCCTA
>Ga0233416_10000124_pt1 | contig 22139 bp, 17 predicted proteins | sample Sediment_Towuti__2_FD_188638 | JGI IMG/M metagenome (GOLD analysis project Ga0233416, IMG submission 188638) | Sediment microbial communities from Lake Towuti, South Sulawesi, Indonesia - Sediment_Towuti_2014_0_MG | ecosystem: Environmental > Aquatic > Freshwater > Lake > Sediment | place... | reverse complement strand
CGGCGTGCCGTCGATCGCGACGCAGCCCTGCCCGGCGCCGTACGGCGAGCCGGGGGCGACCGTGGAGCGCAGCGTGCGGGTGGGAGGTGTCGTTCGCACGTACTGGCTGCACCTGCCCGCCGGGTACGACTGCACGCGGGGAGCACTCGTCGTTGGGCTCCACGGCTACCGGGGGAACGGCCGCGAGTTCGAGCGCGACGCGACGCCGCTCTCGGCGTCGATCGACGATCTCGGGTGGATCGGGCTGTTCCCCAACGGCCTCGCGATGAGCGACGAGGGGTGGCGCTCGAGGGTGACCTCGTTCAACGACATCGACTCGCACCGCAGCTTCGGCCCGGACGGGCGCACCTGCACCCGGGACGCCTACGACTACGGCGACTACCAGGACGCGCCCAGGTCCGCGGACGCGCAACCCTGCCACTGGGGCACGTCGTACGCGGACGACGAGGGGTTCATCCGCGCGATCGTTGCGAAGACCCAGGCGGACTTCGCCGTGGATCCGAGCCGGGTGTTCCTGATCGGGTTCAGCCAGGGGGCGCAGACGGTCCAGTCGCTCGGGTGGCGCATGGCCGACGTGTTCACCGCGATCTCGCCGCACCACGGGTTCTCGGCGAACGGGTATGCACGCGCGCCGACGACGCCGATGAGTCTCTTCCAGGTGTGGGGAACGGCGGACCACGTCGTGGACGGGGGCGGCCGGCCCTCGGCCGACGGGTACATCTACGACTCCGCGGCCGAGACGGTCGAGACGTGGGCCCGTGCCCAAGGGTGTCGGCCGCAGGCGGTCCCGTACGTGACGCCGCAGGACGGCCGACGGGGGTGGCGTGCCGTCGAGTACCCGGACTGCTCGACGTGGGCGAGGGTGGTGAGCGCGAGCTGGAACGGCCGCCATCACTGGCCTGCCCTCGAGACGCTGGCGATGCTCGCGTTCCTGCAGGACATGACGGGATAGGGGGGTGGCGATGCGCAGGCTCGATAACCGGGTGGCGATCGTGACCGGTGCCGGTCGCGGCATCGGGCGGGCCACCGCGCTGCGGCTCGCCGCCGAGGGGGCCGCACTCGTCGTGAACGACATCGACGCGGAACCGGCGGAGGAGGTTGCGGCCCTGATCGTCCGGGATGGAGGGCGCGCCGAGGCGGTCGTCTCGAACACGACCGAGATGGCGGCCGCGCAGGACCTCGTCGGCGAGGTGGTCGAGGCCTTCGGCAAGCTCGACATCGTCGTGAACGTCGCCGGTGTCGCCCGCGACGCGATGTTCCACCGGATGGACGACGAGCTCCTCGACACGGTCCTGGACGCCAACCTCAAGACCGCCTTCCACACCTGCCTCGCGGCGATGCCGTTCCTCCGCGACGTCGCCAAACGGGAGATCGAGCAACGGGGAGCGCCGGCCCACCAGCGCAAGATCGTGTTCACCGCGAGCGCGTCGGCGCTCATCGGCAATCCAGGCCAGTACAATTACGTCGCCGCGAAGGGGGCTTTGATCGCCACCACCCGGACCATGGCACGGGAGCTCGCCCCGTTCGGCATCAACGTGAACTCGGTCGCTCCGGGCTTCATCGAGACCCGGCTCACGCAGGTCCGGCGTCCGGGCGAAGAAACCGGGATCCCGGAAGGAGTCCGGAACCGACTCATCGCGGACATCCCGATGCGGCGTGCCGGCACCGCGGAGGAGGTCGCGGCCGTCATCGCGTTCCTCGTGTCGCCCGATGCGGACTACGTCACCGGCGTCACGCTCCCCGTCGCGGGCGGCATGATCGGCACGATGTAGCGGAACCCGGCCCGGGTCCCTCCGGCGGGCGATGGCGTATCCTTGCTGCTTCGTTGAACCGCTGTTCAAGTTCGGATGCAGGGAGCCGACATGCAGGACGCCGAGCAGGTCAAGATCCGGAACGACGAGGTCGAGTGGGAGCCGCGGCCGACGCTCTCGGGGCAGGACTACGCGAGCCTCGACGTGTGGGCCGAGGAGCGAGAGCGCATCTGGTGGGGTGACTGGGTGTGCATCGGCCGCGCGGACGAGGTCGCTGCGCCCGGCGACTTCATCGTCCGGGACCTCGCCGGCGAGAGCATCTTCATCACCCGCAACGACGAGGGCGAGCTGCGCGGCTTCTACAACGTGTGCAGCCACCGCGGGACCAAGTTCCTCGACGAGCCGGGCGGCAGCGTCCGCAAGGCGTTCCGGTGCCCCTACCACGCGTGGACGTTCGACCTGAACGGCCGGCTCCTCGGCACGCCGAACGTGAAGGAGGACGAGCGGTTCGACCGTGGGAACTACCCGCTGCACGGGTTCGCGGTCGACACGTACGCGGGCTTCGTGTTCGTCAACCTCGGCGCCGAGCCGCGGCCGCTGATGGAGGCGCTCACCGACGGCGCCGAGAGCATGACCGCGTTCGAGCGCTTCAAGATGGACGAGCTCCGCATCGGCCACCGGATCGTCTACGAGGTGAAGGCGAACTGGAAGATCGTGGTCGAGAACTACAACGAGTGCCTCCACTGTCCGAGCGTGCACCCCGAGCTCGTGCAGGTGGTGCCGCTGTTCCGGTTCGGCGAGGTGTGGGACGAGGCGTTGCCCGACGACGGCAACGCGATGGTCGAGGGCGCGACGAGCTTCACGATGACCGGCCGCTCGGAGCTGCCGAAGTTCCCGGGCCTCGAGCCCGAGGACTACAACATGTACTACGGGTCCTATGAGTTCCCGAACCTGATGCTGAACCTGCATCCGGACTGCGTGATGTACTACATCGGCTATCCGAAGGGACCGAACCACACGACGGTCGTGAGCGAGTACCTGTTCCGCCCCGAGACGATCGCCGGTCCGGAGTTCAAGCCCGAGCCGGTGGTGGAGTTCTGGGACCTGATCAGCAAGCAGGACTGGGACGTGTGCGAACGAGCGCAGACCGGTGTGGGCTCCCGGGCGTTCACGCGCGGCGTCTATCCGCGCCAGGACCGCTTCCTGTACTGGTTCAACGAGGAGTGGCGCCTGCGGATGGGACGCGAGCTCCTCGGCTGAGCGGCGCCTACGACTCGAACCCGAGCTCGCGAGCGGCGACGGCCATGCACGTGCGGTGCATGTGCTCGGCCGTGACCGCGGAGTCGTTCATGATCACCTGGATCGCGAGGCCGTCGATGACCGCCGCGATCCTGAGCGCCAGCTCGTCGGCGTCCTCGGTCGAGGTGAACTCGCCCGAGGCCTGACCGCCGCGGACGATCTCGGAGATCTGGGCGCGCCACCGCTGGTCGAGCACCTCGCGGTCCTTGGCCATGTCGGCGTCGCGGAGCGCCCGGACCCATACCTCGATCCACAGCGCCCACTCGTCCAGGCGTTCGTACTCGGGCTGGAAGCCGGGGACCGAGAGGTCGATGAGCCGCTCCAGCTGCTCTCGCCAGGAGGGGATCCTGCGGATCTCGCGCGAGGTCCGCAGGTAGAACTGGTCGTTCGCGTAGGTGAGGGCCTCGGAGAGCAGCCGGTCCTTCGACTCGAAGTAGTACAGGATGAGCCCGGGGGACACGCCGGCCTGCTCGGCGATGTCCGAGATCCGCGTCTCGGCGAGGCCCCGGTCGGTGATCACGCGGGCGGCCGCGTCCAGGATCTCTTGGTGCCGATCCCTGTTCCTCGTCGCGCTCGCCCTCATCGTGTCCCCGGCGGTCCTTCCGTTCGAACGGCATGCCAGACGGCCCTCGATGCGGTGCGCCGTCCTGAACCGCCGTTCAGGGCACTGTACCGATTCGCCGATGGGTGTCAACCGGGTACACGCGGACCCTCGACTTGACCCACCGTTCAAGCGAGGGACAAGATGCAGCTAGTTCCGACCCCAAGGAGCAGGTCATGGCGAACGTCTACGACGCGATCGTCATCGGCGGTGGGCACAACGGTCTCACCGCGGGCGCGTACTTCGCGCGGGCGGGTGCCCGCGCCGTGGTGCTCGAGGCTCGGCACAAGACGGGCGGCGCCGCCGATACGAGCGCTCCCTTCCCGGACCACCCGGAGATCAACGTCACCACCTACTCGTACGTGATGTCGCTCATGCCGCCGACGATCATCCGCGAGCTCCAGCTGAAGCGGTTCGGCTACGACGTCACGCCGTTCGGGCCCTACTACCAGGCGTTCCCCGACGGGCGCTCGATCAAGGTCTACGCGGACGACGCCGCGAAGAGCTACGACTCGATCGCGCAGTTCTCGAAGGAGGACGCGGAGATCCTGCCGAAGTGGGAGGAGTGGCTCCAGAGCGTGGCCGACGTACTCGGCCCCGTGCTGCTGCGGGTGCCACCGAAGGTCGGCTCGATGGCGCTCGGGGACTTGCTCTCGACGATGGACACGGCGTGGAAGATGCGCAAGCTCGGGGTGCGCGGCGTCGGGAGCGTGACGAAGCTGTTCACGATGAGCGTGACCGACCTGTTGAACGAGTGGTTCGAATCCGACGCGATCAAGGGCATGCTCGCGGTGAACGGCGTGATCGGGACGTGGGCGGGGCCTGACGAGGCCGGCACCGCGTACGTGATGCTCCACCACTCGATCGGCGACGTCGGCGACGGCCACCTCGGGTCGTGGGGGTTCCAACAGGGTGGCATGGGTGCGGTGTCGGACTCGATCCACCGCTAGGCCGAGTCGTTCGGGTGCGAGATCCGGACGAACGCGAAGGTCTCGAAGATCCTCGTCCGCGGCGGGAGGTTCGTCGGCGTCGCGCTCGAGAGCGGTGAGGAGCTCCGAGCGCCGGTCGGGGTGACGACCGTCCACCCGAAGATCGCGTTCCTGCAGCTCATCGACCGCAACGAGCTGCCGGCGGACTTCGTGTGGGACATCGAGCGGTGGCGCTCGCGCTCGGGCGTGGTGAAGATCAACGTGGCGCTCTCGGAGCTCCCCGACTTCATCGCAGACCCGGGCAAGGAGATGCAGGACCACCACACGGGCTCGGTCGAGCTGTGCTTCTCCACCGACTACGCGGAGCGCGCGTTCCAGGACGCGCACATGGACAAGAAGGCGGCGACGCGGCCGTTCGTGGACGGCACGATCCCGACGACGCTCGACAAGAAGCTCTGCCCTGAGGGCATCCACATCTTCTCGATGTACAGCCAGTGGTGCCCGCACGAGTGGAACGCCGAGCCGCACACGGAGGAGCTCGAGGCCTACGCGGATCGGGCGATCGACGAGTACACGGCGCTCGCGCCGAACTTCAAGAGCGCCGTGATCGACCGGCAGATCATCGGCCCCTTCGAGATGGAGCGGGACCTCGGGCTGATCGGCGGGAATATCTTCCACGGCGAGCTCGCCGTGGACCAGCTGTTCCACATGCGTCCGGCGCCCGGGTACGCGGACTTCCGCACGCCGATCAAGCACCTGTACCACGGGTCGTGCGCCACGCACGGCGGCGGCGGCGTCAACGGCATCCCCGGATGGCAGGCCTTCAAGATGGCCGTGAAGGACCGGGCCCTGCCGAAGAAGAAGTGACGACGGGAGAGGCGACGCCCGCGGACCCGCGGTCCGCCCTCGAGCGCATGCTCGAGGCGCGGTCCGTCGCGGTGATCGGCGCGAGCGGGCGCGAGGGCTCGGTCGGCCACGAGACGCTGCGCGAGCTCGTCGAGCTCGGCCGCTTCGATGGCGTCGTGTATCCGGTGAACCCGAGGTACGAGGAACTGTTCGGTCACCGCTGCTATCCCTCGATCGCCAACGTGCCCGAGCCGGTCGACCTCGCCATCGTGGCGCTCGCGAACGCGCTGCTCGAGGAGACGCTCGTCGCCTGCGTCGAGGCAGGCGTCGCCTCGACCCTGATCTACGCGAGCGGGTTCGAGGAGCCGAGGGAGGGCGTCCCGCCGCTCACCGAGCGGCTCGCGGCCATCGCGCGCGACGCCGGGATGGCGATCTGCGGCGGCAACTGCATGGGGTTCGTGAACGTCGAGCGCGGTCTCCGGGCGACCGGGTGGGAGGAGCCCCCGGTGCTCGAGCCCGGCGGGATCGCGTTCATCAGCCACTCCGGCTCGCCGTACGCGGCCGTGCTGCACAACGACCGCGACCTGCGCTTCAACCTGGCGATCTCCTCGGGGCAGGAGTTCGTGACGACGACCTCGGACTACATGTCCTACGCGCTCGGGCTCGAGAGCACGAGGGCGATCGGGCTGTTCCTGGAGACGATCCGGGATCCCGCGGGCTTCCGGGCGGCGATGGCCGTCGCGAACGAGCGGGACGTCCCGGTCGTGGCGCTCAAGGTGGGGCGCGAGGCGCTGACCCGGAAGATGGTCGCGGCGCACTCGGGTGCACTCGCCGGTGAGGACGGCGCCTATGAGGCGCTATTCGAGGCCGAGGGCGTCCACCGGGTCGAGTCGCTCGACGAGATGGCCGACACGCTCGCGCTGTTCGTCGCGGGGCGGCGAGCCGGGCCGGGCGCGCTGGGCGCCGCCCTCGATTCGGGCGGCGAGCGGGCGATGATCGTCGACGCCGCCGCGGCCGCGGGCGTCCCGCTCGCGACGCTGGGTCGGGAGACGGTCGGCACGCTCGAGGGTCTGCTCGACGAGGGTCTCCCGGCCGTCAACCCGCTCGACTTCTGGGGGACCGGGCGCGATGCGGGCGAGGTCATCGCCGGCTCGCTCCGGGCGCTCCTGCGGGACCCGAGCGTCGCGGCGCTCGCGTTCGCGGTCGACCTGGTGACCGACGACGCCGACGAGGAGGGCTACATCGCCTGCTTCCAGCGCGTGTGGCCCGAGACCGACAAGCCGATGGCGATGGTGAGCAACTTCGCCGGCGGCATCGATCGCCGGGACGTGCGGCGGGTGTACGAGGTCGGGGCACCCGCGCTCGAGGGCACGATGACCGGGCTCGCCGCGTTCCGGCACCTGTTCGACCACCGGGATCACCGGGCGCTCTCGCCGATCGGGGGCGCGTCACCCGCGTCCGACGCCGTGCGCGAGCGCTGGCGCGCGCGCCTGTCGACCGGCCAACCGCTCGACGAGCTCGAGGGCCTGACCCTCGTCAGCGACTACGGGGTGCCGGTGGTGCCGAGCGAGCGCGCGTCGTCGCTGGAGGACGCGATCGCTGCTGCCGAGCGGATCGGGTTCCCGGTCGTGCTGAAGACCGCGGTGCCGGGCGTCCTCCACAAGTCCGACGTGGGCGGGGTCCGGGTGGGCATCGACGACTCGCCCTCGCTCGAGAACGAGTACGAGGACCTCGAGCGACATCTCGGCTCCGAGGTGACCGTCGCGAAGATGGCGCCGAGGGGCGTCGAGGTCGCGCTCGGGATCGTGCGGGACGCGCAGTTCGGACCGCTCGTGCTCGTGGCGGCCGGCGGCGTGCTCGTGGAGGTGCTGCACGACCGGCGCCTCGCACTGCCGCCGATCGACGAGGTCCGCGCTCGCTCGCTCATCGACCGGCTCCGCATCCGGCCGCTGCTCGACGGCGTCCGCGGACAGCCGGCGATCGACGTCGGCGCGCTCGCCCGAGCCGTCGTCGGCCTGTCGTGGCTGGCGCACGATCTCGGCGAGCACCTCGAGGAGCTCGACGCGAACCCGGTGATCTGCTCGCCCGGCGGCTGCGTCGCGGTCGACGCGCTCGCCATCCCGCGCGTGTCGCGCTGAGGCTCAGCCGAGGAACCGCCGGACCGCGCCCTCGACGATCGCGACCATCTGCACGGTCTCGCCGATCGAGGTCCACTCGTCGGGCGCGTGGAAGTTCGCGCCGAGCGGCCCGAGCATCAACGTCGGGATCCCGGCGCCCTGCATCAGACCGGAGTCGGCCCAGGCGTTCAGGCCCACCGGCTCGAACGGCCGGCCGATGACCTCGGTGGCCGCGGCGTCGAGGGCCACGTGAAGGTCCTCGTGGCCCTCGGCGCGGAAGGGCTCGCGGTCGAGCTTCACGTCGACCTCGCCGAGGAAGCGCGGGTCGGCCTCGCGGATCTCGGCGAAGATCGTCTCGATGTCGGCGACGCGGTCAGACAGGCGTTCGCCGGGCTGGGTGCCGATCTCGATCCCGAGCACGCACCGGCTCGGGTACGTGGCGTAGTCCGTCCCGCCGCCGATCGTCCCGGTGTGGAAGACCGTCCGGCCGTTCAGCCGGTCCGGGTTCGCGCGGAAGACCTCGCGGTCGAGCCGATCGAGCCGCCTGACGACCTCGGCCATGTGCACGATCGCGTCGACGCCCTCGTCCGGCGCCGAGCCGTGCGCGGCCTTGCCATGCACGATAACGTCGATCCAGCCGAAGCCCTGGTGTTCGACGATCAGGCGGGGGAGCCCGTCGGGCTCGAGCACGATCGCGGCGTCCATCTGATGGTTCGCGACGAGGTGCTCGGTGCCGATGGAAACGCCCTCCTCGTCCGCGGTGCAGGCGACGAGGAGGTCGCCCCGGAGCGGGGTTCCGCTCGCAACGAGCTCGCGCAGGGCGAGGAGCGCGATCGCGCAGCCGGCCTTGTCATCGGCGGCACCGAGGCCGAAGAGGCGGTCGCCCTCGCGCCGAGGCTCGAGGGCCCGGTCGCGCCAGTTCGCGAACCCGACCGTGTCCGAGTGTGCGTTCAGGCAGAGCGTCGGCCCGCCCCCGGTCCCGCGGAGACGGGCGAGCAGGTTCGGGCGCCCGGGCGCTACCTCCTCGAGGGCGACCTCGGCGCCGAGGTCCTCGAGCCATGAGGCCATGAAGCGGGCGACCTCGCCCTCGCCGGATCCGTCGGGGATGAGCCAGGGCGTGACGGACTCGACGCGCACGAGCGCTGAGATCAGCTCCTCGACGTCGCGTTCGGTGATGGACATGACGACTCCTTCCTCGAGGTCCTCAGGCGAAGTGACAGGCGGCGACGTGCGCGACGCTGCCGGCCGGGGTCGCGTGGAGCTCCGGATCGATCGTGACGCACTCCTCCGGCTCGCCACGCTCCCGTCGGAGCCAGCAGCGCGGCGCGAACCGGCACCCCGGCGGGATCGACATCGGCGACGGCGTCTCGCCGCTCAGCAGGATCTGGTCGGCGGCGGCGCCCGCCTCGGGTACGGGGATCACCGAGACGAGGGCCTTCGTGTACGGGTGGCGTGGGTCCGCGATGACGTCGGCGGCCGGACCGAGCTCGACGATCCGGCCGAGGTACACGACCGCGATGCGGTCGGCCACGACCCACGCGAGCGAGAGGTCGTGCGTGATGAACAGATAGGCGAGATCGCGGCGCTCGCGCAGCTCGAGCATGAGCTTCAGGATCCCCGCCCGGAGCGAGACGTCGAGCATCGAGACCGGTTCGTCGGCGACGACGAGCCTGGGGTCGAGCACCATCGCCGCCGCGATGGCCACGCGCTGCCGCTGTCCACCCGAGAGGTGGTGTGGATAGCGTCGGGCGATCTCCTCGGGCGGGTGGAGACCGGCCCGCTCGAGCGCCCGGTACACGAGCGCGCGCCGCTCCTCGGCGCTCGCGCCGCGTCCGTGGATCAAGAGCGGCTCGGACACGGTCTCGAAGACCGTCTGCCGTGGGTCGAGCGACTCGTACGGGTCCTGGAACACCATCTGGAACCGCAGGCGGAGCTCGCGGAGCTCCTTGCCCTGCAGGTGCGTGATGTCCTGTCCCTCGTAGACGATGCGTCCCTCGGTGGGCTCGACGAGGCGCATGACGGCGCGCGCGATCGTCGTCTTGCCGCAGCCGGACTCGCCCACGAGCGCGAGGACCTCGCCCGGCTGGACGTCGAACGACACGCCGTCGACCGCCTTCGCCACGGGCCGCTCACGGCCGCCCCCGTGCTTGCGGACCGGGTAGTGCACGCGGAGGTCCTCGACGCGAAGGACCGGCTCGGTCGTCACGTCCGCTCACCGACCAGGTGACAGGCAGCGTCGTGGTCGGTGTCCGCTGATCTGAGTACCGGCGTCTCGGTTCGGCATCGGTCGATGGCGACGGGGCAGCGCTCGACGAAGCGGCATCCGGGGGGCGGCGACATCAGGTCGGGCGGGTAGCCCGGGATGCCCTCGACGAAGGTCCGCTCGTGGCGGATGTTGGGGAACGAGCGGATCAGCGCCTGCGTGTATGGGTGCGCCGGTCGTCCGGGCCCGTCCGGGCCGCCGAACAGCGCCTCGGCCGGTCCCTGCTCGGCGACCTTGCCCGCGTACATGATCACGACCCGGTCGCAGGTCTCGGCGAGGATCGACAGGTCGTGCGAGATCAAGATCATCGCGAGGCCCAGACGCTCGCGCAGGCCGCGGAGCAGGTTGAGGATCTGGGCCTGCGTCATCACGTCGAGCGCCGTGGCGGGCTCGTCGGCGATCACGAGCTGGGGCCGGCAGGCGAGTGCCATCGCGATCATCGCGCGCTGGCGCATCCCGCCCGAGAACTCGTGCGGGTACTCGCCGCCGCGGGCCGCCGGGATACCGACCTGCTCGAGGAGCTCGGCCACGCGCGCCTTCGCGTCGGCGACCGGCGTGTCCGGCTCGTGCAGGCGGATCGGCTCGAGGATCTGGGCCCCGATCGTCTCAACGGGGTTCAGCGCGTTCATCGCGCCCTGGAAGACCATCGACACGCGCCCCCATCGCACGCGCTGCATGTCGGCCTCCGGGACCGTGAGCAGGTCGAGGCCGTCGAAGCCGATGCTCCCGCCGGTGATGCTCGCGTTGTCCGGCAAGAGACGCGGGATCGCGAGGGCCACCGTGGTCTTGCCGCATGCGGACTCCCCGGCGACGCCGACCACCTCGCCCGATCCGACCTCGAGGTCGACGTCGTCGACGGCCTGGACGTCGCCCGAGGTGGTCGCGTAGCGGATCGTGAGGCCGCGGATCTCGAGCAGCGCCATCAGCGCTCCCTCAGCCGCGGGTTCAAGATCCGGTCGAGGCTGTGCCCGACGAGCGTGAAGCCGAGGACGACGAGCAGGATGCCGACCCCCGGCGGCATGAAGTACCACCACGCGCCGCGGCCGATCGCGCCGGTCACGAAGGCGTAGTGCAGCATCGTGCCCCACGACACGTGGGTCGGATCGCCGAGCCCGAGGAACGCGAGCGTGGCCTCGGCGAGGATCGAGCCGGCGATCACGAGCACGGTGTTGGCGAAGATCAGCGGCAGCACGTTCGGCAGGATGTGGACCCCGACGATCCGAAGGTCCGACGCGCCGAAGGACCGGATCCGCATGACGAACTGCCGTTCGCGGAGCGAGAGGACCTGCGAGCGGACGATCCGCGCTGTCCCGGGCCAGCCGGTCAACCCGATGACCAGGATGATGATGCCGAGGCTCTGGCCGAACAGTGCGGCGAGGACGATGACGAGCGGCAGCGTCGGGATGACGAGGAAGAAGTCCGTGATCCGCATCAGCGTGCTGTCGACGGCGCCGGGTGAGTAGCCGGCGGTGAGACCGATGACCGACCCGACCACGATCGAGATGACCGTCGCGAGGATCCCGACGAGCAGCGAGACACGGGCGCCGGCGAGCGTCTCGCTGAACACGTCTCGCCCGAGCTCGTCGGTGCCGAGCCAGTGCTCACGCGACGGCGGTTGAAGGATGTCGGCGGCCGACTCCCCGACGTCCTTCGGGTTGAAGGGGAACAGGATCGGCCCGACGATCGCGATCAGCGCGATGAACGCGAGCAGTAGTACGCCGGCGCGCCCGAGCGGGTCGGCCCAGAGCGCTCGCCAGGTCCGGACGAAGGTCGCCCACGCGCCCGTGCGCTCGTCCTCGGGGATCGCGGCCGTCGCCATCAGGCCTCCCGTACCCGAGGGTCGAGCACCTGGTAGAGGAGGTCCGTCATGAAGTTCGCGATGATCACGGTCACCGCGAAGATCAGGAAGCAGGCCTCGAGGATCGGGTAATCGCGCCGCATGACGGCGTCGTACGTGAGCCGGCCCATCCCCGGCCACGAGAAGACGGTCTCAACCTGGATCGCGCCGCCGACGACGAGGCTGATGTACAGGGCCGAGGCGGTGATCACCGGCAGGAGCGCGTTGCGGAACCCGTGCTTCCAGATGACGCGTCTGCGAGGCAAGCCCTTGGCCTTCGCCGTGAGGATGAAGTCCTCGGTGAGGACGTCGACGAGCGAGCTTCGCGTGATGAGGATGAACTGCGCGATGTCCACGAGCGCGAGGGTGATCGTCGGTAAGACGAGGTGGCTCGTGATGTCGGTGAAGTGATCCCACGCCGAGGTGTAGACGGCGCCGGGCGTCTCGACGCCGGAGATGGGGAAGGCGTGGAGCCACACGCCGAGGAGGAACAGGAGGATCATGCCGGTCCAGAAGGTCGGCAGGCTCCAGAACACAAGCGCGCTCACCACCGTGCCGGAGTCGATGCGCGAGCCGCGGCGCGCCGCCGCGAGCACCCCGATCCCGATCCCGAGCACGACGATCAGGACCGTCGCCGCGCCGAGCAGGATGAGCGTGTTGAGCATCCGCTCTTTGAGGATGTCGATGACCGGGCGGCTGTAGGTGATCGAGAAGCCGAAGTCGCCACGGAACAGGTTTCGCAGGTAGTACCAGTACTGGATCGGCAGCGAGTGGTCGAGGCCGAAGCTCGCGCGCAGCTGGGCGGCCGCCTCGGGGGACAGGTGGCCGGCGCGAGCGATGAGGCGCACCGGGTCACCGGGGAGGACCCGGAACAGCAGGAAGTCGAACGTGATGACTGCGAACAGCGTGAGGGCGAGCTGCCCACCCTTGCGGGCCAGGTAGCTCGCCCTGAACACGCGCGATCGCCTCCCGTGCGCCCGGTCCCCGGCAGGCTACGCGACGGGGGTGATCTGCAGGTAGTTGTCGCGGGTGAAGTTGTAGACCATCCCTCCGGGTGTCTCGGTCCAGTTCTCCCACGTATCGGTCCGGTAGGCCTGGAGCTTGTCCTGGTACCACATCACGATGTAGACGCCGGATTCGTAGAACATCTGCTGCATCTGATCGACGATCGGCACGCGGGCGCCCTGGTCCACCGTCGTCGCCTGCTTCGTATACAGCGCGTCATACTGCTTGTCGCAGTAGAACACGTCGTTGTTCCCGCCGATCTGGCTACAGAGCACGATCCCGAGCATGTAGTCGGGGTCGGCGACGCCCGAGTCCCACCCCCACACGAAGATGTCCCAGTCGGGGTCCTTCGTGTTGTAGACGGTATTGCCGAGCGTGTTCTCGTCCATCGTCTGCAGGTCGAGCTTGATGCCGACGACCGCCGCGGCGTCGACGAACAGCTCGGCCGCGCGGACATCGACCGTGGTGGACTCGATCGCGATCAGCCGGAACTCGAGCGGCGAGCCATCGGAGGCCTCGCGGACGCCGTCGCCGTCCGTGTCGGTGTAGCCGGCGTCCTCGAGCATCTGGTTGGCCTTGTCAGGGTCGGCGTTCATCTGCTGCTCGGGCGGGATCTGGAGCTGCCAGTCGCCGAGCGCCTGTGGGATGAGCACGCTCCCGGGCTGTCCGTGGCCGGCGAGCGCGAGCTCGACGAGTTGGCTGCGGTCGATCGCGTAGTTCAGCGCTTGGCGGATCACCGGGTCGAGCAGCAGCGGGTTCCCCAGTGAGGCGGGATCGGTGTCGACGTTGAAGCCGATGTGGTGGAACGAGAACGACGGCAGCGAGACCGCCTTCACGTTCTCGACGCCCTGGAGGCCGTCCCAGATCGTCGGCGGCACCTCGGTGAGGATGTCGATCTCGCCGGCCCGCAGGGCCTGCGACATCACGTCCTCGTTGCTGTAGAGCACGTAGACGATCCGCTGGGCCGCCGGCGGGTCGCCCCACCAGTCGGCGTTACGCTCGATCGTGAGCGACTCGCCGCCCTTCCACTCCGTGAACGTGTAAGGGCCCGTTCCGATCGGCGTCTCGTTCTGGAACTTGCGGATCTCGTCCTTGGACATGCCGCCCCACACGTGCTCGGGCAGGATCGGGATCGCGAGGCCGGGGTTGAACGCCTGCGGCCTGCTGAACCTGATGATGAGCGTCGTATCGTCGGGGGTCTCGACGTCCGTCATGTCGACGAGCCACTGCGAGTACTCGCCCAGCTCGTACTCGTGGATCGTGTCGAACGTGTACTTGGCGTCGGCCGAGGTGAACGGCACGCCGTCGTGCCACGTCACGCCCGAGCGCAGGTTGTACGTGATGTCGAGCCCGTCGTCCGAGTAGGTCCAGCTCTCGGCGAGGCCGGGCTGAGCCTGCAGGCTCGTGTCGTACTCGACCAGCTTGTCGTACACGAGCGCCATCACTTCGTGGCCCTCGGTGCTGTACGAGGTGATCGGGTTGAGCTTGTCGGGTTCGGAGGACCAGCCGACCCGCAGCGTGGTTCGGGTCGCGCCCCCTTCCTCCTCCCGGGTGCAACTGGACAAGACCCCGGTGAGCAGCAGGACCGCGCCGATCACCAGGACGATGGGCTTGCGTGCTCGGATCATCCCGAACCCCCCTCGAGCTCGAAGGCCGGCCGTCGAGCCGAACCGCCTTGATGGTACTCGGGGGCAAGGCGTCCCCGCCGGGATGCCGGGTCCGTCAGATGGGGTTCTCGGTGGGGACGGTGCCGGGCTCCCAGCCCGGGTACTCCTCGGGGAAGTCGAAGGCGTTGCCGTAGGCCTTGACCTTCGGCAGGGGCTCGGCGTCGGTCCGAGGGTCCTTGGCGAACGCGAAGACGTGCTCGAAGTTGTGGGCGTCGGCGATCCGAGGCGTGAGGTAGTCCAGGCCCCAGTTGTCCGCGATGAACCGCAGCGGGGTGGAGAACTCGCCCTGGGCGTCGTCGAGGTAGCCCTTCCTCGCGTAGGGGGAGAGCACGAGCATCGGCACGCGGATCCCGAGGCCGATGTCGTCGACAACCGGCGGCAGGACGTGGTCGTAGAAGCCGCCCCACTCGTCCCAGGTGATGAACAGCGCCGTGTGCATCCACTGTGGGCTCGACATCAGCGCGTTCACGATGTCGGTGGTCCAGTTGTGGGCGAAGGCCGTCGAGAACGGCGGATGGTCCGAGAGCTCGAAGCGTGGGGTCACCCACGTCACCGCCGGCAGCCGGTCCGCTTCGATGTCCTCGATGAGGCGATCGACCGGTCGCGTGTGCTCGTGGAACATGTCGGAGTGGAACACGCTCGAGATCCCGTTGAGCGCGTTCCAGAAGTAGCCGACCTGGCCGGGCGAGGCCGAGTAGTAGGTCCAGTCGACCCCGATCGCGGAGAGCTGCTCGGGAACGGTCTTGAAGTTGAAACACGTGTCGTGCTTCGTGAGGTTGCCGTGCTCGTCCTTCGTGAACACGAACACGTTCTCGCCGACGGCGTCGCATCCCCACGACTTGAACTTCTTGTTCCCGACGAACTTCACCTCGATGTTCTCCGGGTTGTCGAGGACGCCGCCGGACTGACCGGCGATGAAGAAGTAATGGTTCGGGTACGAGGGCCCGCCGACCGAGGAGAAGAAATTGTCGCACAGCACGTAGTCACGGGCCCACGTGTAGTAGTTGGGGATCTGGTCCTCGTCGAACTGGCTGTACGCGTACACGGGTCCGTAGATGCCGGTGTCGAAGCCGTCCATCTCGCCGTTGTCGAGGCAGTTGAGGTGCGCGGCCCGATCGTGGGGCAGGTCGCCCGGGAGCCACTCGGGGCACTGGATGAGCGGGACCTCCTTGCCCTGGCGCACCCCGACCGTCGTGCCGTTCGCGCCGGGGAACTTCCCGAAGAGGTTGTTGAAGCTGCGGTTCTCGAGCATGAGGTAGATGACGCGCTTGATCGGCCAGCGTGTGTCGGTCGTGACCGCGGTCGGCGTTGGGCTCCGCACCGGCGTCTTCGTGCCGCCGCCGGTGCACGCGTACAGCGTCGCGCCCGCGAGTGCGAGGCCGGAGGTGGTCAGGAAGCGCCTGCGTGAGATGCGCTCGTGCGGGGTCCTCGAGTAGGCGGGATCGCGACGCTCGGCGCTCGTCTCGGCGTCGATCTCGTCTTCGGCGAGCCACGGGCAACGCGGGGAACGCACGGGCTCCACGGTAGCAAGGAAGCCCGCCGACGATATCGTTGGCGGTGCCCGATGCATGCAGTCCCAGCGCGAACGCGAACCCTGCGCACGGCCGCGGCCGTGCTCGTGACGGCGTTCGCGCTCGTTGCTGCCGCTTGCGACGGGGGCGCGGAACCGCCGGTGCAGACGCCCTCGCCGACGCCGCCGCCGCCCGTGTCGCCCACGACCGTGCCGACCACCGTCACTCCGGTCCCGCCGCCCGAGACGCCCGCCTCGCCGCCGCCCACGAGCGGCTCGGTGGCGACGGACTGCGTGAACGGCTGGGTGACGCCGCCGGAGGGAACGGCGGCGTTCGAGACGCCGCTCGACGTCATCCGCAGGACGACCGGGGTCAAGGGCCCGCTCGTGGTCGCGGACATGCGCTTCTTCGAGGGACCCGAGTCCCCGCCCTCGGACAAGGGCTACATCCTGGTGATCCAGCGCTGGTACGTGAAGCTCTACGCGAAGGACGCCCCGGCGTTCCAGGGGCGGTTCCTCGTCGAGTCGCGCAGGTTCGGCAGCGGGGTCTCGACCGTCGCGCCGTACGACACGCAGGGGTGGCGCTCGCCCGATTGGGTCGGGTTCCAGTTCGACAGCGCCGACACGACGCCGAAGGTCTACCCGGGCCTGCCCGGGGAGTGGGAGGGGATCCCCTACGACTTCGTGGAGGGCGGCGGCGGTCTCACCATCTCCGGGCTCCCGGAGGCGGCGGTCGGTTGCCTCACGGGCACCTAGCCGCGGTTCTCTAGCCGCCGGCGAGGACCGCTGCGCCGACGGCGCCCGACAGGTCCTTCAGCTCGGAGCCGAGGAGCACGGGAGGACGGTCGGGGACGAACAGCTGGGGCCGCATGTCCTCGGCGATGCGCTCGAGGATCCGGGCTCCGAGACGGTCGCCGAGCCCGCCGCCGATCACGATCGCCTCGAGATCGAGGAGGTTCTGGGCGGACGCGAGCGCGATGCCGAGCGCCCAGATCGCCTCGTCGATCAGCATGTTCGCGATACGGTCGCCCTTGGCCATCGCCTCGAGCCAGACGCCGCTCGTGACGCGCGGCTTGCCCCGCTTCTCCTGCAGCTTGAACAGCGTCGTGCGCCGACCCTTGCGCACGAGCTCGCGAGCGCGGGCCTCCATCATGCCCCGGCCCGCGTAGGCCTCGAGGTGGCCGCGCCGGCCGCAGGAGCACATGCGCCCGGCTGGCTCGACGATCGTGTGCCCGAGCTCGCCGGCAGCCCCGCGGCCGCGGTGGAGCTCGCCTTCGACCACGAGCCCACCGCCGATGCCGGTCCCGATCCACACGCCGAGGAAGTTCCGGTACGGACGGCCGGCGCCGCGTCGGAGCTCGCCGAGGACCGCCGCGCTCACGTCGTTCTCGAGCGTCACCGACACGCCGTGGAGCGACTCCGAGATGGCCGGCCCGATCGCGACGGGCCTCGGCGACTCGAAGCCGGGCAGGTTCGGCGAGCTCGAGACCGTGCCCGCCTCCCGGTCCACCGCGCCGGGCATCGCGAGCCCCACCGCGTCGAGCGAGCCTCGGTCCGCGCCGGCGGCGGCGAGGGTCTCGTCGACGGCGCCGACGATCGCCCGGCGGAGGTCGCGGGCGCCGGTCATGGGGGTGGCCACGCGGAAGGAGCTCACGACCCGCTCATCCCGCACGGCCGCGGTCTGGATGTTCGTGCCGCCGACGTCGATGCCCACCGTGATGCTGTCCACGGACGGAAGTCTGGTCGAGTGCGCCACCGGGTGCTACTCGGTCGGCCAGCCCGTGTAGGCGCCCGGGCCACGCTTGCGGAGCTCATTGCCGATGACCATGCGCTGGATCTCGGAGGTGCCCTCCCAGATCCGGTCGACGCGGAGCTCCCGGTACAAGCGCTCGACGGGCTGCTCGCGCATGTAGCCGCGGCCGCCGTGGATCTGGACCGCCTTGTCGATCACGCGACCGGCGGTCTCCGAGCACACGAGCTTCACGGCGCTCGCCGTCGCATGCAGCTCCTTGCGGTCGATCCCGCCGCGCGCGGCCTGCCAGCACACGCGGTAGAGCATGGACTTCGCCGCCATGATCTCGGCGGCCATGTCGGCGAGCATGAACTCGATCGCCTGGAAGGCCACGATCGGGCGGCCGAACTGCTCCCGGCGCTGCGCGAAGTCGAGCGAGAGCTCCAGCGCTCGCGTCGAGGCGCCCATCGTGCGGGCGCCGATCATCAGCCGCTCCTCGACGAACCACTCCTTCGTGAGCTCGAAGCCCTCGCCGATCGCGCCGAGGACCTGATCATCGCCGACCCGAACGTCCTCGAAGGTGAAGATCGGGTGCTCGAACACGAACGTGTGCATGTACTTCGGCGTGCGCGCGATCGAGACGCCGGGCGCGTCCTTGTCGACGAGGAAGATCGTCGCCTTCGCAGGGTCGCCGTCGACGTGCGCGTGCACGAGGAGGAAGTCCGCGACGTCGCCCGAGGTCACGTGCCACTTCGTGCCGTTCAGGACCCAGGCGTCGCCGTCGCGCACGGCGGCGGTCTCGACCATCGTGGGATCCGAGCCGGCGCGCTCCTCCGTGATCGCGTACGCGTCGCGGCGCTCACCGCGACAGGCCGGACGCAGGTACCGCTCCTTCTGTCCCTCGGTGCCATGGGCGAGCGGGATCGAAGGGCGCCACGGGATGTCCCACAGCGCCCCGGTCGCCCGCCCCCACTGCTCCTCGATGAGCATCACCTGGAAGATGTCGTAGCCCTTGCCGCCGTCCGCGACGGCGTGGTTGATCGCCCCGAAGTCCCAGTCGAGCACCGCTTGTTTCGCCCTGGCGTGGCTCTCGGGGGAGAGGCCGTCGTGCTCCTCGCACTCGTCCTCGAGCGGGACGAGCACCCGGTCGGTGAACTCGCGCGCCTTGCGCTGCAACTCGCCGTCGGCGGGGTCGAGCCGGATGTCCATGCCTCGCTCCTGCGATAGGGTCCGACCGAGTGTAGGGCGATGCGAGGAGGCGATGTGGGCAGGACGCTGTTCCGTGGCGGGAGGGTGTTCGACGGCACCGGGGCGGAGCTCGCCGAAGCCGATGTCACGATCGAGGACGGGCGGATCGTCGAGGTCGGCCCGGACCTCGATGGCGACGAGGCGGTCGAGTGCGGCGGCAGGGCGCTGCTGCCGGGCCTGTTCGACTGCCACATCCACGTGGCGTCCACCCACGAGGACTTCGACGAGGTCCGGGTGATGAACGAGCCGTTCTCGCTCCCGTTCTTCCGCGCGGTCGAGACCCTGCGCACGATCCTCGCGCTCGGGATCACGACGATCCGAGACGCGGCCGGCGCCGACGCGGGGCTGAAGGCGGCGGTCGAGCAGGGGGTCGTCGTCGGACCCCGGATGCAGATCTCGGTCAACATGCTCTCGATGACCGGCGGCCACTCTGACCCCTGGCTGCCGAGCGGCGCCCGCGGCCCGTGGGGAACGACGTACCCCGGGATGGTCGACGGGGTGTGCGACGGGGTCGACGGCGTCGCGGCGAAGGTGCGCGAGATGATCCGCGCGGACGCCGACGTGATCAAGATCGCGTCCTCGGGCGGGTACCTCTCGCCGGCGGACGACCCGAAGCAGCCGAACTTCTCACAGGCCGAGGTCGACGCGATCGTCTCCACGGCGGCCGACCTCGGGCGGTGGGTGATGTCGCACGCGCACGGGGCCGAGGGCATCAAGCGCGCCGTGCGCGCGGGCGTGCGCTCGATCGACCACGGCACGTTCCTCGACGACGAGGGCGTTGCCCTCATGCTCGAGCGCGGGACGTGGCTCGTGCCGACGCTGACCGCGGGCGACACGACCGACGCCCTCGCGGAAGACCCTCGGATCCCCGAGCCGGTCAGGGCGAAGCTCCGCTCGCTCGGTCGCCCGGAGCTCGAGGCGTTCCGTCGCGCCGCCGAGGCCGGCGTGAAGGTCGCGATGGGCACCGACTGCCCTGTCGCACCCCACGGCACGAACCTGCACGAGCTCGAGCTCATGGCGTCGAACGGCTACACGCCGAGGCAGGCCCTCGTCGCGGCGACCTCGAGCGCGGCCGAGCTCATGGGGCTCGACGACGAACTCGGCACGATCGAGCCGGGCAAGCGCGCGGATGTCGTGGTCGTCGACGGTGACCCGTTCGACTTCGCGACGCTGAAGGACCGGATCGAGCAGGTCTGGAAGGATGGCGTCCGGGTCGTCGGCTGAGCCCGCCGCCTGCGCGTCCCGCTAGGCGCCGCCGAGGCAGGTGGTGCGGCGGATCACGAGTGTCGAGCGACCGCCCTTCGCGTCCCGGTACCCGACGCCGAGCACCGTGCCGTCGGGGAGCGTCGAGATCGCCGTGAGGGTCTCCGAGCCGGGGACGCCGCCCCCGCCCACGAGGCTCCAGCGGTCGCCATCCCAGCGCTGCACGAGCGCCTTCGACTCGCCCGAGTCGCCGGGCGAGCGCACGCCCACCGCCCACACGTCCGCCGGGCTCACGGCGCCGATCCCGCCGAGCGTGCCCTCGCCGCGCACCGAGCCCCACGTCGACCACTTCGTCCCGTCGAAGCGCGCGATGGTCGAGCCCACGACCCACGCGTCGTCCTGCCCGACGGCCGTGACGGCGAGGAGGTCGCCCTGGAGGTCGGCGTTCGACCGGCTCCACGCGTCTCCATCGAAGTGCAGGACGGCCGGTGTGTTGTGGTGGTAGCCCACGGCCCAAACGTCGTCGGCAGAGAGGGCGGAGACGGCGACGAGCGCGCTGCGCCCACCGCCGATCGCCGGGATCACCGGCGCGCGCTCCCACGCGCTCCCATCCCAGCGGAGCGCGAGCGCCCGCTCCGAGCCAACGACGGGGTCGCCGGTGGAACCGACCACCCACACGTCGTCGGTGGCGATCGCCGCGACCCCGGTGAGCGTCCCCTCGCTGAGATCGGAGGGCAGCGCGAGGAGCGACCACGTCCCGGCCTCGAACACGGCCGCGAGGGGCGTGTCGCTCACCCCGTTCGAGGTCTTCCCGACGGCGTACGCCGCGTCGGGGGAGAGCTCGTCCACCGCATTGAACCGGTTCGCGACGCTGCCGAGGTTCGGGGTCTCGAAGAGGTCCCACTCGGCGCCGTTCCAGCGGAGCGCGAGCGTGTGCGTCGGATCGGTCGGATCCCCCGAGCCTCCGACGGCCCAGGCGTCGTCGGCGGCGATCGCCGACACGCCGAGGAGCAGGCTGCCCCCGTCCTGCGGGTCGGGGCTCGGGATCGACTCCCACGAGGGTACGCACGTGACGGTCGGCTCCTTCGAAGGCGTTGCCGTGGGCGGCACTGGCTCGCTCTCACCGCCGATGATGGACGCGATGGCGAAGCCGAAGAGCATCGTGACGCCGGTCGCAACGGCCGCGTTCGTGAGGGCACGACGCTGTCGGACGTTCACGGTCCCCCGCCGGGACGCCGTGACTTGCGGCTCCCGAGGGTGCCTCGATACCCTCGGTCGCGGATGGGCACGCTATGCCGTGACGTCGTCATCATCGCTGGTTGCTGCACGGGGCTCGCGCTCGCAGCGTACCCGAAGAGCGCGCGATGACCCTCACCGGGCTCGCATCGGCGGTGCGCGAGCGACGCGTGTCGTCGCGGGAGCTCGTGCGCATGTCGCTCGAGCGGATCGAGCGTTCGAACCCCGTCCTGAACGCGGTGATCGCGCTGCGCGCCGAGGAAGCGCTCGCGGAGGCTGAGGCGCTCGACGCGCGGGTGGCCGCCAGCGAGGATCTCGGACCGCTCGCCGGGATCCCGCTCCTCGTGAAGGACAACGAGGACTGCGCCGGGTTGCCCACAACGTTCGGGTCGCTGCTGCGGGCCGACGCGCTCCCGGCCGAGGCGGACTGCGAGGCGGTGGCGCGCCTCCGCGCGGCCGGCGCGATCGTGGTCGGCAAGACGAACGTCCCCGAGTTCGCGTTCGAGGGGTTCACGTCGAACCGGCTGTTCGGCGACACGCGCAACCCCTGGTCGCTCGCGTGGTCGCCGGGTGGCTCCTCGGGTGGGAGCGGGGCTGCGATCGTCGCCGGGCTCGCGCCCATCGCGACGGGCACCGACGGCGGTGGCTCGGTGCGGATCCCAGCTGCGTTCTGCGGACTCGTCGGGCTGAAGCCGACGAACGGGCTGATAGGGCAGTGGCCGACGCCGTCGTGGATCGAGCTCTCGACGAAGGGACCGCTCGCGACGTCGGTCGCGGATGCACGCCTCCTGCTCGACGTGCTGCGAGGTCCGATCGCCGGCGCGCCGACGGCCGCGCCCATGTGGGAGCCGAGCCCGGATGCGCGCGTGAGCAGGATCCTTGAGACCCCGCGGCT
>Ga0233416_10000122_pt1 | contig 22360 bp, 23 predicted proteins | sample Sediment_Towuti__2_FD_188638 | JGI IMG/M metagenome (GOLD analysis project Ga0233416, IMG submission 188638) | Sediment microbial communities from Lake Towuti, South Sulawesi, Indonesia - Sediment_Towuti_2014_0_MG | ecosystem: Environmental > Aquatic > Freshwater > Lake > Sediment | place... | reverse complement strand
TGGAGCGGGCGGTAGTTCTGGCCGCCAGCAACCTGATCGACTCCCTGCCTTTGCAGACCGAGCAGGCAGCACCGACCCCCGTGGCCAAACGCGAGCGTTTCGAGCTTGCCGATTATATGCGGCAGCTGCCGCGCGAAGGGGTCGATGCCGATGCCTTGCTGGCCGAATTCGAGGAGTTGATGCTGCGTACGGCGCTGGAGCGCAATCTGAACATCAAGGCGCGTGCCGGCCGCTGGCTCGGCTTCGGCGATCGTGCCAAGGACAAAATGCGCTACCTCTGCGACAAATACGGACTCGGTACGGGAGACGATCATTGAGCATTCGCCGTTTGTTGGCCGCGACGTTTGCCCTTCTGCTGCTGCCGGTGCTGGCGTTGGCTGGCGACAAGTTCGTCTATCAGCGCGAAATCAAGGTGCCCCCGTTTCAGCGGGTGCATGAGGTGTTCGAATTGCCGGCCCGACCGGCGAAGTACGATGTTGCGATGCTCTCCGATTCGCTGGGGCCGCTCACCTTCCGCGTGCTGCAACTCTCGGGCTCCGGGGAGCGGGAGCTGCTGAACAAGCGCAGCTTGAAGCTGAGCAATCATCAGATCTATACCTCCTTCTACAATCCCGGCGGCGAATACAAGCTGGTTGTCGAGATCGCCAACTCCAATCCGGCCTCGATCGCGCATGTGACGGTGATCGTCGGCGAGCACTGATCTGCCGGCGGGATTTCAGTCCAGCCGTTTGCGGAAGCGCAGTACGGCGAAGGCGAGCATCGCGGACATGATGGCGATCAGCGCCAGTGCATCGCCCCAGAGGTCGACCAGCTCGGCGCCGCGCAGAATGATGCCGCGAATCAATCGCACGAAGTGGGTCAGCGGCAATATCTCGGCCAGGTATTGCGCCGCTTTGGGTTCGCCGTCGAAGGGAAACATGAAGCCGGAGAGCAGGATCGAGGGCAAAAAGACCAGCAGCGTCATCTGCATCGCCTGAAACTGGCTCATCGCCAGCGTCGAGATGAAGAGGCCGAGGCTCAGATTGGCGCCGACGAAGAGCAGCGCGGCGCCGAAGATATCGATCAGCGAGCCGATCACCGGCACCCGGAAGAGCAATACGCCGATCGCCAGAATCACCGACACCTGAATCAGGCCGATCAGAATGTAGGGGACGATCTTGCCCACCATCAGTTCGGGGGTGCGCACGGGGGTGTTGATCAACAGCTCCAGATTGCCGCGCTCGCGCTCGCGCACGATGGCCACCGAGGTGAAGAGCACCATGGTCATGGTCAGGATCACCCCGATCAGCCCCGGCACGATGAAGACTGCGGAGCGCCGTTCGGGGTTGTGGAAGATGCGCACCGAGAGCGGCGTCGATGGCGGCGCCACCATCTGGCTGTCGTAACGGATCGGCAGCGCCGAAAGCTGACGCGCGGCGCCGACAACCACCGGATCGGAGCCATCGACCAGCAACTGCGCCGCCTCGCGCCCCGGCTGCTGCACCCGCCGTCCGACATCGGACGGAATGTAGAGGCCGATCACAATCTTCCCCTGCCGCAGCATCGTCTCCAGCTCCTCCGGCGTCGCTGCCTGCCCGACCAGATCGATCACCTGGGTGGCCTGGGCATCGTAAGCGATCTGGCGCGACAGCTGCGTCTGCGACTGATCGCAGACGGCGGCGCGCAGGTGGCGCACATCGGTGTTGATCGCATAGCCGAAGAGCATCACCTGAAAAATCGGGATGCCGAGAATCATGCCGAAGGAGAGACGGTCGCGGCGCAACTGCCGGAACTCCTTCAGCATCACCGCCTTGATGCGCAGCAGCGACTGGATCATGGGGTCAGAGGCTGTGAAAAAGCCTGCTGCGCGTGTCGATAGCGGCGTTGCGCGGTGCTCGCCCCTCGCCTATCCCCCGGATATGTCTCGGGTCTGCGCTCCGTGCGCCTTGCTCTCGGCCCGCTCGCGACGGTTTTTTCACAGCCTCTCAGTGCAGGCAAGAGGTTCGCCACGAAGAGCACGAAGCTCGCGAAGGAAAAGGCTGTTCCCGCCGTGCCCTTCGCGATCTCTGTGGCGAGCTCTTCGTTCATCGGTTTCACGGTCGATCCGGGCTGGCTCTATCGGTGGCGGCGACAAAGACATCCTCGATGTTGGGGTGCGCCATGTGCGCGTGCGCCGGCAAGTTGCGGGAAAGCAGCAATTCGGTCACCTCGTTCGCCGCTTCGGGATTGGCTTCGTGCAGCAACACGCGCAACTCCAGTCCGATCTGCGCCACGCTCTGTACATCAAGCCGCCCCAGCAGATGTTGACGCGCGGCAAAGGGGTCGGGGGTGTTGATGCGCACCACTCGCCCTTCGATCGACTGCTCCAATGCGCGCGGATTGCCGGCAATCGCCATGCGCCCCAGTTGCAGAATGGCCAGTCGATGGCAGCGCTCGGCTTCGTCCATGTAGTGGGTGGAGACGAGAATGGTGGTGCCGCCGGCGGCGAGCGTAAAAAGCTGCTCCCAGAAGTCGCGCCGGCTCTGCGGATCGACGGCACTGGTCGGCTCGTCGAGAAAGAGCAATTCGGGTTCGTGCAGCACGGCGGCGGCCAAGGCCAGTCGCTGCCGCTCGCCCCCCGACAGGGTGCCGGCGAGCTGATTGGCCAGCGTTTCAAGACGAAACTGGCCGAGCAGCTCGCCGATGCGCGCCCGCCGTTTGCCGGCCGCCAGCGAATAGATCTCGCCCATGAAGTCGAGGTTCTCCAGCACCGAGAGATCGTTGTAGAGCGAGAAGTTCTGCGTCATGTAGCCGATGCGCCGCTTGAGCTGCTCGGCCTGCTGCGGCATGGCCAGCCCAAGCACGGACGCCTCCCCCTCGCTCGGGGTGAGCAGGCCGCAGAGCATGCGGATGGTGGTCGATTTGCCGGAGCCGTTGGGGCCGAGAAAGCCGAAGATCGAACCGCGCTCCACATCGAGATCGAGACGATCCACCGCCGTCACCGCGCCGAAACGGCGGGTCAGCCCGCGTGTGCGGATGGCGGCATCCATGGTCAGGACAAAGAGATTACCACGAAGAACACGAAGGACCCGAAGCGAAAACAGGGGAATACAGGTTGCCTTTCACTTCGTGCTCTGTGGCAGGTTCCAATCTCATCGCTTCTCGCCGAACTCGACCTCGACCGGCAAACCCACCGGCAGTTTCGAGGTGTCGCCGGTCAGTTCGATCTCGGCCAGCCAGGCCAGACGGCCGCGATCGTGCTCGGTCAGGGCGTAGTAGGGGGTGAAGAGCGGATCGCGGCCGATCTTGCGCACCTTGCCGGCCAAGGGGGCGTCGACACCCTCGACGCGAATCGTGGCCGGCGAGCCGGGCTGAATGGCGGCGCGCACCGCTTCCGGCACATAGACGCGGGCGTAGATCGGTCCGGCCAGCAGCACCGCCACCACCGCGCCGACACTCGGGCGCTCCCCGACATCGAAATTGAGGCTGTCGAGACGGCCGCCGATTGGGGCCAGCAGGCGACTCTTGTTGCGGTTGAGACTGGCCGTTTCCGCTCCCGCTCTGGCGGCCTCGACCGCCTGCGTCGCCTGCGCCAGCTCCTCGGGGCTGGCGCCGTTTTTCGCTTCGCGCAGTTGCGCCGCCAGCGCATCGCGCGCGGCAATCGCCGCCGCCGCCGCTGCTGCGGCCTGATCGAGGGCATCGCTGCTGGCGAACCCCTTGCCGGCCATCGTTTGCAGGCGCGTTAGCCGCTGCTGCTTCTCTTTAGCGCTCTGCTCGGCGCCGGTCAGTTGCGCGGCCAGCGCGGTGATACGCTCGCGGCGCGGCCCGCGTCGCACCTCGGCAAGGCGCGCTTCGACCTGCGCCGCAGCGGCATTGCTCGCCGTCTGCTGCGCGGCGAGGCGCGCATCGTCGAAACGCACCAGCAAATCCCCCGCTTTCACCATCGATCCTTCGGCCAACGGCAGCTCGACAATCGGCTCGGCCACCTCGGCCACCAGCTCGATGCGCTCCTGCTCCAGCGTGCCCAGCGCAATGCCGTCGCCGTTGTTGCAGGCGGCGAGCAGCAGGGTGAGAGGCAACCAAAGCAGGCGCATGTCGCAAGCGTAGCGGCTGCATTCGCCGCTGGCGACGTGGCGGCAGCCCGTTCATGATGCGCGCTCCCACGCTTTGGAGTTGGCTCGATGCAACTGGAACAACAATTCGCCCTTCTGTCGCGCGGTGCGCTGGAGATTCTCCCGCACGGCGGTCTGATGGAGAAACTGAAACTGGCCGAGAAGCAGCAGCGCCCGCTGCGCGTGAAGGCCGGCTTCGATCCGACTGCTCCCGATCTTCATCTGGGGCATACCGTGTTGCTGGAGAAGCTGCGCCAGTTTCAGCGCTGCGGGCATAAGGTGATTTTCCTGATCGGCGATTTCACCGGCATGATCGGCGATCCCACCGGCAAGAACGAAACGCGGCCGCCGCTGACGCACGAAGAGGTGCTGATCAACGCCGAGACCTACAAGCAGCAGGTGTTCAAGCTGCTCGATCCGGAGCAGACCGAGGTGCGCTTCAACTCCGAGTGGCTGCACAACCTCTCCGCCGCCGATCTGATTCGCATTTCCGCGAAGGCGACGGTCGCCCGCATGCTCGAGCGCGACGATTTCGAGAAGCGCTACAAGGGTGGTCAGTCGATTGCCATCCACGAATTCCTCTATCCGCTGATTCAGGGCTACGACTCGGTGGCGCTCGATGCCGACATCGAACTCGGCGGCAACGATCAGAAGTTCAATCTGCTGATGGGGCGGCAGTTGCAGGAGGCGTACGGCAAGACGCCGCAGGCGATTCTGACCATGCCGCTGCTCGAGGGGCTCGACGGCGTCAACAAGATGTCCAAGTCGCTCGGCAACTACATCGGTATCAACGAGCCGGCACGCGAGCAGTTCGGCAAGGTGATGTCGATCTCCGATACTTTGATGCTGAAGTACTACGAGCTGCTCACCGACGCCGATCTGGCGGCGGTGCGCGCGCTGCATCCGATGGAAGCGAAGAAGTCGCTTGCAGCCACGCTGGTGGAGCGTTTTCACGGCCACAGCAGCGGTGCGGCGGCGCGCGAGGAGTTCGAGCGGGTCTTCTCGCGCAGCGAACTGCCGGACGACATTCCCGAGCTGACATTGCCAGCCGAGGACGGGACACTGTGGATTGTGCGCGCTCTCGCGCAGGCCGGTTTGGCAGCCAGCAACGGCGAGGCGATTCGGCTGATTGGGCAGGGGGCGCTCTCGATCGACGGCGAGAAGATTGCCGACAAGGACCACCGTTTGCTGCCCGGCGGGCCGCTGCTGATCAAGCTGGGCAAACGCAAGTTTTTGCGCCTGACGATCTCGGCCTGAGGATTGCTTGAGCGCTCCATGGCTCTGGTATATAACCCCAACGTGACCGAAATCTTCTCCCATCCCACCCTCGCCTCGATCCTGCCGCCGCACGTGCGGCCGGCGATCCTCTGACGCGTATGCAGACCAAATTGACCAACAAACTCGGCCAGCGGCTGGCGCTGACGCCTCAGCTGACGCAGAGCCTGAAGGTGCTGGCGATGAATTCGATGGAGCTGGACGCCTATATCGAGGAGTGTCTGGAGAGCAATCCGCTGCTGGAGCTGGAGGGCGAGCGCGAGCGGGAGTTCGAGGACGGCTTCAGTGAGGCGGGCGACAGCGAGGCGGGCGACAGCGAAGATCGCGGCGAGCCAAGCGAGCTGGGGGGCGAGATCGAGAGCTGGCAGGAGCTGGGCGACGACCGTTGGGAGACGATGCATGCCGGCAACAATCGCGACGATCTGCCCGATCCCGATCAGCAGTGGCACGAGGAGCCGAGTCTCTCGGCCAAGCTGCATGAGCAGATCGACCAGCAGCCAATGAGCGACGAGTGGCACAAGGTGGCACATGCGCTGATCGATTCGCTGGAAGATGACGGCTATCTGCGCGCCGATGTGCAGGAGCTGGCAACCAATTTTCAGGTGGCGCCCGAGCTGTTGATCGAGGTTCTGGAAGAGGTGGTGCAGCATCTGGAGCCGGCCGGCATCGGTTCGCGCTCGCTCACCGAATGTCTGCTGCACCAGCTGGGCGATTCGCCGCTCGATCTGCTGGTGCGCAATCTGCTGCTGAACCACTCCACGGCGCTGGGCGAGAGCGATCTCAAACTGGCGCGGCTGCTGGGGTGCAGCGAGTCGGAGATTGCAGCGGCACGCCAGCGCATGCGCCGACTTGATCCCTTCCCCGGCCAGGGTCTGCGCGGCCAGAGCAATCTCTACGTGCGGCCGGAGGTGGTCTTTCGGCGCACTCCCGATGGCGAGTTCCTGATCGATATTCCTGCCTATTCGTGGCGCAACATTCGTCTGAGCGATCAGTGGAGCGGGCGGCGCTGGAGCGGTTCGGAGCGCGAGTTCATGGATTCGGCGATGAAAGAGGCCAAGTGGCTGCTCTATGCGCTTGATCAGCGCGGCGAGACGCTCTTCAAGGTGGCGCAGTGTCTGGCGCGCCGCCAACGCGCCTTCCTCGAACATGGCGTTCTCGGTCTGCGCCCGCTCACCCTGCAGGATGTGGCCGAGGAGGTGGGGTTGCACGAATCGACCATCTCGCGTGTCACCAACGGCAAGTATGCGCAGACGCCGCTCGGACTGATCGAAATGCGCCGTTTCTTTTCGGCCGGACTTCCGACGCGCGGCGGCGGCACCATCTCGGTCTATCGCGTGCAGCAACGGGTCAGGGCGTTGATCGAGGCGGAACCGAATGGGCGACCGATCTCCGATCAGGCGATCGCCGACCGGCTACAGGCCGAGGGGATCGAGATCGCCCGCCGCACGGTGGCGAAATACCGTGAAAGTTTGGGGCTGCATCCGAGCAGTCGCCGAAGGCGCGAAACGCGTCAAACCAGGAGGTAACTCATGCAGGTATCGATTACGGGTCGTCATGTCGATCTGACTCCGCCGTTGAAGGACTATGTACACGACAAATTGCAGCATCTGAAACATTCGTTCGACCATGTGGTCGATGCGCATGTGGTGCTGTCGGTGGAGAAGTTCCGCCAGCGTTGCGAAGTCACCTTGCAGGCCAACAGCATCAACATTCACGGCACGCACGAGACCGAGGATATGTACGCCTCGATCGACGGTGTCGTCGATAAGCTCAATCGCCAGCTCAAGCGCTATCGCGCCAAGCTGCGCCATCACGAAAGTCAGCATGGACAGCGTCGCGGCCGCCAGATCAAGGTCTCGCACAGCGTGCTGCAGATGGCAGCCGCCCATGAGGAGCTGCCGCTGGAGGCACAGCCGGAGCGGCTGCATCACGAGCACATCGATGCCAAGCCGATGTCGGTCGACGAAGCGGTGATGCAGATCGATCTGGCCGAGCATCTGCCGGTACTGGTCTTCACCAACGAAGCGACCGACACCCTGAATGTGCTCTATCGTCGTCCCGACGGCACTTTGAGTCTGATCGAGCCGCAGCAGGCCTGATCCCATGGCGGCAGGAGAATCCTGCCGCCATCCGAGGCGCGGGCGAAGTCCGGAATCGGGCTTCGCCCCGCACCAGAAGAGCGCGCAACTTTTCGGAGCATGCAGATGAGCCTTCCTCCCCTGATTCCGGTCGAGCGAATTATTTCCGATTCGCGGTCCGGCGGAAAACGGCCGATCCTCTCGGAGCTGATCGCCCTGCTGCCCGAGCTCGACGCCAGTCAGGTGCTCGACGTGGTGATGGTGCGCGAGCATCTGGGCAGCACTGGCATTGGCCATGGCGTCGCCATTCCGCACGGACGCATTCCCGAACTGCATGCGCCGCTGCTGGCGCTGGCCCGCCATCGGCGCGGCATCGACTTCGATGCCATCGATGGCAAACCGGTACATATCGTGATTCTGCTGCTCGCCCCCGAAGGCGGCGGCAAGGCGCATCTTGAGCTACTGGCTCATCTGGCACGTATTCTGCAACAGGCGCCGATACGCGAGGCGATCATGAACGCCGCATCGGCATCGGAGATCGCCGAACTCTTTCCCGCTCCGGTCGGGATGTGAGCGAGCAGGCGCCGCGCATCACCCTGCGCGACCTGCTGCACGAGCAGGCCGAAGCGATGGGGTTGCGGCTTCTCGCCGGTGAGGCGGGGCTTGATCGCTACATCGACCATCCGCGCATGCAGAAGCCATCGCTGGCCTTTGCCGGCTATTTCCACAATCTCGGCAAAAGCCGACTGCAGGTGATCGGCAAGACCGAACTCGACTATCTCGCCACCCAGAGCGAGGAGCGGCAGCGGCAGGTGGTCGATGCGGTTTTCAATCTGCAACTGGCCGGCTTTGTGGTGACGCGTGGCATCGAGCCCCCCTCCATGATAGCTGCGGCAGCCGAGCGCACCGGCACGCCGTTGATCTCCGCCCCCGTCAAATCTTCGGTATTCATGACCGAGATGATGCAGTTCCTGCTGCGCCGTCTGGCGCCGCGTGTCTATCAGCATGGGGTGCTGCTGGATATCTTCGGGCTCGGAGTCCTGCTGATTGGCGCCAGTGGTATCGGCAAGAGCGAAATCGGTCTGGAGCTGATCACGCGCGGCCACCGGCTGATCGCCGACGATATGGTCGAATTCATGCGCGAGCGGCCGACGGTGCTGGTCGGGCGCAGCCCGGAGGCGCTGCGCGACCATATCGAAGTTCGCGGGCTGGGCATTCTCAACATTCGCGATCTCTTCGGTGCCGCTTCCCTCAACGACAGCAAGCGGGTTGGTTTGGTGGTCGAGCTGGTGAGCTGGGAGCGTCTGTCGCCGGAGGTGTGTCTGCTCGGCCAGACGCAGAGCATCGAGATCGGCGGCGTGGCGTTGCCGAAGGTGCTGCTGCCAATCCGGCCGGGACGTTCGATGGCGGCGCTGGTCGAGGTGGCCACGCGCGACCGGCTGCTGAAGAACCACGGTATCGACGGCACGGTCATTTTTCTGCAAAAGCTGGAGGCGCGCATGGGCAATGGCGGGGAGAGCGGGCGATGATTGTCGTGGTCAGCGGCCTCTCCGGCGCCGGCAAGAGTACGGCGCTGCATGCGCTGGAAGATTTGGGGCTCTTCTGCACCGATAATCTGCCGCTGGAGATGTTGCCGGAGTGGAGCGAGCAGATGCGCCGCTGCGATCGGCAGGCGGCGGTGGGTATCGATATCCGTAGCGCCGAGCGCTCGCAGCTGATCTCCGCCCTGCGCGATGCGCTCGATGTCTATCCCGAGTGGCATCTGATCTATGTCGAAGCGAGCCCGGAGGTGCTGTTGCGCCGTTACTCGACCGTGCGGCGACGCCATCCGGCCGATCCGGAGCTGGAGTTGCCGCGCGCGATCGAGGCCGAACGCGAGTTGCTGCAACCGCTACGTGCCGAGGCCGATCTCGTGCTCGACTCCAGCCAGCTCAACCCCTATGAGCTGGCCGAACAGGTGGAGCGCTACTGGCGCGGACAGCAGCGATCGGGCGAGTTTGCCACGCTGTTTTCGCTTACCTCCTTCAGCTATCAGCGCGGTATTCCGGCCGATGCCGATCTGGTCATCGACATGCGTTTTCTGCCCAATCCGCACTATCAGCCGGGCATGGCGCAACAGACCGGCCGAGACGAGCCGGTGCGGCAATATCTGATGGCGCAACCGGAGGCGCGCGAGGCGGAGGAGCGGCTTTGCGGTTGGCTCGACTTTGTCTGGCCGCAGCTGCGGCGCGAACGCAAGCGCTATCTGACCATGGCCATCGGTTGCAGCGGCGGCCGTCATCGCTCGGTATTCATGGTCGAACAGCTGGCGGCACACATTAGGCGCCGATACGCCATCGAGCCCCTGGTGCGCCATCGCGAGCTGGAGCGGTAGCCGTGATCGGAATCGTGCTGGTCGGCCACAGCGAGATTGCACCGGCCATGCGTTGCGGCATCGAGCATGTGCTCGGCCCGCAGCCGCAACTGGCGACGCTGGCCGTTGCCGGGTCCATGCGCGCGGAGGCGATCGAGGCGGAGTTGCGGGTGCAGCTGGCGACAGTCGAGGAGGGGAGCGGCGCATTGATTATGGCCGATATGCTGGGAGGCACGCCATGCAATGTGGCGGCAAGCCTCTGCAGCCCGGGCAGGATCGAACTGGTGTGCGGCCTGAATCTGCCGATGGCGATCAAGGCGGTGAAGTTGCGCTCCGTAATGGACGATCCGGCTCTGTTGGCGGCGACCGTGGTGGAAGCGGGGCGCAGCTATATCCGGCATCTGGAACCACAGTCGCATGATTGAACAGCCCGCCCAGATCCGGAATCGACTCGGTCTGCATGCGCGTGCCTCTGCCCGGCTGGTACAACTGGCTGAGCGCTATGCCAGCCACGTCTGGTTGCGCAAGGGCGAGATCGAGGTGAACGGCAAAAGCATTATGGGGGTGCTGATGCTGGCGGCGGCGCAGGGGAGCGAGCTGATGCTGCGCGTCGACGGCAGTGACGAAGCGGAAGCGATGGCGGCGCTGGCGGCTCTGATCGAAGACCGCTTCGGAGAGAGCGAATGAGGCCAAGCCTGTGCGGGCGGGCGTTGGCCACCAGTGCCGGCATTGCCATCGGTCGCATTCAGCGTCTGGTGCGCGGCCGGCAGCCGATTCCGGAGTTCCGGCTGCCGGGTGCGCATATTGCATCCGAGATCGAACGGCTGGAGGCGGCTCTGGCCGGGGTTTTGGCCGAAATCGACCAGGAGCGCGAACAACTGCGCCGATTGCGTCACCACGATCCGCTGCTGATTCTCGATACCCACCGCATGCTGGCCAGCGATCCGGAGTTGATCGACCGGGCGCGCGAGCTGATCCGACGCGAGGCGATCAATGCCGAGTGGGCCATACGTCGGCGCAGCGATGCCATTGAGGCGGTATTCGATGCGGTCGACGATCCCTATCTGCGCGCACGCAAAATGGATGTCGAGCAGGTGGCCGATCGGCTCTTGCGTCGTCTGCAAGGGAGCAGCGTCAGCATTCCCAAGGTGGAAGAGGGGGAGCTGCCGCTGATTCTGGTCGGCGACGACTTCAGCCCTACCGATACCGTCTCGCTTTGGCGCAATGGCGTCACCGCATTCGTCGCCGAGCAGGGCGGCATCAATTCGCACAGCATCATCATTGCGCGCAGCATCGGTCTCCCCGCCCTGATGGGGGCCAGCGGCATCATGGAGCATGCGCGCGACGGCGACACCCTGATTGTCGACGGCGAGCGCGGCATTTGGATTCTCAATCCGAGCAGCGAAGAGAGGCAGGAGTATACCCGGTTTTCGCAGGCAATCCGGGCGGTGCACGACGATCTGCTGCTCTTTGCCGGGCTGCCGTCGCAGAGCGCCGATGGCCATCGCCTGCAGATCATGGCCAACATCGAATTCACCGACGAACTCGAACTGGCCATGCAGCTGGGGGTGGACGGGATCGGCCTGTTTCGCACCGAGTTCCTCTTTCTCAACGCCGAGTCGCTCCCCGACGAAGAGGCGCAGCAGGCGATCTATACCCAGGTGGTGCAACGGATGGGCGGTCGGCCGGTGGTTTTTCGCCTGCTCGACCTGGGCGGCGAGAAGATGGCGCGGTTCGACCTGCCGGGCGGCGGCAGCCAGCATTTGGCCGAAAATCCGGCCATGGGGCTGCGCGGCGTACGGTTGCTGCTGCACTGGCCGGCGTTGCTGGAGGCACAGTTGTCGGCGATTTTGCGGGCTGGCGATGCAGGGCCGATGCAGATCATGGTGCCGATGGTGGCCCATCTGGAGGAGATGGTGCAGGTGCGCGAGATTGCGCGACACATTGCGCTCCGCCTCGGCAAGCCTGTTCCCCGGATCGGGGCGATGATCGAGACGCCGGCGGCTGTGCTGATCGCCGACGAGCTGGCGACGGTGAGCGATTTCTTTTCGGTGGGCACCAACGATCTGACGCAGTACACGCTGGCGGTCGATCGCTCCAACGAAGAGGTGGGCAGCCTCTATCGACCGAACCACCCGGCCATCTGGCGGCAGTTGGCGATGACGGTGGAGGCGGCCAAGCGCGGCGGCATTCCGGTCTCGCTGTGCGGCGAGATGGCGGCCGACGACCGCTGTACCGAGGCGTTGTTGCGATTGGGGTTCGACGCGCTGTCGATGAGTCTGAACCGGGTGTTGCCGATCCGTCGCCAGTTAAGCCTGCTCAATTTCCACGGCGAGGCGGCGACTCTGCCCCCTATTTGATGACGCGCAGATGGCCGTGCCGGCGGCCGGTGTCGGCGAGCGGCTCGCTCTGTTCCTCACTGGCAGCAGGCTCCTCCGCTGTTGCCGTTTGATCCCCGACCTCCATGACGGCGCGGATCACCACCCGGATGGTCTCCGGAATCGAATCCTCCCAGACTATCCCCTGCTCAAGGCTCTCATCCGGCCGATAGGCGGCCCAGATGGCGGCGATGGGGATGCGGCAGGAGAGCACACGGCCGGAGAAGGAGAAGTCGGACTCCACCGCATCGTCGCGGATGAAGATCGGTTGCGGCATGCGTACATTGAGCACCAGTCGCAGGGCAGGGTCGCCGTGCAGATGGTGCGGCACCACCACATCGTCGCGGGTTGCATCGACCACGATATAGATGCGGCCGTGGCGGCTGAAGTAGTCGCGCAGAGACCTGGCCTTGGATGCTGCGGCAAAATCGATGCTCATGCCTCCTCCTCGACGATACAAAGGCCGCGCCAAGGCGGCCGAAGCAGTGCGGAGTGGTCCTGTAAGCCGGGTTCTGTCTCCTCCTTGCGGAGGCGGCGATCATTCATCTGGAGCCACTGTTGCCAGCGCCCTCAAGCAGCCTACCCGGGGACACGCGCGGGCCGCGCTTAACGTCCCCCTATGTGGCCTTGCTGCGAACGGGGTTTACCGTGCCTTCGCCCGTTGCCGTGCGAAGCGGTGCGCTCTTGCCGCACCTTTTCACCCTTACCCGGAGAACCGGGCGGTCTGTTTTCTGTGGCACTTTCCACGAGGTCGCCCTCTCCGGACGTTATCCGGCGTTCTGCCCTGTGCAGCCCGGACTTTCCTCCGCAGGGTTGCCCCCGCCGCGATCGCCCGGACCACTCCGCCCGGCCACTCTAGGGGGTCGCAGGCAGCAAGCGCAATGGATGGCCCCGCATTTGAACGTGGCGCGTGGCTGTTTTAAGCTCGCAGCATCACCCGGCACGGAGGAAGCGGTATGAGCGAGAAAGCACCGGTCATCACTTTTGCCGGCAAGCCCTATCCAATGCGGCCCGACGAAACGGTTCTCGACGGATTGGAGCGCGGCGGCGCCAAGGTGCCCAACTCCTGCCGCAGCGGCATTTGCCAGAGCTGCCTGATGCATGCCGTGGTCGGCACTCCCCCATCGGAAGCGCAGATTGGCCTGAGCGAACGCGAACGCGAGCGGGGCTTTTTCCTCGCCTGCATCTGCCGGCCGCAAGAGGATCTGAGCATCATTCTCCCCTCCGACGACGAGCCGCCCTATCGCGCCACGGTGACCGCCAAGGAGTGGCTGGTGGGTAATGTGCTGCGTCTGCGCCTCGCCCGCCCGGCCGGGTTCGACTACAAACCCGGGCAGTTTATCAATTTGCGTCGGCGCGGCAGCGATGTGGTGCGCAGCTATTCGCTGGCCAGCATCGGCAGCGACACCTTTCTCGAGCTGCATATCCGGCGCATTCCCGACGGCAGCATGACCAGCTGGATCTTCGATGTTCTCGAACCGGGCGACAGCCTCGATTTCTATGGCCCCTTCGGCGAATGTTTCTATCAGGCCGAATCGCTCGATCAGCCGCTGCTACTCGCCGGCACTGGCACCGGATTGGCGCCGCTGCTCGGAATTCTTCGCGATGCTTTCGCACGCGGGCATCGCGGCCCGATCCATCTGCTGCATGGGGGCCTCAGCGTAGAGGGGCTCTATCTGATCGAAGCAATGCAGGAGCTGGCTGCCGCCCATCCGCAAATGCGTTATACCCCCTGCGTCTTGCGCGGCGATGCGCCGGCTGGCGGTGCGGTCGGGTCGATCGATCGTGCCCTCACCGAGGTGGTGGGTGCGCTCAACGGCTGGAGCTGCTACCTGTGCGGCGATCCCGGCATTGTCGAGAAGCTGCGCGTCGAGTGCTTCATGCACGGCGCCGACTTCCTCGATGTGCATGCCGATGCTTTCGCTCCGTCGGTCAAACCCTGACGTTTTTCCTGGTGGGCCGACGATGATGCGATCGCTTCTTGCCGGTCTGCTCATGCTGTGGGCGGTGCCGCTGTATGCCACCGAGATATTCCGTTTCACCGACGAAAACGGGACCATCCATTTCGTCGATTCGATCGACAAGGTTCCTCCTGCCTATCGCGATAAGGCCAAGGTGCGCTGGAGCGATCGGGGCGAGAGTCGGCCGACTGCACCCAAAGGCGCCTCTGGCAGCGGCAAGCGCGCCGGATTGGGAGTCAGCACCGCCTTTCTCCTCTTCCCCTATCAGGAGGTGGAGGGATCGGCGGCGATGGATGGTCTGTGGGAGGATGCCAACAAGAAACCGATCAGCCGCGCCAAGCCGGTGATGGTGTTCAAACGCAAGGCGCGCATTGAAATTCAGCGCTGTTTCCCTGTTCACTATGAAGCGGATGTGGCGCCACCGGCCAAATCGGCTGCCAAGGGCGGCAAACGCACCGCCTGGTACAAGGAGAGCGCCGATCTCTCGGTCTGCGAGATCAGCGTCAGCAGCCGGGATATGGTCGATGTGCGCAGCGGCGAAGTGGTGTCGGTGGAGCAGCTCAGCGGCTTTGTTCTGGAGGAGCGGGTTCGCTAGGGATACTCTGAACAAGTGCGTCCTGCCCTTGTTCAGGAACGCCCAGCCAAAAGCGCGGTTTTGACTGGGCTTACACATCGCGCACTTACGCGCCCGATTTGGCGGCCCATCCATGGGCCGCACGGATGCTCTGAATTGTTCAGAGCATCCCTAGCCAATCTGCTCCTTCTGTTCGGCGCTGTCGGAGTGGGGATAGAGATCGGGAAAATGCTTTTTCAGCATGCGCACCTGCCGCAACATCTGTTCGTACAGAGGCTGGCTCTCCAGCGGAATTCCCAGTCCGCGCCTGAGCAGGGTCTCGCCCTGCGGGCGATGATGGCGATCGGAGACGCTCCACACCGCATCGTCGGGCAATCCCTCCAGCGCATGTCCCACCACCAGATGGGCGACATTGAGCAGCTGCATCTGCGGCTGCAAAGGCGCCTCGCGTTTCGCCGCCGTAGCCCACGGCTGATGATGCATCGCAATGAACTGTTGCACCTGTTTCGGCAGTTGCCAGTGCAGCGCCAACACCATGCCGGCATCGATATGGGTGTAGCCGAGCGACTGCCATTCGGCGGCCAGCGGTGAGATGCCGTCGGCGTTCGCCTCGCGAATCAACGTCAGCCGCTCGGTGCTTTCGCTGTGCACGATCACCAGCTTGCCGATGTCGTGCATCATGCCGATCAGGTTGGCTTCGTGACGCGAGAGATGATGGTCGAACTCGGCCAGCGTGCGCATCGCTTGCGCGATGGCCTGACTGTGCAGCCAAAGGATACGCGCCTGTCGCTCCTGCATCGGCGAATTGCCAATGCGCGGTGCAAGGGCGTGAAAGAGGATATTGTTGGTTTCGTCCAGCCCAAGGCGAGCGATGGCCAGTTGCAGATTGTTGATCTTATTGCTGCCGAAAGGGGCATAGGCGGGGGAGTTGCAGCTCTGCAACACGCGCGCGGTCAACACCGAATCCTTGCCGACAATGGCGGCAATTTCGCCAGCCGAAACATCGCTGTTGCGTAGCGCCGCACTCAGTTCGTGCCAGATTTCCGGCATGGGCGCCATCGAATCGATATTGCGCCGCAGGCGCCGCATTGCGTCGGGGTGGGGCGATGGCGGCGCGATGTCGTGTATCTTCGCCGGCAAATAGTGCTGCAACAGACCGCCGAGAGACTGCTCGGGGTAGCCATCAACCGGAGATTTTTCTGCTTGTCGTTTCGGCTGCGGCTGCGCCGAAGAGGGCTCCGCAAATGAAAAGAGCTTCGTCCAGGACATATCGCCTCCATGACATTCGGTCTGGGCGGATGTAACGAGCATAACGAGCAAATCGAGTGCCATCGCCATTGCGAGCGCAGCGATGGCCAGCCAGCTTGGTCGTGAATGGGGTGGCGAGATGCGGATTCGAGCTCTGCCGGGGGCGCTGATGAACAAGCAGGATATGGCGCAGATGTATCGCGACTACCTCTTCGAGGAGGGGTATGCGCCGCGCATCGACAACGACGGCGATGTGGTGTTCAAGTTCGAAGGACGCACCTTCCTGATCATTCCCGACGATGGCGATGCAGAGTTTTTCCGCCTCGCCTTCCCGAATTTCTGGCGGCTGGAGAGCGACGACGAACGGAAGCAGGCGATGCTGGCGGCATTGAACGTCACCGCCGCGATCAAGGTGGCCAAAATCTTCCCGGTACGCGACAACATGTGGGCCACCATCGAGCTCTTCTGCACCCCGCCGGAGGCGTTCAAACCAGTCTTCGGCCGTTCGCTGCACGCGCTGAACTCGGCGGTCGAGCAGTTCCGACAGTCGATGCAAGAGCCGCCGGCAACGGTAAACTAGGGGCGCATTTGGTCGAGAAACCCGGCCAACTCCGGGGAGATGCGTGGATCGGCGGCCAGTCGGCGCCAGAAGCTGGCGGCGATCCCATACGCCACGCGATGCGGACCCTCCCCGGTACCCTCTCCCGCCAAATCGGGCGGAGTAAACGCGAATGGCAACACCTCGCCTCCACGCGGGGCAAAGCCCATCGAACACATGTCGTAGGCCGGCAGCAGGCGAAACACATCGCCCTCGATGGTCAGGCTCAGATTGCCCAGGTGCATGTCGGTGTTGTTGATCAGGCGGCCGAAGGCGTACAGCACCTCGACATCGAACAGGTGCGTGACGCTGATCAGATTGAGGCTGTGTAAGGCACGCACGCTGCGCAGCCAGTTGCTGCCGGCGCCGACGAATTCGGTATCGGCCGCTTGCAACGAGACCATCGAACTGCGGCCATATTCTCCGACGCGGTCGAAGCGGCGCGCTTCCAGGAAGAGGCGACCGCCAACCTCCAGCAGGCGCGACTCCACGGCAGGAAGGGAGAATTCGTGCAGCGCCTCGGTAGCGTGAAACTCGCTGAGCAAAATGTCGCGCCAGCGGCGAGCCACCGGATCGTTGCCCGGTGGAGAGAATTTGACGATGACATGCGCCTGCACCTCGGCCGAATAGAGGGCGAACTTCGGCTGCTCGCCACCTGCGGAGGAGGCGGGAATCTCGCCGCCCAACACGCGCTCGGCCCATATCGGATAGTCGGATGTTGCGACTGCCGCCGGACGATGGCGAACCCGAAAATAGGCTGAAGGGCCGATTCTGGTGTTGCCGGGCAGATCGTCGCCATTGGCAATCAGGTAGCGTCCGATATGTCCCGAATTCCACAAACGCGGATCGCCGGGAAACTCCCCGGATTGGGCATGCAGAGCGGCGGCGATCTGACGGCCAAGAAACCCCTGCGGACGCAGGTCGTCGAGGAACCACGGCAGATCGTCGTAGAGGCCGTTGCGGTTTGCACCGAGCAGCAGCGAGGGCATGCCGATGCTCGGCTCGATCAGAAAACCGCCATGTGCCAGCGGCCGCAATCGGGCGACGAGCTCAGTGTTGCCGTGCATGTCCACCGCGCAGAGGGGAAGGTTGTCGTCGGCGCCGAAGGCTGAACGGGTCAATGCATAGCGTGGAGGGCGTCCGCCGGGCAAGCGGATCACATCGGCCATCCCCTGCAGCTGGCGCGAAATGGTGGCCTGACTTGCACCGCTGGCCTGCTGAAGCTCTTTGGCGGTGGCAGGCGAGCGCTGCAATGTCTCGCGAATCGTCGTGCTCACGGGGCCTCCACGGGGTGGTGGGGATGAATAGATCGATGAATAGATAATGTCGGCGCATGATGTGTGTCTATACCATTGTTTACAACAAATAATCGACATTAAGAAAGGATACGTGAATTGAAAGATGAATAGATAATCCGGCGCATGAGGGTGGCGGGAATCTACCGGTTTCCTTTCTCCATGGTTGCCTCTCCCCCCTGCCGCTATCCTGCCGCGCATGCATAAAATCCTGATCCACTACGGCGAGCTCTCCCTGAAAGGGGGCAACCGTCGCGCCTTCGAGCGGCAGCTTGAGCAGAATCTTCGGCGACAGTTCCAGCCGCAGCGCATTGTGCGCCAGTTCGGGCGCATGCTGCTCGATGTCGAGCAGGCCGACGAAGCCTTCATGGCGCGGCTGGCGCTGATTCCCGGCATTCGCAACTTCGCCCGCTTCGAGCCGTGCGGCCGCGAATTGGCCGAAATGCAGGCCAAGGGGTTGGAGATGGTGCGGGCGCTGCTGGGCGGCGACACCGAGGGGCGGCGCTTCCGCGTCGATGCCAAGCGGGCCGACAAGAGTTATCCGCTCACCTCGGTGCAGCTCAATTTCGAGGTGGGCGGCTTCATCAAGCAGGAGCTGAATCTCACCGTCGATCTCGATCATCCCGAGGCGACGCTGCATATCGAGCTGGCGCGCGACTGCTGCTATCTCTTCACCGACAACCGGCAGGGGACGGGCGGGCTGCCGGTCGGCTCCTCCGGGCGCGGCGTGGTGCTGCTCTCCGGCGGTATCGATTCGCCGGTGGCCGCCTACACCATGATCAAGCGCGGCATGCAGGTCGATCTTGTCCACCTCTACAACAGCACCCTCAACCGCGATTTCGCCAAGATACGCCGACTGGCTGCAAAGCTCTCGCTCTATCAGCCGCGCGTGCGCCTATTCCTGATCGATCTGGAGGAGTTCCAGCGGCATGCGATTGCCCATGTGCCGGCGCGTTACCGGATGATCATCTACAAGCGGCAGATGATCCGCGCCGCCTCTGCCGTGGCCGCCGAAGTGGGGGCGCAGGCCTTGGTGACCGGCGATTCGCTCGGGCAGGTGGCGAGCCAGACGTTGGCCAACATCCACGCTATCTACGATGCCACCGACCTGCCGCTGCTGCCGCCGCTGATCGGCATGGACAAGGAGGAGATCATCCGCATCGGCGAGAAGATCGGCACCTTCGCCATCTCCATTGAGGAGTATTGCGACATCTGCGCCTACATGATCGACAAACACCCGGAGACCAGCGGCAAGCGCGAAGAGGTGGCGCGTCTGGAATCCTTGCTGCCGCTGCGCGGCGACGGCTGGCCGCGCAAGATCGAGCAGTTCATCGACGGGGCGCCGATGGTGCGCGAGAGCCATGGCGAGGATTGAGAAGAGCGACGCCGAATGGCGGGCGCAACTCACCGAAGAGCAGTATCGCGTCTGTCGGCAGAAGGGGACGGAGGCGCCGTTTTGCGGTGGCGGCTGGGATCGCTTCGAGCCCGGCATCTATGACTGCGTCTGCTGCGGCGCTCCGCTCTTCTCGTCCGCAAGCAAATTCGACTCCGGCACCGGCTGGCCGAGTTTCGGTGCGCCGATCGATACAGAGGCGGTGCATCTGCAGCGCGACATCTCGCACGGGATGGTGCGCATCGAGGTGCAGTGCGCCTCGTGCGATGCGCATCTGGGGCATGTTTTTCCCGATGGGCCGGCACCATCCGGTCAGCGCTGGTGTATCAACGGCGTGGCGCTGCGCCATCGGCAGAGATGAATCTCGCCATTTCCGGTTGAAAGCGGGCGCGCCCTTCCCTACAAAGAGCCAATGAACGAAGCAGACAACTTCCCTGAAGTCATTCACCCCGAAGCGGGCGAGACGCCAGTGCCGCTGGCGGTGGTGCGCGATCTGCCGCCGTCGCAGTTGACCATCCTGCCGCTTTCCAACCGGCCGCTCTTTCCCGGGCTGATCGTACCGCTGGTCTATGAGGGGGAGGAGCTGATCCAGGCGGTCAAGGCGCTGGCCAAGGCGCATCAGCAGCATGTCGGGCTGATCCTGATCCGCGACGAGGAGGAACCCTTCGGGCGCGACAACCTCTATGCGGTGGGGGTGGTGGCCAAGGTGCTGAAAGCGGTGCAGATCGAGGGGCACGGGCTGCATGTGGTGGTCGAGTGTCTGCAACGTTTCCGCATCGACCACTTCCTGCCCGACGGATCACCGCTGCGCGCGGTGGTGCAGTATCACCCCGAGACCTCGTATGAGGATAACGTCGAGCTGCGCGCCTACACGGTGGCGATCATCAACACCATCAAGGAGCTGCTGAAGCACAATCCGCTCTACGAGGAGGAGCTGCGCCTCTTCTCCTCCCGCTTCGGCACCGACGAGCCCAACCGACTGGCCGATTTTGCCGCCAGCCTGACCACTGCCGACCGCGCCGAGTTGCAGGATATTCTGGAGACCTACCCGATCTTCAAGCGGATGAAGAAGGTGATCACGCTGCTCAATCGCGAGCTGAACGTCAGCAAGGTGCAGACCCGCATCCGCGAGAAGATCGACGAGCGGGTGAGCGAGCAGCAGCGCAAGTTCTTCCTCAACGAGCAGCTACAGGAGATCAAGCGCGAGCTGGGGATGGACGAGGATCCGCGCACGGCCGAGAGCAAGCGTTTCCGCGAAACGGCGAAGAAGCTGAAGTTCTCCGCCGAGGCGAAAGAGGTGTTCGACGAGGAGATGCAGAAGCTCGCCTCCCTCGACCCCTCCTCGCCCGAATATGCGGTGACGCGCAACTATCTCGACTGGCTCACCTGTCTGCCGTGGGGCCACTTCGGCCGCGACAAATACAACCTGCCCAACGCCGCCAAGACGCTCAACCGCCATCACTCGGGGCTGGAGGATGTGAAGGATCGCATCCTCGAATTCATCGCCGTCGGCGCGCGGCGCAAGGCGGTGGGCGGCTCGATCATCCTCTTCGTCGGCCCGCCGGGCGTCGGCAAGACCTCGGTCGGCCGCGCCATTGCCGAGGCAGTGGGGCGCCCCTTCTTTCGATTCTCTGTGGGCGGCATGCGCGACGAGGCCGAGATCAAGGGGCATCGCCGCACCTACATCGGCGCCATGCCGGGCAAGATCGTGCAGGCGCTGAAACGGGTGAAGGTGGCCAACCCGGTGATCATGATCGACGAGGTGGACAAGATCGGCACCGATTTCCGGGGCGATCCCGCCTCGGCGCTGCTGGAGGTGCTCGATCCGGAGCAGAACTCCGATTTCATGGATCACTATCTCGATGTCCGTTTCGATCTCTCCAAGGTGCTCTTTCTGCTCACCGCCAACCAGCTCGATACCGTGCCGCCGCCGCTGCTCGATCGCGCCGAGATCATCCGCCTGCCCGGCTACATCGCCGCCGAAAAGGTGGAGATCGCCCGTAAGCATCTCTGGCCGGCGCAACTGACGGCGCATGCTCTCAAGCGCGAGGAGGTGCTCCTCAGCGATGCGGCGCTGCACCACTTGGTCGAGGATTATGCGCGCGAGCCGGGGGTGCGCCAGGTCGAGCAGCTTCTGAAGAAGATGCTGCGCAAGGCGGCGCGCAAGCTGGTGGAACAGCCGAAGGCGGCGCCGCTGAAGATCGGCGTCGCCGGGCTGGAGGAGTACATCGGCAAGGCCAAATTCAAGGAGCAGGCGATCAAGCGCGGCGTCGGTCTCTCCACCGGTCTGGCGTGGACGGCGCTGGGCGGCGTGACATTGACGCTGGAGGCGGCGGTGGTGAACCGCGACCGGCGCGGGCTGAAGATCACCGGGCAATTGGGCAAGGTGATGCAGGAGTCGGCCGAAATCGCCTACTCCTGGGTCACCTCGCAGCTATCCCGCTTCGGCGCCGAGGAGGAGTTCTTCAAATCGGCCTTCGTCCATCTGCATGTGCCGGAGGGGGCGGTGCCGAAAGATGGCCCCTCGGCCGGCATCACCATCGCCACGGCGCTGCTCTCGCTCGCCTTGGGCAAGATGCCGGCGGCGATCGCCATGACCGGCGAGCTGACGCTCACCGGCGAGGTGCTGCCGATCGGCGGCGAACGCGAAAAGCTGCTGGCGGCCAAGCGACTGGGCATCGATACGGTCATTCTTCCGCACGCCAATCGCCCCGATGTCGAGGAGCTGCCCGCCTCGATTCCCGAGGGGCTGACCATTCACTATGTGAAGCACTTCGACGAGGTGGCGAAATTGATGTTCGGCATCAAGGCGGGGCGCAAGGTCAGGGCGCGGCCGGTCGTAGCCAAAGATGAACCGAAGGAAGAAGCCGCAGGCGAGAGTGTCTCCGAGGCGTAGATCGCCCCTGCGGATCTCCCTGAAAGCCTCGTCTTACCCGAAAGCGGTCGGCAACAAAGTTTGAATTGCAAGTTCAGTCCGCCAGCGTGCAGGGGGGTCGGGGCGACGTCGGAAGGTGCCGCGCCATCGATCCGCAGCAGGGCAAGGGCCCTTGGTCGGTTAGGGATGCTCTGAACAATTCAGAGCATCCGTGCGGCCCATGGATGGGCCGCCAAATCGGGCGCGTAAGTGCGCGATTTGT
>Ga0233416_10000120_pt1 | contig 22581 bp, 22 predicted proteins | sample Sediment_Towuti__2_FD_188638 | JGI IMG/M metagenome (GOLD analysis project Ga0233416, IMG submission 188638) | Sediment microbial communities from Lake Towuti, South Sulawesi, Indonesia - Sediment_Towuti_2014_0_MG | ecosystem: Environmental > Aquatic > Freshwater > Lake > Sediment | place... | reverse complement strand
GGTGAAGAAGGGCTGGCGCTGGCCTTGAACAACCCCTACGACCTCTTGATCATCGATATTATGCTGCCCAAGCTTGACGGCCTCACGCTCTGCCGCCGCGTTCGAGCCAAGGGCAACACGACGCCCGTGCTGCTGTTGACCGCGCGCAACACGGTGGAAGCCAAGGTGTCCGGGTTTGATACGGGCGCGGATCAATTTCTGCCGAAGCCGTTCGCCTTCGCGGAACTGCTGGCTCGCATCCGGGCCTTGCTCCGACGAGGGAGCGCGCAGCAGTTGGTGCATCTCCAGGCGGCAGACCTGAGGCTGGATCCAGCTTCTCACCGCGTCTGGCGGGCAGGGCAAGAAATATCGTTGACCAATAAGGAGTATGCTCTGCTCGAGTTTCTCTTGCGGAACAAGAATCGGGTGTTGACGAGAACGGCGATCATCGAACACGTGTGGGACATCAGCTATGACCCCATGACGAACATCGTGGATGCCCATATTCGGGCCCTGCGCGCGAAAATCGACCGGGATTTTTCACCCCCGTTGATCACCACGATGCGCGGCGCCGGGTACATGCTGGAAGAACCGGAACCAGCCGCATGAACTCCCTGCGTAGCTTAATCAGCCGGTCCGTGCTCATCTTGATGGCGGGACTCCTCGTGTTTTCCGCGCTCGTGTATGTCGCAACCGAGGCCTTGTTGCACCGTTTTGTGGACGGACGGCTGTCAGCGTTGGCGGAGACGCTCGCCGAGATCGTTGAACGGGATCCCGCCGTCATCGAGAAGAGCGGCCAAGATGCTGCGCTCGCCACTGAGTTAAGCCGAAGCAAGAAGGATCAGCACGATCTGCATGAAGTCGCCCATTCCCTTCGAGTCTTCTCGCCGGATGGCCGGCTCATTTGGAAAAGCCCCCATGCACCCGCCCAGTCGGTTCCCCCTCACATGCTCCAGCGAGTCCGGCTCGAGAACAGGGTGTTCGAAACTGTTGACTCTAGCGATGGCGCGCCTGTCAGGCAGCTGTTCATCTCTATCCCGCAGCAGGGTCAACCGGGGTACGTTCTGCAGGCAGAAACCTCGCTGCTGCATTACCGGACGACGCTGAACGGCCTGGTCTTCCTGCTGGCCCTTGGATCCGGAGCCACGCTCTTCGTCGCCTGGGTCGGCAGTTTGTGGTTGGCGAAGAAAGTGCTGGCCCCGATCGAGGCGTTATGCACTGGTGCCGAAACGATGTCGGATGCCGACCTCGGCAAACGATTGGCGTTGGACTCACCTTACCAGGAATTCCGCCGACTCACCCGGGCGGTCAATTCCGTATTGGATCGCTTCCAACGGAGCAGCGAAATTCAGCGGAGTTTTTGCGACATCGCCGCCCATGAAATGAAAACCCCCCTGACCATACTGCAGGGAAACCTGGAGGTGGCGCTCCTGAAAGCGCGGACGGCTGAAGAATATCGCGATGCACTCATCAACAATCTCGAGCAGGTGGGACGGCTCATCGCCCTGACGCGTTCCCTGTTGACGATCGCGAATTTCACGAGCGGCAAGCCTCCCGTTGATCTCGTACCCCTCGCCCTGGAACCCATGATTCAAGATATCGTGGATGAACTGACCCTGCTCGCCGATGACCGCCGAATTACCTTGACGTTTGAATCCCAACCAGTTCCGCCCGTTCGCGGCGACGCTCAGTGGCTCAAACAAGCCCTGATCAATCTGCTCGACAACGCGCTTCATTACACGCCGTCCGGCGGAGCCGTCACGGTCCGGCTGCAGACGGCCGGAGAATGGGTTGCGGTGGCCGTTGAAGACACGGGCCATGGAATTGAGCCGGAACATCTTCCTCATCTCTTCGAGCGATTCTACCGGACCGATTGGGCCAGGGCGAAGGACGCCGGCGGGACCGGGCTTGGGCTGCCCATCGTCAAGGAGATCGCCGAAGCTCACGGTGGAACCATTTCGGTCACGAGCCAGGTTGACAAGGGCTCCGTCTTCACCCTGCGGTTGCCGGTCCCCGCTTACTATCCGGTTCCTGCCTAGCCCTCCGAACTCCCAATGCTCATCTGAAGGGGCATGGTACAAAACCGCGTGGTGGAGGTCTAAGTGCCCGCCACCACGCCGGTTTCATCCCTCTGCTCTCCTTTCCAGAAGCCAGTCTCCGGAGAAGATTATGAAGAATTCTTCATGAGCCGTTCATCAGCCGATCATGTGACGGTGTTATGGTTGCACAAAAGGGCAACGCAAGGAGGTAACCAACATGAACGAGTTCATGATGATCTTGGCTCTGGGCCTTCTCGCAGTGAGCGCGATTTTGGGCATGGCGTATGTGTCGTTCTAACTGGTTCCCGAGGAGGGTGAGCCGAATTCAACCCTGTCGCCTTTGGAGGCTCAACAATGGAACGGGGAACGGAGTTGCAGGAGACAGATCGCGACCGCACCGTAAAACAGGACGGGAAGGGATACGTGGTTCAGTTCCTTTTGGCAAGCGAACAGTTCTCCACTCGGTCCTGCGCCCGCTGTGCCGGTTTGCTGGTGCACGAGTGGCGTGATGACGTGCCCGGCGAAGATAACCAGGTCTTGCGCTGTGTGCAGTGCGGGCACCGCATTGATCCTCTGATATTGCGCAACCGGATTCTCCTGCGAGCGAAACCCGGCACGCAGGGCAGGTACGGGATGAGTGCTCCGCGAGTATGATCGTCCGCTGCTGCTCTACTTTCTTTCTTTGATCGCCCGTTCGACCTCGCGACCGGCCTCGCGGCTCTTGATGGATTCTCGGCGGTCGTACTGCCTTTTTCCCTTGGCCAGCCCGAGCTCCACTTTGGCCTGACCTCGCTTGGAGAAATACATGCGAAGAGGCACGAGCGTGAGCCCTTTCTGTTGCGTTTTGCCGAGCAGCTTGTTGATTTCCTTCTTATGGAGGAGCAGCTTGCGGGCTCTGATCGGGTCGTGATTCATGATATTGCCGTGACTATAGGGGCTGATATGGCAGTGATGGAGAAACACTTCGCCCCCTGTGACGCTCGCGTAACTCTCTTGCAGAGTGACCCGTCCCTCCCGTAGCGACTTGACCTCCGTGCCCTTGAGGACGATCCCGGCCTCAAACCTCTCCTCGATGAAGTAGTCGTGGTACGCCTTTCGGTTGGTGGCCACAACTCTGATTTGATCGTCCGCGTCTTTGGTCATCATCCTGCCGGAAGGCCGACGCCTTGACCCGATTCCCCCTACGTCCTAAGATGCCGCATGGCCAGGTCCGGTCCCTTCGATTCGTCCGGCGCGATCCTTTCGGCTCTCGCCAAGCGCCTGGGCCTCGAATCCAGACTCCTCGAACTCCGCTTGCAGCGTCACTGGCACGATCTCGTCGGTGAGCCCATCGCTTCGCATACCTGGCCGGCCCAGATCCGTTTCAAACAGCTCTATCTGACCGTCCAGAATTCCGTCTGGCTCCAACAGCTCGCCTTCCTCAAGCCGGCGCTCCTGGCTAAGCTGAAGTCCGAGACCGAGACGGAGTTTCTCACCGAAATTGTGTTGCGTGTGGGGCAGATCCCTTCTCGGAGCGTAGGTTCCGCCGCAACCTCCCACGACGGGGGAACACCCCCGCTTCCCGCGGTTGCGCTGGCTGAAGCGGCGTCGCGTACCGCTGCGATACAGGACCCGGGTCTCCGCGAGCGGTTTATAGAGGTGATATCGAAATATCCTTCTCCGCCGGCCCCTCATCGGCGGGCAGAGGATCGGTCACGCGTCCCTTGAAGATCAGCCGCGTGGCGCCGGAGACGTCCCCTCTCTTGGGCAGGGGACCGATCCCGGCCTCTTCTTCCTGATCCTGGAGTCGATAGTATCCCCGCACGGCTTTCTCAAACTCCGTGACGACCGTCGCATCGCCCGCCACGTACTTGGCCAACACCGCGGGATCGGTCCAGACATCGTCATCGAACACATAGATCACGAGCCGCCGATACCGGCCTCCGGCGTCGTCCGGTGTCGTCGGATGGATTTTCATGGAGCCGAAATCGTGCTTCTCGTGTCCGACCTTTCGAAATCGTTTCAGCAGCGATTCAATGCGCTCGTCGGTCGTCTCATGAGGAACGTGCGTGGCCACGATCTGTCCGAGTTGAGAGCCGACGCTATAGGGAGGAATGGAACGATCCGGCCGACTGAGGTACATGCCTCCCCAGATGAGCGCGAAGGACCCCACGAAGACGCCAAGCCCCAGCTTGACCACCATGTCCAGCGGTTTCTTGGTCTTGGAGCCGGAGGGAGGCATGGGAGAGGATACCTGCTCGCCTAGAGAATGGGTGTGTGCCGGCGCCACGGCCGGCCGCGGCTGGAACGATCAGGCCTCGGTGGTGTCGTCGGGCGTCGTATCATCTCGTTCTCCTGATTCGGCCAGCCGAGCCACCCCGACCACGCGATCATCGTCGCCGTCGAGATCGAGAATCCGAACGCCCTGCGTATTGCGCCCGATCTCGCGTATGTCGTCCACCTTGCAGCGAAGGACTTTGCCCTGAGCGGCCATCAGCATGATTTCGTCGCCATCCCTGACTTGCAGAAACCCGACGGCCGGGCCGTTCCGTTCGGTCGTCTTCACGCTGATGATGCCTTTGCCGCCGCGGCCTTGGATGCGGTACTCGTTCACCGGGGTCCGCTTCCCGTAGCCGCCTTCCGTCACGGTGAGGATCGCGGTGGTGGAGTCGGGGGTGATCGTTTCCATGCCGATCACCTCGTTGTTTTCTTCCAGCGTGATGCCCTTCACCCCGTAGGCGGTTCGACCCATCGGCCTCACGTCGTCCTCTTTGAACCGGATGGTAATGCCCTGCCTGGTGCCGAGGAGAATCTCCCGCTGCCCGTCGGTCAGCTGGACGCCGATGAGCTTGTCGCCGTCCTCCAGGCCCAGCGCGATGATGCCGCCCTGCCGCGGGTTGCTGTAGGCCGACAACTCGGTTTTCTTGATGACGCCCTTCTTCGTGGCCATCACGATATACCGGTCATCCCGGAACTCTTTGACCGGCAACGTCGCTGTGACCTTCTCGCTGCTCGAGAGCGCCAGCAGGTTGACGATCGCTTTCCCCTTGGCGGCCCGGCCGGCTTCCGGAATCTCGTGCACCTTCAGCCAGTAGACCTTTCCGGCGTCGGTGAATACGAGCAGGGTGTCGTGCGTCGAGGCGGTAAACAGTGTCTCGACGAAGTCCTCGTCCTTGATGCCCATGCCGATCTTGCCCTTGCCGCCGCGGCGCTGCGCGCGATAGAGCGAGACCGCGTTGCGCTTGATGTAGCCCGCGTGGGAGATCGTGACGATGACTTCTTCGTCCGCGATCAGGTCTTCCAGGCTGATCTCCGCCTCCTCCTTGACGATCTGGGTGCGCCGTTCGTCCTTGTATGCGTCACGGATCTCGGTGAGTTCGTCTTTGACAATGGTCCGCACCAACGCCTCGCTGGCCAGGACCGACTTGAGATACTCGATCTGCTTGAGCACGTCCTGATATTCCTCGATGAGTTTCGTCCGCTCCAACTGCGTCAGACGTTGGAGCCGCATCTCCAGAATCGCGGTGGCTTGCACCTCGGTGAGGCCGAACTGCCTCATCAACCCCGCGCGGGCTTCGTCCGGCGATTGCGACCGCCGGATGAGGCTGATCACCGCATCCAGGTTGTCAAGGGCGATCTTCAGCCCCTCGAGGATATGGGCCCGTTCCTCCGCTTTTCGCAGTTCGAACGCGGTCCGGCGCACCACGACTTCGCGCCGATGCTCGAGGAAGTAATGGAGAATCTGCTTGAGGTTCAGGACCTCGGGCCGGTTGTTCACGAGCGCCAGCATAATGACGCCGAACGTCGTCTCCAGTTGAGTGTGCTTGTAGAGATTATTCAGGATCACCAGGGGGATCTCGTTTCGCTTCAGTTCGATCACGATCCGCACGCCCTCGCGATCCGACGATTCATCGCGCAGATCAGCCACGCCCCGAACCCGGTCGTCCTGGATGAGCTCGGCGATCTTCTCGATCAGCTTGGCCTTGTTGACCTGGTACGGAATTTCCGTGACGATGAGGCGTTCGCGCTCGGTGCGCTCATCCCTCTCCACGACCACCTTCGCGCGCAGCTTCAGGAGCCCGCGCCCCGTCTCGTAGGCTTCCCTGATGCCGCTCATGCCATAGATGAAGCCGGCGGTGGGGAAGTCGGGACCGGGAATTTTCTTCATCAACTGCGCGATCGTCACCTCCGGGTTCTCCAACAAGAGAAGCAGCCCCTCGATGATTTCGCCGAGATTGTGCGTGGGAATGTTGGTGGCGTAACCGACCGCGATGCCGCCGGCTCCGTTGATGAGGAGGTTCGGTACTCTGGTCGGCAGCACCAGCGGCTCCTGCCGCGATTCGTCGTAGTTGGGGCCGAAATCGACCGTTTCCTTGTCGATGTCGGCCAGCATCTCTTCCGCCAGCCTCGTCATGCGCGCTTCGGTGTAGCGCATGGCCGCCGGAGAATCGCCGTCCATCGAACCGTAGTTCCCCTGGCCGTCGACCAGGGGATACCGCATGTTGAAGTCCTGGGCCATCCGGACGAGCGTGTCGTAGATGGCCGTGTCGCCGTGGGGATGGTAATTGCCCATGATCTCGCCGACGATCTTGGCGGACTTGCGGTAGGCCCGGTTGGATACCAGGCCCATTTCGTTCATCCCGAAGAGGATCCGGCGATGCACCGGCTTGAGCCCGTCCCGCACGTCAGGGAGCGCGCGTCCCACGATCACGCTCATGGCGTAATCCAGGTAGGACGACTTCATCTCGTCTTCGATCGCGATATGACCTAAGCGTTCATCGGGGGGCATCCTGAACTCCTCGTCAACCGTTACTCGTCATACGTCAACCGGCTCAAGATCCATTCTTCCGTGTGACGCTTGACGAATGACGCCTTCTATACGTCGAGATTTCTCACTTCCAGCGCGTGGGTTTGAATGAAGTTGCGCCGGGGCTCGACTTCATCGCCCATGAGAATCGTGAAGATTTCGTCGACGCCCGTGAGATCCTCGAGGGTCACGCGCAGGAGCGTGCGAATCTCCGGGTTCATGGTCGTTTCCCAGAGCTGCGCCGGATTCATCTCTCCGAGACCCTTGTAGCGCTGGATGCTCAAACCCTGCTTGCCCATGTCGAGGATCGCCTTCACCAATTCGTCCGTCGACTGATAGCGCTGTTCTTGGCCCTTGGCCTTGAGTCGGTAGGGGGCTCGACCCAGCCCGATCGCGGAGGGCGTCAGTTTCTGGAGTTCCCGAAAGTCGGCGGAACCCACCAGTTCGTGCGTCACCTCCAACGAGTGCGTCATGCCGTTCGCGTGCAGCCGACAGACCACCTTGTTCGATTGATGCTCCTCGTCGTCGAGGATCTCCAACTGCGGCGCCACCTTCGGGAAGATGCCTGTCAGCGTCTTCTTGACGTTGGCGACCGCCTTCCTGAGCGCGGTCTGATCCTTGAGCAGCTCCCGATCGAGCCCCGGTTCATCGACGAAGGCGCGCACCATCGCGGCCTCGTAGAGCTTCCGGTTCAGGTGACCGAGCAACGTCTCGTAGGCGATCATCTTCTTGAGCAGAGGGAGCAGGCGCCGCCCCGTCACATAACCCTGGGCCCCTTCCGAGTAGAGTTCGACGTCCTCGACGGCGAGGTCGGCCAGGTAGTCGTTTAACAGCGCCTCGTCTTTCAGGTACCGCTCCGTTTTGCCTTTCTTCACTTTGAACAGCGGCGGTTGCGCGATATACACGTAGCCTCGCTCGATCAGCTCGGGCATCTGACGGAAAAAGAACGTCAGGAGCAGGGTGCGGATATGGCTGCCGTCGACGTCGGCGTCGGTCATGAGGATGATCTTGTGGTAGCGAGCCTTCGAGATGTCGAAGGCATCCTTGTCGGCCTTGTCTCCTTCTTCGCGCTTGCGGCCGATGCCCGTACCGAGCGCCATAATGAGCGTGCGAATTTCGTCGCTGGTGAGCATCTTGTCGAAGCGGGCTTTCTCGACGTTGAGAATCTTGCCCTTGAGCGGCAGGATCGCCTGGAATTTGCGATCACGCCCCTGCTTCGCGGACCCTCCAGCCGAGTCGCCCTCCACGATATACAATTCGCTCAAGGCCGGATCTTTTTCCGAACAATCCGCCAGTTTGCCTGGCAGCGAGCCTCCGTCCAGCGCGCTCTTGCGCCGGATGAGATCCTTCGCTTTGCGCGCGGCTTCCCGGGCGCGGGCCGCATCGATCGCCTTGCCGATGATCTTGCGGGCGACCGGGGGGTTCTCCTCGAAATAGGTGCCGAGCGCCTCGTTGACCGCGGCCTCGACGACCCCTTTGACCTCGCTGTTCCCGAGTTTGGCTTTCGTCTGCCCCTCGAATTGCGGGTTGCGCACCTTGACGCTGATGACGGCCGTGAGTCCCTCCCGGACATCCTCCCCGGTGAGCGACTCGGTCTCTTTTTTAAGCAGGTCGTTGGCATTGGCGTAATTGTTGATGGTCCTGGTGAGCGCGGCCTTGAATCCGATGAGGTGCGTGCCGCCCTCCTTAGTGTTGATGTTGTTCGCGAAGGAGAACAAATTTTCCGCGTAACTGTCGTTGTACTGGAGCGCCACGTCGAGGATCATCTCAGGTTTCTCGACCTTCACATAGATCGGCTTGTGCAGCGGCGTTTTGGCTTCGTTCAGATGCTCGACGAAGGAGACGATGCCGCCCTTGTAGAGAAACACCTGCTCTTTGGCCGGTTCCTTCCGCTCGTCCTTCAGCGTGATGGCCAGCCCCTTGTTCAGGAAGGCCAGCTCGCGCAGCCGTTGGGCCAGCACGTCGAAGCTGAAGTCGAGGAGTTCGAAAATTTGACCGTCCGCCTTGAACCGGACTTTGGTGCCGCGCCGTTTGGTCTTGCCGGTGACTTTCAGCGGCGCGTCGGCTTTCCCCCTTTCGTACCGCTGCTCGAAGACCTGGCCGTCCTGCCAGATTTCCAATTCGAGCCATTCGGAGAGCGCGTTCACGACTGAAATGCCGACGCCGTGGAGACCTCCGGAGACGGTGTACGCGCCCTGCTCGAATTTGCCGCCCGCGTGCAGCACCGTGAGCGCTACCTCGGCTGCGGACTTCTTCTGCGTGGGATGCATGCCGGTGGGGATGCCCCGACCGTTATCGACGACCGTCACGCTGCCGTCGATATGGATGGTGACCTCGATGGTCTCTCCGAAGCCGGCCATGTGCTCGTCGACGCTGTTGTCCACCACCTCGTAGACGAGGTGGTGGAGCCCGTCGACACTCGTGCTCCCGATATACATCGCCGGGCGTTTCCGGACCGCATCCAGCCCTTCCAGGACCTTGATCTGGTCCGCGCTGTAGCTGTCCGATTTCGGCGTGGTGATCGATTCGTCGGTAGCCATTCGTCTCCTGTCCTCAGACACGTGTCATGGTGTCAACCGTCGTTCGTCAATCGCGAGACTCGGTGCATACGCCTGGCGGATGACCACTGACGGTTGACGCGGTCAAATCTTGATCGGCATGACGACACACTTGAAGCCGGGGCTCTCGGGTTCCTGGATCAGGCACGGACTCAGGGGGGTCTCCATCTGGAGCGAGATCGTCTCCCCGTCCATGACCCCGCAGACGTCAAGGAGATACCGGGCATTGAACCCGGTGTTGAGGGCTTCCCCTTCGTAGCGCGCGGGTAATTCCTCGGTGGCCTCGCCGTAGTCCGGACTGCTAGAAAACAGGATGATCTTGCCCGGGGCGAACGAGACCTTCACCGCGCTGGCTTTATCCTTGGACAGCACCGATACGCGGCGCAAGGAGCTTTCGAATTCAACCCGATTGACGCTGATCTTTTTCCCGCCTTCCTTGGGAATAACCTGCTGATAGTTGGGGTAGGTGCCTTCCATCAACCGCGAGGTCAGTAGCAGGCCGCTCTTGCGAAAAATCATCAAATTCTTCGTGAAGCCGATAAGGGGCTCGCCGTCACCCCCCTCTTCCAGCAGTCGCCGCATTTCCTGCGCCGCTTTCTTGGGAATGATTGCCTTAATGTCCTGTGGGCCGCCTTTGCTGCCGGCCTTGCCGACCTCCTGTTCCGCCACGGCCAGCCGATGTCCGTCGGTGCCCACCAAGCGAAGCGCGGTTTTCTTGTCGTTGACCACGAGGGTGACCAGGAGCCCGTTGAGAATATACCGGGCGTCGTTATCGCCGGCGGCGAAGAGCGTCTTGCGAATCAGCTCGAGAAGCCCGTCGCCAGAGAGAGGCGTCAATCCTTCGCGCTCGATAGCCGGCAATGCCGGGTAGTCCGAGCTGGGCAATCCGACGACTTTGAACTGGCTCTTGCCGGCCTGGATGAGTGTCCAGTTGTTCTCTCCCGCGGTCAGTTCGATGTCACCGGGAGGAAGTTCCTTGATGATCTCAAACAACTTCCGCGCAGACACCGTCACCCCGCCGGTCCTCAGGACGGTCGCCTTGTACAGACCTCGCATACCGAGTTCCAGGTCTGTCGCCACAATTTCTGCGCCGTCCTGTCTTGCCTCCAGCAGGATATTCGAGAGAATGGGCATCGTGTTCCGCTTCTCCACGACACCCTGAACCCGCTGGAGCCCCGTCAACAGCTCATCTCGCCCGATCCGTACTTTCATGGCACATTCTCCCCCCGGAAAGCCTCAACTCCGCAAGATCTGTTCCTTCAGCGTTTCGAGCGTCGCGCGTAAGGCCGCGTCGGCCTCCCTGGCCTTGGCCACCTGGCGACAGGCGTGAATAATGGTCGTGTGGTCTTTGCCCCCGAACTGCCGCCCGATTTCCGGATACGAGGCATCGGTCAGTTCGCGACACAGAAACATGGCGACCTGCCGGGGATGCACCAGCGTCTTGCTGCGACGGCGCGATTTCAGTTCGTTCATTTTGACGTGGAACTGAGCGCAGACCGCTTCCTGAATATCCTCCATTGCCACGATCTTTTTCTTGTCGCCGATGAGATCCCGCAGCACGTTCTTCGCCATGTCCAGCGTAATGACCTGACCCGTCAGGGACGCATAGGCCCCGAGCCGCACCAGGCTGCCCTCCAACTCGCGGATATTGCTTTTCATCGTCGTGGAGAGGAACTGAATCACGTCTTCCGGCAGCGTGACGCCCTCGTCTTCCGACTTCTTCCGCAGGATCGCGATGCGGGTCTCGACATCGGGCGGTTGCAAATCCGCGATCAGTCCCCACTCGAACCGGGAGCGGAGACGTTCTTCGATGTCCGGCATGTCTTTCGGAAACCGGTCGCTGGAGAGGACGATCTGCTTATGTCCCTCGTACAGGGCGTTGAACGTATGGAAGAACTCCTCCTGGGTTCGCTCCTTGCCGACGAGAAATTGAATATCATCGATCATGAGCATATCGATGTGGCGGTAGCGCTTGCGAAGGTCCATCATTTTGTCGTATCGGATCGAGTTGATGACCTCGTTCGTAAACTGCTCAGTTGTGAGATAGACGATCCGGAGGTCTGTCTTTTCAGCCACGTGGTTGCCAATGGCGTTGAGAAGGTGGGTCTTCCCGAGGCCCACGCCGCCATAGATGAACAGCGGGTTATAGGCCTTCCCAGGCTGTTCGGCCACCGCCATACAGGCGGCATGGGCGAACTGGTTGCCTGCTCCAACCACAAAATTCTTGAATGAATACCGAGGGTTCAGGAGAATACCCCGTCTGGATTTTGACGGGGTTGCCGCTCGCGTAGCGCTCAGCACCGCATGGGGGTCTGTAGGCTTCGCAGAAGGCTTTTGAAATACGACGAACGTCACAGCCAGGTTCCCTCCTCCCCTCGCTGATGCCACTGCCTCCGCCAGCAGGGAGCCGTAGTGGGTACTTAACCAGTCGCCGAAGAACTTGTTGGGAACCCCTATGTGGGCCGTCGAGTTCTCAATCCGGTCCAGATGCACCGGGATGAACCAGGTGTCGTAGACCTGCTTCGGTACCTTGCCTTGGATGTAGTGGAGAGCCTCTTGCCAGACTGTATCGACACTCATAAACCGCCAGAATTCCTATGCACAGGGTTATTCACAGGTGTGGATAACTTATTATTTTTCTCCTCCCCCCACTCATTGCCAAGGACGATGTTGAATAGCATGTCGTGCCGGTCGTTGTCGAGGTCTCTTTCTGGGAAACGAGATGTCCCTAACCTTTCCACATCTCATGACTACTTCCTCCGGAGGAAATTCCCCGAGTTCTCTCCAGAGAGCAATCGATCTATTCCGTTGAAAGAGAAAGAAACATCGAATGTCCCCACAATTCCCTCCACTACTCCGACTCCGACTCCGACGACGAATTTCCTCTTTCCCGTGGGATACTCGGAAGTCAGAGTGTGATCACCTTCTGTGCCGTCAGGAGTACTCCGAGCATCTCCTGATACGTCAGCTTCTCGCCTTCGATCAAGGAGTCGGAATCTCCTCGGCACAATACTTCCGCTGGCTCCGCCGGAGTTGCCGTGGCAACAGCAGTTTCGATACCAAGAGCCGCGCCGGTCTCACTGTCCGGTAGGTACAAGGACGTGGGCAGCGTGCGGGTCGGATGTCGAAGGAGATACAGAACGGACGACATGGAAACTCGCGTGGCAACAGGGACTCAAAAAATGAGCGTGCGATCCATCGATGAGAGAAGAGCGCGAATCTTCTCATCGGTATCGTAACGCGCGGTGAATTCCTTACGGATTGAGGATGCACTCGTTGACGAATGGAGGACAAACGGGACTGCGAGCTGATTGAGCGATGGAAGATACTGTTCAAGAATATCACTATCGATGATGTCGTCCGTATCCTCAGAGAGAAGACGGGCGGCTTCGCCAAGGAGAACCACCGTGGTCTGATGGGATCCAGCGCTGAGACCAAGGGCGATCCGCAGTGCTTCGACCGGCCGATGAGTCTTCCGAGGGTCTTCCTGAATGACAACAGCAACTTTCTTAGCCATCGATGTGTCGTATGCTCTTATGTAAACGACAGGAAGGGTTCACATGCATCGAGAATTCCCGATAAGACAACGAGACCACAGAGGGAGATGTGCGGGTTGATGTGTTGTGTCGACACATGATGTTGGTGACAACCATAGGCGCAAGCAAAAACCTTCGCGCCCGCCTCAGGCAACGCCGCATAGGGAGGGTTGTGGAGATTCTTCACACCTTCGTCAATGAGGTAGAGATACACTTCGTGCCGAGCGTCCAGAGCCGCCTGAGCCAAGCCAAGCGCTGTGGAGGCACTGGCATGTGACGGGGGAAGTGCGAGGAGAATTCCAACTTTCCGTTTCATGGCTCAAATCCACAGGTTTTTATGCTAAATAATCATAGACTTAGAACACTTCCCACTGCTACAGACTAAGAGGTTTTTGATGGAAAGTCAACCCGAAAAGCCGGGGATCACGAGGCGTGGACAATTGAGAGAACCTGGCGAGTGAGATCCGGAAATGGAAGGTCGGTCTGGACCTTGGTATTCATATCGCGAAGGACTGCGGACCCTCTGTCTACCTCATCATCTCCGACGATCAAGGTGAACCGGCACCCGAGGCGAGCGGCTTGGCGCAAGTGCGATTTGAGGGAGCTGCACCGAAAATCACAGAGCGCTCGGATTCCTGCACTTCGAAAGTCCTCCATAACAGATATTCCCGCGGGAGCGCCCCTCTCCCCGAAACCGGCGACGTACACGCTGCGCACCCCGGGACTCCGTGGCGAAGCCGTTTGTGGCAACATTATCGCCATTCGTTCGAGGCCGACCGCAAACCCCACAGCCGGAGTCGGAGGACCGCCCAGGGTCTCGACAAGCCCATCATAACGACCGCCTGCTCCCACGGCATTCTGAGCACCGAGCTGTGTGGTGGTGACCTCAAAAGTTGTCAGAGCGTAGTAATCAAGTCCTCGGACCAGCCGGTCATTCAGCCGGTACGGGATTCCGATCAGATCGAGACCGGCCAGAACCGCGGCGAAGTACCCGCGAGCCCCTTCCGAGAGCGAGTCGGCGAGACGGGGAGCCTTCTCGGTCGCAGCCCGACAGGAGGGGACTTTGCAGTCCAAGGTACGGAGCGGGTTGGCCTCGATGCGGCGCCGGCAGTTTGCGCACAGCGCGGCCTCCTCGTGCCGGAGATAGGCCACAAGTCGGGGTCGATAAGCCTCCCGATCGCTACTGTAGCCGAGGTTATTCATCTCCAGCGTCAGCGCCGGCAGCGCGAGATCGGAAAGGAGGCGCCACAACAGGGCGATCACCTCCACGTCGGCGCGTGGATCAGCCATCCCGAAGGACTCCACGCCGAACTGGTGAAACTGGCGGAGGCGCCCGGCCTGCGGCCGTTCGTGACGAAACATCGGTCCGAAGTAGAAGTATTTCTGGGGGACGGGGTCGGCCCCGCGGTTGTGTTCGATGTAGGCCCGAACCGTTCCCGCGGTTCCTTCAGGCCGGAGCGTGAGCGACGTGCCGTCACGATCCTGGAACGTGTACATTTCCTTCTCGACGATGTCAGTGGACGCGCCGATGCTCCGCGCGAAGAGGGTGGTGGCCTCGAAAATCGGAACCCGGATCTCCTCGAAACCGTAGGCCGTCGCCCAACGCCTGGCCGTCTCTTCGATGAGCCGCCAACGGGGCGTCTCTTCTGGGAGCAGGTCCTTGACGCCTTTGATGCCTTTAATCATGTCCAAAAATCGGTGAGCGGTGAGGGGTTAGGCGCGAGGTGTCAAGAAGGAGAAGGCGAGAAGACGCGACATCCCCTCACGCCTTACGTTTGACGCCTCACGATTCGTGGGCGACTATAGCGGTGCCTTCCGAGCCAAGTCAACGGACGGAAGCCCGTCAATGAGCGCTGGACCGGTGCCCATCGGTAGCCGCTACACGTGTCCCGCGAACGACGGTTGAAGAATGGAACCAGGCATTCTTGCGCTGGTCGGCCGGCGGCGGTATAGTGCGCCCCCTACGGTACTCCGCCACCAGTGATGGACGTGCTTATGAACCAGGATCAATCGGGTCGCCGGGTGGTGGCCATCGCTCCGATGCCGCCGGAGAAATCCGCCTACGCGCTCGCCCGGTACAGCCGGTCGCCGGACTCGATCGAGCAGAGTATCCGGTGGGTCCATGGCCACTCATCGGAGAAATTCTGGGAGCAGTTCTACTTCGACTACGGCCACGCCTCTATCGCCGACCTGGGGCATGTCATCATTTGTTTCGAGGACATCTCTGAGTTCGCGGCGATCCGGTTGGAGGACGAACCTCTGTGGGACGGCCAGGCCAAGTCGAGCCGGTACCAGAACTTTGCGTCGAGCCGCTGGTTTGTGCCGGGGCAGATTCGCGGCAGCGAGACCGAAGCGGTCTATGAAGGAATTCTCCGCAGCCTCTCCGAAATCTACCGGCTCTTGCACGATCCGCTGACCTTGTACCTCTCCGAACAGGAACCGCGGCCGGAGTCCATGAAGCCCGCCGACTATCAACGCACGATCGCGGCCCGCGCTTTCGATGTCACGCGCTATCTGCTCCCGCTGGCGGCCAAGACCAATGTGGGTCAGGTGGTCAGCATCCGTACCCTGGAAAAGCAGATCACGCGCCTGTTGTCTTCCAGGCTGCCGGAGTTGCGCGCCATCGGGGACGACCTGAAGGAAGCCTGCCAGCGGCCTCCGCTCAACCTGTGGGCCGAACTCTCTGGCCAGACGGCCGGCCAGAACGACCCGTTGGCGCCGACGCTCGCCCGGCATGCGAAGGCGAGTCCGTACCAGGAGACGGTCTACACGGATCTGGCCCGGCATGCGAAAACGGTCTTGCGAGGGACCGGCATTGATCAGCCGGAAAGCTGGGGCACCGTCAACCCGGTTGAATTGATCGACCCGCATCACCCGTTGGACGAGGTTGTCGCCACGCTGCTCTACCGAGTCGTGCAGGCGCCGTATCGGAACATCCTGGCGGTCGTAAAAGACTGGTCGGACAAACAGAAGCAGGAGACGATCGAAGTGGCGACCAGGCAGCGGGGACCGTACGACGAGCTGATCAAAGAGTTCCGCAGCGGCTACGCGTTCGTTTTCGACATTCTGATGGACATCGGCGCCTGGCGTGACCTCCACCGCCACCGCCGCTGCCAGCAGGTCCAGCAAAACTTCACGACCCTCCACGGGTATGACGTCCCACCGCCGCTCGTCAAGGCGGGATTGGATCGGGAGTACCGCCAGGCCATGGACGCCGTGCGCAACGACATCGAGCTGCTCAAGAAAAAGGACCAGGAGGCCTCGCTCTACGCCATTCCGTTTGGCTTCAAGGTGCGTTGCCTCTTCAAGATGGATTATGCAGAAGCGGAATATATCGCCAAGCTCCGTTCGGGTGTGAAGGGTCATTGGTCTTACCGATCAATTGCCTGGGAGATCAAACAGCAGCTCGCTCGGAGGTTCCCATCTCTCGGGGAACCGATCCAGGCGACGCCGCCCGACGTGGAAGATACTCTGACCCGATAAGCTCCGCTCATGACGCATGAGCAGCCACTGCCACAATGCGAAGCTGCCATCCTGGCCGGGGCCTGGGATACCCTCCTGGCCGAGGCGTCGGCCTGGAGCAAGCGAGAGGAGACGGCCGGGACCAAGGACCCGCGTCCGTACTTTGCGGAAAACGTGGTGTACCTGTTGCGCGGCCAGTTCGCCGATGCGTGGAAGGCCCACTCGTTCTGCCTCGAAACTCAGGATGACATTGCCGCAGTGAAATCCTGGGTGGACTCCCTCGTCGAGCGAGCACCGCGCAACGGACAGGCCCATCTCGTCCGAGGCCTCTTTCTGTCCCAGTCCGGCCAGTCGGAGCAGTCGGTTCCCTGCTACAAGGAGGCGGCAAGACTGAGCCCGGAATCCGCCTATCCCCATTATTTCCTCGCTCAGATCCACGAACGGGCCGCTCATCTCGAGATGGCGATCAAGGAATATCGCGAGGCCGTTCGATTGTCCCCGGACCATGCGCCGGCGCGGACCAATCTGGGCGTGGCCTATCAGGAACAGGGCCGGCTCGAGATGGCGATCAAGGAATATCGCGAGGTGATCAGACTGAAACCCGATGATCCTGTGGCCCATGCCAATCTGGGCTGTGCTCTGGCCGAGCAGGGCAAGATGGAGCCGGCGCTGCAATCATACAAGGAAGCGCTCAGGCTGAACCCACAAGATGCGGAGGTCCACTTCGCTCTGGGCGGACTCTATGAAACGCGCGGTCGGCTGGATTTGGCGCAGAAGAGTTATCGCGACGCGCTCACGGCGAACCGGGAATTCGGCGCGGCGCATTCAGCCTTGGGATGGATGGCGCTCCGGAAACATCAGTTGCAGGACGCACAGGAGGCCTTCAGCCGCGCCCTCAAGTGCGATGCCGAGGACGCCAGCGCCTATCACGGGATCGCGGAGATCTACGCGCTCCGCGGCAAACGACAGAGCGCGATGGAGAACTACACCAAGGCGCTCAAGTACTATCGCGATCCGGAAAAGAAGAACCAGATCATGAATCAGCTCTTTCAAGAAGGCCACGTGGGGGACTAAGGGCCTGTGGCCTGTTCGTTCCTCGCTCGCTGAGCGCGCACGCAAGGTTGATTGAATTTCCAAATCATCGGCGGTGCTCGCTCAATGCGCGCGGTAGAACAAACAGGCCACGGGCCCTCTTGATGGGAGATGGAACGAGAGCTTCGACGCGCGCAGCAGAAGAACGAGGTCCCAGGCCCTCTTGTGGGGAGATGAAGAGAGGACTCGCTGAGTGCGCACACAAGAGGCGGGTTCTATCCCGTCGCCAAGAGCAATTCAAAAGGCTCCGGGTCGAACAAGTTCTGTTTGGCGGTGCTCGCTCAATGCGCGCAACGGAAGGACCAAAGCCCACCACTATGGTGATGAGGAGAGAGAAAGGAAGACAAGAGAGCAAAACGGAACGAAGCGGCAAAGGCGCATCTGTTAGGGGCCCGGTGAGATGCGAGAGCTACAGCTCTCTAATCGCGCCTTGGAGCACGGTGATCTGCGTGACCGGATCACCGGAGCTCTTCAGTTCGGCGCGAATTTGGTCTTTGAGGTAGGACGAATACCCGATGCGATCGATCAGTAAGGTGAGGAACCGTTCCGCGGGAAGCAGGCTTTGCGTTTTCAACTCCTCGACGGTTTCGTCGCTGACAGGGACGTACGAGCTGCCGATGTGGAAGACCACATTGTAGTAGCGACCCCGCCCGATGCGTTCAAACCGCAACCCCTTCACCCAATCCTCCTGTGAGTGCGCGTCGAGCGGTCCATTCTAGACAAACGCATTCTGGAAGACAAGGGTCACTCCTGATTCATGGAGTCGCCCGCAGGCGACGGTCTCCTCCGTAGACAGCCGTGTCAGCCCGTCTTTATCATACGTTCCACGTGATTCTCCTCGTCGTAAACGGATGAAGGCGTGAGTCGGAATGACGGCCGCAGAACTCATTGAATCCTGGACGGCTCGTCTGGAGACCGAACGGCAACGCATCCTGGAAGCCGGACAGGATGCGCCTCTCGTCGTGTCTCGAGGTCGGCTGATCAGGACCGTGGGAGGGCTCCATCTCTACGAGTTCGCCGTACCGTCGGGCGTGGTGCTGTCGGTTGACCTGCCGGTTTCCGTCGTTCCCGCCGACGAGATGGAACCGACCGAGGGGATGATCCTGCGCCAGGCGGGCGACACCATTCTCATGCAGGTGAACGATGCCATCGGAGGGGCGGTACCAGGCGCGACTCTTGTCCCGGACCTGGCTGGTCTCTTGAGTCAGGCGGCGGCACGGTTGAAAGAGATGGTCGAAAAAGCCGACTCCTACGACCTTGCCCCTGCTGAACGATTGGTCCCGCTGCTCCAGCCACCAGAGAATGCCGGTCACATGCTCTCTTCTCCGTCATCCGTCCTCATCACCGTCTGGCTGGACGACCGATCGGTGCGTCGTCAGAACCTGGCCACTCTGGCGACCGACGCCATTCGCGCGAACAAGCGCGTGCTCTTGCTCAGTCCGGACCATCAGCAAGCAGACGAGGTGGTGGGGGTGGTCGCGCGCACGATGAAGGCCGGCGGTCTGAACCACAAGATGTGGATCAGCCGGTATGAGATACCGATCTCCTCCCAGAGCGGCGGCGTGAACCTCGATGAATTGGGCTTCGAAGCGCAGATTCACCGCTTCTACGCGAGGTCGCAGGCGGAGAAAGCGTCGTTGCGGCGCAAGTACGAGCGGTTTCGCGAGCTCGCGCCGCTTCTCGCCCAGAAAGGGCACAAGCAAAAGGACCTGGACGAAGTCCGCGCGCTCGAGTGGCGGATCGTGACGCAGCTGAGAGAGGTGCAAATGAAGATGGCCGAGGTCGTCAACCAGCTCACCGACTACGAGCGCCTCCCGCTGCTTCAGCGTTTAGGGATGCAGGCGGTCGGGAAAAATGTGGAATCTCTCGAGCAGTATCGAGTGCTCTATCAGAAGCAGATCGACGATCTGACCAACGAGTTCAACACCACCAAGGTCCGCATTCAGGAGCTGGTACCGGAAGCGGCCATTCCACGGGATCTGCGCGCGGAGGTGGACGAACTCAAGGAAGAGGTCGCCAAGTTGGGAGGGACCAAGAAAATCCGCGAATTGCTGGCCGCCGAGGCAGCCACGAACCGCCAGGCCTTCATGCAAAACCGTCGGCTGGTGGCTGCAACGCCGGCACGAGTGGCGAGCGACCCCCTCTTCAGCCGCGTGCGGTTCGACGTCCTCATTGCGGACGAGGCCCCGTGGATTGCCGCTGCCTCGTTGCTGGCCGCAGCCGGATTGGCGCGCGAGCGGATCGTCATCAGCGGAGATCTGCGCGATATCCCGGCGGCGGGCTGTTGGCGGACAAAGGACGCGTCGCTCTTGGCTTGACGGCGCTCGCAAGAATTCAGGATAATCCGGCTCCCCGCAGTGCAGGGTTTTTGGCATGCTCAAAACAGCCTTGAACGAGGCCGTAGGGAGGCAGACGGGCGAGATCGAAGCGAGAACGCAGTTACAGGCTTATTTCAGCATCCCCGTAATGCCGAAGTGGCGGAACTGGCAGACGCACTAGATTCAGGGTCTAGCGCCCGCAAGGGTGTCCGGGTTCAAATCCCGGCTTCGGCACCACTTACCTTAAAGTGTTGCGATTTCCGAGACTTGGCGAACGGCGGATTGACGCTGTGTTATTAGGGTGTTAAGGCGAGTCATGGCGGCGTCTAACTTCTCCGCCTTGATCGTGCGGTAGCGGAGGAACATTTCGACTGAGGAATGACCGACGATCTTCATGATCGTTTCGGTATCTACCCCTGCATCGGCCAGGTTGGTGACGGCACAGTGCCGGAGATCGTGGAACACGAAGTCCTCGATCTTCAGGGCCTGGCAAAGCTGCTGAATCACCCGATAGGTGTGATTGATCTTCCGGCCTTCCTTCTGAAAGACCAAGCCACTAATCCTCGTTACCCTTCCTTGTTCCCGAAGCTGCTGAAGGGTTCGCTTGAGAGCTGGGGTTAACGGCACCTCACGGACTTCCCCGTTCTTCGTTAAGGCCCCAGGCAGGAAGATCCAGCCGTTCAAAAACCTATTCGGCTGACGAACCTTCAGCACATCGATTTTTCTAGAGCTTTGACGTATCCTTTCATCAGTCCAAAAACAAATGTTTTTGCGATGGGAGCGAAAACAAATTCGTACAAGATGCTGCCGATGGAACTGAGACATGCAACCTCACGTGACATTGTCGGCGTGCACCAGCCGCAGGTGGCTTCCTTCATCGCCTGCACAGACAAAGGAGATGGATCATGGCAGTTCCAAGCAAACCAATACTAGTGACTGGAGCAACAGGTCAACAGGGTGGGGCCGTCGCAAGAGCGCTTCTTGCCATGGGACAGAAGGTGCGGGTGATGACGAGGCATCCGGAGAAGGCTGCGTCGCTGGCAAAGGCTGGGGCGGAGGTCGTGCAAGGGGATCTCACCAACGAGGCCATCTTACAGATGGCGCTCCGAGGCGTACACGGGGTGTTTGCCATGTCGACCCCGTTCGAGACAGGCATGGAGGCGGAAGTGCGTCAGGGGATTGTGTTGGCGGATGCTGCGAAGCAGGCTGGCATAACCCATTATGTCTACACGTCCGTCGGCAGTGCCCACCACAACACGGGGATTCCACACTTTGAGAGTAAGTGGAAGGTGGAACAGCATATCCAGCAGATTGGATTGCCGGCCACCATTCTGCGGCCCGTGTGGTTCATGGAGAATTTCACCACTTTTGCGAAACCGTCTGCGGAGGGAGTCTTGATGTTGCCCATGAAGCCAGCCAGGAAGCTGGCGATGGTCGCACTCAAGGATATCGGCGAGTTCGGGGCAGCCGCGTTCCTGCGCCCGAATGATTTTCTTGGACAGGCCATCGACTTGGCAGGGGATGAGCTCACGATGCCCGAGACCGCCGCGCTGTTGACGAAGGCGATGGGCCGACCGATCCGCTTTCAGGAATTCCAGATGGACCAGGCCGAGGCGGCGATGGGTCATGACCTCGCCACGATGTTTCGCTGGTTCAACGAGGTCGGCTACGCGATCGATATTCCCGCGGTGAAACAGAAGTTCGGGATCCCGCTCACCACGTTTGCTGAATGGATCAAAACGGTCGACTGGAGGAAAGGGTGAACGAGATGGCCGCGAGCTAGGAGAGAGTGAGCAGCACACAGTGTAGGAACGGCAGCAGTGACCAAAAACAGTTCTTTTTGAACCACTCAGAAGAGATCCAGAAACTCCTTTGAAATCAAGTTCCGTACAGCGCTAACTCAGAAAGGATTTTGAACCACCCGTTGTAAGAGCACAACCCGAAGCAAAATGGGGCGCTGCGATGACAGTAGGATAGAAGATTGATCGCGACGCTTTTTCATCTCGCGGCCCGTTGGATGGGATGTGAACCCATGCAAGGACGAGTATTATGCCGATCCGCATAACACCCCCTGCTAAATGGTCCCACAGGCGAAACTCATTGAAACGACAACGGTTATGGCGTACAGTTCACGAACAGTAGTGGCGTGTTATACGGACAGAAACTGGCAAATCTTGGTCTTATGCGGATCGGTCTAGACATTGTTAGGCATCACAACTCCCACCCCTTCAGGGCATGTCCTCACTGACGGAGGTCTACGTGAAACCTTTTCACCCCCGAAGCCCGGCATGGATCGCTGCCATCCTCGTCGCACTCGGTGCACAACCAGCGGCGCAAGCCCAGGTGGACGTGGGAACATGGGTGAGAACGATTACCCCTGCCACACCCGGAACCGTCACGATGACCGTTGAGGTTTGCTGCAAGGGTGGCCGACGTCTGACCTACGATCTGGCCGACGCCAAGCAGAAGATGCTCGTCGAGTCACCCCTTGACGGAAAGGAGGTACCCGTGCTTCTCGATGGCAAACCGAGCGGCCAAACGATGGCGATCACACGGATCGACTCCCTGCGCACCTCGACTGTTGTGAAGATGAACGGCAAGCCGTTCGGCATCTCCAAGGCCACGATGTCGAATGACGGGAAAACGCTGGTTGTCGAGAATGACTTCTCCGCGTCGGTCGGGGGCGGCCCTGTCGGGAAGTTCAGGGAAACGTGGGTTCGCAAGTAGGATGGCCAATGCATCCTTGGCGAGCGGTGACGCCTAACCCTTCGCTCGAGGCGACGTCCCCCGGCAATGCAATCGGGCCGCTGC
>Ga0233416_10000119_pt1 | contig 22587 bp, 24 predicted proteins | sample Sediment_Towuti__2_FD_188638 | JGI IMG/M metagenome (GOLD analysis project Ga0233416, IMG submission 188638) | Sediment microbial communities from Lake Towuti, South Sulawesi, Indonesia - Sediment_Towuti_2014_0_MG | ecosystem: Environmental > Aquatic > Freshwater > Lake > Sediment | place... | reverse complement strand
GTCCATGATGGGGTAGCCGAGCTGAACCGCGGCCAACCCGGCGATCACCGAGAAGGACGTGAGGATATCACTTCCCGTATGCTGGGAATCGGCCAGCAGGATTTCGCTGCGCAGCTCCTCCCCCTTGCGGCGCTCCCATCTCATCACGCCGTAGTTGATCGCCATCGTCACCACCATCACGCCGAAACTAACCGCGGTCACCTCCGGCCTGACCGCGCCCTGCCAGTGCGCGTAGCTGCTCCAAAGCAGGTAGACGCACGTCGCGACCAGCATCCCCCCGATCCCCGCCGCGGCCAGCGTCTCGTACTTCTTATGACCATACGGGTGCGCATCGTCGGGCGGGGCCGCGGCCAGCCAGAGCCCGATGAGCCCGACCACGTTCGACAGGCCGTCGAAGAGCGAGTGGAGCCCGTCCGCCTGCATACCGAGCGATCCGATCATCAGGCCGTAGAAGAGCTTGGCGAAGGCCACCAGCAGGTTCAGCGCCAGGACGGCCCAGAGCACCACCCGCACTTCGCGCGCACGCGCGTCCCCTCCACCACTGAACAGGTCCCCGGGAGCACCCGCCTTGCATTGGGCCGATCGTCTCATGCGACTCTCAAAAGGCCGTTAGGTCGGTTTTGTCCGTTGGGTCGGTTAGTTCCGTTAACGGACTCAACGGACTCAACGGACTCAACGGACTAAACGGACTGAACATTCCGGCACGCTGACATGTGACCATTTACGACCCGTACAGATACAGCGTATACCCGAGGTACAGCAGCGCGATTCCGCTCAGGAGCCAGGGACGCCAGTGCCCGCCCCACAAGAGCTGACCGAAACTGAACCCGGCGGCAACCATCGCGAGGCCCATGGTCGCCAGCGCGGACGGCGCCAGGTCCCACTCTGTCCCGATCAGACCCAGCGAGACCGGGAGCGTCCCCTGCAAGACCATGGCTCCTGTCACGTTGCCGACCGCCAGGGTGTCCTTCCGCTGGTAGAGCCACAGGAAGCTGTTGGACATCTCCGGCAACTCGGTTGCCAACGGCGCGATCAGGAGGGCCAGCAGCAAAGGCGACACGTCCAACTCGGCCGAGACCGCCTTCGCGACCGTCACGAACAGATGGGCGCCGATCACGAGGCCGACCAGGCCTACCGTGGCCTGCAAGCCGATCAACACGTAGGAGGGCGTGGCGGAGTGCCGGGCGAAAATCAGGGGGTCCAGAGTGAGATGTCCCTGCGTCTGCCCCGAAAACTTGAGCAGCATGTACGCCAGATACGAGGCGACCAGCAGCCCCGCGGCAAAGTAGTGGATCGCGCGGGACGGGATGAACGCGCAACCCACCGCGGCGCCGTACGCCGCCAGAAACACCGCGAGGTCGATCCGGACTTCATGGTAATCCACGTGGAAGACTGCGGTCCGCTTGCCCAGCCGGGCGTAGAAGAGCAGCAGGCCGGCCAGGATGGGGAGCACCAGCGTGCTGATCATGAACGGGGCGCCGAGGATCGCGCCAAGCCCGACCTGCACCCGCTCCTGTCCGGTGCCGAAAAAGATCGCAATGATCGGAATGGACGTTTCCGGCAGCGTGGTCCCCAGCGCCGCGAGGACGCTCCCGACCGCCCCCTCCGGCACCTTCAGACGTTTGCCCAGCCATTCGATCCCGTTCGTGAACAGGGCGCAGCCGCCCAGCGTCATGACCACGGAGGCAAGCATGAGGGCAAGATAGTACGGAATCGCCACGAACCGCTCCAACCTACTTCTTTCTCTTGCCCTGCCTGGTAAAGGCCTGCATGGCCTCCTCAATGATATCCCGCACCGGCCGGCCGCTCTGCTCCGCGATCCGCTTGCAGTCCTGATACTCCGGGGCGGCCTTGATGCCGCCTTCCCCGGTCTCGGCCACCTTCACCCGCACCATTCCGCCGCGCGTCCGCACGGACTCGAGGCGCCGTGGGAGCACACGCCGGCTCATCTCCTGGAGCCGGACGCCGAGCGTGGTGGTGTCCCGCAGCACGACCGCGGCCACCGCGTCGGCTTTTTCACGCGGCGCCAGCGCCGCCAGCACGATGCCGGGACGACCCTGCTTCATGATCACCGGCGTGAGCGTAACATCCAGCGCGCCGGCCGCGAACACGCGGTCCATGACGGTCTCATAGGCTTGCGGGTTCAGGTCGTCCAGGTTGGTCTCGATCTGGACCACCGTCTCCGTGTCGCCGACCGGCGCCGGGAACGACTCGCCCAGGAAGACCCGCAGCACGTTGGGCCACCCGTTCGGGTCTGCTGTGCCGGCCCCGTACCCCACGGCGGTGGGGCGCATCGTCGGGAGCGGACCGAACTCCCGCACAAGCACGCTCAGCACTGCGAGGCCGGTGGGAGTCGTCAGCTCGCGCGCAGGCCCGGCGCTGTACACCGGCACGCCACGGGCGAGCGACGCGACCGCAGGACCGGGAACCGGCAGCGTGCCGTGCGCCGAGTCGACCATTCCCACGCCGAGGTTGACCGGGGAAGCCGTCGCCCGCTCCACGCCGAGGAGATGGCAGCCGAGCACCGCGCCCGTCACATCCACGAGCGAATCCACCACGCCGATCTCATGGAACTGGACCTCCGAGGGACTCACTCGATGGGCCGCGCCTTCCGCCCGCGCCAGCCGGTCAAAGACCTCCCGGCTCCGGTCTTTGACCCCGGCCGGAAGCTGGCTGGACGCGATGATCCGCTGGACGCGGCTGAGCGGGAGCGGCGCGCGGAATCCCTCCCGCACCACCACCTCCACCTTCGTGGCGGCGACGCCTCCGCGTGTCACCTTCCTGCACTTCAACTCATAGGCGTCGCTCGCGACCGACTTGAGCCCATGGACCAGGTCCTTGAACGGCAAGCCGGCATCCACCAGCGCGCCGAGGATCATATCCCCGCTGACACCGGAGAAACAGTCAAAATGAAGCAGGGTCACCGCGCCTCCTCGTGAAATGGCTTACACCCAGGTCACCCGCCGCTCATCTTAACAAAACGCGCGAGTGGACGAAAGCAGGGAGGGTTGATGCGGGGTGTGCCGAGGCTCAGAGCGAACTTCACCGGAGGAGCGGGAAACCATCGAGGCTGCTACACACACTAAGAGGTGGCATGCGGTCTCTCGCGGACGTTCGCCGGAGCGGCGGGGTCCCGCCCGGCATCCGGGGGAGGAAAGCTGGAACTGACCAAGGCACTGCGGTCGCCGACCGCAGCTGCGGGAATTCCAGAAGGCTTCCACCCCGGAGTGCCGTGGAAGGGGTGCCGCGAGAGGCGCGGAAGCGGAAGATCGCATGCCACCGGCTCAACTCCGAGAGGTGCGGGAGCGATGAGCCTTGGCACACCCGACTCCCTCGAAGCGGGTACCCTTCCATTGACAGCCGCGAGCGCCGTATGCTATCCACTGCCCGTTTTGAGCTCCACCATCCACCGATTCGCGACACGCGCCATCCCCTGCCTTCTCGTGGTGTGCGCGGTGGCCGGCGTCCTCTGGCAGCCGGACGCGGCCGACGCCAGGCGCAAACCGGTCCAGGCGGACCAGCCCGACCTGCGCATCGTCGCGGTGACCATCGCGCCCGCCCCCTATTCCCCGGGAGAGGGCTCGCTGGGTTTCACGGTCGAGGTCGAGCTGCCTCATGACCTCAGCAATGCCACCATGCTCGAGGTCTCGTCGCTCATCAGCTCCCCCTCGAAAAGCTCGCTCCGGTTCCTGGCCAGCCGTCAGCCTCTCGCAGGACCCCCTCCATCCGATTCCGCCTCGCAGCCGCAGCCGTCGGTCTCCGATTCGGCGGGGAATACCGGAGGGCCCGCATCAGACGGATCAGCCGCCGAGGTGCGCGAAGAGGGGGGGCGCGGCCCGGAGAGCGATGGAAGGACGAATCGGATCGCGGTGACGCTCACCTGGGACGGCAGAGACCACACAAAGCAAGTCGTGACGAATGGAACGTACGGCTATGAAGTGCGCGCCAAGCTTCTGGTCGTCGGGGAGAACGGGCCGCGGACCCTGATGATGTCCTGGCCCAAACGCGGCACGCTGGAAGTGAAGTGATCACAGGGGATGGGCGATTGGCGATAGGCTATAGGTAAGAACGTTCTTCCCATAGCCCATAGCCTCGCGCCCATTGCCTTCCCTATAGTCTATAGCCCATAGCCTATTGCCTCTCCCCCAGCATATTGATCCGGTGCGCCAGGCAGCCGGCGCCGAAGCCGTTGTCGATATTCATCACGCCCACACCGGAGGCGCAGGAGTTCAGCATCGTCAGGAGGGCAGCCAGCCCGCCGAAACTGGCGCCGTACCCCCGGCTGGTCGGGACCGCGACCACGGGACGATCCACGAGGCCGCCGACCACGCTGGGCAGCACCCCGTCCATTCCGGCGACCACGACCAGGACACGCGCTCGGAGCAGGCGCTCCTGCCGCCCGAGCACGCGGTGGATGCCCGCGACTCCCACGTCGTAGAGCGACTCCACGCGGCTCCCCATCACTTCAGCCGTCACTCTCGCCTCCTCGGCGACCGGGATGTCGGCGGTGCCGGCCGTCACCACGAGGATGTCGCCCTTGAGCTCCGGCTTCCGTCGCTGGATGACCACCACTCGCGCCACGTCGTGATAGACCGCGCGCCCATCCAATCGAGCCAGGGCGGCGGCCACGTCCGGCTCGACGCGCGTGGCCAAGAGCGGGCCTCCTTTTTTCAGCAGACCCCGGGCAATCCCGAGAATCTGCGCGCGTGTCTTTCCTTGGCAGAAGATGACTTCAGGAAATCCCTGCCGGATCGACCGGTGATGGTCCACCGACGCAAACCCCAGATCCTCGTAGGGGAGCGTCCGTAACCGTTCCACAGCGGCCGCGAGCCCGACCGTGCCGGTCTGCAGATTGCGCAACAACTTCTTGAGCCGCGCCGAGTTCATTCTCCTCTCACCGCCTTAATAGCTAGCCCTGCTCCGAAAAACATGGACTTCGACTCGGGTCATCCTCCAGCGGGTGGCGCCGACCAGGGACCCCGGCCGCCCAGCGAGACTGCTACACACACCAAGAGGTGGCATGCGGTCTCTCGCGGACGTTCGCCGGAGCGGCGGGGTCCCGCCCGGCATCCGGGGGAGGAAAGCTGGAACTGACCAAGGCACTGCGGTCGCCGACCGCAGCTGCGGGAATTCCAGAAGGCTTCCACCCCGGAGTGCCGTGGAAGGGGTGCCGCGAGAGGCGCGGAAGCGGAAGATCGCATGCCACCGGCTCAACTCGAGAGGTGCGGGAGCGTCGAGCCCCGGCACACCCGATTTTGACATCGGAGTCGCCACGACAGGACCCGCTGGGCTAGCTTACCGTCTCGTCCTTGGCCGCGCGCACCATCAAATCGGTGACCGCCTGCTGCGGGGATTTCCCCTCGAACAGCACCGCGCAGACCTCTCGCACGATCGGCATCTCCACCCCCAACCGGTCCGCCAAGCCCAGTGCGGCGCGGGACGTTCTCACGCCTTCGGCCACCGCCTGCGTCTCCGTCAGGACCTCCTGCAGCCGATGTCCTTTGCCCAGCCGCAGGCCGACGGTGTAGTTGCGGCTGAGCGCTCCCGTGCAGGTGAGCACCAGATCACCGACTCCCGAGAGCCCGTAGAACGTCCGGGGATCCGCCCCCATGGCGGTCCCCAGGCGGACCATCTCCGCCAAGCCTCGGGTAATGAGGGCGGCCCGCGCGTCGTACCCCAGTCCCAGGCCATCCACCACGCCGGCGGCGACCGCCATCACGTTCTTGAGCGCGCCGCCCAGTTGCACGCCGATGACGTCGGTCCCTCCATAGACGCGGAAGACCGGAGTCATGAACAAAGCCTGGAGCCGTCGGACCAGTTCTGCATCCTCGCCCGCCAGCACGACCGCCGTCGGCTGCCCGCGACAGACCTCGGCCGCGAAACTGGGTCCGGACAGGAACGCCAGGGAACGGTGCATTCGGGGCGGCAGCGTCTCCCGGATGACTTGAGACATCAACTGGAGCGTGCCCTCTTCGATTCCTTTCGTCGCGCTGACCAACGGGACCGCGCCCGCGAGCAACGGCCCGATTTGCCGCAGGACCCCGCGTGCGGCATGAGAGGGGACCGCAAAGACGAGCAACTCCGCGTCTTGCAGAGCGTCGCCCAGCGAGTTCGTGGGGGACAGGGACGGCGGGAGCCGGACACCGGCAAGGAACAGCGTGTTCTCATGCTTCTGGCGGATTGCTTCCGTCACTTCGCGTTCGTAGGCCCAGAGGCGGACGCGCATGTTCTTGTCGGCCAGCAGGCGGGCCAGAGTGGTGCCCCAGGCCCCGGCCCCGATGACTGAGACCCTCTGAAACGTCCGAACCGTGTCCGCCATTAAGAGGCTCCCCGCGCGGGTCGCACCGAACGCGCCGGATGAGAGGCGCCGGATTATAGGAACGCCGTCAAGCTACTGTCAATGAAACCCCGTCATCCAGAATGAGGCCCTCACTATCCTCCGGCATCCGTTCGGTCTGGAAACGAACCGGCTCTCCATGTACTCTAAGGATCCTCGACGGAGGGAGACGACTTCGATGAAGCGCTGCAGCGCCTGTGGCTACGAGCTGGCGGACGAGAGCCTGTATTGCATCCGCTGCGGGCGCGCGCTCCTGCCTCCCTCTCTCTCAACACCCGAGGGACGGGAAGCGGAAGCGATGAATCTTTCGGTGCTCTACGTGATGGTGGGACTCTTGGTGCTCGTCCTGCTGTTCCCGCCGTGGGAGACGCCTCCCGGCCAGCCGCCCGAATTCCTGGGATTCGATTTCATCACGAGTCCCCCGGAACCTGATGCCGCCGTGAGCCGCCTGCTCCTGACCGTCGAGCTGATCACGATCGCCGTGGCGGGGTTCTACCTGTCGTGGCTCTTCCGAAAGAAGTAGGCAATAGGCTATAGGCTATAGACTATAGGGAAGGCAATGGGCGCGAGGCTATGGGCTATGGGAAGAACGTTCTTACCTATAGCCTATCGCCAATCGCCTATCGCCAGTAATCACTCCAGCGCCAGCGTGAGGCACTTGGCGGACCCGCCGGATTTCATGAACTCATCGAGCGGGAGGGGGTGGGCCTCGTAGCCGCGCGCCTCCAGCTGTTTTATCGTCTCGGGACATCCCTCCGGCAGCACAACGTGCTTGGCGACGCAGACCGCGTTGCAGGCAAACCGGAGCGCCTCCGACTCCGGTACCACGACGCGACGCGCCTCCCCGACCCGCTCCGCGATGGCCGCTCGCGCGTAGCGGTCGAAGGCCGGCGGGTAATACAGCAACTCTCCGCCGCTCAAAGGACAGAAGCACGTGTCCAGATGGTAGAAGTGGCTGTTCACGAGTTCGACCGGAATGATCTCGCGACCGAAGATCTCGCTGAGCCGGGCGTAGGCGCGGATGTCCGATCGCTGGCGATACCCGCCGAACCAGGCGTCCGGCAGGCCGAGCAGGTCGCCCGCCCCCTCGAAATACAGGCCCTGCTCCAGCGTCATCACCTCATACCCGTGAGTCCGGAACCAGGCCTCGAAGAACGACTCCTCGCGCTGCCGCTCCGGATGGCGGAAACGGCTCGGCACCGCCCGTCGCCCCACCACCACGCCCGCGTTGGCGGTGAACACCATGTCCGGGAGGCCGGGGACGGGCTCCATCCGCTCCAACAGCACCCCGATGTCGTCTTCCAATACCTTCATCAGGCCGTGCCATTGCGCGCGCGCCCGGTCCGGGACGACGGCGTTCGAAAGCCGCATCCACGGGTTGATCTCATACTCGATGCGGAAATAGTCCGGCGCACACACCAGCAGGCGGCTCATGCCTTCCATCCCAGCTCCCGCGCCAGTTCACCCAAGAACGACGCGGCATCCATGACCAAACCCACAGCCTGAAAACTCCCGCGATCGGCCAGCTTCGTGGGGACGGCCGGGTTGACGTCCACGCACACCGTCGGGACAGTGGCGGGGAGGAGATTGCCGGTGGCCACCGAGTGCAGTGTGGAGGCGACCAGGAGCGCCAGGCTCACTCCGGGGAGCGCCGCCCGCATGGCCGCTTGCGCCGCCGTCGAGTCCGTAATGACGTCCGGAAGCGGCCCGTCGTCCCGGATCGACCCGGCGAGCACGACGCGGACGCCCCGCCGGACGCAGGCCGCCATGATCCCCCCTGTAATCACGCCCGTCCGGACCGCTTTCTCGATGCTCCCGATGCCACGGATCCGATTGATCGTCCGCAGATGATGCTCATGCCCGTGCGGCACGGCCCGGCCGGCCGAAAGGCGAAAGCCCAGCGACGTGCCGAACAGGTGGGCCTCCATATCGTGGGCCGCCAACGCGTTTCCACAGAACAGCACATGGATGAAGCCGGAGTCGATCAGCCAGGCCAGCGCCTCCCGGCCTCCCGCATGGATGATGGCGGGGCCGCCGGCCAGCAGGACTTTACTGCCTTCCTTTCCCGCCTCCCGGTCGTCCCGGAGCGTCCGCATGCGGCGGGCAATGTCCGCGATGATATGTCCGTGGGGGCGCTCCGACGACACCTGCGCTTCCATGAAACTGAAGACGTCCCGCTCCTTGGGTCGCTCGAGCGGCAGCACGCGGATTCCCTCCCGCCCCGTCACGATCAAGTCGCCCCGCCTAACGGCCCCCATCGGGACCGTGCTGGCCGCGGTTCCCTCCCGATCGACCCGGATCCCTACGTCCATCTCCATCGCCTCGACTTCGACCCATCGGCTCTTCAGCCGCACCTGCGTGGGCAAGTGGGTTGTCGCATAGAAATTCTCGGGGAACAGTCCGTCGGCCGGCGCAGGTTCGAGCGTGCAGTCGGACTCCCGCTCGACCGACGCCCCGTGGGGCTGGATCGCCTCCAGAATCTCGGCGAGCAGCCGGCCCGATGATGCCCGGACGATGATCTTGGCGTGGGACGGTTCCTTCCGCGTTGCGCCGATCTTCACATCGGTCAGGTCGAAGGTGCCGCCCATCATGAGGATGGTGTCCAGGACCTTCGCCAGAATCAGCGAATCGATGATGTGGCCGTGGAGAACGACGGTTTCTTGTGCAAGGGCCATGACTGCTCCTCCATCGTCACGCTTTGGTCATCATAGCACTCAAGCTGGGCGGTCGCCTAACGCCTCGCGGCTATTTGACCTCGACTTTCATCAGCTCTCGCAGGACGCTCGTGGCGTAGGCGCCTGGCGGCAGGGTGAAGGAGAGCGTCAGCGTGTCGTCCTTCAGAGACCAGTCCAGGCCCTCCAACCGCACCCGCAAGGGCCGGCGCTCACCGCGAAACCCGCAGGCCGCCGCCGCCCGACTGAGCGACTCGGGCGTGTCCCCGAGCGCCATGACCGCCGCCCGCTCGATCTCGCCGGGCTCCCCGGATGCCCAGGGCACCCGGGAGCCGAAGAGGGGGCCAGTGGGGCTAATCTCGAACCGGTCTGCCCGCCGCTGCTCCACGGCCGCGTCTTCAACTAGGAAACAGGCGCCGTTGTCATGCTTCATCGCCCAGTCGCCGGCCAGGACCCGATCCAGTCGGTCGATCCGACGGGCCAGGATTTGGTTAAAGAGAAACGACTGGTAGGCGTGGAGGAACCAGAGCCGTTTGGACCGCGGCATCCCGGCGCGACGGGCCGCGTCCTGGAGCAGCGACGCCCCGACCGTGTAGTTGAGCCCGCCACGGCCCTGCCGCTGCGGCCCGAAAAAGTTCGGCGCGCCCCGCCGGGACAATTCCTCCAGGACCAGCGGCACTGAGGCTGCCGCCGAGGGGAGCACCCCCCGGATCACGATGTAAAAGGCATTCCCGGCATGATGGCCGGTCCGCAGACGGTTGCGGTGCCGCCCGAGGACTTCCACCGACAAGATCCGAGCGTTGTGTTGGAGCCGCGGGAGAAGATCCGGCGAGACGCCTTGCACCGACACCATCTGCGTCGTCACCGCGTTCGCATCTTTGAGCCCCGCCACGCCGATGCACCGAGCCTTCACGCCCAGGGCGGAGGAGAAATACGACACCATGTCCCGCGTGGACAGGCCCCGTTTCGTGACCTGGAGGTAGAGGTGCTCCCCTTCGCCACAGGGCAGATAGAGGGGCCGCTCTTCGACGCGGAAATCCTCCGGTACGCCCCGGACCACCCCGCCAATCCCGGGCACCGACGCGGTCAGAAAGGGCAGGGCCGGTTCGGCCATCGGTCGCATCGTGATATACTGCCTCCGATCAAACGATGACTAGCGCAGCCCTCCGTATCGTACCATTCCTCTGGTACCTAGGGGTTTCTTCTCCGGATGCCGGGGCGGTCGTGTTCAATGACATCTTCGAGGCCTTCACCGCCCATATCCAGGAGCAGATCCGGTCGGACAAGGAGACCTTTCTCGATGCGGACGCCTGCGTGCATTGGTTCTACCAGCAACAGAAGCTGACCCCGCCGCCGGCGCAGGGGGCCGCGCTCGATCCTGAACACGGGAGTTCACGGCGGGTGCTCGAGGGCCCCGAATGTCTCACCCGTTATCCCAGCGGTCTGAAGGCCGCCAGAGAAGACTTCAGCCGGACACAGAGCTCACTGTCGCTCAGCCTCACGTTCTACGAGTTTGCCCTGGTCGGTGATCGCAACGATGACGGTCACTACAACGCCGTCGAGTTGAGGGATATGCTGGAATCGTTCGGGCTCCCGTTCGACGGCCTCGTCGTCCCGGGGCTCCACCTGGCGGCGTTGAACGGGAAATTTGACGCGGTCCACAAGACCGGCAGCCTCGACGCGCTGATGACCAGCATGGGGACCCTCTACGACAAGGGATACCGGTTCACCAGCCAGGATCGGGCCGCTCTCAATCAGATCTCGGAATAACCAGCATCATGTCAGCCGTTCCAACGCCTCCCGGGCACGGCTCCTGACCGTCTGGTCCCAGTCATCCCGCATCACGGATTCCAGCTTCGCTTTCGCTTCGCTCGCCCGCATGCGGCCCAAGGCCAACGCGGCGGAGGCCCGCACGTAGGCGTGGTCGTCCTCCAGGGCCGCCAGCAGGAGCGGAACGGTGGTCTTGTCCTGAAGGACGCCCAGATGGCTGGCCGCCATCCCACGGATCCGGTGCTGCTTGTCGCCGAGGGCGGTCTTCAGCGTGGTCGCGAACAGCTCCGCCATGGCCGGCGCCACCCGTTCCAGCCCCTTCCGCTTGTACCGATTCAGCTCGATGAGCTCAAACGCCAAGTCCAGCCGCTTCTCGGGTGACGTCTCCCGCTCAAACCGGAGCATGAGGCGGTCCCGTTCAAGCCGGTCACCCCGCCGGCGCTTGAGCTTGCGCACGACGAACCAGACACAGAGGGCCATGGCCAGGCCCAGCAGGGTGAGCGGGATCGCCCGTTCGACGAGCTCGTCCTGCATCGCAGGCGGAATCCGCTTCCAGACCCAGACCAGGGCCACGATCAGGCCGACGAGCAGGAGCGTCGCGGTGAGGTTCGCCTGGCCGTCCTGGGGTTGCTCGCGCATCGGCCCGCATCATAGGTGGTTGTCTCGAATTCCGTCAATGGCGCGACGAGGAGGTTGACACTTTATTCTAACTAGTACTACCATGCCGGCGCGGCATGGACCGACCGGACTTCAAAGACGACCCCTATCTGAAGGTGCTGAGGCCGCTGGTCGAGGCCTATCTTGCCTTCCTGCGGGAGGACAGCCGTCACATCCGCTCGATGCGCTTGACCCCTTCTCAGTTCGATGTGATCGCCACGCTGGGGGACACGGGAGGCATGACCTGCGGGGAGCTGTCCGCGGCCACGCTGGTCACGAAGGGGACGCTCACCGGTGTTCTCGACCGGCTGGTGGCGAAGGGCCTCATCCGGCGGGATCCCGTGAGGGGCGACCGGCGCTGTACGAAGATCCGACTCACGGAGAAGGGCGAGGCGCTCTTCCGGAAAACCTTCGTCGCGCACACCACCTTCCTGAAGCCCTACTTCGCACGAGCCGTGACGCCGAAGGAAGCGGAGCAGGTGCGGGCGATCCTGCTCCGTATCCGGGACAGTTTTCAGAATAAGAAGGTTGAAGCCCAGGCTCAACCTTAACCTCGACCTGCCGTCCGCCATGCGCCTGACCATCCTCGGCTCCGGCACGAACGTCCACCCCACGCGCGCCGCGGCGGGCTACCTGGTCCAAACCGACCGGACGATCCTCCTGGATCTCGGTCCCAGAACCCTGGCCAACCTCATGAAGACCGGAGCCGACCGGCACCGGATCCGCCACATCCTGTTCTCGCACTTCCACGCCGACCACTTTTCGGACTTCGTGACGTTCTTTTTCGACGCGGTCTACCACTCCAAGTTCGTCGGTCCGCGGGCAGATCTCACCCTTATCGGCCCTCGCGGCACCCGGCGATTGTTCGGAACGATCTTGCGCACCTTTCCTGGGTTCAATACGGCCGCGTTCCGGGTGAGCATCCGGGAGGTGGCGGACCGGAGCTTCATGGTGGGCAAGACTCGCGTCACGCCCCGGACGGTCGTGCACAGCCCAAGGTTGCACTGTCTCGGGTACCGGCTCGAGCACGGAGGGCGGGTGCTCGTGTATTCCGGGGACGCGCAGCACTGCCCGAGCCTCGTGCGCCTCTGCCGCGGCGCGGACGTCGCGGTGCTCGACTGTTCCTTCCCCGCCACCCGGCCGGATCTCGGGCACATGCACGCGGGTGACTGCGGACGGGTCGCTCATGAGGCCGGAGTCAACCGCCTGGTCCTGTCCCACTTCTATCCGATCGCCGACCGATATGACGTGAAGACCCAGGCGGGGCGGTACTTCAAGGGCAGGATACTCGTGGGACGGGACCTGATGACTATGTCGGTGTGAAGCGGGGGTCGCGGATCAGGTTTTGCCCTCCCCCTTCTTCGCGCCGTCGAGGAGCTCGATGAAGCGGCACAGCCGCGACGCTTTGACCGGCTCGTCCAGCTTGTTGTAGACCGCGACCAGATTCTTGAGGCTTCGTACGAGAATCGCGGGAGTGGAGCTTTTCTGGAGGTACTTCTCCTCGAAGCCGTACCCGGCCTGCATCAGGAACCGCGCGCAGTCCTTTTCGGTGAGCAGGGCCCCTGCATTGAAGCAATCCACGAACACCTTGTACCGCTCCGACTCGAACTTGACCAGAAAATGCCCGGGCATCCCGATCCCGTACAAGGGCAGCCCCAGACGCCGCCCGACGAGCAGATACAGGATCGAGAGGCTGATCGGGATGCCGGTGCGGCGATCGATGACCCGGTTCAGGTAGCTGTTCTCCGGCTCGTAGTAGTTCTTGCTGTTGCCCTTGAAGCCCTGCTCGACGAACAGGTAGCGGCTCAGCGCCTTGACAGCTTCCTCGCCGGAGACCCGACGCCCGACCAGCTCGCGGACCTCGGTCGCCATCCCGTCCAGCCGGCGCACGTACGCGCCGACCTCGAGTCCCGGATAGGCATACCGGGCGATCAGAAACGCGCCCGCCTCCAGTCCAACCCTGTGATCGGGACGGCTCACCAGATCGCGTAGTTCCTCCTCCAGCCTGCTGCCGCGGATCTCGTCGAGGACCCGCTCGATGCGTCGCGCCATCCCCGGATGCTCGAGCTCCGCCTCCAGCAGCAGGGGCACGGCCGAGTCCCCGATCTCGACGAGCTTGTCGCTAATGGTCTTGGCGATCCGGTCATTGTCATCCGACAGCAGCCGGATCAGCGCTTTGATCTGACTCTCACTCGTGGGCAGCATCAGCCGATCGTCCGTCGAAAGGCCCGTGCGCTCCCGTACAGACAGCACGCATCGAACACCGTCATGATCACGACCACCATGCCCAGGCGGGGGAGCGCCTCGGTCCAACCTGAGAGGATCAGAGGCCGGATCGCGTCGATGGCCCAGGTCATGGGGTTGAACCGAGCCAGCACGCTCATCCAGGCCGGCATCGCCGAGAGGGGCACCAACGCCGAGCTCAAGAAGATCAGCGGGAGGGACAGGAAGCCGAGCACCGAGAAGAAGTCGCCATGGCTCTTGACCGAAAAGGCGATCGCCATCGAGATCGCGGTCAACCCGACTCCGAAGAGCATGCCGATGAGCAGGATCACGGCCACGCCCGAGAGCCCGGTGGCCGGCCGGACGCCGAAAAGGACCGCGACTCCGAGAATGACGAGGATCTGAAGGCAGGTGATCGCCATGACGAAGAGGAACCGGCTCAGGACGACGGATGTCCGGTGGATCGGAGTGGACAGGAGTCGCTCCAGGAATCCGTTCTCCTTGTCGAACAGCAGGTCCACGCCCCCGGCCAGCCCGTTGTTCAGCACCGTCATCACCACCACTCCGGCCGCCAGGAAGCTGATGTAGTTGGGGGCCTGGACCACCTGCGCGTCCGCCGCCCGTTGAAAAAGGCTCCCGAAGAAAATCAGCCAGAAGAGCATCGGCTGCACGAGGGTGAACACCATGCTGAACTTTTCACGACTCAGCCGGCGAACCCAGCGCATCGTTAGCGCGCCGATCTCTTGGAGATACTCTCGCATCACCCATCACCCATTACTCATCACTGTTTTTGGGGAATTCTTCCCGAATCGCGTGGCCGGTGAGCGCCATGAACACGTCATCCAGCCGCGGTCGATGATAGTCGATGAGGTCCAGCCGGCAGGCCGCCCGGTTCGCGGCCTCCAACACGACCGGCAGCGCTTTTTCAGGAGACTCCACCTGGATGTCCAGGCCGTTCTGCTTGGTGTTGACCGCGCGGACGAAGGACAGCCCCTTCAGCTCCGACGCCAGCCGGTCGATGCGTGCCGTCTCCGGCGCCCCGACCGCCAGCGAGATGATGTCCCCGCCGAGCCCTGCTTTGAGCTCGCTGGGCGACCCGAGCGCCTTGATGCGGCCGCCGTCGATGATGGCCAGGCGATCGCACAATCGGTCCGCCTCGTCGAGGTAGTTGGTGGTCATCACGATCGTGATCCCCCGGTCCCGGAGGCGACGGACGTAGTCCCAGATCCGCAGCCGGCTCTGCACGTCCAGGCCGAGCGTCGGCTCGTCGAGGAACAGGATTTTGGGGTTCGGCAGCAGGCCGCAGGCCAGATCCAGCTTGCGCTTCATGCCTCCCGAGTACGTCCTGGCGAGCCGGTCGGCCTTCTCCTCGAGGTCCACCAATCTCAATATTTCCGCGATCCGTTTCCGGGTCTCGCTCTTCGGCAGATGATAGAGGTCGCCGAGCAGCAGCAGATGCTCGCGCCCCGTCAGGAAGCGGTCGATGGCGCGCTCCTGGGGCACGTACCCGATCAGGTGGCGGACTTGGTCCGCCTCCCTGACGACATCGTGACCCAACACGGTCGCGTGACCGGCGTCCGGCCGCAGAAGCGTGATCAGGATGCGGAGGGTGGTGCTCTTGCCGGCTCCATTCGGGCCTAGGAGCCCGAAGATCTCTCCGGCAAAGACCTGAAAGGAGAGGCCGTCGACGGCCGTGGCGCCGTCATAGACCTTGCCCAACCCCGAGGCCTCGATGGCGACGGCCCGACCCATCGCGGCGATCACCCCCAGCCTTTCGCGCCATCCCGTTCGTAGAGTTTGAACTGGATGAGGTCGCTCAGGCGACGCGACTGTTGCAGGAGGCTGTCCGCTTCGAGCAGGAACTGTTTCTCCAGGGGGGTGAAGTCCAGGTAGGCCGAGAGGCTGTTGACGAGGATCTCGTCGCCGACGTCGAAGCGAAACAGGCCGCACGCCCGGTCTCCGTCATCGCGGGACTTCAAGTAGAGATCCACGAGACGGAGGAGCTCGGACCGGACCGAGGAATCCAGCGTGCCCTCGGCGCCGCCCGGCTGGAGCACCACGCTGGCTTGCCGGTAGCTCCGGTCGTAATACTCTTCGTGGATCCGGTACCGGCTCAGCCCCTGCAGCAGGATGTTCGAGCGACCGTCCGGCAGGCTCTGGACGCTGACCAGCCGTCCCACGCAGCCCATCTCGAAGACCGGCGGGTTCCCATGATAGTCCCGCTCCCACCCTTCCTTGAGCAGGGCCATGCCGATGCACTGTCCGTCGGCCGCGGCGTCGGCGATCATGGTCCGATAGCGAGGCTCAAAAATGTGCAGAGGCAAAAAGATCCTCGGAAAGAAGACGACATTGGGAAGGGGAAAGACCGGGATGCGATCCGGCACGCGGAACGACGAGTCGTGGTCGCGGTGATGACGGCCTCGCTCGGTTTGCATGCCTCACGATAGCCGAAGGGCGCCGGCCTTGTCAACTTGACTGCCGTGACCCGCGAGAGCGCGAAAAGCCTCTCCAGGACTGAAGAATTGCGCATCGACCATGCACGTGTTATAAGCCTCTGCGCGATGCCGAATCGACCCTTTTCAGTTCAGGTTCCCTCATGGACTCAGGCTCAGACCGCTCGAGCCGGACTCATCCTCGGCCTGTTTGCTCTCTGCGCGATGCCCTGGCCGGCCCTGCCCGAGGCGGGACACGCCGACGCGCGCGACCGGTCCGGTTTCCGTGCCGCTGTGGCGGGGTACACCTATCGGTTCCCGCACGACCACGGCGCTCACGATGAATTCCGGACGGAATGGTGGTACTACACCGGCCATCTCACCTCCGAAGACGGCCGCCGGTTCGGCTATCAGTTGACGTTCTTCCGTCGGGGCATCGAGCCGGCGCGCACCGGGACAAATCCCTCCCGCTGGGCGATCCGGCATCTGTACCTTGCCCATTTTGCCTTGTCGGATCATGGCCACGGCCGGTTCCACTATGCCGAGAAGGTCAGCCGCGCCGGGCTTGGCAAAGCCGGGGCGGAAACCGGCCGCCTGCATGTCTGGATCGATCGTTGGATGGTCGAGACTTCCCCTCCGGAGGATGCCCGGCATCACCTCCAAGCCTCATCGAAGGATTTCTCGATCGATCTGCTTGTGACGCCGGAGAAACCCCTCGTCATACACGGCGAGGGGGGCATCAGCCGGAAGGGAAGCACGCCCGGTCAGGCCTCTCATTACTATTCGTTCCCCCGGCTGGCGACCGCGGGAACCCTCTGGGTCGATGGCGCACGGCTGACGGTCAGCGGCACGAGCTGGATGGATCACGAATTCGGCTCGGGAGACTTGGGAGCGGACCAGGCCGGTTGGGATTGGTTCAGCGTGCAGCTCGACAACCGGAGTGAATTGATGTTCTACCGCTTGCGACGGACCGACGGGACCCCCGACGCAGCATCGAGTGGAACCCTGGTGTTCCCGGACGGACGCACCCGGCATCTCTCGGTCTCGGACCTGCGGATCGAAACCCTCGACGAGTGGAGCAGTAGCGCGAGCGGAGCCCGTTACCCCAGCCGGTGGCGGCTCTCCGCCGCTTCGCTCGGCCTCACACTCGACCTCGTCCCCATGATTCCAGACCAGGAGCTGATCACCCGGCGCAGCACGCAGGTCACCTATTGGGAAGGAGCCGTGCGGGTCATCGGCACGCTGCGGGACGCGCCCGTGGCAGGACAGGGATACGTCGAGCTGACCGGCTACGCCGAGCGATTGAAGCAGCGCCTCTAAGACGGGCGATGAGAATGTCCACGTTGTTCCTCGTCAGGCACGGTGAAACCGACTGGAACCGCAGCGGCCAGATTATGGGCGAGCGGCCGGTGCCGTTGAACCGTCACGGCATGGCGCAAGCGCAGCGGTTGGCGGAGGCTCTCAGAGGCCGGTCGGTCGAGGCCCTCTATTCGAGCCCCGTGGCCCGGGCGCTCCAAACGGCGGAGATTCTGTCGTCGGTCCTGGACCTGCCGGTCACCGTGGAAGGCGGGCTCACCGAAGTCGGCGTGGGTCAGTGGGAGGGGCTGTATTGGAAGGATCTGACCGACGAGATCATGCGGCGGAACTTCTATGCCCGGCCGCAGGAAACGCGCCCGCCGGGCGGGGAGACGCTCCACGAGGTCCAGCGGCGCGCGGTCGCCGCCGTCGAACGCGCGGCGGCCGGAGCGACCGTAGGCTCCCTACTCCTGGTCTCCCACGCCGACGTCCTGCGCGCCATCCTCGCGCACTACCTTCGCATCGACCTCCAAACCGCTCGCCAGATGCGGATCGATCACGCCTCCCTGACAGCCCTGGACGTCAACGGAACCCTGACGGATCTCCTGTTCCTGAACGTGACCCCCGACGCGCGGGACCGTGACTAAGGCGTCGGGCCGTCCGCGGCGGGCCGCTCGTGCCGATACCGGCCGCGGGCTTCCATCATCCCGTCCGACAGCGCCTTCCATTCCTGCGCCGTCAGCAGTTCTTTCATCCGGTACCGCATGCCGAGGATCTTGCTCGCCGACCGCATCCTGCTGTTGTTCAGCTCATCCAGGATCTTCGTGAACTCCTCCGGCTTCGCCTCATAGTTCGCGTTGAGCTCATAGAGCTGCCGGTGGAACTCGCGGTTCTGCTGGTAGGATTGCTTCACCTCCCCGACGATCTCTTCCACGATCGCCCGCACGCGCTTGGCCTTCTCGGGATCCTGGACCGTCTTGTCCACCAAGGCGTTCATCTCTTGAACCCCCCGCTCCACCCGAGAGCTCATGTCTCCGTGGCCGTAGGAACCCGCGCCGTGATGTCTCATCCCGCAGCCGGCTACCGCGATGGCCGCCACGAGCGCCACGATCGCGACACACATCTCTCTTTTCATGAGAACCTCCTGCCTTTGGTCTGCAACACGAGGGCGAGGCCTCACTGTACCACAGGGGTCGCGACGTTTTCGAGTGGCAGGACGGCGGTCAGTTCAGGCGATTGCGCATGGGATGAAAAAATTGGTGTTGACAGGACATGAAACCCGTGCTACTAAGACCTCGACTCATGAATCCGATCGCGAACGTGTGTGCTCCGCAATCGAACTTGTCAACGCGACGCTCGCCAGCCCATCCTACCCAATCCTCACCGATGAGAAAGAGCCTTGGAGGCTGACGTTGATCCAACGCTTGTGCTCTGAAGGGAGGTGAACCTTTGGCGATGAAGAAGAAATCGAAGAAGAAAAAGTAACCCTGCCTCGGTAACGACGCCGGGGGCAAGGCCACTTGCCCCCGGCCTCTTTTCCCCCGAATCGCATTCTCCCGACAGCCTGCCGGAATCACAACGCGCGACCAGCCCCCGGGCACACGGCACCAGCACGCGATTCGACGGCCGGAGGAACTCTGTCAGGAATATTTCGGGCTACAGCGTGGAGGAGGCGGGCTGGGGAACAGTCTGGACGTGTCCATACGGAGTCCGCGCGGCTCGCGATGGCAAACCGACCGGTTCGTCCGTGCCGCCGATCAGAATCCATTTGTCGGCCTGCTCGAGCACCTTCTCCACCAGCATGGTGTGGAGCGCATGGCCGGACCGATCGGCGACCAGATGCCCGATGAACGGGACGCCGAGCAGCGCCAGATCACCGATGAGGTCCAGCACCTTATGCCGGACGAACTCGTCGTGGTACCGAAGGCCGGACTCGTTGAGGACGCCGCGTTCAGAAAGCACGATCGTGTTGTCGAGCGACCCTCCTCTCCCCAGGCCTCTGGACCAGAGGTTCTCGACTTCTTTCAGGAACCCGAAGGTGCGGGCATCCGCGATGTCCTGCTCGAACCTGGACACAGACCAGTCATAAGTATAGCTTTGCTTGCGGATCAGCGGGTGTTCGTAGTGAATCGAGTACGTGATGCGGGTGCTGGGAGAGGGTTCGATGACTACACGCCGGTCACCGTCCTTCACCTCGATCGGCTGCATGATCTTCAGGAACGGCTGGCGCCGATCCTGCGCGACGATTCCCGCGGCTCGGATGAGCCTCACGAACGGTCCGGCGCTGCCGTCCATCACCGGCACTTCGCCGGCGTCCAGGTCCACGTAGACGTTGTCCACCTCCAAGCCGACCAAGGCAGACAGCAGGTGCTCCACCGTCTTGACGTAGGTCCCGTTTGAGCTGAGCGCGGTGCAGAGCTCCGTGGGTACCAGGTTGGTGATCGAGGCGCCGAGTGCCACCGGCCCGTCCGCCTCGTGCCGGACGAACACAATGCCGGTGTCGGGCGGCGCAGGGCGGAGCGTCGCCGTCACCGGTTGCCCGGTGTGAAGACCGACGCCTGAGCACGTCACGGACTGTCCTATGGTGTGCTGTTGTCGCATGGGCACAGTGAAATTGACCGAGGAGGAGAGCAGCAATATGCATGCCACCAGAAAGCTCATCCCGTTTCATTCGTAACATATTGAAATAGTGGAAGTTTAAAAGTAGCTGTCTCTGTCAGGCTTGTTGCATAAAAAAAACACCTGTTGGCTTTTTATGTGAGCGAAATCCCCGCCAGAGGGAACCTTGAGGGCCAGTTAGCGGGTTAGCGGGCTAAGGTCGGGGCTCCAGCTCGATGATCCCCTTGCGAATTGCCAGGATCGCGGCTTGAGTCCGATCATAGACCTGCAACTTGTGGAAGATATTCCGGACGTGGTTCTTGACGGTCTTTTCGCTCAGGTTCAGGCTGTTTGCGATCTCTTTGTTGGTCTTTCCGTCCGCCACCAGGCGCAGTACCGTAATCTCGCGCTCCGTCAGATCGTGGTCCTCCCATGAAGGCTTCTTCCCCTTTTTCTGGGCCAACAACGAGAATTCCGCCAGGATCTTGCTGGCCACCGACGGGTGAATCAGCGATTCCCCGCGATAGATGGCCCGGATCGCTTCGACAATTTGGGAGGATTCCGTATCCTTCAGGAGGTACCCGGTCGCCCCGGCACGGACGAGGTCGAAGATATACTGCTGCTCCTCGTACATCGTGAGCGCGATGATGCCGATGTGCGGAAACTCCCGCTTGATCTGGCGGGTCGCCTCCACCCCTCCCATCCGCGGCATGCTCACGTCCATCAGGATCACATCCGGCTCGAGGGTCCGGGTCTTCTCGATCGCCTCCTGCCCGTCCTGGGCCTCTCCGACGACCTCGATGTTCTCCTTGGTCTTCAGGATGGCCATCAGCCCCTCGCGCACGACCCGGTGGTCGTCGGCGATCAGCACCTTAATTCGTTCCATTCCCGGTGGCCTCCTTGTTCACCAGCGGCACTTCGATCACGACGCGCGTGCCCCGTCCTCTCTTGGACTCGATGCCGGCCTTGCCGCCCACCAGGCGCGCCCGTTCCAGGATGCCCCGCAGCCCGAAATGATCCCACTTCTCGGGATCCCGGGAGACGGCGTGGACGTTGAAGCCGACTCCGTTGTCGGTGATGGTGGCCGTGAGCGTATCGTGGGTGATCGCAAGGCGGACCGCCACGCGGTCCGCCTTGGCGTGCTGCTGCACGTTGCTGAGCGCCTCCTGCATGATGCGGAAGAGGAAGATCTTCGTTTTCGGAAACAACGTGGTCTCGTCGCCGGACACCGAGAACTCGGTCTTGATCCCGCACTGCGTCTCGTAGGACTTCAGGTAGTTGGTCAGGGCCGGGATCAACTCGAGCTTGTCGTACTGGACCGGCCGAAGGTTGAAAATGACCTGCCGGGCCTCGTCGATGGCCAGCCGCAGTTGGCTCTTGGTCTCGAGCAGCATCGCCTGGCACGCCTCCGGGTTCTTGCCGATCAGCTCCCGGCAGAGGTCGAGCTTGAAATTAACCCCGGCCAGGCTCTGGACGAGACCGTCGTGGATCTCGCACGCGATGCGGGCACGCTCCGCGGTCACGGCCCCACTGGCTTCCTTCACGTAGAGGCGGTAGAGGGACTGATAGCGGTTCAGGGTCTTTTCGATCTCGGCGGCCGCGAGGATGCGCGCTTCGATCAGCTGCCACATGAACTTCGCGCTGGCCCCGCCGATGACCGCAACGCCCATGCGGTGGAAGTCTTGCAGCACCCGCCCCACCTCGGCATTGCCGGTCACATCGATCATCAAGTCAACATGCTCCAGCGTCAAGAGGTCCCGATAATCTCGGGTCAGCGGGATTTTCAGCTGGCGGGCCAGCTTGACGCCGGGGGCCTTGGACTTCAACTCCGCCACGCCCACCACCTGAACCAGCGGGTCCCTGGCGAAGATCTCCATCAGGGCGGTGCCGCCGTGGCCCGCGCCGATGATCGCAACGCGCGTGGCGATGCCTGCCTTTTGCCTCGCCGGCGCTTTCTGCTGCCTTCGTTTGGATCGCCCAGCCCGCATGATCCGGCCTCTGCGGTGACCTACGAAAGGGAGGGAGAATCGAAGGGGGACGAAGAGGCCCGGCCTATTTCTCCTGACGCTCCCGCGCCAACGCCTTCAGTTCATCCATGAACTGATCGATGTCCTTGAACTCCCGGTACACCGACGCAAAGCGGACATAGGCGACCTGGTCGAGCTGATGAAGCTCCCGCATGACCTCCTCCCCGATGGTCCTGCTCTGGATCTCGGTTTCGCCCATCTCCTGCACGCGCTTCTCGATCCGGTCCGCGACCGCCTCGATCGTCGCGACGCTGATCGGCCGCTTCTCGCACGCCTTCTTGAGGCCGGCCAGAATCTTCGCCCGATCGAACGACTCCCGCCGCCCGTCCTTCTTCACCACGACGGGGAGACTCTCTTCGACCCGTTCGTAGGTGGTATACCGGCGCTTGCATGAGAGGCACTCGCGGCGCCGGCGAATGACCTCGCCCTCCTTGGCCATCCGCGAATCGACGACCTTATCCTCGATCTCGTCGCAGAACGGGCATTTCACCGGCAGGCCTCCCGCGCAGACTCACGCCGCGTCATAGGTGTAGAAAATCGGAAATCGACCGCACAGCGCCTTCGCCTGCTTCTTG
>Ga0233416_10000118_pt1 | contig 22613 bp, 31 predicted proteins | sample Sediment_Towuti__2_FD_188638 | JGI IMG/M metagenome (GOLD analysis project Ga0233416, IMG submission 188638) | Sediment microbial communities from Lake Towuti, South Sulawesi, Indonesia - Sediment_Towuti_2014_0_MG | ecosystem: Environmental > Aquatic > Freshwater > Lake > Sediment | place... | reverse complement strand
AAAATTTTATTGCAGAAGAATTGCATCCACGTTTTGTTTATTTTTCAGATTATAAGAAAATCTATGGAAATATCAATCTAAATGAGTATATCAGAGAATTAAGGGGTCAAAGACCTGAAGGGATAGAGTATGTCGAAGAGTTTGATAAAGCAGAAACTGTAAGGAATTTATTTTATCTGGCTGAGCTAGATACTGAAAAATTAGAAGAGTATCATGATAGCCCATCAAAATTAATAAAATATCTCAATACTGCAAGTAACAGACTAACTGCTAGACTAAATCCAGCTTGGAAGGGAGATCCCATCCATGTTGACTTGAGATACAATCCTGGAAATATAATGAGTGTTGTAATCTCTGATATCCATAGAGATGGAACTGTCACTAATACCGGCCTACTAAACAGAAGAGCAGAGGGATTCAAATGGACGTTTTCCTTTATTGTTAATTTTGCTGCAGAGACTCAAAGGGCTGAGCTCAAAGAGGCAATTTTACTTCTAGACGAGCCTGCTAGAAACTTGCATCCAACGCAGCAACGTGGAATCTCAGATCTTCTAAAAAGCCTTGCTGGCTCTAACCAAGTCCTCTATGCAACGCATTCACCTTTTATGATATTTGATTATACTCCAGGAAATTTGCTTGTAGTAGAGCTTGAAAAGAAAAAACATCTTAGCAAGATATACTATGATTATTGGAATGCTCAAGATGAAACACTTACTCCAATTCTGTACGGATTATCAAGAGGTCTAGTAGAATCTATTGTTGATAGAGAAATTGGTACTAATTCAAGGCCAGTAATTATTGTTGAAACAATGTCTGATGCAATGTATCTTAATGCTTTTGATAAATTTCTAGAGGATCCGAACATTTCCATGAATCCCTTAAACATCACAGCTGCATATAGTAAAAATTCAGTATTACCACTTGCAATATTTTATCGAGATCATGGTTACAAAACATTCATCTTGCTTGATAATAGCGAAGAATCAAAACAAATCTCTACACAATTAACGGCAAATGATTTCTCTCAAGTTCAAACTATATTTTTTGAGTCTAGTGGAAAACCAATACAGTCAATTGAGGATTATTTAGACATTGAAGATTATTTGTATGCTGTAAACCAGACATATGAGATTATGTTAAGACGGGAAGGATTTAGCAATTTATCAAAAGAGGCCGTTTTATCAAGAGGAAAGAAGGGAGTAATCGATAATCTTAATGCAATTTGGGCAGAACACAAAGAAGATGGTTGGGGCAAATTCAATAATGAAGAGATTACAAGATACATTTGTGAGAAAATTGCCTTAAAGGAAACTGACTTTGTATCTGATAAAACAAAAGACCAGTTTAGAACATTATACAGATTAATTGCAGAAAGGATTCGTCAGCACCAAAATCTAATTTCAAGTGGAAGTCTTGATAAACTGCCTAAAGCAAAACTTAGATCAGCGAGTTATTAATTTACTTTACTAGTAATTTATTCCAAATAATCAAAAATGAAAAATCCAAAAAGTAGTTAAGATTTAATTTGGAGGAGAGGGTTTATTGAATATGTATTTGCCAAATGGCGTATTTTTTTTCCTAATACTTGTTGTATCGGTGTTTGCAGTGATAACTCTACCAGCATATGCTCAGGAAAATACAGTTACTGCAAAAAGTGTAGGTTTTGAGGAGACTACAATAATCGAATTTGAAAATAGCGCAGATAGTACAACTGAAATTGATACCATTCGAATATGGTTAGGAAGTGACTTTAATTTTAAATCATTTAAAACTGAAAAAGGATGGATGGGACAAAAAACTCCAGAAGGCGTAATTGTATTTACAACTTCAAATCCTGTACACCCTGGGGAAGTAGTGAAATTTGGAGTTAAAACTGACAAACCTAAACCTGGAATAAACTGGAAAGCCCTTACTGATACTGACAAACAAATAGCAACTGGAAAAACACTTGTTTCAGAGTCGTCAAGCTTTGTATCTACAACACAACCACCTTCTACAAGTGGTACTGGAGTCTTTGAGAGCTCATCATTTAGATTAATTCCAGAAAAGCCAAGTGTTGGGTCTAGTGTAAGAGTTACTGGAGATAATTTTGCGGCAAATCACCAACTTGATTTCTACATAGATAGCAAAAAAATTGAATCTTTTAAAACTGATGAAAATGGTAGCTTTATCTTTACAAGCTCTGTTCCTGCAGATCAATCTGCGGATAGAGTAGATTTTAAAATAGTTGATGCAGAAGGAAACGAAAAAACAATTAGTCTAAGACTTGGGGAAGAAACCAAAATACCATCAGCAGAAAATATACCTTTTACAATAAGTGAGATATCTCCAGTAGTGTATAGAGGTCAAGCCATAAAAGTTACTGGAACTGCTTCTCCTGGTAGCACAATTACAGCTTCAATAAAAGATCAGAGTGGTACAGTTTTGACAACACTTGCTGTTACTGTAGATTTAACTGGCAAGTGGATATACGAAGGAATAATTCCTGTAGATTCACCTTTAGGAGAACGGACTGTAGAAATCACTGATGGGACAAATATCATTAAACGTAATTTGACTGTAGCATCATCAAAGGCAGTTGAAATTTCTCCTCTCAAGGTAATGTTTCAAGCTGGCGAAACAGTAGTGTTTAATGGCACAGCAAAGCCAAACGAAGAATTAGAAATTGTGGTGAATGACCCTCAAGGTACTGAATTTTATACGCAAATCTTAAACGTAGACTCCTCAGGTCAGGTAAAAATAGAATTTCCTACACTGGCATCATCTCTTGAAGGAACATACGTGTTATTTGCGTCACAGGGAGAGGACATAGATATTGTTCTAGTTGGTTTAGGAGAACTTCCTGAAGTAAAACTTGTTGTAAAACCGGACAAGCTGAATTATTCAACAGGTGATACTATGAACCTCGAAATAGAAGGTCCTCCTTCTTCAACAATTTCATTGATAATAGTTGATCCTTCTGATAAAAACAAATTTTCAGATACTATAATTTTAGGTCCAGAAGGTCAAAAAAACTATCAATTAGATTTGAAGGGATATAGTTCTGGAGTATATACTGCAGTAGTTACTAGAGGGAACTCACAGATATCTGAAATTTTTTCAGTTGGGCTCCAAACAGGGTCTGGTCCTATAGATGCACGTTCTACAAAGGAAACATATCAACCTGGAGAATCTGTTTTGATTCTTGGAGAATCAGCTAAAAATATGCTCTTAACTTTAGAACTTAAAGATCCTGATGGAGTGGTTGTAAAAACAAAGGAGACATTTACTAACAAAGATGGAATTTTCTCAGATAGCTCATTTAAGATTCCGGTAACTGCTAAACCTGGTACATGGACAATTCAAGCAAGAAGCGGCCCCAACTTTGATGATGTAAAAATTACTGTACAAGGCAGTGTGGAGGAAGGAATGACCATCTATGTGGATAGTGTTGTACCGTCAAGTGGAGGAAAAATTGTCACACTAAAGGGATACGGTGCCGTAGTTTCTCAATTAGTTGTTATCACAATATTTTCAGAAACAGATGAAGAGATTACAGAATTAACGATTGTTTCAACAGGTGTAGGGGATTTTTCAACAATTTGGTTGGTAGATAATAAAATTGCTCCAGGAACTTACACCATCAAAGCAGTTGACGCTCTTAATGAAGCAGAAACCACTGTAGTTTTATAATAATTTTCTTATAGATACGATTTTTATTCCACATCACTGAATTTCATATAGTTGAATCTAAAAGAGAAAATTGATGAGTATCCAGATTTTCCAAAAAAAGGAATTTTGTTTAGAGATTTTAGCCCTATACTTCGTGATCCTTCTTCGATCGCTTATGTAGTTGAAGAGTTTTCAAAATTTTTTCATCCAAATGATTTTGATATTTTTGCTGGAATAGAATCAAGAGGGTTTCTTTTTGCATGTGCCATGGCTTTACATTATAAAAAAGGAATGATAATGATTCGAAAAAAGGGAAAACTGCCTGGAAAAACAGAGAGAATTGCGTATAAAATAGAGTATGGAAATGATGTAATTGAAATTCAGAAAAATTCTTTGAAAAAAGGTCAACGAGTTATTATTTGCGATGATCTTTTGGCTACAGGTGGAACTGCAAAAGCATCTGCAAAGTTGATCGAAAAGATGGGTGGCAAGATAAGTGGTATGGCATTCATTATTGAACTAACAGAACTTGGTGGAATGAAACAAGTTAGTAAATACAACTGCAAGTCCTTGGTGAAATACTAATGGAACATCAGGCAGAAATTGGAATATTTGGAGGAACTGGAATTTATGATCCTGGCTTACTTCAAAACATCAATGAAATTTCAATTGATACACCATATGGAAAACCTTCTGATTCGATAACACTTGGGACATTTAATGGTAGAAAAGTTGCATTCATGCCACGACATGGAAAAAAACATACCATTCCTCCCCATATGATAAATTATAAAGCAAACATATGGGCGTTTAAGGAACTTGGCATAAAACGAATAATTGCTCCATCTGCTGTTGGAAGTTTAAAAGAGAAAATAAAACCAGGACATTTTGCACTACCATCACAGTTCCTTGATTTTACAAAATCTCGAAATGGTTCCTTTTCTGAAAATGGGAGAGTTATTCACATATCAGTTGCCGACCCTTTTTGTTCAGAACTACATGAAGTCATTCTAAAAGTTGTAAAGAATCAAGACATTACATTACACAAAAACTGTATCTATGTCTGCGTTGAAGGACCTCGATTTTCAACAAAGGCTGAATCAAAATTTTTTAGATCAACTGGAGCTGATATCATAGGAATGACACTTGTTCCAGAGTGTCAGTTAGCAAGAGAAGCTCAGATGTGTTACGCATCAATATCTACAATTACTGACTATGATGTATGGGCTGAAAAACCAGTAACAGCAAAAGAAGTTTTAGAAACTTTATCAAAAAATGTTGCGTTGACTAAAAAATTACTTACTTTCTTGATTGATAAGATTCCAAAAGTAAGAGGGTGTTCTTGCGAGAAGGCTTTGTCCGAAGCAGAGTTTTAGTCATCAACAAAAGATTCTCTTTTTAGTCCATCTGGAAGTTCTAAATTACCTTCTAACAAATTCTTTTGTAGCACTGTAAACACTTGATTAACATCATAACCAAGCTTTGCAATCTTTTTTTCAGTAGCTTTTGATAGTTTTACACCTATGTTTTGTCCGCCAATTCTTCCAAATGCTATTGCGGTGAATCTATACGATCTATTTTGTAGCTCAAATGTTCCGGTAATTTTAGCGGCCATTTGACTGCCGTGAATATTATTGATTTTTATCTTAATGTCCAATATTTTACCTAAATTTCAACTGCATGTCCTATATGATTATCAATTAGAAAACTCCAATGATGATCATCTTCTATTTTGAAATTTTTTATTTTTAATTCAATAATCTTTTCATCAATGGTTTCAAAATTTATTGCTCCATTTTCCTTAATTTTTACTAATTTCCATTTATCTTTTCCAGTTTGTAGTTTACTAACAATTACAGCCCATTTTTCATCTGGTCCAATTTTTGGCATTCCTACAATATCTGAAATAGAATCTATACCCAATTGTTTTTCTTCACAAAATCTTTTTTTACAAACTCCACATCTCCAGACATCCACCGAACCAATAGTTCGTTCGTTTAGATTAATGTTAACTGCTCCAAAGTATACTGGTTGATGTTTACAAGTTTCAGAATTTATTTCCATAATTTTTCCCTCATTTTTTGGTGTATTTAGTTCTTGCATCTTCGTAAGGTCTTTCCAAGGCAATTCCAATATTATCAACAGCTACATTTCGTTTGAACTCAATATTTTCTCGTTCACAGAGTTTTCTAAACATATTCACTGCAATAAATCTAGGATGCATGGCTTCGAATTTATTTTCAGAAATTTCAATTAAACTTCCTAGTTCAATTAGCTGTTTTGCTTCAGATAATGATGTATTAATAGAAATGCCAAGTTTTTTTGCTATTTCTTCAGCAGTCATTTTACCTTCAAGTATTATCAATAAAAGTATCTTTGCTTGAATTCTACTGAGTTTGATAATCGAAATAAGATCTTTTTCTATTTTGGACGTATCCATAATAATCAAAATTTTTTAATGAAAATTTTTTTTGAAATCTTAAATGAAAAGATCATAGCAATAAAATGAATTATTGTTGCAATTATAGCAGCTAAAATGATATCTGATAAGATATACCAAGATATGAAAAAAGCTGATAATGATGGAATAGTAATAAAAATGGCAATAATTGTTCCTTTTACAAAAATATCATTAGAACCAATTTTCTTCTCATCCAATTAGTTATCTTAAGAATTAGGTAATAAAAATCAAAAATACTTTATATTTGGCAAAAAGGAATTTTTCTAAGTGGCAAGTTATAAAGGAACTTATTCAAATGAACAATCAATAAATTTTGTAATTCCTATAATGCTAATTCTTTTCCTTGGTATAGTTTTTGTAATGACACAGCGTGCAGGTGTTGGCTTTGTGAGTTTCATCTTAGTTGGAGCAGCAGCTTTTACTATGATTTATTGGGCATTTGTACTCAAAAAGATGACTAAGGAACAAAAACCAAAGTATTCTGCAAGAGAGCAAGAAACCAAAAGTTGGGTTTATGATCTGATTAAAGGAGATGATGAAATTATCTTTGTTGCAGAAGTTCCCGGACCTGAAGATAAAGTGATGGTAAGACTGATTGATGGGATTCTTTACATTCGAGGTTCTAGTAATTTTTCAAAAGAAGTTCCAATTGAAGGTTCAAATGAAATGAAGATTTATGATTTCAAGTATAGAAATGGAGTGCTTACACTCCGAATTAAAAAAACTATAGACTCTTAGCTAATTCTAATTTTTCTGGTAGATATTTGTCAGTAATATTAGTAAGGCCGTATTTTGAAAAAGCTTCGAGCTCTGCCTTTCGTTTTATTTCCTTGAAAACCTCTAGTTGTTTTTTCCAGTTTCCTTCTTGATATCTTGGATCCTTTTGTAAGTCACTGATTCTTTTGATGTCAGATTCTGTCATAGGTATAGTTGGAAGTTTGTATTTTTCTATATCAGTTGCCCAAACACCAAGCCATTTTGCATCTGGAACAGTAAGTTCTCTAAGATGTGCAGCATTAGCGGAACCTGATTTAATTACCATAGCAATATGTTCGCCATAAACGTCTCCGTCTGTTAAGATTACTACAGGTAATCCCAATTGATCATGTAATCGTTTTAGCAAGTATCTTGTGGAACGAGGGGCTTGACCTGCGGTATCAATAATTATTGCCTTAAATTTTTTGTCCACTTTCTCTTCAACAAATCGTGTAAACAATCCACCCTTTTCTATTGCAATAACTAGTTCGGCACTGGTGTCAACTAGTTCAGCGCTGCTTAAACTTGGTCCAATTAAGTAACCATCAGGATGGTCTGATAGGTTGGATCTTTTACCTTCATAACCTGGAACAGTATACTCGATTGTAAGGTCGCCAAAAACGCTACTTCTCTCTTCTGGAAAAATATGTAAATCTTCTCTTGGTCTTGCCAAAACTGCCTCTAAATCCACAATAATATTATCTGATTCTGGCTGGTCTTCAAAATCAATTTCAAATGCTTGAGAGGAATAGTAGATATCTCTAAGAGTGGATGATTTTTTTTCGTTAACTAATCTGTTTGCAAAAAAGGCCAACCACATTAACTGCGTAAATGACCGAAGTTGTGACATATTCCTTGAGCTTCTCAAGCTTGCATTAGGACCAAGAATGTATTGTCTCAATTTTTTGTCATATACTATATTACTAACTGATCTGCTTGGGACAGAAAATGATGGAAATTTCCCCTTTTCAATGTCCTCATAAATTTCTAGTCCTTTATTTGTTAAAAGTTTTGCAAGAGATTTTCTTTTCTCTTCTGCAGATTTCTCAAGAGACTCTTTACGCTTCTGTTTCAATAGTATCTCCTCCTTCCTTTAACATTTTTTTATAGTCTGGCTCCTTTTTCTTGCCAGCAAGCTCAGTACAAAACATGGCAATTAGTGGTAGGTATTTGGAATAAAGATTTGCTCTTTTTTTTGCCATCTCGGCCTGTCCCCTTTTTGACATGTACGAAGATAATTTTCTAGCTAAAAATTGTAACCCAAGTCTTAGTTCTCGTTCAATTTCTGGCCTGTCTGCAACATTTTCTTTTCCTACTGTTTTATACGGGATTCTTGTAGAACAAATGTGAGACACTATTACAAGTGGTGAATCTCCCTTGACTTTGTATCTAGTCCAATCTGTTTCGTTTACAACTTTTAACACTACATCACTTCCTTCATCATAAAGTAGCGGGATCCTATTGGCAAATCTATATACCTTTGTACCTCCGGGAGGGATGGCTCCTCCATATGCAATTCCCATTTCAACTACAAATGGAAATCCAGAATAAGCTGATGCTCCACGTTGTATTACAGCGATAAAATCAGGATTAAAAAATGCCTTCATTCCTTTTTCTAAAGGCTCCTCTCCAAGTGGAGCAAGACAACTAGGATCAGGAGATAGGAATGTGGGAAATTTTAGCAATGAGTCGCTAAGTTTTACTAGTTCTTGGTTAGTCATGGTTCCAATTCGTTTTTCGGGTTTAAAGCCTGCAAACTCTACGAATTTTTCAGCGGTTGTTCTTCCTACTCTTTGAAATCTTTTAGTTAGAAATGACACTAACATTTCTCCTTGTACAGTATTAGCAAGTTGTCTATAGTAATCACTATCTGGATTCATGTCAATTGTGAAAGATTTTGATTCTCCAAAATCCCAGTATGATAATTTTTTATTTGAAACATCAATGTCGTCGATGCGAACTTTGCTTAATTTGTCAAAATCCATTTTGAGAAATGACATTACAGCAATAACAACTCTAACATTTCTAGATAAGGCTGACCAACGTTTTTTAGCTCGATCCATAATTTCTGTGTGACTTAGATCCTTCTTTTTTAATCCTAATTCTGAACGAACTTTTTCAATCATTTTATTATCGACAGTTGGAATAGAAAACTTTGAATCTGTAACCATTCGTTTGATAGTTTCGACATCAACTCCGTAAGGGTGTGGATTAATGATGGTTGGTGCAGGTGGCATTGTTCTTACAATTTTTGTATAACGGAATTTTTCATCTTTTGGATCATCAAAAGTCATTGTAGCATAAGGAGTGATTAATGAAGTTTGATATACATAATCACGTATTTTTTGGCCCGCTTTAGAATAATCGCCTTCTAAACAGATACTAACTGATAAACCTGTTTTTGATGTTTCACGAGTTTCATGTTTTAGTATTACTGGCTTGTTTTTTTGAATGTCTAGCATCATTTCAAATTCGTCTTGAATTTTTCCATCAGATGAGCTTTTTACATAAACAGGTTTGTTAGTTGTAATTTGGCCATAAAGGATTGCCATGGTTGCTCCTAGTCCAAACATGCCTCTTGCCTGCTTGAGCCCAAACTTTGAACCATAAAGAACCGTTCCAAAAGCTAGAGGAACGTGTTTTGATTCTATCCCAGGACCATTGTCTTTTACTGTCAGTATGTATGGCTTAGGGTCAGGTTGTTCAGGATCAACTGCTTTTATTGAGAGGTGAACATCAGGAAGTATTCCTTTTTGATCACAGGCATCAAGTGCATTTTCAACAAACTCACGTACTGCAGTATAAAGAGATCTTGTAGGATTACTAAAACCAGCTAAATCACGATTTCTATAAAAAAATTCACTTGGAGAAATTTGATCAAAAGTTTCTTTAGAAGACATTTTGATTTTCCCATAATTTTAATTTCTCTAGCTTATTTCTTCGCTTAACTGCCTCCAGCTTACTATACACTGCACCATGCATACTTCCACCAGAAAGAGAAGATATTGCGTTAACTGCAAGTTTAAGTTGAGTTGAAGAACCAATAATTGCAACGGTTCTACCATATACTGAAATTTTTGTACCACTAAGGTTTTCCATATTTGTCCTCGCCTTACCACCTTCTCCAATAATTCTCCCTTTTATCCTTTCAACTTGTGCAGGTGATTTTCCAACAAACTCCCTCAAATCTATTACATGTAGTGCATTTTCTCCAGTTAGTAATCTCATTGCATTCTCTGGAGAAAAACCTCTACCAATTGCTATTACAATTTCCATTGCCTTAAATGGTTGAATATCATCAATCTTTCCTATTCCACTAATCAGAGTTTCTCCTGTATCACTATCAATTTGTAATTTTACAGAGCAAGTTTGTTCGATTTTTGACTTTATCTCACCAGATTTACCAATAAGGACACCAATCCTATCTGTTGGAATTCGAATTAATTTTTCAAAACTCATTTTGTAACCTTTAACAAAACATCAGAAGGATGTTCAACTGTTAGTCCTCGTTTAACAAAGAATTTTGAGATATTATTAATGTCTCGTTTAAGAAATTCATTTGCATTTGGGTGTTTTAGATCTACAGCCGAGCCAAGATCAAAAAGCACTAATCCTTTTTCTGTTTTGAAAATATTATATTCAGAAAAATCGCCGTGTACTAATTTAGCCTCTTTGTACAGTCTTCTGATCAAAGAAATTGCCGATTCATAATCATGTTGATCGACTTTGGTTTCCAAAAGAGTTTTAGATGGTACTCCATTTTTTCCAATGAATTCCATTACAAGAATATTTTTAGTTACGTGTATTGGTTTTACGACTGGGAGACCCTTGTTATAGCATTGAGATAAATTTCTGAATTCTTTTTGTGCCCAAAGATATACCAGATTTTTTGTGCCTTTTTTTATTCGAGAAAAACGTGGATCGCCGATAATGTAGGGGGCACGTTTTTTAAAACTTGAGGTAGTTACAAGATATACTTTTAATGCAAGATCTATTTTATTTTCATCAACAGCCCAAAATAATACAGATTCTTTTCCAGCTTTTACAACTCCGTTGATATATGATACAATATGTGACTTTATCAGATCATATAATGCCATGACGGTTAACTTATCGAGAACTTCGTTGACTACTTTGTTACTCTTAAAACCATCATCAAAAAATTTTTTTCGTCTTGATTTTTTATCAAGTTTGTTTTCAATTCTAGATTCTAACTTATCATTTAATTCATCAAACGACATTTTTTCTATTCATTTATTAAGTAAAATCGATTTCAGTATATTTAGAAGTCCTTTGGCAAATGGCCATTTTGTTTTAACCAATCAACTTGTCCAAGAGTAAATCGCCAAACAATATCTCCTCTTTCTGTTTCTTTAAAATCCCATGGAGCAATAATCACAATATCATTATCTCGTATCCAAATTCTTCTTTTTAGTTTTCCTCTAATTCTGCCTCGGCGTGTAACATCATCAGTACATTTTACTAAAACTTGATCACTTCCCAAGAGCTTGATTACTCGTCCGAGAAGTTCACCTTGTTCAGGTAATCTTATTTCTTTTAATTCACTTTCATTTAGGACTTTACGTTTTCCCACAGTAAATATGATTTTGTTTTGTATATAATTGTGGTGCTTTATATTTTGAAAACAATCAGAAAAGGAACACCATCAATTTCTTTGATTCCTTTTTGTGAACCAATTCCTAAGCTAATTGATAGAGAGACTGTTTCTTTTCCAACCATGTTAATTGAAGAACATTTTTTTAAAAGATTTTCAGCTTCATCTTTGTCAACAAGACGTTCACCGTAATAGCTTTTACTAATATTCATTTTGAATTTATCATCAATTACATTTTTTCCAAGTAGGTGTGCATCACAAATGTTAAGCATCAGTTCGTTTTGATGATTTGTAACGCGAACAGAAAATAACATTTATGCATATTTACCTTTTAGTGGTGATTTTGCTCCACATGCTTCACAAATCAAAAATGGAATTCTTTTTTCCTTCTCTATTCTTGTGTCAGGACTGGTACATGTAGGACATTCGACATAATCTTTAAGGTAAATTTGAAATAAACGTGTAAAATCTTCAGGATCTCTTTTTCCTACAAATATGGCTTTTTCACCCATACGTTCAGCAGGGACAGCAAACTCCTTTGAAAGATATTGAAGGATTTTCTCAGGATCGCGCCTAAGTACTTTAGAGAAGTCTAGGAAATTTCGTAGAAAGGTTCTTTGTCCTTCCCACATTATATCAACTGGCGGTAATTCAAATCTCTTATCCGTTCCTTTTTTTTTCTCAGATAAGCTACCTTGAATACGCTTTAGTAATTTTTCATATTCAGTTTTTGCCATTAGAAATAATATTACAGCATACCATATATGGGTTTAATGAAAAAAGAAAACGGGTCTAAAGTTTACCTATTCGGAAAACATTAGTTCCGCAATGAGGACATGTTCCTTTTGCTGCAGGGCGTCCGTTTTTTAATTTTGTTTCTTTTGGATCTTTCATCTCAATTTTTTTTCTGCATTTAACGCAGTATGCTTGTACCATTCTAACAAATCACAAACTAGGTTCTATTTAGGAGGAGCCTGTAAAATTATTTTAACTATACACTGGATGAGTGTATGTTTTATAATTAATGTTCAAATAATTTTTCGATAAATTTCATATAAAATCAAAAAAATATACTAAATTTGTCAAAGATTTAATTTAGATTTATAAATTTACCGTGTATTAAAAAATGAGAAATCTCTCATAATACAGTCAGTTATAAACAACATAAAATGTGTGATAATTCGTTGGCAACAAAAAAAGGGATTATAGTTACTGCAATTATTTTAGTGGCAATTACGGGGTTAAGTTTTCTTGTGTGGTTAATTCCGCAGAATAACGAAATTAAATTTGTGATTACAGATTATAGAGCTCATTTAGATAATGTAAAAGAGATTCATGCAACTATTCAAACTGGAGTTGATAAAGAATTTCAGAATTTACTAAATGAAGAAATTACACCTAAAGAATATATTGAAATTGCTGAGGTTTCATCATCTCAAATAACCTCTCAAATTATGATACTTGTTGAAAGCAAAGCACCGTCAGAATGGCATGAAAGTTATCTGAATTATATTGAATCACTTCAGAAATTTAATTTACAAATAAGAGAAACGATAGTGGTCGCAACAATGATGAGTGAAGGTAAAGAATCATCTGAAATTCAAGAAAGTCTAGAAAAAATTGACTTGTTAAAAAAAGATTCCAAGACGTTGGCTGTAGCTTCTGATGAGGCAAGACCTTAGTGTTAATTTTAGCCTGAAAACCGAACTGTAATAATTTCATTAGTAGGAAATTGTTAAAAAGTTACTTTGTAATATGGATATTATTGTCTCAAAAGGTTAGTAAAGTCGGCAATGAAGTAAACGCCACTACTGCTAGTAGACTACTAGTCATTTGTGTTGATAGGGATAATGATTTAGGAGAAAAGACTGGGATTGCAACTCCAGTAGTTGGAAGAGATGCTTGCATAATGGCTGCCCAAAGGCTTGCACTGGAGGATCCAGAGGATGCGGATTCCAATTCGATTTTTTATGCTGTCAAAACCTATGAAGATTTGCTAAGTAAAGGCTATCAAACAGAAATTATTGCAGTTGCTGGAGTTGAAGATCGTGGAGTTCAGGCAGATGAAAAAATTGCCCGTGAGATCAGACAGGTTTTAGAAAAATTTTCTGCTAATGGAGCTGTGATTGTTTCAGATGGTGAAGATGATGAAAGTGTCATTCCTGTAATACAAAATGTACTCCCAGTTGTATCAGTACAACGAGTAGTAATGAAAGTTAGTAGAAGTGTTGAGTATTCCTATGCAGTTTTTGGGAAATATTTGAAAATGATTGCATATGATTCAAAATACTCAAAATTCTTTCTTGGTGTTCCAGGAATTTTACTTTTGATCGGTGGTATTGGAACTATTTTTGGTTACACTGCTGAAATTTTTGCTTTTTTAATTAGCATTCTTGGTGCGGCATTTCTTATAAGAGCATTTGATGTTGATAAGGCTTGGGCAAGATTAACAAAACCTACACCAGCTGGATTCATTAGAATTTTTACATTGGTTACAGGAATAATTTTGATGATTTCATCAGTTATTGCAGGACTAGTATTTCTTGAGCCAAGAATTAGTCCTGAGACGCAATTAATTGAGGCGGTAACAAATAAGATAATCATAGGAGAATTTATTGCAAATGTACTTCCAATTTTGTGGATAGGGTTAGGTTCTATCTTTGGTGGGATTTTACTAAGTAATTGGCTTGGAGGTAGTTTGAAAAAAATTAGTGATGTATTGAGATTAGTAGTTCTTGTAGCAATCTATCCAACAGTTGCCCAATTTACAAATATTCTAATTAATGATGAGAGTGCTTTTTCACTAGTACCTCCTCTATTGGCTGGATTAGTGATAACACTGATATCAGCAACCTTATTGTTCCGAAAGTATAGGAAACATAAGGGTGGAGAGATATTAACGGAGTAAAAAAACTAGCCTTTCATTTATCTGGATTATACAGAATATACTCTAAAAAATTAGAAAAGGAAATTCGTGATGGGGATATCCCAAATCATGTAGCAATCATACTAGATGGTAATAGAAGATGGGCTAAAAAAAATTTAATGATTTCTAAAAATGGACACTGGAAAGGGGCTGATGCAGTAGAGAATCTTTTAGATTGGTGTGAAGAATTTGATATTAAAATTATTACACTTTATGTGTTATCTGTAGAGAATCTAGATAGAGGAGACTTGGAATTAGACTATCTTTATGATTTGATTAAGAATCGATTAGAAAAACTCTACAATGATCCTAGAATTCACAAAAATAAAATGAGAGTAAAAGCTATTGGAAAAATTGAGTTACTACCTGAACCAATTAAGGATGTATTGCATAGATTAGATGATGCAACAAAAGACTACAAAGATCACTTTCTAAATATTGCAATAGCATATGGTGGACAGAATGAATTAGTAGATGCAGTTAAAAAAATTGGTGAAAAAGTAAAAAATGGTACTCTTGATGTTGAACAAATTGATAAGGAAGAAATTGAATCCAATCTTTATACATCACATCTTCCCCAGTCTTCACCTGATATGATTTTACGTACTTCGGGTGAAAAACGATTAAGTGGTTTTCTAATGTGGCAGAGTGCATATAGCGAATTGGTTTTTATGGATATATTTTGGCCAGAGTTTAGAAAGATTGACTTGATGCGAGCCATAAGAACGTTCCAAAAAAGAAAACGCAGACTGGGAAAATAACAATAATAATAACTAATTATAGAGACCGGTTACTTGAAAGAAGAAAATTCTGCTGGGGTGATAATATATATTAAAAAGCCTGATGGAAATCATTTTCTACTTTTACATTATCCCACTGGACATTGGGATTTTGTAAAAGGAAAAATCGAATATGGAGAAACATTTCATCAAACAGCATTAAGGGAAACAAGAGAAGAAACTGGAATATCTGATTTAGAATTTGTTGAAGGGTTTGAAGAAAAAATTAATTATTATTTTCAATTTGAAGGAGAATTAATCTATAAAGAAGTAGTTTTCTTTTTAGCAAAAACAAAAACAGACAAAGTAAATGTTTCACATGAGCATTTAGATTATACTTGGCTCAAGTATGACGAAGCGTTAGAGAAATTAACTTATCCCAATGCGAAAAATATTCTATCAAAAGCAGATACTTTACTCAGAAACACTTAGTTTTTGAAACTCTCTTGCTACATTTACAGGATTCTTTGCATTAAGAATACTTCTGCCAACTATGAGAAAGTTTGAACCAGCATCAAGTACTTTTTTAATATTTCCACCTTGAGTTCCAATTCCTGGCGAGTAGATATTCAAAGAACCTTTCGTTTTTTTATTACAATATTTAATAATTTCAGGATATGTAGCACCAACAATTATTCCATCTACTTTGGTAGAAACCGATGATTTTAAAAATAGTTGATAAAGTGGAATTGATGTTTTTGAATTCTCTATGTTTACTTTCATGTCGTAGGATAATTTTGCTTCTGGCGCACTCATATGACAAAGCGCAATAATTCCTTTATTTTTTGCATGTGCCATATCAACAAGTTTTTTTAAAGCTGAATAACCCATAATTGGATTTACAATAACAGCATCAAATCCAGCCTTCCAAAGATTTTCTAGAGTTACGTTATTTGTGTTACCAATGTCATTTAATTTAATGTCGGCGATTGTTTGAAGGTTATTTTTGTGTGCAAGTTTGTTAATATTGCTAATTTCATTAAACCCTAAGGGTAGCAAAAGATGAAAATTGAATTTAATTCCGCAAAGGAATTGGCTTAATGTTTTAATATTTTGAATTGTTTTTTTTTCTAGATTTTTAGTGGAGTTTGAATAATCATTGGCAAGAATAACTTTGCCTTTATCTTTTGCTATAAGATTAATTCTAGTTTTGAATGCGGCCATAATTGACCAAAGGATGGGTTTCTTTTAATTTTATTATTTTGATATAAGAATACCCATGTTCTTGTGGAGTTTGGACAAATGATGGCTCTGTTCCATTATTTGTAGAGTATTTTAGGAAGGGTTTTTCTGGGTCTTTATTGAGAACTACGTGACAGAAATAAGACGCTCCCTCTTCATTAAAATTCATGAAAACTCCCATCAGCCATTTTCCATTATGTGGGAATGCAAATAATGGAAAAGGTGAATCTTCAAAGCCATAACTCAATTTTGCAAGGCTAGCAAGATCCTCTAATTCAATTGGATGATATTTTTCTTCAGATCCATTTCCAGCTTTTAGATTATCTGGAAGAGATTTTATCATCACGATAGGAGAATATAGTCGTGCAGCATCTGATGTAGAGTTTACGACTGAGGAGTGTTCTCTGCCTGATTTGAATTCATATGACAGATAATGACCTCTATTATCAATAGGCGTATAGTAAATTATCGGTTTTTCTTTGAGTAAATCCATCTGTACTGAGAGAACCTCTTTTCCTTCATGTTCATGAAGGAACGATACGCGTGGAATTCGCTCCAATGCACAAACTAGTCGTGAAAATTCCAAAGGCGAGTCTACTTGAATGTAGGAAGGTTGTTTGTCCACATTTCTTTTTGAAGTTTAACTAAATTAAACTTAACCAAAAAATTTGAGGCTAATTTATTTTCTAATATCTATTATATCATTTACATTTGGTCCTGTGCCAATGAGTGTAACAGGAACATGAAGATTCGCTTCAATTTTTTTTATAAATGATTTAGCTTCATCGGTAAGTGTATCAAATGAAGTTTTATGCGCACAGTCTGGATACAAAACATCTAATTTAGTAATGGCAATTTGAGTTGCGCTATTGAGCATGATTGCCCTTTTAGCCAATTCAAAATCAAATTCAGCAGCACGCCTAGAGCGACCAGTCACGGTTCCTACCTCTGCCCATCCTTTTTTGGATGTCTCTTCAGGCGTAAGCTCGTTCTTCATAGGTCCTGTACCTACTCTAGTCACGTATGACTTGAAGACCACTAGAACATCATTGACCTTCTTTGGGCCTAATCCAATATCAGCACATATTCCTGAGGCTGTAACGTCTTTTGAGGTAACATATGGATATGTTCCATGCCATAATGAGAGGTGAGTTCCTTGAGTACCTTCTACAAGTACATTCTCATTAGAATCAAGTGCCAAGTTTACAGCACTTGGAACATCTTCTAGGTAGGAAGTAAGAGATTCTATGTCTTTTGCTAACTTTAGAGTTCTCATAGCTCTCTCTGCATTGGCAGGACCGGTTCCTGAACCTGTGCTTCCTATGGTTTCTTTTAATCTTCCTTTAGAATCTTGAGCTAGATGTGTTTGTTCAATTATTCCACAATTTCTATCAATAAAAGCTCTATCTGATACTCCAAAATCATTTATTTCTTTTAATAAAACATCTGGATTTATTACGACGCCTGGTCCGATCATAACTCTAGATTTTTTATTTAAAAATCCACTTGGTAACATACGAATTTTGTAAATTTTCTCACCATCTTTCACAGTATGACCTGCGTTAGGTCCTGCTCCTCCTCTTACTACAATAGATGGGTTGTCTCTCAAAGCAAGGTACGAAATAATTTTTCCCTTACCTTCGTCTCCAAAGAATCCACCAACCACAACCATTGAAGGCATACAAGTGAGGCGTGGCTACATGATGTATTTAAGCTAAATTATATCTACACCATTTTTAATATCCAATTTTTCAAGTTATAATATTGTCTGAGCCAAATTATGCTGGAAACATTATAGTAATTTTAGCTAATTTACCTGAGTTTCTCCGAACACCGATCTTAAAAAAAAGAATGCTAGAATTTTTTTCAATGTCTGAATTAGAAAGAGTTGAGATTATATCAAATGCGCTTGAAGCTGGTCCAACCATACCTTATCCAAGTTTTTCTAAATTATTCAAAACTTGGCTTGAAGTTTTAACAGCCATCTCAGAAGAACAACGAACCTTAATGTTTTCTAGTTACATTAAAGAAATAATTAATGCACCTCAAAAATTAATTAATTTTAATCTAGATGGAATACTTGAGATCTTCTTATCCATGGATAATTCAAAAAAAGAGATTCTTGCAAATTCGGTAAAAAGGTTAATTTCTCAATTAAATGAAAATCAAAAAAGGAAACTTTATCTGATAATGCCTGAAAATGCCAAAAAACATCTTGGCCTCTAAGGGTTGTCTGGTTTTCGGTTATTTTCATTAGTAAAATCCACAACATCTCCTTCAGGTGTTCTGACCCCAACAAAAATTTGTTCATTTTTTTTAAGGAGTTTTCTGTGATCAGGAAGGGACATATCTAATCTCATCTCGTTCATAACCATAACTCGATATTCTTTCCATTGGGCCCAACACTTGTTACAACAGGGGTATGAGGCTGCCTTTGGGTCTAAATTCTCATCTTCAGGAATAGAGTTTCTACATTTAGTACAGATTTTGGGCATAATCTAGCTTCATGCTAAACTCCTTTTATCTTTTTTTGAACCAAACCAATAATAATTAATCCAGACTAAATTAGATGTGAAAATAAAGTGCCCAAAATGTAATAAAGAAGCTGAGCTTGCATCAGATTTTTCAGTTGTTAAATGTCAACACTGTGATTTAGATATGAGTTATGGTGAATATGTAAAATTTGTTGCACATAATGAAAAAAAATATTCTGATATTTTAGGAGATTATGCTGGAAGTACAGAAGGTGAGACTGCGGGAACTCTTGATGAATGGGATTAAGCTCTTGGCTAAAAGATCCATCAAGTTAAAATAATTAATTTTAATGGATATTGTTCATAGTTGGAATTTTTACTTGAGAATGTTCTAAATTTAATTGGCTTTATGGTGGGCCTTGCAATAGGTATAATGTCATATGTTGGTTTTAAAAATACTGGGAGTCCTACTCTTTTTAGGTTAACACTTGCTTTCTTATCAATCGGTGTTGGTTTTTTTGTAGTATGGACAGGTTATATTGCAGAAGATTTTGTTTTCAAAACTGGTCATATAGAACGTTGGATACAAACATTAGGTATTGGTATTCAAACTATTGGTTATTTTTTTATCGCATTCTCACACAGCATTAAATCATTTTTACCCAAATCAAGATATTTTAGATCAGTAGGAATGATTCCTCTGTTCTTAGTATCTGCGATTCACATTGAACATATTTTCAGATCTGTTTCATTTATCTTATTAGTTTACGGAGCAATTGAAACAATTCTTTCATACTTTGAAGGAAAAAAGAAAGGAACTATCTTTGTTGCAGTGGGATTGTCATTTCTTGCTTTTGGAGAATTTTTAGGTTGGTATTCGTTGGTGTTTCCAGAATCTATATTATATTATCTTTCTATTGGTATCAAAATTACTGGATTAATTTCTCTTTTTATTCCGGTCAGTAAGGTTCCTTTAACAAAAATTAAATTCGATTCAGAGATCTAACCTCAGAGTAATTCCGATTTCAATAATTTTGATTCAAAATAGGAAAAATGGACAAATTACATTGTCAAATTCTTTTATCTACCTAGTATATGGAACAAGAACGTATTACTATCATGTATATGCCTAAGGGAAATTCACAGACTAGGTTGGTTAGTTCGTATAGAACTCATATGAAGATAATTGGAGATATTTTATCAACTACAAGGGATGATTTGGATTCAGATAGTGGTGCAAGTGTAACCTATCTCATTAGAAAGGCAAATGTGTCTCATGTAAGAATTTCAAAAATTCTTAACAATTTAGTTTCTCAGGGATTATTAGAACAGATAGATTCGCAAGGAGCTAGCAGATACAAAATCAGTTCTAATGGAAGGGAGTTTCTAGAAGCTTATCGAACCTTTAGTAGATTTGCAGAAAATTTTGGATTGGTAATCTAATCATCATTTTCCAAATCATCATCAAAATCATCTTCAAATTCATTGTCTTCGATATCAGATGTACTTTCCATAAATTTCCAAGTTCTCATAGAAATCAAATTATTATTAAAGATACGTTTTAACATGAATGCAAACATTGAAAATATTTTATGATTTTGATTGGACAGTAATATCGCTATTAGAGCTAAAAATAATGACACTGATTTTTCTAGAAGATACGGTTTATTGAAAGTTGATCTGATTTGAACTTAATTATTACATGTGCACGTCATTTTGAAGAAGAGACTAGTGAGGAAATAAGAAGAGTTTTGATGGAACTTGGTGATCAAGAGCCTAAAATTACGATTACTAGTATGCCTGGAATTCTCACTGCGAGAACTAGTCTAGATCCAATTAATACTGTTGAAAAAATTCGAGAAAAAATTATTGATGAGCCTTGGTCTATTAGGTATTGTTTTAGAATAATTCCTATTCAAAGTTCCTGCCAGACTAATCTTATAGAAATTGTAGATAAAATTCAAGATATGATAGGTATTCTAAAGCCACATGAAAGTTATAGGATCACAATTGAAAAAAGAAATGCAAAAATTTCATCTAATGAAATAATTTCTGAAATAGCAAAAAATATTCCAAATAAGGTTTGCCTAGATGATCCTAATTGGATTATATTAATAGAAATAATTGGAGACGAAACAGGCGTTTCAATATTACGAAATAATACTATTTTAAGTGTAGAAAAAGTAAAACGCTCTTTATCAGAATAATATTGCAGCTTTTTCAGAAAGTAGGTCTTCCAAAGGCGATTTAGAGGTAACAGAATCTATTTGTTTTTTTGTGATGTTAAATTTTTTTCTAAGAAAATTTTGGTTATTTTGTGATAGAGGATTGGTATTCAGCAAAGGTTTGAGATCTTGGTATAATTTTTCAATTAAATTTTTTTTACCTATTGCAATTAATATAAAACTATTCCCTTTTTTTATTCCAACTCGTTCTAATGCATCTATAATTTGAGTGGTTCCGGCAAATCTCAGTAAAATATCTGTCTCGATTTTTTTTGAAAGTAATATTTTATTTCTTTGAGTCATTTGGGAAATTATAATTATTTTTTCAGCGTGTGATTTCCCAATTACATATTTTGCTGATATTGCTTGAATAATTAATGATGGAAATTTTCTTCTAAGATCGTCAAGAAAATTAATGCCTAGTTTTTGATTTGCTTTGATTTCAAATAGTTCTACATGTGAATTAGTAATGTTAAATTGAATTCTTCTAGAAGAACCCCCATGTATGATTGGAATAATACTAACAACATCTCCATGTTTTAAGTTGGTTAAAGAGCCATCCATTGCAGAAGAATCGATTCCATTTACCGCAACCAATAGATTATTTGTATCAAGTCTATTGTTGTTTTCTAGATTATTTTTAGTTAAATGCTCAAGTAATTGTTCTATTGTAATGTCAGTCTTTTCAATTTCTATATAATCTACAGAAAAGATTTTTTTTGCTCCACCCAAAAATTTTACTTTAATCAACTTGTAATTTCCATTATATAATAAAATTAGTTCTGGTCTTACTCAGAAAATTCGTCATCTTTTTTAATTGATAGGTTTTCAGAATTAAGAATTTCTTCACTTATGTTTGAAGGTCGTTCCACTTCTGAAGTTTCATGTTCTATTTGCTTTTCTTTTTCTAATTGTTCTTCTTTTTCTCTAATTTCACGCTTTATGAATTTGGTAATATATCCTGCCAATTCGTTTTTTAATCCTTTTGAGCGAATTATTGAAATGGTGTCTAAAACTTTTTTGTTTTCTATAAAATCAGTACCAAACTTAGCTTTGTCTTTTTCAAGAATTTCCAATGTGAGTCTTTTGATTCTATCCACTTATCAGGTTATCAGAAGGGGTGTTTTATACCTATATTCCTAAAAAATCGTTTGAATTTTTTTCTAATATAGTAGCAAATTCATCATATGATTTTCTTAATACTTTTGAGGCGCAAAAAATTATACTTGGAATAAAACTAATCTGTGCAGTTTTTAATCCAAAACATCTTGAAAATTTAACTGGGCCATCTGTTTCAACTAAAATTCTATCAATGTGTGTTTTTGATAAAAGAAGTTGCTTATCTTTTGCATAAACCAAGAGAGGTCCATATGAAACAAAAAATCCCATATCCATGGCTTGTTTGAGTTGATTCTTATTTCCGTCAAACCAATGCAAAAGCATACCTCTAATAGAGTATGATGGAATAATTTCATAAATTTTATCAAGAGATTTTCTAGAATGAATTGAAATTGGTTTACGTAGCTTTTCGGCAAGAGATAATT
>Ga0233416_10000117_pt1 | contig 22627 bp, 20 predicted proteins | sample Sediment_Towuti__2_FD_188638 | JGI IMG/M metagenome (GOLD analysis project Ga0233416, IMG submission 188638) | Sediment microbial communities from Lake Towuti, South Sulawesi, Indonesia - Sediment_Towuti_2014_0_MG | ecosystem: Environmental > Aquatic > Freshwater > Lake > Sediment | place... | reverse complement strand
TGACACGATCCCGGAGCCTTCCTGACCCCGGTGCTGCAAGGCATAGAGGCCGAGGTAGGTCAGGTTGGCCGCCTCCTTGTGGCCGTAGATGCCGAACACCGCGCACTCGTCGTGAAATTTGTCTGGGGTGATCAGTTGCATAATTGCGTTTGGCTCTAGGCGCATGGCGATGAGCTTTAGGGAGGAATTGTCCGACCTATCGCCTATTGCCCATTGCCTATCGCCTTCTCAATGCTATTCACCCACCGGTCATAGAGGGTTTCCAGGTCCGCGTCGACCCGGCAGCCCGGGCCCCAGCGATCGGCTTCCACCTCAACTACCAGCCGCTCGCCGCCCACTGTTCCGATCGCCTCTGCGGCGACCCCTCCCTCTCGGGCGATCCGGAGCACGGCCTCTGTCCGATCCGGGCTCACGGAGAGGACCACCCGGGATTGACTCTCGCCGAACAGTAATGCATCCCGGCGGAGGCCGTTGGGCTTCAATCGTACCACAGCCCCGAGGCGTTTCCCAGGATTGGCGAGGCAGCTCTCGGCCAGCGCCACGGCTAGCCCGCCATCCGAACAATCATGCGCGGACTGGACCATTCCCTCGCGAATGAGTTTCAGCACGCAGACCTGGACCGCTTTCTCCGAATCCAGATTCAGCAGCGGAGGGGCGCCCTGTTCCCTGGCGTGAATGACGCGCAGGTACTCCGTGCCCCCCAACTCCTCCTTCGTTTCCCCGAGCAGGATGATCGCGTCGCCAGGCTGCTTGAACCACTGGGTCGTGGCTCGTTCCGCCGGCTCGATGAGGCCTACCATGCCGATAATCGGCGTCGGATAGATGGACAAGCCGTTCGTCTCGTTGTAGAAACTCACGTTGCCGCTGACCACCGGAATGTGCAGCGCTTCGCACACATCCCGGATCCCCTCGATCGAGAGAATGAACTGCCACATCACCTCAGGCCGCTCAGGGTTCCCGAAGTTCAGGCAGTCCGTAAGGCCGATCGGCTCGGCCCCCGAACAGATCAAATTCCTCGCCGCTTCCGCGACCGCGATCCCCCCGCCCACATAAGGGTTCAACAGACAGTAGCGCCCGTTCCCATCCGTCGTCATCGCCAGGGCCTTGTTCGTACCCTTGATCCGGAGCACCGCTGCATCCGACCCGGGCCGGACCAGGGTGTTCGTCCTGACCATATGGTCGTACTGCTGATACACCCAGGCCTTCCTGGCGATCGTCGGCGACTCGAGCAGGGAACAAAGGACATCCGTGGGATCCTTGACGTCCGGCAGGATCTGAGTGTTGAGGGACTGGAGATGCTCCTGAAATGCCGGCGGGGCATCGGGACGCTCGTAGCGCGGGGCATCTTCCGCCAGCGCCTTGGCGGGAATCTCGGCAACGAGTCGACCGTTGTCTCTGACGCGCAGCATGCCGTCATCGGTCACGCGGCCCACGACCGCCGCGGAGAGGTCCCACTTCCGGCAAATTCGCAGGACCTGGTCCTCCTGCCCGGCCCTGGCCACCATGAGCATCCGCTCTTGCGATTCGCTGAGCATCAGCTCATAGGGCGTCATGCCGGGCTCGCGCCGCGGCACCTGGGTCAGGTCCAATTCAATGCCCGTCCCGGCCCGCGACGCCATCTCGCAGGAGGAGCTCGTCAGGCCCGCCGCGCCCATATCCTGGATGCCGACCAGCAGATCCTGGTCCATTAGCTCAAGACACGCCTCCAAGAGCAACTTCTCAGTAAAGGGGTCGCCGACCTGGACGGTCGGCCGCTTCGCTTCAGAGCCATCGTCAAAAGCGTCCGAGGCCATCGTGGCCCCGTGGATCCCGTCTCGTCCCGTCTTGGAACCGACGTAGATAACGGGATTGCCGACGCCCATCGCCTGGCCCTTGAACAACCGATCCTTTTTCGCGATCCCCAGACAAAAGACGTTCACCAGCGGGTTCAGCCCGTAAATCTCGTTGAAGACCACCTCGCCGCCTACTGTGGGGACACCGACGCAGTTACCGTAGCCGGCAATGCCGGCGACCACTCCTTGAAACAGGTGCCGGTTCTTCGGCTGATCCAGAAGCCCGAAGCGGAGGGAATCCAGCAGCGCGATCGGCCGGGCGCCCATCGTAAAGATGTCCCGAAGAATGCCGCCGACCCCCGTCGCCGCGCCTTGATAGGGCTCGATGAACGAGGGATGGTTGTGTGACTCCATCTTGAACACCGCGACCAGACCATTCCCGATATCCACCGCCCCGGCGTTCTCCCCGGGGCCCTGAACAACACGAGAGCCCGCCGTCGGCAATCGTTTCAGATGCACGCGCGAGCTCTTGTAGGAGCAATGCTCGCTCCACATCACCGAGAACATCCCCAGCTCGGTCAGGTTCGGCTCGCGCCCGAGGACCCCGACGATCTTTTTGTATTCCTCGTCGGTGAGGTTGTGCTGCGCGATGAGGTCTTTGGTGATGGCCTGACTGTCTTTCACCCTCGCTCCTTAGACATCACAGGCGCAGCCCTTCTTCCGGAGAATCTTCACTTGCTCGCGTGGTGAGTCCACATAGGCCCGCTGCCGCGCGCTTCCCGTCACCATGCGCGCAGGAAGCGGACTGAGATGGCGATAGCCTCGCTCGCCCATCTCTTCGATCAGGGCGACATGCCGTCGGTACAACGCCTTCAGCTTCCCCTTCCACCGCAACGTCTCCGGATGACGGGCATACCCCCGCTTCCCGTTCGTCAGCACACTCCAGATCGCGTGCAACTCCCGATGCTCGGCCAGCAAATGCCGCCGACAGAGCTTCTTCGGCGAGATATCCCAAACCCGCATCGTTCGTCAGGAGCGCTCGACAAGATGGGTGTGTTGAACCACTCTCACCTGACCACAGCCGGTTGAACTTTCGACTGCTTCAGCGCGTCCAACATCGAGAGCAAGATCAGCCGGCCGTCGTCGGTGCCGAGCACTTCTTCGGCGCAGCGCTCCGGGTGGGGCATCAGGCCCAGCACGTTGCCTTCGGCATTCCGGATGCCGGCGATATTGTCGAGCGAACCATTGGGGTTGGCCTCCGGTGTAACCTTGCCGTCCGGCGTGCAGTAGCGAAACACGATCTGCGCGTTGGCCTGCAAGGCAGCGAGCGTGACCGGATCGGTATAGTAGTTGCCGTCCGCATGGGCGATCGGCAACTTCAACACCTGCCCTGACTCACAGCGTCCCGTGAATGGCGTACCGGCATTCTCCACCCGCACATGGACATCCTTGCAGATGAACGTGAGCGTCTGATTGCGCAGCATTGCGCCGGGCAGGAGTCCGGCTTCCAACAGGATCTGAAAGCCGTTACAGATGCCGAGCACCAACCCGCCCTCATGCGCGAACTGATTGACCGCCCCCATGACTGGCGAGAAGCGCGCGATGGCGCCGGTTCGCAGATAGTCACCGTAAGAAAAGCCGCCAGGCAGGATGACCGCGTCCAGGCCATCGAGAGAAGTCTCCTTGTGCCAGACCTCCCGGACCGCCTGCCCCAGCACATCCCGGAGCAGATGCACGCAGTCGTGATCGCAGTTGGAACCAGGAAAGACGACGACTCCGAAGTTCATAAGTGCTTATGGCTTATGGTTAGGAGCTGAGTTCAAACCAATATTCCTCAATGATCGTATTCGCCAGCAGCTTTTCGCACATCGATTTGACCTCAACCTCAGCCTTGGCCTTATCTTTCTCGTTCAGATCCAGCTCGAAATACTTCCCCACCCGCACGTTCCTCACCGACGTATAGCCCAACGTCGCCAGCGCCTGCTCGATCGCCTTCCCCTGCGGGTCCAGAATCCCCTGCTTCAACGTCACATGAATCTTCGCTTTCACTCTTTTTCCTCCACCTCCTCCTTGAAGCTGGAAAGGGCGGGACGCGAGGCGAGTAGGGCCGACGTCGCGAATCGCGAAGGCGAGGGCTCCGACACTTGGCGAGCAGATGCGGTCCGCCAAGCGGACGGCGAGGACTGTTTGAAGCTGCGTTTGCGAAGCATCGGACGCAGCGAGTTCCGCAGCCGAGCATCTGCGAGACTTAGTGCGGTCGAGCCGCAGCGTCTGAGCAGGGAGGCCCTGCTCGCCTCGTCGTCGTCTATCCGCATACTCTCCGCAGCACCTCCTGATACGCCTCCTCGATCTTCCCCAAATCCTTCCTAAACCGATCCTTATCCAGCGACTCTCCCGTCTTCTGATCCCAGAACCGGCAGGTATCCGGCGAAATCTCGTCCGCGAGGATCAACCTCCCCTGCTCGTGCCCGAACTCCAGCTTGAAATCCACCAGCACCATTCCCCTGGCCTGGAAGAAGGGGATTAGGAGCGCATTGATCCGGGACGCCCACTGCTTGATATCCGCCAGCACGTGAGGATCAGCGAGTTTCATGAGCCGAATATGGTCCTCCGTGATCAAAGGATCGCCCAGCTCGTCGTTCTTGTAATAGAACTCGATGAGCGGGGGCGTGATCGCGTCGCCTTCCTTGAGGCCTAACCGTTTCGCGAGGCTCCCAGCCACGATGTTTCGGACCACCACCTCGATCGGAATGATCGTCACCCGTTTCGTCAGCATCTCGCGATCGCTCAGACGTTTGACGAAATGGGTGGGGATCCCGCCCTTTTCCAGCAAGAGGAAGAGGCGTTCGGACACCTTGTTGTTCACGACACCCTTGTCCACGATGCTCCCCCGCTTCTGGGCGTTAAAGGCGGTGGCGTCGTCCTTGAAATACTGAATCACCCAATCGTGGCGGCTGGTCTCAAAGACCTTCTTCGCCTTGCCCTCATAGATCATCTCACCCTTGGACACTTCCATCGCTTCAGCCCCCCTTCCGCCCGCCTTTCACTCTACCCCGCCCGCCTCGTCTTTCTCCCTCCCCAGCCGGACGCCCCTTCCCCCCTGAGGTTCCCGACGCATCCGCGAAGACGCGCCCGTAGATCTGCTTCAGGTGCCGCAGATAGTACTTCGGGTCGAAACAAGCCTCGATCTGAGACGCGTTCAGGTACCGGCTGATCAACAGGTCTTTCGCCACCAGTTCCTGGAAATCCACCCCGCCCTTCCAGGCCTCCATCGCATTGCGCTGGACCGCTTCATACGCGGCGGTGCGTTGCGCGCCCTGCTCGAGTAGCGCGACGAGGAGCCGCTGTGAGTAGATCAGCCCGCCGGTCAGCTCGAGGTTCTGCTTCATCCGCGCGGGATACACCAGCAGGGTTCTCAGTATCTCAGTCAACCGGACGAGCATGAAGTCCACCAGAATCGTGCTGTCCGGAAGGATGACGCGCTCGACGGAGGAGTGGCTGATGTCCCGCTCATGCCAGAGGGCGACATCTTCGAGCGCCGCCATACTGTTCGCCCGGACGATTCTCGCGAGTCCACAGAGGTTCTCGGCCGCGATGGGGTTGCGTTTGTGCGGCATGGCCGAGGACCCCTTCTGCCCCGGTGAAAAATACTCCTCTGCCTCCAGAACTTCCGTCCGCTGCAGGTGGCGGATTTCGGTCGCGAACTTCTCGATACTGGCGGCCAGGAGCGCCAACGCCGAGAGATAGGCCGCATGCCGGTCCCGCTGGACGATCTGGCTGGAAATGGGGTCCGGCTTGAGGCCCAGGCGTGCACAGACAAACTCCTCCACCTCCGGTCCCAGATGCGCGAAGGTGCCCATGGCGCCGGAGAGCTTGCCGACCGCGATGTCCTGCCGGACGGCCCGCAGCCGGTCCCGGTGCCGCCGCGTCTCCTCATACCAAATGGCCACCTTGAACCCGAAGGACACCGGCTCCCCGTGAACCCCGTGGGAGCGACCGACCATGATCGTGTCCCGGTGCTCGTGAGCCCGTCGTTCCAACACCTCCAGCAACGCGTCAAGGTCGCCGAGGATAATGTCCGCCGCCTCCGCCATCTGCACCGCCAACGAGGTGTCCAGGATGTCGGAGGAGGTCAAGCCGACGTGGAGATAGCGGGCGTCCACCCCCACCGGCTCCGCGAGGGATTCCAGGAAGGCGACCACATCATGCTTCACCACCTTTTCGATCGCCGCGATACGCTCAGGGTCGATCCGCGCGTTCTTTCGGATCCTGGCCGCCACCCCGCGCGGGATCTTTCCGCTCCGCTCCAGCGCCTCGCAGGCCAGCAGTTCCACCTGCAGCCAGATCTCGTACTTGTGCCCCAGGTCCCAGACCGCCCGCATCTGCGGCAGTGTGTACCGCTCAATCATCTTTTCCTCGTTAGGAGGCTGAAAACGGCCGCAAACTTCGTTCTCGGTCGCTCAGAGCCCTCAACGTACAAAACAGAAGTACGCCTCGGGCCCCTCGTATCCCTGCGGCCCTGTTGGCCGACCGTTTTGAGCCTCCTGCAAGAATCATTTCACGCGCCACGCTTGAACCCCGCCGGCTCGGCGGTCATCCCGGCCCGCTTGGCCTGAAGCCGCGGCTCCTCTTTCAGGATCTTGTCCAGAATGCCGTTCACGAAACCCTTCGTCTCGTCGTCCGCGAACCGTTTGGCCAGCTCGATCGCCTCGTTGACGGTCACTTTCGCCGGGACCTCGGGAACCCAGAGCAACTCGCAGAGCGCGGCGCGCAAAATGTTCCGATCCACGATCGGCATGCGGCTGACCTTCCAGTTGCTGGCATAGGCGCCGATCAGCTTGTCCAGCTCGGCCCGGTGTGCCATCACACCTTCGACGAGCCGCTCTGCAAACTCCTTGACCTCGGGCGATGCCGGATGCCGGTCCCAGAACTCCTTCAGCCAGTGATCCGTATTGCCGTGGATGTCCCACTGGAACAGAATCTGCATCGCCCGCTCTCGTGCTTGCCGTCGGGTCCCCATACCCAGGATACTCCGCCGCCGCTACTTCAGCCTCCGTCGTCGCCGGGTGATTCTTTTTGGCGGCTTGCCGCTTCCCGCCGGCAATTTCTTCATCAGGTTCGCCATCTCGATGGCCGTCCGCGCGGCCTCGGCTCCCTTGTTCCGCTCGGGCGCCCCGGCCCGTTCCAGCGCCTGCTCCACCGTGTCCGTTGTCAGCACCCCGAAGATCACCGGGAGATTCGACTCCCAGCCGGCCCGGGCGATGCCGCGGCTCGCCTCTGCGCTGATGTATTCAAAGTGGGCGGTTTCGCCCCGGATGACGGCGCCCAGGCAGAGGACCGCGTCGAACCGGCCCGATCGCGCCAGACGGCGGGCCGCAAGCGGAATCTCAAAGGCGCCCGGGACCCGCACCACCTCGATCGCATCCTCCCCGGCTCCGGCCTTGGTCAGCACGTCCGCCGCTCCAGCCAGGAGGCGGCTAGTGACAAAGTCGTTGTACTTGCTGACCACGATCCCGAACCGGAGGCCCCTGGCGTCGAGCTGTCCTTCAAGAGTTTTCATGCCGCCGCCTTCGTCCCTGACGATCTAAACACCGCTCCACGTGCCGCTCGCTGAGACACCGTTGCGGGAGGCTGTCCGAACTCCAAAACTTGTTAGGAAACGATCGCGGAAGAGGGTAACGCTAGCGCCCACCGTAACAGGTCCCCTGCGGGATGGCAAGAGCCAGTTTCGTGGGCTGATCGAACACGGCGTCACACTTTATGGAGGATGTGTCCCAGCTTGTTCTTCTTCGTGCGAAGATAGCGGACATTCTCCTCCCCCGGCGGGATTTCGATCGGCACGCGCTCGACGACCTTGAGCCCGTAGCCCTCGATCCCGACGATCTTGCGCGGGTTATTCGTGATCAGCCGGATGTTGCGCAGGCCGAGGTTGACGAGAATCTGGGCGCCGATCCCGTAGTCCCGAAGATCCGCCTTGAACCCGAGCTGGAGGTTCGCCTCCACCGTGTCACTCCCGTCATCCTGCAGCTTGTAGGCTTTGATCTTGTTCAGCAGACCGATGCCCCGCCCTTCCTGGTTGAGGTAGAGCAGGACTCCGCGGCCTTCTTTCTGGATCATCCCCAACGCGTGGTGGAGTTGATCGCGGCAGTCGCAGCGCAGCGAACCGAACACGTCGGCGGTCAGACAGCCGGAATGGACCCGAGCCAAGATGGGCGAGCCGTCGATCTGCCCCTTGACCAGGGCGATGTGGGTCCCGCCGTCCACTTCGTTCTCGAACACCACCGCCTCGAACTCGCCAAACACCGTCGGGAGCTTCGCGCTGGCCACACGCTTGACGAACGTTTCACGGCGCATCCGGTATTCAATCAAGTCCTTGATCGTGACCATCTTTAGGCCATGCTGCTTCGCAAACTCCGCCAGCTCGGGCACCCGCGCCATTGTCCCGTCATCGTTCATGATCTCGCAGAGTACCCCGGCCGGGTAGAACCCTGCCAACCTGGCCAGATCCACCGATCCCTCGGTCTGGCCCGCTCGTCTGAGCACGCCGCCCTTCTGCGCCTTCAGAGGAAAGATGTGCCCGGGCCGCGCCAGGTCCCCCGGCTTGCACTTCGGGTCGATGGCGGTCCGAATCGTGGTCGCGCGGTCCGCGGCGGAAATGCCGGTAGTAATGTTCCGCCGCGCGTCGATCGACACCGTAAACGCCGTCCCGAACACGGCCGTGTTCTCATGCGCCTGGGGCGGCAACTGGAGCTCATCTACCCGTTCGGGCGTCAAGGCCAGACAAATGAGGCCCCGGGCGTGCTTGGCCATGAAATTGACCGACTGGGGGGTCACTTTCTCAGCCGCCATCACCAGGTCGCCTTCGTTCTCCCGGTCTTCGTCATCCACCAGGATCACGAACTGCCCCTTCTTGATGTCTCGGATGGCCTCTTCGATGCTGTCAAACATTCGCGCCATAAGTGCCGAGAATATAAAACTTTTTCATCGTACTGTCAACGTGAAAAAGGGCCGGACGGTGCAAGCCGTTCAGCCGCGCGGCCGCCACGCCGCATGATCAACGCCACGGTCACCCAAACCATGACGGCCGCGGTTGCGTACAGCCAGAACCCGCTCCGGTACGTCCCCGTGGCATCCTTCAAGAGGCCCAGCCAGAACGGCAGCAGAAACCCTCCCAACCCGCCGACCGCGCCGATCAGCCCCGACGCCATCCCGATCTGGTCCTGAAACCGCGTCGAGACCACTTGGAAGACGACGCCGTTGCCGAACCCCATCGCGGCAACCGCCGTCACCATCAGCCAGAGAGCAGTGACCAGCGCCGGCAGTTGCCCGACTGCAATGATCAGCGCGGCGATCGCGGGAAACACCACCCGGAGCATCCTCAGGCCACCCCAATGATCGGCCAGGGAGCCGCCGAACGGCCTGGCCAGGCTGCCGGCCAGACCGCAGATCGCGGTCACCGTCCCAGCCCGCACCGAGTCCAGCCCGTACTGGTCGTGGAAGAAGATCGGAAGGAAACTGCACAGACCGACGAACCCCCCGAACGTGATGGCATAAGCCGCGGAGAGTGAGTAGATCGCCGGCTGCCTCAAGGCCTGCGCCGCGGCGGTCCACGGGCGGCGGCCCGTTCCCTGACGGACGAGACCAATCCGCCCCGGCACCATCAGCGTATATGACAAGAAGGTCACCAAGACCGGGATGATCATCAGCCCGAAGACCCCGTGCCATCCCACTCCCTGGGCCAACCTCGGCGCAAAAAACGCGGCGAGCACGGTCCCGCTGTTGGCGGAGGCGGCCACTCCCATGGCGAACCCCTGATGAGCCGGAGGATAGGCGCGGCTGGCCAGCGGGATCGCCACCGCGAAGCTGGCCCCGGCCACCCCCAGACAGAGACCTACACCCAGCAGCTCTCCATAGCTGGTCGCCCCGAGCCATCCCCAGATCAACGTGAGGAGTTCCGCGACCAGGAGCACCAGGCCGGTCGGCTTTGGCCCGTACCAGTCGCTCGAGAACCCGACCCCGACCCGCAGGAGCGCGCCTCCCAACACCGGAATCGCGACGAGGAGACCCTTCTGGGTCGCGGTCAACCCGAAATCGGCGGAGATGGAGACGCCCAAGGCACCGATGAGCAGCCAGACCATAAAGCTGACCTCGAAATGCAACCAGGCCCCGATCAGCGAGGGCCAGTGACCGCTTCGGAAGGTGCGGAGAGCAAGTGGCATCGTCCCGAACCGGTACTATAGGCTACGACCTTGAGGGCGACAAGGGGGCCGGGTTCCGTGACTCGCAGGACCTCCGGCGCAAGCTTTGTGCTCACGAACGGTTCCGTTTATAATGCCTGTCGCATGGCCAATAAACCACGGCACTCAGTCCAAACTCGTCCGAAGAGGACCACGGGGACCACCCGCAGAACCGAGGCGGACCGTGAGGAGGGATTGCGTCCGCTCACTGAGTCCCCGAAGGCTGCCGAGCCGGAATCGCCGGACTCCTCGACTGCGATTGTTCCCACCACGACCCTCCAGCACTATCTGGCTGAGGTCCGGCGCTACCCCTTTCTGTCGAAAGAAGAGGAACTCCGGCTGTTCGAGGAATATCGCGTGCGGGGCAGCCCCGAAGCGGCTGTCAAGCTGATCTTGGCGAACCTCAGGGTATCGGTGGCGATCGCCGCCGAATACCATCACACGGGCGCCGATCAGATGGACCTGATCCAGGAAGGAAACGTGGGACTGATGCAGGCGATCAAGAAATTCGATCCGACGAGGAACGTTCGGTTTTACGCGTATGCCGCCTGGTGGGCGCGCGCGTACATCCTGCGCTATCTCCTCAACACCTTCCGTCTCGTCAAGGTGGGCACCACGCAGGATCAGCGGAAGCTTTTCTACAATCTCCGGAAGGAGAAGGCCAAGCTTGAGCTCCAGGGCTTCGTGCCCGACGCCAAGCTGCTGGCGGACCGGTTGAACGTGCGTGAGCGCGACGTGATCGAAATGGACCAGCGTCTGGGAAGCTGGGAGCTCTCACTCGATCAGCCCTTCAGCCAGGACACGGACGGCACGCTGCTCGACGTCCTGCCCGCCCAGGGAACGCCCACGGATGACCAGCTGGCGGACAGCGAGCTCCGGGCGATCTTCCGGGACAAGCTCTCGAGCTTCGCCAAGACCCTCAATGAGCGCGATGAAGACATCCTCCGGAACCGCATCCTGTCCGAGACGCCCCTGACACTCGACGATCTGGGGCGCAAGTACCAGATCACCAAAGAACGCACCCGCCAACTGGAGGCCCGCATTATCAAACGGCTGAAGGACTACCTCAAGAAGGAAATCAAGGACTTCGATTATCTTCGGTCCTGACCCTCCCCGGCCCAGTCGTGACGGCCAGCCTCGGTTAGACGTAAAGAAATTCTTGGTAGCGCCCCTTGACTTGGGGGGCAGGAAGACTATATTTTGGTCCGTTTACCGCGGTCATTCGGATGACCGGAAAAAGCCATTCTTTTTCAGCTTCAAGGAGGGATTGAGGTATGGCGACGGAGACGAAGGAAAAGAAATCCACGAGCGCCAGCGCGGCCAAGGGCTTTCAGCCGCTGGGAGAGCGGGTGTTTGTCACCTACACTGAGGAAATGGAACGGACGGCCGGCGGCATTTATGTCCCGGACTCCGCCAAGGAAAAGCCGCAGCGTGGCATCGTCCGGGCGGTTGGCAAAGAGGTCAAGAATTTGAAAGTGGGCGACCAGGTCCTGTTCGATAAGTATTCGGGAAGCAAGCTGAGGATCGACGATGAAGAGTGCCTGATCATCAAGGAAGAAGACGTGCTGGGGATCTTTACGGTGTAAGCAGGGCTCCGACGTTCAAAACGCAACACGACGACCACAAGCTTTAAGGGAGGAAGACGATGCCTAAACAGCTTTTGTACAGCGATGCGGCGCGGGCCGCGATCCTGAAGGGGGTGAATCAGCTCGCCGACGCGGTGAAAGCCACCCTTGGGCCGAAGGGGCGCAACGCAATCCTGGACAAGAAGTTCGGTGCGCCCACGATCACCAAGGACGGGGTGACGGTCGCCAAGGAAGTCGAGCTGAAAAACCCGTACGAGAATATGGGCGCGCAGTTGGTGCGCGAGGTAGCCAGTAAGACCAGCGACGTGGCCGGCGACGGGACAACCACCGCGACGGTTCTGGCGCAGGCGATCTACCGCGAGGGCGCGAAGAACATCACGGCCGGCGGCAACCCGATGGAGATCAAGCGAGGGATCGATCGGGCGGTCGAGGTGGTGGTTGACGAACTCAAGAAGCACAGCAAACCCTGCCAGGCGAAGAAAGAAATCTCCCAGATCGGCACCATCTCCGCCAACAACGACTCGACGATCGGCGACCTCATCGCGGAAGCGATGGAAAAGGTCGGCAAGGACGGCGTCATCACGGTCGAGGAAGCCAAGTCCATGTCCACCTCGCTGGATGTCGTCGAGGGTATGCAGTTCGACCGGGGGTACGTCTCCCCCTATTTCGTCACCAATGCCGAGCGGATGGAAGCCTCCGTCGAGGAACCCTTGCTGCTGATCCACGAGAAGAAGATCAGCGGCATGAAGGATCTGCTGCCTCTCCTGGAGCAGGTGGCCAAGATGGGCAAGCCGCTGGTGATCATCGCCGAGGAGGTGGAAGGCGAGGCGCTCGCCACGCTGGTGGTGAACAAGCTCCGTGGCACCCTCAACGTCGCTGCGGTGAAAGCGCCGGGATTCGGCGATCGCCGAAAGGCCATGCTGGAGGACATCGCGATCCTGACCGGCGGCCAGGTCATCTCTGAAGAGTTGGGACTGAAGCTGGAGAACATCAAGCTGACGGACCTCGGACGTGCCAAGCGGGTCACGATCGACAAGGACAACACGACGATCGTGGAGGGGTACGGAGACCCGAAGAAGATCGAGGGCCGCGTAAAGCAGATCAAGGCCCAGATCGAGGAGACCACCTCGGACTACGATCGGGAGAAGCTCCAGGAGCGCCTGGCCAAGATCGTGGGCGGGGTGGCGGTCATCAACGTCGGCGCCGCGACCGAGACCGAGATGAAGGAGAAGAAGGCCAGGGTCGAGGATGCCTTGCACGCCACGAAGGCCGCCGTCGAGGAAGGGATCGTGCCGGGCGGTGGGGTGGCCTTGCTCCGCTGCATTCAGGCGCTAGAGACCCTCAAGCTGGCGCCGGAGCAGCAGGTGGGTGTGGCCATCGTGCGACGAGCGCTGGAAGAGCCGATCCGTCAGATCGCAGAGAATGCGGGCGTCGAGGGATCGGTGGTCGTCGACAAAGTGCGGAAAGAAAAGTCCAGCGTCGGGTTCGATGCGCAGACCGAGCAGTATGTGGACATGCTGCAGGCCGGGATCATCGATCCGACCAAGGTGGTGCGGTGCGCCTTGCAGAACGCCTCAAGCGTGGCGGGTCTGATGCTCACCACCGAGGTCATGATCACCGACCTCCCGGAGGAGAAGAAGGAGCCGGCCATGCCGGGTGGCGGCCACATGCACGACATGTACTGACAGAGAAGAGCTAATCGCGTATAGCTGATAGCTCGAAGTGAAGAGAGGGCCGGGCGGCGAAAGCTGCCCGGCCTGTTGTTTTTTCAGCCTGTCTCGACGACCTTCTTTGTCTCTCCCATCCGCTTCAATGCCGCCCTCAACATCGGAGACCGATCAGGCGAATAGAAGAAGGTGCGGAACATCCGGTGCACGAGGCCGGTGTGTCGCCGGTAGTCCGCGACCAGACGCTTCATTGCCGCCCCCCGGTCGCGAGAGGGGTACCCCAAGCGGATCGCACACCGCGTCAGCTCGTCCGGCGAGTCCGGCAGGGCATGCGTCTGGAGATCGTGGACCATCTGGAGTTTGTGCTCCACATCGCGCAGGAACAGGTAGGCCCGGGTGAGCCCGGCCGCCTCGCGGGCAGTGACCAGCCCGTAGCGTCGAAACTGGGCGAGCGCGGCAAGGGTGCCGCGCTCACGGAGACCTTGCAGCCTGGCTCCGCACAAGGCCTGTACCGCCTGCACGAGAAACTCGATCTCGCGGATCCCTCCCGTGCCCAGCTTGACGTTCCGGCGTTCCTGCCCCCGGCTGGCCATCCTGTCGTCGATCATTTCCTTCATGGCCTTTACCTGCTCGATGACGTCTGACGCCGCACGGCTCCCCGACCGCCCGGCCGACAGCCCGAACACAAACGGCGCCACCGCGCGCAAGAACGCCCGACCGACTGATCGATCACCCGCGACCGGCCACGCCTTCAACAGGGCCAGCCGCTCCCACCCCTGTCCGCGGGTCTGGTAGTACTGCTCGTACCCGGCCAGCGGCCTGGCCAGCTGTCCCACCGCTCCCTCGGCGCGAAGCCGGAGGTCAACCCGGAACAGATACCCTTCCTGCGTGTGGTCGCTCAGGGCCCGCGTGGTGTCCCGCGCCAGTAACTCGAAGTACTCCTCGTTAGACAGCGACCGGATCGCCATCGGACTTTGTCGCGCCGCCGGTCTCGTCTCACCGTCATCCGAGGCGTAGACATAGATGAGGTCGACATCGGAACTGAAGTTCAGCTCGCCGCCGCCGAGCTTGCCCATCGCCACGATGGCGAAGCCGGTCTCGATCAGCCTTCCCGTTCGGTCCCGGTGCATCGGCGTGCCGTACTGACGTTGCAGCTCGGTATTCACGATCTCGTACGCGGACTGGAGCAGGACAGAGGCAAGGTCTGAGAGCGCGGCCGTGGTCTCCGGCACATCGGCCAGTCTCAGGAGATCTCGAACCCCGAGGCGGAGTGTCGCACGCCGTCTGAATCGGCGGAGCGCTTCGAGCTTCAGCTCCACCGCCATGACGTTCGCCAGGACAGCCCGTAACTCCCGTTCCAGATCGAGTCGAGACTGCCGGCGGGTCGCCGCCCCTTCCTCAGCCAGCCAGTAGACCAGAGCCGGATCGCGGATCAGCGTCTGCGCCATGGCCGGGCTGTTGCCGAAGATCGTGCAGAGGAGGTCAAGCACGCGGGGCGCCTGCCCCAGGTAGTCAAAGAGCTGTACGCGGTTGACACCGGCCTGAAGGAACCGTTCCCAGTAGTTCAAGGCCAGGTCCGGATCGGCCGACCGCGCCACTGCCGCCAGCAATTGATCCAGGATCTTCGCCAGACGCTCACGAGATTGGGGCTCGCCGGCCATCGCCTGGATGTTGTCGTCCGCTCGTTTGAGGTCTTGGAACCCGAACGGAACGAGCGCCTCGGTCACGGACTCGGGACTGAGTCCTGGCGCCAGGAGCAAGGGCGCGGTGTCGGGACGCCGCCCGGCATGCCTCGTGGCCGATCGCGGGCGGACTCGGGAAGACTGGGGCATGGCTTGGCATTATACCGGCGAGGTTGGGGACAGACAACGAGGCCGGGCCCGGATGTACTCACGGGCATGGTCGAAGGTATACTGGACGCTGCCGTGACGTCCGACCAGCTCCACCAGACGCTGAGGTCGCTCTGCTCCGACGTGGACGAAGACATTGTCCGTGACTTCGTGTCGCGGATGGATGCCGAGTACTTCGACCGTTTTCAGCCCGCCGAGATCGCGGCTCACCTCAGGCTCGCCGCGCGCCTCGATCCGGATCGGCCCTGCCAGGTCTCGATCGGGGAGAGCGGTGATGGGCTGCTCGACATCGTGGTGGTCGGCTATGACTACTTCTCCGCATTCGCGACCATCTGCGGGCTGCTCTCGGCCTTCGGGCTCGACATCCGGGAAGGGAGCATTTACACCTTCGCCGACGCCGCGCCATCGGGAGGCCCCGAGTTGCCGCGCCGCCCCGGCCCACGCCAAAGGCCGCGTGGCAGGCCCGGTCTGGCCCGAAAGAAAATTGTGGACGTCTTCCGGGTCCGGGCCTTGCCGGGGGTGCCGTTCGCCGCTCCGCAGCAGCAACTGCTCGTGCAAGAGCTTGACCGCATGGTCCGGCTGCTTGACGCGAGCCGCTTTCAGGAGGCCCGCACCCGGGTGAACCGCCGGCTCGTCGAGACGCTCAGCCGATCCCGAGGCGCCTTCACCGGCCTGCTGAACCCGGTTCACATCCGGTTCGACAACGAGACCTCCCCCCGCGACACCATCATGGATATCCACTCCACCGACACGCCTGGGTTCCTGTATGCCTTTTCCAACGCGCTCGCCATGCGAGGCATCTACATCAGCAAGGCCCGGTTCGAAAACGTGGGGGCGGAGCTGCACGACCGTTTCTATATCCGAGGCCGGCATGGGCAGAAGATCGTCGACCGTGCCGAACAGGAGGAACTCCGGTTCGCGGCGGCGTTAATCAAGCAGTTCACACATTTCCTCACGTGGGCGCCCGACCCGGCGAAGGCGATCGAGTACTTCGACCGCTTCCTCGACCGCATCCTGGAGGAGGCCCGCGACGGCAAGGCCCTGGCGTTCCTGAAAGCCAAACAGACCTTGCCTCTGCTGGCCCGCCTCCTCGGCACGAGTGATTTTCTCTGGGAAGACTTCCTGCGCAAGCAGCACGCCAATCTGATCCCGGTGCTGGAGCGGTACCAGCGTGTCGCTCTCCTCCGGTCCCGGGCCGATCTGACACGGGAGCTGCGCAAGAGACTCGCCGGGGCCCGGACCGACACTGCACGGCGGCGCGTCCTGAACCAGTTCAAGGATCAGGAAATGTTTCGGATCGACATGAAGCACCTACTCGACCCCTCCTCCACGTTGCCGGACTTCTCCCGCGCCCTCACGGAGCTGGCCGAAGTGGTAGTCGAGCAGACCGCCCGCACCTGCCAGGCCGCCCTGTCCCGTGCTCACGGGCCCCCGCGGATGGCCGGCGGAGGGCCCTGCCCGTTCGCCGTGTGCGGCCTCGGCAAGTTCGGCGGGGGAGAACTAGGATATGCCTCCGACATCGAAGTGCTGTTCGTCTACGGCGGGACCGGCAAGACCGCCGGGCGCCGGCCTTTGGACAACAGCGAGTACTTCGAGCGGCTGGCTCAGGACATCCTGCAATCGATCGAATCGAAGGCCGAGGGGATCTTTCACCTCGACGTGCGGCTTCGGCCGCACGGGAGCAAAGGCTTGTTGGCAAATACCGTGGCCGAGCTCCGGACCTATTACAGCCCGTCGGGACTGAGCGCCCCGTTCGAGCGCCAAGCCTTGATCAAGCTACGATTCGTAGCGGGGGATGAGGCGTTGGGACGCCAGGTGGAACGGCATCGGGACGCGTATGTGTACAGCGACGAGCCCTGGGACCTCGCCACTGCGCTCGACCTCCGCCACCGCCAGGTCAAGGAGTTGGTCGAACCGGGGAAAACGAACGTCAAATACAGTCCGGGCGGCCTGATCGACGTCGAATACGCGGTGCAGTATCTCCAACTCCTGCATGGCCACCGGGCACCTCGGCTGCGGACACCCAACACCCTGACGGCGATCGCCGCTCTGGAGCAGGAGGGCATTCTGAAGCCGGACGAAACGGTTTCGCTTCGGGAGGCTTATCTCTTCCTGAGAGGGTTGATCGACGGGCTCCGGATCGTGCGCGGGAACGCCAAGGACCTGGTTCTCCCGCCTCAGGGCTCCGATGCGCTCATCTTCCTCTCCCGGCGTCTCGGGTACGAAGCCGATCGCTGGGAGGACGGGGCCACCAGGCTGGCCGGCGACATCGCCCGACACATGGCCTGGACGCGGGAGTTCTTCAGCGATCGGTTCGGAGCTCTCTAGGACGTCCGGCCTATCATCACCCCCCGCCGCGCTTCCCCTGCATCTCCTTCTCATAGAATTCGATCATCTGGGCAATTTCCTCCTTGGTCATGCCTTGTTCTATCCACTTGTGGCCTTCCATGACGAGCATTTCCCGCGCCACTTCCGGCGACAGCTCGCGCACCAACGGGAGAAACTTGGTGTAGAAGGACTTGGCGACCTCATAGAAGCCCTGCCAATGGACAAAGTCCGCCGCCACCTTGGAAAGCCCGTGCCGGGCCCGCCGGCCTTCATGGTGCCACAGCTCATAGAACACCCATTCGATCTTCTCATCATATGGGGTGGGCGTAATCTTCTTCATGGCCAGCAGCTTATCCATCGCCGCCTTCGACGGCTTGCCGAATTTTTCGTTGTACAAGGTGATGCCTTGGTCCATCTGGGTGAAGAAGCGGTCCACAATCTGCTCACTGTGACATGAGGCGCACACCCGTCTCATCTCCTTCCGCCGGACCTCGTAGTTTTCCAGTCTGGTCGAGATGACCGGCCGCAGGGTCCAACTGATGCGATCGCCCACGTCGTGGGTTACTTCCTGCGTCGTGGTTGCGCTCATATGGCAGGTGGCGCAGGTCGGGTAGAGATAATCTTTCCCCGGGTGCCACTTCTCCGACGGCTCGGCGAGCTTCATCTTCTCTTTGTTCGCGGTGAACAGCACCCCGTGCTTGCTCTCAAGGTAGGCCTCAATCTGGGGATGATCAGGCCCCATGTGGCAGCGGCCGCAGTTCTCAGGCTGCCGGGCCTGGGCGATCGAGAAGCTATGCCGTGCATGACAGGCGGCGCAGGTGCCCTTCGATCCGTCCGGATTCACCCGCCCGATCCCGGAGTTCGGCCAGGTGGCCGGATGCAACTTCCCGTTCTCCATCACCTTGATGATACTTCCGTGACAGCCGGCGCACCCGGCGGTGACGATCTCCGGCCCTTCCACGACGTTGCCGAGGAAGTTATCCAGAGAGCCGGTAAACTGCGCACCCTTGGCATGATGGGAACGCAAGAACTCCTTGGCTTCTTTGTCATGGCATTGCATGCAGTCCTTCGGCGTCACGAGGGTCGAGACCACCGTGCCGTAGTGGTCGTACGCGTCCGGCTCGCCTTTCTCAGCCCGGTGACACTCCGTACACCCGATTCCTTTCGGCGCATGGCGGCTGACTTTCCAGTCGTTGATCCCGCCGACCGACACATCCTTGGCCATGTGGCAATCGATGCATTTCTTGTTCTCGGCTGAGATGAACGGTCGCAGCCCGCCCCCACGACGCTCCTCGACCTGAATGTAGCCCACGCCGGTCAGCGCAAGGAACAACACCAGGCACAGCCCGCCGATCATGTACCGGGTGAAATTGAGCTTGCTGTTGGCCGGGGCCGTTGGTTCTTCACCGTGCCCAGGGGTCGGATCATCCATAAGTCCTCCCTCGAAGCATTCCGCGATCAGCCTCTTGAAACACCTGACTGCCGACGGCTGACCGCTGGCCGCTTCTTCGCGTCACATCCGCGCGTCCAGAATCATCAGGGCCACGAAGGCCACAACAACCACCGTGCCGGCAACCACGTTGATGGTCGCCATCGGCCATCCGCGCTCGGACAACACGCGGTCCAGGAAGGGATAGACGACAAAGACTCCGGCGCCTCCCAAAAGGCTCCAGAGCGCCACAGGTCCTGGAAGAAGGGTGATCCACACGTATGGAGGTGAGAAGTACCACGGCGGTGACACGTCGGAGGGAACCTCCTGCGGGTTTGCTGGGGGGCCGAGCGTCGGAGGAAAGATCATGACCAAGTCCACGATCAGAACCAGGAGGCCCATCGCGATCGCTCCCATCGTCATCGTATGGACGGGGTAGAAGGGATGCTGGCCCCGGCTCCCTTCCACATCTGCAAAGCCGACCAGCCGGACCACGATGACGTGACCAACCACAAGACCCGCCAGTAGGACCGGGAGAAGTTTGGTGTGCAGGTCATAGAGACGTAAGAGCGTTCCCCCCGACACTTCCTCCCCGCCCCGCAGGAGATGCACCAACGGCGTTCCGACGAGCGGCAGCATCCCCAGCATGTTCGTCACCACCGTCATGCCCCAGTACGACACGTTGTCATACACCAATGAGTACCCCGTAAAGCCCATCGCAAAGGTGGTGAACAGCACCAGCGACCCGCTGACCCATTTCCATTCACCCGGTGTCCGGTAGGCACGCGTGATGAACACCCGGATGACGTGGAACAGCAGAAACAGGATCATCAAATCTACGGCCAGCTTGTGGACGCCTCGCACAAACCATCCGAGATAGACTTCATGCGTGATCTGCCCCACACTGTCATAAGCCTTTTCAGGCGAGGGCACGTAGTAAAAGGTCAGCAGGAGCCCGGTTATCACCAAGAGCCCGAACAGGGTGAGAGGAATCGCGCCGAGCGTGTACGGCCACCAGTGAAGGTGCTCGGGCAAATCCTTCTGGATGTAATCTATCCAGGTCTTTCCGGCAGACTCCTTTTGAACCTGGGCGGCGTCTGACGTAGCCATTGCCATTGCTCGCCTCTGCTTCTTGCTCTATGTGCTCTGAATGTTCACGTACAGCTGCTCCCCGCGCTTGACGACCTCGAATCGATCCAGCGGGCGCGGCGGGGGACCCGCGATGTTCCGACCGGTTTTGTCGAATACCCCCTGGTGACACGGGCAGACAAACTGCTCTCGTTCATTGTTCCAGGACACGAGGCACCCGAGATCCGTGCATCGCCTCGAGAAGGCGACAACGCCCTCGTCGGTTTTCAGCACAATAATCTTGTGGCCGCTCAAATTGATCGGGACTGCTTCACCGATCTTGATCTGAGATTCAGTCCCGATCAGCACCGCCTCATACCGCTTCGGCTGCTGGCTCGGGAGGAGAAATTGGACAAAGCGCAAGGCAAGTGTCCCCATCCCGAAGAGCAGGCCAAATCCCATGACGGCTTGACTGAGAAACCTCCGTCGCCCGATATCGTCATGAATAATTGCCATCACGAATATCCTTTTTCTCCGTGTTGCGCGAGATCCATCCCCATCACCTCCGCATCCTCATCCACGCGAGACGGCAAGACGACCTCGAGCCCCTTCACCAGCAGCGCCGTCATGCCGCCAGCAAAGGCCCAGACCGTCAGCACCGCGACCGTCTGCGCGAAGAACTGATAGGGATAGCCGTAGAATAACCCGTCGCTTCCATCCGGGTTCACGGCGGTTGACGCAAACAGCCCCGTGGCAATCATCCCCCAGGTGCCTCCGACACCGTGGATGCCGAACACATCCAGTGAATCGTCATAGCCCAGGATGACCTTGACGAAGTTCACGACCATATAGCAGAGGCCCCCCGCCCCGACCCCGATTACGATCGCCGAGAGCGGACCGATATATCCTGCAGCCGGTGCAATGGCCACGAGTCCAGCCACGGCCCCGGTCACAGTTCCCAGGACTGTGGGCCGATCCCGCTGAATCCATTCTGCTGCCGTCCAAACCAAGGCTGCCGCAGCTGCCGCTACCTGGATCGCGACAAAGGCGCCGGTCACTGTGGTCATCGGAGCCAGTGAAGGGCCGGCCGAGAACCCGCACCAGCCCACCCACATCAAGCCCGCCCCGCAGACCGCAAAGGGCAAATGGTTCGGCATCATCTCGACGCGCCCATAGCCTTTGCGCGGGCCGATCAAAATCGCCGCAACCAGAGCAGTCACCCCCGCACTGATATGGATCACTGCGCCCCCGGCAAAATCGAGGCTCCCCTTGTCGGCCAACCACCCCCCACCCCAGAGCCAGTGAGCGATCGGCGCATACACGAGTGCGCTCCACAGCAATCCAAACACGAGGAAGAAGGAGAACCGGATGCGCTCAACCAGGCCCCCGGCGACGAGCGCCAGGGCGAGCGCGCCGGCCATGGTGTGGTACTCCAGCAGCGGCGAGACCGTTCCCGCGGGGCGACCGTCCACACCGCTTGCCACAGGGCCGATGACCAGCGCCTCACCCCATACCAGCCATTGCAGCGAGACCACCACCCAGGCAACAAGCGCAAGGCCCATCGTGTTCAGCACGCTCTTCTTCCGCACCATGCCGCCGTAAAACAGCGCCACGCCCGGGAGGGTCAGCATAAGGAGCGCGGTGGCGACCAGCGGCCAGAGGGTTTCGTGGGAATCGATCATCAAGCCGCCGTCAGCCTGATCGACACCTGATATTCGCCGTGACCGGCCGCGCGTAACGAGACCGTCCCCGATCGGCTCAGGCGGTCCACCGCCAGCATCACCGGCGCCCAGCTCAAACCGGGGAGCGAGGCGAGCATCTCGATCGTTTGGGGTCCCCCGCTCCTCAATGCCGCGAGCAGCCGTTCTTCTGTCGACACGGGCCTGCCACACTCCAGCGCCGTCGTGCCCATCTTGCCCTCCTTCAAGACAATTGTGAGCAACTTCGATGCCAGCGGGACGGTGATGAAATTCCGCTAAAAACGCACGCTGGATGGTGGGGAGACTAGACGATCCGACAATTTTGTCGGGAATCAGACAAAATGGAGGGAGACTGGGTGAGCCTGGCGCACCCGATTGGACTGAGGATGATGAGGAGAGTTGAGGTAGCTAGGCTGCTTCGGAAGGCCACTTCAGGGCGGTTATGAAATTCTTGATTTCGTTCTCCGCCTTGCTTCGTATCGCGTCGCTATAGGCGATGCGGTACTTGATGAAATGGTCCCCGAGCCTGAAGATGAGCAATTCCGAGATGCCCTTTGGGCGCTTCCCTGACCGAGTCGTCTTCGCTCGAAAGTCTTCCAGGGACATGACCATCCTTCTTCCGGTGTAGCTTTTCCCGTTTTGTATCACGCGAGCAGATCCTTCGGAAACCAGTTTGGCCCCAGGGCTATTTCTCAGGGCCATGTCTTTCACGCCCTGAAAATGGTACTCGAGGGGATCCTTCTCTGTGTCGAGACTCAACTGCCTGGTCGGATAGACGTACACAGTGAGCATGATGCCGCTATCCGAGTTGTAGATGACACTGACCTCCTGGCCAAGAGGATCAAGGTTGTGCAGACTCACTCGGATAAAATGCCCGATTCGGTTGGGGAAGACGAAATTGGAATAGTCGTGAACGTACTTTTCGTCCAACCCAGCAGGTCCCAGCGGTCTCAGACCGGGTATTTCCGAGAGGACGCAGGAACTGAGCAG
>Ga0233416_10000114_pt1 | contig 22806 bp, 20 predicted proteins | sample Sediment_Towuti__2_FD_188638 | JGI IMG/M metagenome (GOLD analysis project Ga0233416, IMG submission 188638) | Sediment microbial communities from Lake Towuti, South Sulawesi, Indonesia - Sediment_Towuti_2014_0_MG | ecosystem: Environmental > Aquatic > Freshwater > Lake > Sediment | place... | reverse complement strand
TCATCCTCTCGCACACCGCCGAGGTCGTCGACGTCCCCGACCAGGAGACGGTGGACGCGTTCCTGCCGCCCATGCGCGCTCCCGAGGACTGGGTGCTCGATCCCGACAAGCCGCGCACGTTCTCGGCGCTGCCCGAGGGCGCCGACTACGCGGGATTCATGCACCACGTCGAGGAGGCGATGGGCGAGGTGGGTCCGCTCGTCGAGAGCGTGGCGCAGGAGTTCACGGCGTACTTCGGGCGTCGCAAGGTGGGGCCGCTCGACATCGCCGGCAACCCCGATGCGGAGTCGGCGCTGATCACGATCGGGACGATCGGCGAGTCGGCGCTCGAGCTCCTCGAGGAGGGCGAGGACGTCCTGCTCGTGCGGGTGCACGCGTTCAGGCCCTTCCCGGCGGAGGCGCTCACCGAGGCGCTGGCCCGCGCCTCGTACGTCTCGATCGTCGACCGCGCGCCTGCGTTCGGCTCCCTCGGCCCGCTCGGAGCGGACGTGCTCGCAGCGGTCGACCTGCAGCACGTGACCGCGGCGCGGAATTACATCGGCGGCCTCGGCGGGGTGGACGTCACGCCGAAGACGCTCCGCTGGGTGCTCGAGCACACGCGGGGGAGCGACACGCCCCGAGCCTTCACGCCGGTGACGATCCCGGAGGGGGTGTAGCGGCGATGGCGCAGTGGCTCGACCAGATCGTGACGGAGGAGAAGCTCCTGCACCCCGGCCATGCCGCCTGCGCGGGGTGCGCGCCCGCGATCAACGTCCGCCACGTGCTCGACGGGATCGCTGCGGCGTCGCCCGGGTCGAAGATCGTGCTCGTCATCCCCTCCTCCTGCTGGACGATCATCGCCGGCATCTACCCCGTGAACGCGTTCGGCGTCGCCGTCCACCTGACGCCGTTCGCATCCGGGGCGCCGGAGGCGTCCGGGATCAAGGCCGCCCTGCGCCTGCGCGGCGACCACGACACGCAGGTCGTCGTGTGGGGCGGCGACGGCGGGACCTGCGACATCGGGTTCTCGGGCGTGTCGGCCGCGGCCGAGCGGAACGAGGACCTCCTCTACGTCTTGAACGACAACGAGGCGTACATGAACACGGGCGTGCAGAAGTCCGGCGCGACCCCGGAAGGAGCGTGGACGACGACGACGCCGTCGACCGCGCCGCGGTCCGGCCTGAAGAAGGACATGGCGCGGATCATGGCCGCGCACGGGATCCCGTACGTCGCGACGCTCGCCGCCGGGTCGCTGCCGATGCTCAAGGACTTCAGGGCGAAGGTGGCGCGGGCGACCGAGCTCTGCGGCTTCCGCTTCCTGCACGTTCTCGGCGCGTGCCCGCCCGGCTGGCGCTACCCGACGGATCAGTCCGTCGAGGTCGCGCGGCTCGCCGTCGAGTCGAAGTACTTCCCGCTCGTCGCCTACGACGAGAAGCGCTGGAAGATCACGTTCCGTCCCAAGCACCCGGTGCCCGTGCGCGAGTTCCTCGCGACCCAGGGGCGCTTCAAGCACCTCACGCCCGAGCAGATCGACGTCATCCAGGCGCACGTCGACGAGCGCTGGGAGCTGTTCGAGAATCTCGAGTCACACGGGGCGGAGAAGGAGATGGTGGTGACATGACCACGCTCGAGTTGGACGCAAGCGAGACCTGCGTCGCGAGGGTGCGCTCGACGCCGGCCGGGGAGATCGAGGTCGTGCCGGGCGAGGACAGCGCCTCCGCGTACGGGCCCGTCGAGATCGCGTGGTTCCCGGATCGGATCAGGGTGACGGCGCGGGGCGCCGGTCCCGCCTCGATCACGAGGACGTACTCGAGCGGCGAGGCGGCTCAGGATCTCGTCGTCGAGATCAGGCTGCCGAGCCTCGACGAGCTGACCGAGACGGTCCCGGGCGCAGACTAGGGGCTGCGGCGAGCCCGTTCCGGGCGCGTTCACTGCTGCTGCCTGGACCGACCGCCGCCGCTTCGCTCGATGCGCAGTCACACGCGGCTACGAGGGGCCGCGGCGCCAGACGCCGTGGCGGGGGAGCCACGGCTCGAAGAGCCCTTCCGGCGGCTCCTCGTGGCTGCCGACGACGAGCGCTCCTCCGGGGCGCAGCGACGCGCGCAGGCTCGCGGCGACCGAGCGCTGCGCGTCCTCGCCGAAGTAGGTGAAGGCGAGGTTCCGGCAGAGGACGAGGTCGAACTGCCCCGGAGGCGGATCCGCGCGGACGTCGTGGAGCCGGAAGGAGACGGGCTCACGGTGCTCGAGCCTCAGGCACCCGTTCTCGAACGCGCGTGCCCGAACGTCTCCGGGCAGATCCCGCAGGCTGCTCTCCGGGTAGCGGGCTCTCCGGGCACGCTCGAGGAGCGCGGGATCGACGTCCGTCGCGAGCACCTCGATCGCGACTCCTGCGTCGGCGGCGGCCAGGACGAGCGAGTAGGGCTCCTCGCCGGACGCGCAGCCCGCGCTCCAGCACCTCACGGCAGGGCCGAGGGCAGGGAGCACGAGGTCACGCAGGGAGTCGAAGACGGCCCGGTCCCGCCAGAAGCGCGAGATCGTGATCCGGCAGAGCCCGTCGAGGTGGGCCCACTCGCCGGGGTGCTCCTCCAGATGGGAGCGGTACGCGGCGGGATCGGCGAGGCCGAGCTCGTCCAGCCTTCGGGAGATCCTGCGGCACACCTGGCGGCGTACGTTGCGAAAGCCCGGCCAGCTCAGCCCCAGTCGCGGGAGCGCCCACTGGAGGAAGCCGACGCATTCCTCATCCCTCACCCGAGCACCTCAGGCGGCCGACCCGCGCCCTGCGCGAGCGCGCGTGCGGAGGGCCGTCGACGGGCCGTGACGCTCCCCGCCGCGCGCGGCCCGAGGGCTGTGGCCCCGAGCATCCCGGCGGGCGAGGGCCGCCCGAGGCCGCGCCGGCCGACGGGTCAGAACTCGAAGAGGTCGAGCAGGTTGCCGATGTCCTCGCGTCCGTCGCGCGGCGGCGCGGGCGCGCCACCAGCCTCGTAGTCGCCTCCGGTCGGCGTTCCCGCATCGAAGCGATGGTTGCGCGAGGCGAGCGTCGGCAGGCCGTGGAGCGCCTCGATGAGCTTGACCGTCGAGGTGTGCTCGGCGGGCAAACTCGAGAGGACAGGCCCCTTCTTCGCCCACGGCGAGACGATCCAGAGCGGCACGCGGATGCTCAGCCCGTACGCGTCCACCTGCGGCGGCGCGACGTGGTCGAAGTAGCCGCCGTGCTCGTCGTAGGTGAGGAGGTACGCCGTGCTCTCCCAGAGCGGGCTGTTCCGCACGGCCTCGATGCAGTCCGCCTGCAGGTTCATCCCCACCGACACGTCCGCCGGCGGGTGCTCGTCCTTCCCGTGCGCGTAGCTCGAGATCAGCCACGACACCTGCGGGAGTCGCCCCTTGCGCGCGTCGTTCAGGAAGGAGCCCTTGCTCCCCAGCGTGCGCCGATCGTGCGCGTAGCGCTTCCAGAAGACGAACACGTTGTCCGTGTTGCCGTAGGGGACGGAGTCCCAGTTCATGTTGTAGACGCCCCAGGTGACGCCGGCCTCGTCGAGCAGGTCGAGGATGATCGGGTAGTCGAAGACGCCGTACCCCCAGATGCCGTTCGTCGTGATGCCTCCGGACGTACCGGCCGCGAAGTAGAAGCGGTTCGGCCACGTGGGCCCGAGCAGCGAGCAGAAGTAGTTCGCGCACAGCGCCGAGTCGTCGAGCAGGCTGTAGTAGAAGGGCAACTCGCGCGCCGTGTAGTAGCCCATCGCCGCGTCGCCGTCGCCGATCGCGTCCTGGCACGACTGCCAGAACCCATCCATGGCGCCGCCCGCGTACTGCTCGTGCACGGAGCTCCATTCGTGGGGTGGGTCGGGCGTCGTGACGCTCGTGAACTCGAATGGGTAGTGCTCGACGCCGCTCGAGTCGGGCTGGAAGTAGCCGGCCGGGGGCCCGTAGCCCTTCTCCTGCACTTGCGGCGCATAGCCGAAGTAGTGGTCGAAGGAGCGGTTCTCCTGGCACGCGATCACGAGGTGGCGGATCGGGGTATCGACCTTCGCGACCCGCTGGGCGCGCGCCGCTGCCACCGCCGTCGTCCAGAGCGTCCCTCCGGCGACCGCCACCCCTGCGACGCCCGCGCGCTCCAGGAACGTCCGCCGCGTGTACGGAGCGCCCCTCCGTTCCTCGTTCCGCTCCATCTCTCCTCCTTGTGCCGTGACGCCGCCAGCCTAAGCGCGTCTCGCTTCGAGGTCAATCGCACAACCTGCTCGCGCTCGGCCGGAGACGCGGGCCTACAGCAGTGGAGTGAGGACGAGCGTGATCCGACCCGTCGTCGCACCCTGCCGGACGACGTACCGCGTCAGGAGCTCCTCGTATCCGGGGTGCGAGACGGCGATGTGGATGTGCGGCTGCCGGCCCGTGTAGGAGGCGGGAACGGGGCCCTGGAAGCGAAACCTCCCTGAGCGGTCGCTGCGGACGCTGCCTCGCCCGCGCGCGTCGTAGCCGCTCGGCCCTGCCTGCCACAGAACGACGAGAGCCCCCGAGACCGGAGCGCAGTCGGGCGCCCGGAGGATGCGCCCCTGCAGGAGGTGGCCCGTGCCGATCTTCCCGCGACGTGGCGCGGCGAGACCGCCCCGCTCGAAGGGGCCCGCGACCTCGCCTTGGGTCGGCTGGCAGCGCCGGGCCGCGGGAGCGCTCGACCCGGCCGGCGCGAGCCCGACTGCGATGGCCACAGCGGTCGCAAGGCAGGCAAGCCCTCTTTGCATCGCCAGCAGCATAGTGTCGCGCTTGACGCAGTTTCCGCATTGCGCCGAAGCCGGCGTCGCGAATCGCCGACGCGCGCGAGACGAGCCCGGTGACCGGCATGCGTGTCCGCGGGTCCTGTTCACGAACGCACCACGCTGACGTAGACTTTGCGTGTCGAAGTGTGCGGGGCGCGTGCGTGTCTCGGCTGGTGCGGCTCCGGGCGAGCGAGGGTGCCCGCGCGCTTCGTCCGGCGATCGGGCTGGCGATCCCGTCGGCGGCGACGAATGGGGCGACCTGACGATCGTTCGGTGGGCTGCATGCCCACGATCGCTCTCGAGCGGCTCCCATACGTCGACGAGGTGAAGCGCTCGACGCGATACGTGCTCCCTTGGCGTGGGGCGCGCGGGAGGCGTAGGCGAGTCGCCGTCTGCGGGTGCACGTGACGCGGTTGGCCGCGTTCGCGTTCGGCGAGCTCGTCGAGACTTCCGCGACCCTCGAGAGCCTTGGCGAGGCTCGGAGCGGGCGGGCTCGGCATGCCTACTTCGACGTCGTGCGGATCGCTATCGCTTCTGCCGGCGGGCGCGAGCTGGAGACCGTCGGCGACGGCGTGCTCGCCGTCTTCGAGAGCCCGAGCGATGCGCTCTCCTTCGCGAGCGCGGTCCAACGCGGCTGCGAGCGCGAGAGTCGCCGGGCGGCGGAGCGCCTCGACGTCCGCGTTGGGATCGACGTCGGTGAGACCGCCTCGGACGATGGCTCCGCCGCGCAGGAAGCCTTGGCCGCAGCACGTGCCCGGCATCTGGCACGCGCGGCGGACTCCGGGAGCGTGCTCGCGAGCGGCGTCGTGGCGGCGCTGGCCGCAGGCGCGGATGCCCGCTTCTCACCGGTCGGGCTGCTCGACCTGCCAGGCGTTCATGAGCCGGTGCCGGCGTTCGAGGTCCGGTGGGAGCGGCCTGCAGTCGAGCAGGCACCGCTGCCGGCCGAGCTCGAGCGGGCCGTTCCGCAGACGCCCTTCGTCGGTCGCGAGGCCGAGCAGGAGCGGCTGGGAGCGATCTGGCGGCTCGCGCTGAGGGGCGAGCGGCAGCTCGCGTTCGTGGCCGGCGAGCCCGGGATCGGCAAGACGCGCCTCGTCGCCGAGTTCGTCCGCGACCTCCACGAAGACGGGGCGGTGGTTCTCTGGGGCCGGTCGTCGGAGGAGGTGCTGAGCCCCTATCAGCCCTTCGTGCAGGCGTTGCGGCACCACGTCCGGAGCGCGCCGCTGGAGGAGCTGCGGGAGCAGGTCGGAGCGAGCGTGGATCTCCTCGCGCGGCTCCTGCCCGACGTTCGCTCGCGGCTCCCCGTGCCCGAGCTGTCGCCTGTCGAGGAGCCGGAGAGCGAGCGGTACCGGTTGTTCGAGGCCGTCGGCCACCTGCTGGCGGTCGCATCGGGGGAACGACCGATCGTGCTCGCCCTCGACGACCTGCAGTGGGCCGACCAGGGCACGCTCCTGCTCCTGAAGCACGTCGCGCGCGATCCGGTGCCCGCGCCCCTGCTCCTGCTCGGCACGTACCGGCAGAGCGAGATCGGCCGGGACCACCCGCTCGCGCTCGTCAAGGCGGACGTGGAGCGCGACCGCATCGTCGAGCTGATCGAGCTCTCGGGGCTCGCGGAGGAGGAGATCACGACGCTGGTCGGCAGTCTCGTCGGTTGGAACCCGCCGAGCGAGGTCGCACGGAGCCTGCACGGCGAGACCGGCGGCAACCCCTTCTTCCTCGAGGAGGTCGTGCGTCACCTGGAGCAGCTCGGCCTCAGCGCCGACCCCGAACGTCTCGCCGGCGTGACCGCGACCGTGCGGGAGATCGGTGTGCCTGCGCGGGTCCGCGAGCTCGTCGGCAGGAGGGTGCAGCGGCTCACGCGGCCGGGACGGGAGACGCTTGCCGCGGCGGCCGTGATCGGGAGCGAGCCCAGCCGCGACGTGCTGTCCGAGGTGCTGCAGCTCGAAAGCGACCAGGAGCTGGGTGCCGCGCTCGACGAGCTCGTCGACGCCCGGCTCCTTGCCGAGTCACCGGATCGGATCGGTCGCTACCGCTTCTCCCACGCGCTGATCCAACACGCGCTCTACGAGGAGCAGACGCTCAACCGACGGGCGACCCTGCACGAGCAGGTAGGGGCTGCCCTCGAACGGCTCCGGCCCGAGGACGGGGAGCTGCACGCGGCGCTGGCCTACCACTACGCGCGGGCCGGCGATCACCTTGCCCGGAAGGTCGTGCGCCACGGGCGTACGGCGGGCGAGCACGCGCTCGGACTCTTCGCCTACGAAGACGCGATCCGCGAGCTCACGGTGGCGCTGACCGCGCTGGAGTCGAGCGACGGAGCCGACCGACGCGAGCGCGCCGAGCTGCTCGCCCTGCTCGGCACGGCACGGACGCGCGCGGGCGACTATCCGGCAGCCCGGGTGGCATTCCACGAGGCGGCGGAGCTGAGCGCTGCGACCGGAACGTGGCCGACGCTCGCCCACGCGGCGCTCGGATTCGGGGGTGGCAGCACCTTCGGCGGTGTCTGGGAGACGCTGCAGGGGGTCGACCTGGAGCTCGTCCGTCTGCTCGAGCGAGCACTCGCCGCAGCTCCGGCCGGCGACTCCCTGGAGCGCGTGCGGTTGCTCGCCCGCCTGGCGCAGGCGCTCTACTGGATCCCGGAGGCCGCCGATCGCGCTCTCCTGCTGAGCGACGAGGCGGTGGCGACCGCGCGACGCCTCCGCGACTCCGGCGCACTCGCCTACGCGCTCGACAGCAGGCGCGTCGTTCTCTGGAGCCCTGACCGTCTCGACGAGGGACGAGCGCTGGCGGAGGAGATACTGGCCATTGGCCGCGAGCTCGGCGATCGCGACATCCAGCTGGAGGCGCTCGTCTGGCTGATCACGGACGCCCTCGAGCGTGGCTCGATCACGGTCGTCGACCACCTGATCGCCGAGTACGAGCGTATCGCGGCAGAGCTCAGGCAGCACTACCACCTCTGGTTCACGCAGGTGCTGCGCGCCATGCGCGCCCACCTCGACGGCCGCTTCGACGACGCGGTCGCCCTCTCCCAGCAGGCGTACGCCTACGGCGGGCACGCCCTCGGCCAGCAGGCGCTGCAGGTCCACCTCGCACAGGCGCTCTTCCTGTGGCTCGACCAGGGTCGAGCAGAGGAGCTGCTCGAGGAGATCGGAAACCACCCGGCGGCATGGCCGGACAGGCTCCTTCATGCCGCACTGGCGCTCTCCCTGGCGGGTCTCGACCGGCGCGAGGAGGCCCTGGCCGAGGTGGAGCGTGTCGCCGAGCAGGGGCTCTCGTCGATACCACGCGACGTCCTGTGGACGACGACGATCGTTGCGTTGAGTCGCGCGATTGCCCACCTCGACGATCCGACCCACGCGGAGGAGCTCTACGAGCTGCTGTTGCCGTATGCAGACCGGATCGGCGTGACCGGCGGGCCCGTGCTCTGCCTGGGGCCGGTCTCCCGGATTCTCGGAATGCTCGCCAGGGCCGGCGGCCGCCCGGACACCGCCCTCGAGCACTTCGCGGACGCGCTCGACCGCAGCCGGGCGCTCGGGTCGCCGCCGCTCGTCGCACGGACGCAGCTCGAGACCGCGAAGGCGTTCCTGCTCCGGGACGGGCCGGGCGACCGGGAGCGGGCACAGCAGCTGCTCCCGGAGGCGCGGGCGACGGCATCCGGTCTCCGGATGGCGAAGCTGCTCCATGACATCGACGCGCTTCAGAGCTCGCTCGGTCGAGGAGCCCTCGCATGAGGAGCGTCGGGGCCGAGCCGCCTGCCGCCGCTGCGACGGGACCTGCGCTCGAGCCGCTGACGCTCGCCGACGAGCGTGCGCGGCTCGCCTCCGGCTGGGACCTCGCTCACCTCCTCCGCTGGCCGCCCGACACGTTCGCGTTCACCGCCACCGCCCTCGCCGATTCGGGCGCATACCGGTGCGTGGTCAATCCTCCTGCCGGCCGCGTCTGGCCTCCCGTGGCCGACGACACGACGGGCTGGCTGGCAGGGCTGCGGCGTGAGGCCGAGGTCTGGGCCTCCGCAGCTGACGGGGGCGGAGCCCTGCCGGAGTCACTCGTCCGTCTGCATGGCTCGCTCGCCGCGGCCGCCGACGTCCCGCTCGTCGAGCTCGACCGGCCGGAGCGCTGGCAGACCCTCGCCGACCTGCTGTACCTGCACGCCTTCGCGGACGAGGCCTGCGCCGGAGTCGGGATCCACCGCGAGACGCCGTTCCAGAGGCGCGCGGGAGAGCTGCTCGCGGCCACGGGCTCGCTCTCCCGGCTTCCACGCGACCGAGCCAGGGTGCTGCCCAAGCTCCGCCCACCGGCATCCGGCATCACGCTGCGGTCGCTCTCCCACCACCTCGCGCTCGATCGCTCCGAGGTCGACGCGCGCTGGGTGGTGGCCCCTCCGACCGGGCTTGCCAGCCGACCGGGAGACCGGCTCACGCTGCTCCTCATCCCGCACCCGAGGGTGATCCGCGCGAGCGACTTCGTGCCGGTCGCCGGACCGCTCGCGAACATGGACGAGTCCCGCTACGGCTTCTACGAGTTCGACCCGCAGGAGCCGTTCGATGCGGAGGGGGCGCTCGATCTCGTCGCGCGCGCCCGCCGGCACGTCGGTGACGTCGACCTCGTCGTGCTCCCGGAGGGGGCGCTCGAGGAGGGCGAGGTCGGGCCGTTGCAGCGGCTGCTCGTCGAGGCCGGTGTGCCCTTCCTCATCGCCGGCGTTCGCCAGGCGGCCCCCCGGATCGGGAGCTTCGCCGGCAACTACGCCCACTTCGGCGCAGGCGACTGGCAGGCTCCACCCCAGCACAAGCACCACCGCTGGTGCCTGGATGCGAGCCAGGTACATCAGTACCACCTCGGCGCCGCGCTCGACCCCCGTCGCCACTGGTGGGAGGCGATCGGCGTACCGCGCCGCTCGCTCACCTTCGTCACCGTCTCCGAAGGGCTCACGATCTGTCCGCTGGTCTGCGAGGACCTCGCCCGTCCGGATCCGGTCACCGACGTCGTCCGCTCGATCGCGCCGACGCTCGTCGTCGGCCTGCTGCTCGACGGTCCCCAGCTCGCCGCCCGCTGGCCGGCCCGGTACGCGAGCGTCCTCGCCGACGACCCCGGATGCTCGGTGCTCACCCTGACCGCGCTCGGGATGGCGCAGCGCTCGCAGCCGCCAGGCCACGGCCCTTCACGTGCGATCGCGCTCTGGAAGGACCCGCACCGGGGCCTCCAGCAGATCATCGTCGCGGAGGGCGCGAGCGGAGTCGCCTTGACCGCTCACGCGCGGATGGTGCAGGTGCCGAGCGCCGACGGCCGCGCCGGCAAGGAGGTCGCCGAACTCGTCCTGTCCGGGATCGAGCAGATCGAGTAGACGGGACGCTGAGCGCGACCGCGACCAGCCGGCGCGCGGCGACTGGCCCGAAGCCGGCCGGCCTGTGCGGGGCACTACGCGAAGGACGTCTCGGCCGGCACCTCGCGGAGGGGGCGGCGGACTGCGCCGGGGTCGATGCCGGCCCGCAGGCACGCGACGACCCCCGCTGCCTCCCAGTAGTTGTCCACCAACTGCAGCTTCCCGTGGGCCCACGGGAGCGCTGCGAGGTCGTTGTCCAGGACGTTCTCGTTCTCGCGGACGGCGATCACGGGAATGCCCTGTTCGAGCGCGGCGAGCGTGGGCAGGCCGACCGCGCCGTCGGGCACGACCAGGCAGGAGACCTGCTCGACCGTGAGCAGGCCACGAGCCGGTCCGCGCGCGGCGACGAGCCGAGGGCTTCGCTGCAGCCCCTTCAGGACCGAGACGAAGAACGTGATCGAGATCACCTCTGCGGCCATGCGCGGGTCGACGACACCCAACTCGAGGCCGGCGACGTCGCGTGACTCGAGCATCGGCGAGTGTGCGGCCGGGATGCCGTACAGCGCGGAGACGGCGTGGGTGAGGATCGCCTCGGCGCCGCCCCAGGGGTTGAGCACCTCGCCCCGGCTCCCGTAGTAGTCGATCCGTGTGCGAGGGTCGACCCGGATCTGCGTCGAGAGCGCGAGGGCGTCGTACTCCCGCCGGTGCCGGTCGAGCACGGCGAACAGCCGCTCGAGCTGGCGCACGCGGCCGGTGGCCCGGCCGGAGGCGGCGTAGACCGACTCGACGGGAAGGGGAGGGTCGAGGAGGACGACGCGCGGGCAGGTGAGGGCAAAGGACGCGCGCGCGGCGTTCACCGCGTTGAGCAGCTGGTCGGAGAAGAGCGAGTCGGGATGCGCGTCGGCAACGGCGAGAACGCGGTTCGCGCGGACGGGCCCGAGTCCGACCGTGCCCATCAGCAGCTGGGCGAGCACGCTGCCCTCGACGTAGAGCGCGTTTGCGGGCAGCTCGTTCACGTCCGATGCGTTGACGACGTTCGGGTGCGTAACGAGCGTGTCCGAGACCGACGCCAGCAGCTGAGCGGCGGGCGTCGCGTCGCCGGCGTGGCCTCCGATCGTCGAGCCGATCCCGGTCGGGACGACGAAGACGGTCGTGAAGGAGGACGTGTCCTCGGTTCGGCGCAGCCGGAAGTCGAAGATCGAGGGGGCGGCACGTCTGCGATCGCCCGGCAGGCCTGCGACCACGCCGAGCTCACAGCGATAGCCGCTCTTGCTCAGACCCGTGACCGCGAGGCGGATCGGGAAGAGGTTCGTGTCCAGGTGCTCGAGGGCTGCTCGACCGAGGTGGGAGAGGAGCTGTCGGTGGCCGGCGACGGCCGGCGACTCGAAGTCGACCTCGAACACGTCGATCGGACGCACGCGCGTCTCGGCTCGAGCAGGCTGTACCTCCGTCACACCGCGATCGTGCGTCCGGTGCGTCGCCCGAGCATCGGGGCGGCGACCGACACGAGACGTGGAGAACTACGCACGGGTCGCGCGTGCGCCGCCATACGAGCACGCGGCCTCGCTCGCCACGACCGGCGCGCAGGCGCGGTCGCGCGCGATCTCTCGTCTGCCCGTGCTGCCCGCGGTCTTGTCAGGGGGTCATGCGAATCGCGACCCGGTACTTCGCGACCGACGTGCGTCGTCCTGGGGTTTCGTCGGTGGGCACCGCGTTCAAGGTCTCGTCGCCGCGTCGGTAGTCCTCCTCGGTGTCGAAGAAGACGATTGCGAGCGACCGCTCGGCCTCGGGGTCGTGGAGCACGATGACTTCCGTCGCCGGGAGTCCCTCCGGCTGCCCTTCCTCCCGCATCTCCCGCTCGAGCTCCTCGATCCGCTCCTGGCCGACACCTTCGAAGGACACAACCCGTGCGAGCGCCATCTCAGCCTCCTCGTCGATTCACGCGACCCTACACCGGGCGCGGCTGCGGATCATCCCGTGGGGACGGCCAGAGGGGCGCGGCTGCCGCCGCCGGGTCGAGGATGAGGTCGGCGACGAGCGCCGTCCAGCCGGTCTGGGGCATCGCACCCGGGCCTGCGCCGTTGTCGCCGGGGAAGTACTCGCCGAAGAGGAGGTTGTCCCTCCAGGCCGGATCTTCCTGGAGCCGCTCCGTCGCTCCGTAGACCGGCCACCGGAACGAGGCGGGCATCGAGGGGTACATCTGCTTGCTCCACACGAGGCCGGCGCACGCTTGGCGGAGGCTGCGCATCGCCTCGGGCGTCGTGCCGGAGGGCGCGATCGCCTTGCGGAACTCCTCGGCGTCCGCCTGGCGCGCGGCGATCACGGCCTCGAAGTCGGCTCCCCACCAGCCGGCCGTCTTCTCCTTGCTCTCCGTACTTTTCGCCGTCGTCGCCTTCGCCTTCTCCTTGGGAGCGGTCGCGCCACCACGTCGTCGGTGGGCAGGTCGGGTAGCGCAGCGCGGAAGCTCCCGACCAGGGTCTCGTTCGCGAGCGCGAGCGCGATGCCCGCCGGACTCCGCTCCCGGACGCCCATCAACCAGACCGCGTCGAGCGCGAGAGCCGCGATCCCGTCCGAGCGGCTGCCGGGGACGCCCGCGAGGTCGACCGCTGATCTCTCGCGGCGGCCGAGCTCCTCGAGCCAGACCCGGGGTAGAGCTCGTAGCTGAACGGGTGCTCGACGAGGTCGCGGGCTCACTCCTCGCCAGGGCGTCGCGCCTGAAGCTCTCCGATCGCCGCCGACGTGCCTTGGCGCACTGCACAGCTCGCTCGAATCGTGGCCAGGGGCGGCATCGTACGCCGCTGGCGGACGGCGATGGGTAACCGTCCGGTATCCGAGGGCCGCGACGCTGCCGCGGGGCCGACGTCGGTGCAGTCGAGCTCCGTCGGGACACCCACCGCCGCTCAGGTCTCTCGCATGCCGGCCGCGGGAGAGACGCTGGCGTCTCGCGGCTCTCCCGCGTACTCGTGTGCGAGCCGTCTGCGCCCATCCCCGCCAATCGCGGAGATGGTCTATAGTCCGCCGCCTCCGATCCTCGACTGAAGGAGCCGCTCGTGAGCCGGAAAATCAGATTCGCGGCGCTTCTCGCGGTGGTATCCGCCGCGGTGCTACTCCCGGCGTCCGCCCAGTCCTCTCACGGCCCGGCGGTCGTGAGGTACAAGATGGTCGAGTGGGACATCGTCCCCCAGAATGCGTCGAAGTCGCACGGCCCGCTCCCCAAGGTGACGTTCGTCGTGACGAACGCCGGCAAGTTGACCCACGAGTTCGTCGTGCTCAAGACGAACACCGCGGCCGGACAGCTCGCGAAGACAGGTGCCAAGGAGGCGCCCGAGAAGGGCGCAGTCGGTGAGATCGAGGAGATCCTGCCGGGGAAGACCAAGAAGCTGACCCTCAAGCTCAAGCAGGGGCACTACGCTCTGATCTGCAACCTCGCGGGGCACTGGAACAACGGCCAGTTCGTCGACTACTACCTCCACTGAGGCGCGCCGGGGCGCTGGGGAACACCGGGCGCGCGCGGCGGCGATGAGCGGCCTGGGTGCCCATCGGCATCCTCCGCTGGCCGCCCGAGATCGTCGGGCTCGAGCTGCCGCCCCGCCGAGCCCCTTCCCGCGTCGAGCACCCGCCCAGGTCGCGGCCGGCGAGCGTCGCTCCCAAGGCCGTGCACGTCACGAGCGGGCGGTACGGGCAGTCGCGTCAGCTCGCGTCGAACGGCGGGGCCGCCGCAGGAGCTGAGAGCCGAAGGGCTGTCGCCCGGAGCGTGGTGACGTCGAGCGCGCGGCCACGTCGACACGCGGCCTCGAAAGGCCGTCCCCGACGATGCTGCGGAGCTCCTCGAGCAGCCGCTCGCGCCGCTCGAGAGCAGGCCTCAGGAGCGCTGAGTGCAGCTGCTGCCGCATTCGGCCGGCTGCAGCGAGGAGCTCGATCGCACGCTCATCCCGGCCCGCGACGTGCTCGAGCCCTGCGAGGATCTCGAGCGCCTCTTCGCTGGCGTAGGTGATGCCTGGGGACGCTCAAAGTGGTCAAGGTGAACGTCGACGAGAACCCGGGTTGGCTGCGCGGGTCGGCGCGCAGGGCATTCTGCTCCTCGTGGTGGTGCGAGACGGCGCCGAGGTTCAGCGGATCGTGGGAGCTCACCCCTTGCCGGCGCTCGAGTCCCTCCTTGCGCCTCACCTCGCCTGAGCCCGACCAACGGGAAGCCCAGTTCCGGGCGGAAGCTCTTCCTCGAAGACCGACGCTGTCATAAGATCGCCGGACAGACAACGACTGGGCAAAGGAGGCAGGCCACCATGTCCTGGTACGAAAGCATGAAGCGGCCGGGATGGCTCACGTTCGCAGCTGTCGTGATGTTCGCGTTCGGCACCATGCGTGTGATCTCCGGCATCTCGTATCTGGCGGACAGCAACAAGATCGCCGACCTGACACAGGGGTTGTTCGGAGGCAACGTCTTCTGGTGGGGGATCTGGGATCTCGTGATCGCTGCGGTCGCGTTGACGGGCGGCTACAGCCTGCTCCAGAACAACGAGTACGGGCGGGTGGTCGGCTACCTGTTCTCGGTCTTGGCGATCGTCGAGGGCTTCCTCCTCCTCTTCTACGCCCCCTGGTACGGCGCGTTCGCGATCTTGATCGGCATCCTCGTCATCTACGCGCTCGCTGTTGCCGCCGACTGGCAGTCGCCAGAGGCATGACGAGCGGCTGCTGAGCCTCGAGACATCCCGCTGCGGCAGCTCGGCGCCCGCCACGTCCTGATCCGGGGAGAGCCTCCCGGATCAGGACGTGGTCGAGGTGCTGCAGCGGCTGACCCGGGAAGCACGCTGCGCGGATCGCAGTGCGGGCGCGGTGCATCCGATCCGCAGGGGCGGTAGGCCCCTGTCGCCCGGACGTCCGACGGCCGGACGAGACTGACCGTTGCCCACGACCCGGGAGACCGCCCTGCCGTCGATCGAGACCTCCGATGTCCTCCGCATGCGGGAACGGCTCCTGTTCGACGGGCCCGAGCGCGGCGAGAAGCTGAGCGCGTTCTGGGTGCTGCTGCTGCTCGCGGCGGTGATCGCGTCGGCGGGCATCGTGGCCGATTCCACGGCGACGGTGATCGGGGCCATGATCGTCGCCCCGCTGATGACCCCGATCCTGGGCATCGTCCTCTCCGTCACCATCGGCGACGGCCGGAACCTCGCGATCTCGGTCGTGCTCGTTCTCACCGGCGCGCTGTCGGTCATCCTCGTCGGCTACCTCCTCGGTCTCGCGGTCGACCTCCCCGTCGATGCGTCGACGAGCTCGCAGGTGGCCGGACGCGTCGAGCCGCGCATCGTCGACCTCGTCGCCGCCATCGCGACCGGCGCGGTCGGGGCCTTCGCGCTCGTGCGCAGCGACGTCTCCGACACGCTCCCGGGCGTCGCGATCGCGATCTCGCTCGTGCCCCCGCTCGCGGTCGTCGGTCTGACGCTCGAGGCCGGTCAGCCCGACGAGTCCCTCGGAGCGCTGCTGCTCTTCCTCACGAACGTGGGCGCCATCCTCATCACCGGGTTGATCGTGATGGGCCTCTACCACGTCCGCCCCGTAGCCGTGCGGGCGGCGGCCCGCCCGCCACTCGGGCGTCGCGCCGCGATCGCGCTCGTCGTGGTCTTCGTGGTGGCGATCTCGGTGCCGCTCGCCGGCTCGACCGCGCGCATCGTCGACCAGCGCCTGAACACGGCATCGATCACGGACGTCGCGACCGAGTGGGCCGAGCCGGCAGGCTGGGAGGTCGTCAGCGCCGAGTACCGGGGTGGGAGCTACGTGATCCGGGCGGTGGGAGAGCCGCCCGCACCGGAGCCCGAGGAGCTTCGGTCGAGACTGGACGAGGCGGGGTTCGCCGACACCGACGTGCAGGTGCAGCTGGTGCCCGAGGCGCGGATCGACCTCCCTGCGACCGAGTAGCGCGAGCCCGCGGTGCCGCTCGGCACGCCCATGCTCGTCCGCTGAGCAGGGTTACGCGAGCGACGCCGCTCTCGGCGCCGGCGGAAGTCAGCCCCGTGGCCGGGGGAAGCGGACGTGCATGTGGTTCTCGTGATTCGGATAGGGGACGACGACCCCGATCGGCCCGTGGAGCCCGGTGGAATAGCCGACGAAGACCTTCTCCGCGCCCGCGGCGACGAAGCGGTCGAGCAGATCCTGGGCAAGCCCCCGGTCGACCTGGTCGGTCGTCCTCGGCGCGCGCAGCCAGCGATCCAGCCGGGGGTAGTAGACGTCGACGTCGAGCCCGTTCTGGTGGGAGCGGTGCTGCTCCATCGGACCACCGCCCCGGAAGCTGATGTCCCCCACGACCACTCTCGGCGCGTCCGGGTTCGCGGCTCGGTAGGCAGCGACCACGGAGACGATCGCCCGGATGGTGTGCTCGTTGCCGTACAGCCTGTGCGGCAGGTTGGGCACGCTGTCCTCGATCGGGTTCCAGGTGACCCAGTCGGCCCCCTCGACGGGGAGCTGCGTCCCGGCGGTCAGAGAGCCCGCGTAGGGGAGCCCGTGTGACGTCGCCCGATGCCAGTGGATCGTCGGGAGGGGTGTCGCACCTGCCTGCTGGTCGCGGCTCGCCTTCGGATCGGGCGCGCTCGAGGCACCACCGGCGCGGCCGCTCGTCGGCGACGGCACCCGGGGCTCGACCGGGTCCGGGCCGGCCGCGCCGGGGCGAAACGTCAGGCTGGGGGGGTCCTCCCAGAGGGCGTCGCTTGCGCGTGACGCGCCGCCGAGCTTGGGCGCGGCGAGCGAGAGCGCCACCGCCGGCCCGATCGCGAGCGCGGCGGCGCGCGTCCGGCGGGAGCTGCGCCGGCGTCGGAGCTCCGCCCTGCGCCGGCGGGACTCCGCGAGCCCGTTCGGGACGCCGATGGCAGCGACCCCCCGGTGACCGAGGCCGAAGAAGGAGGGCGCGTTCGCTGCAAGCGCCACGGTGTACCCGCTTGCCCGCTCGCGGAACCAGAGCAGCTCGGTGTCGAGCCAGACCTCTCCGTGCCGCCAGCTCATGAGCCGATTTCCTTCGTGCGGCCGGCCGTATCTCCTGCGCTGGGGAAGCCTTCGTGCTCTCTGTGATGCCGATTCGCGCCGGAGCAATTAGAGTCATCCGACACGATTGGAGCAGGCGCTCCCGGCGACTCTCGACGGAAGGAGGCTGGCATGGCCGGGTACGAGCACAAGAGCTTCGAGACACCCGACGAGGTGCGCGAGTTCCCGCTGGGACGCGCGGAGATCCTCAGGATCGGCGGCGGTGAGGTGGGGCGGATGACGCTTCAGCCGGGTTGGCGCTGGTCGGAGCACCTCAAGCCGGTGGCCGGGACCGAGCTGTGTGAGGCGCCGCACTTCCAGTACCTCATCTCGGGCCGGGTCGGTGTCCGCATGGCGGACGGTTCGGAGCACGAGATCGCCGCCGGCGAGGTGTCGGTGCTCGAGCCGGGCCACGACGCGTGGGTCATCGGGGACGAGCCGGTGGTCGGCATCGACTGGGGTGGGGCGCACGTCTGGGGAAAGCCCGGCGACCACTCGTAGGCTGGCGACGCACCTCGCGACGCTGACTCGACACCCGACGGGCGGGCTCATAGTCGGGTGCCCGCTCGTCCACGTCGTGGCGGCTCGATGACTAGGCGCGAACGATGGGTGGGGGCTCCCAGGTGCCGTCGAGAGCGGCTTCCTCCGGCCAGTAGATGCGCATGGCGACGTAGAAGGGCCCGTCGGGCGTCGGCAGCCAGTTCGCGGCCTCGGCCTCGTCGTCCGGGCGCTCACGCTGCATGACGATCGTGAGGGAGCCGTCCTCGCCACGCACGAGCCCCTCGGTCGTCGAGTTGACCAGGTACCGGTCGATCGGGTTCTCCACGAGGTACCCGGCCGTGCCGTCGTACGAGGTGTCGTACATCGTGACCGACCAGAAGGCCCTCGCGGGAGGCGGCGTCTCGAGCGTCAGCCGGTACCGCCCGGAGCCGTCGAGCGGCCGGCCCCCGGAGTCCTCGCGCGCGATGGGATAGAACGCCTCGGCTTGGTCGTTCCCACCCCAGCCCAGCATCGCCCCGGCGGCGCGGAGCAGGTAGTCGCCGTCGAAGAAGCCCCGGCTCCCGAGCGCCGAGCTCACGGCCCATCCGTTGACCTTGGTGCCGAGGCCGCCGACGCGCGCCTCGATCGCCGCGCGGGCGGAGAGCACTCCCGCTTGCAGTGCGGCACGGGTCTCGTCGTCGAGCGCGTCCACGTCGAACGGGAGCCCTGCCCCGATCCCGATAGAGGCGAAGCGCTCCAGCAGCTCGACCTCCGAAGGATGGGGCGGCTGGCACCACTCGAGCAGCCGGTTCACGTATCCGACGAACCGTCCGTCGCGCGAGGCCGCGTCGTCCCAGACCGGCCAGTCGTACGCCGGCGCCGGCTGTGGGAGACCGCCCTGCCACGCCGAGAGCGGACGCAGGCGGTAGCCGGACATCAGCGCGGCGACGTTCGCGACGTCGTCGGGGCCGAAGAGCTGGGTGCGACCGATGACGAACACGAGCTCGGTCTCGCAGTGCAGGACGTCGTCGAATCCCTCCGGCGCCTCGCCGTCCCATCTCGGGCCTGCGATCAGGTACGACCCGGCATCGGAGCCCGTGGCGCGAGAGCCGACGTAGTGCGGGTTCGTCCCGTACAGGTCGACGAGCTGCACCACGTAGTAGCGATCCCTGACCTCGGGCACCTCCAGCACGATCGGCTCCGCGCGCAGGTCGAAGAGCGCCATCGAGTAGGGCGTGTCTGCGTTCGGCGTGATCACGTCCTTGAACGTCGGATCCAGGGTTGCGGCCGTCCCGTGCATCTCGTTGACCGGACCCCGGTACGAGGGCAGCGAGGGCACGAGAAACGTCCCGAACGCGTACCGGTACCCCATCAGCATCGGGAACGCGAAGACGTAGGCCTCTTCGGCGATCCGACGGGTCTCGTCGGTCGGCGGGGAAGCGCGATCGGTCATGTGTCCCTCCTTCGTGCCGGGGCGGATGTTCCTTCGCAGGCTATCCGTCGGTCGACGTCGATCCCGGCGCAGCCGGCGCTGCGAAACGACCGAGGGAAGGGGAACCGACCGGAAATCGACGTCGACGGCGCACGGGGATTCGAGACGACCGGCGACACGGCCCGACGGGCTATCCTCGCCGTGTGCGCGTGAACGTGCGTCTGTCCGGCTCGCTCGCGCAGGTGCTCGGCCCAAGGCAGGTGCTCGATCTGGACGAGGGCGCGACGGTCGCCGACCTGCTCGACGTGGTCGGCCGCTCGGCCGGGATCGAGCCCGACGCGTCCCGCTCGCTGGCGGTCGTCGCGCGCGGGACGATCGTGCCGCTCGAGCACAGGCTCGCCGGGGACGACGAGCTCGACGTGCTCGTGCCGGTCGCGGGCGGCTGAGCGCCCGCGACCAGCGTCGCATCCCTCAGGCCGGGATGCCGTAGTGCGTGCGGACGAGCTCCTCGAGCCCTCGCGCGGCGAGTCTCGCCGCCGGGGCGAGGAAGGTCACCTGCACGACACCCGGAGCCCGGCCGATCTCGATCGAGCCGGTGATCGTCGCCCGGTTCTTCACCTCGGGCACCGACAGGTCGAGCAGCGCGGCGGCGCGGGCGAGCCCGTTGTCCACGGCGCTGTTCAGGTCCGGCCCCGTGCCGACGACCGAGATCGGCAGCGAGTCCTCGAGCTCGATGCCGTGGCGCCCTGCGACCTCGCCTGCGCGTGAGCGCTCGGCGCCCGACAGCGGCCGCGCGAGGAACGGCAGGTCCTCGGCCACGGGCAGGATGACCGGCCCGTCCAGCTCGAGCCCCTTCAGCAGCTCGACCTGCAGCGTGACCGTGCCCGAGACGTCGCACGTATGCCCGGCGATCTCACCGTCTCCCTGCATCGCGTGCATGTCGCCGAGGTAGATGCCACCGCCGGGCACCTTCACCGGCGCGATCACGACGGCGCCCGCGCGAACCGCGTCGATGTCCATGTGCCCGTCCGTGCGGTGCGCGAGCTCCTCGGCCGTCACCGCGCGCGCGTGCGGCGCGCCGAGCAGGAACGAGCCGAAGTCGCCGGCGTTGTGGGAGTCGGGCACGTCGACGGCGGGCGTCGTCCCGAGCTGGCCCATGAACGGCCGCAGGCGGGTCGCCACGCCGACGAGATCGTGCGGCGCGAAGAGCAGGATCGGGTTCTGGATCGAGTTCTCCGGGAGGGCCGCCGCCGTGTACGCGTCTTTCGCGAACGCCTCGGCCTGCTCGCGCCCGACCGTCACCCCGACGCGCCACTCGTCGTCGAAGGCGATCGTGTACCCGTTCGTGAATGCGAACGGCGCGGCGGGCTCGCCGCACGCTGCGCAGCGCACGGAGTCCGGGCCGATGCCCTCGACGACCGTGGGCTCGTCCTCCGCGCCGCACGAGGCGCAGACCTTGGCGCAGTAGGGATCGCCGTTGAAGCGGCCCTCGACCCAGCGGTCGTTGCCGGAGGCGGTTGCGATCGACGTCACCGAGATGTCGCGGATGTGGATGGCGACGGCGTCGCCGACCTCGGCCCCCTCGACCGCAACCGGCAGCGTCACCTCGTGCCCGCCCTTGATCGCGGGCGTGATCATCGGCCCCCAGCAGCCGGGCGCCGTGTTCGCGACGATGTGCCCACCGTCGCGCACCGGCCCGAGCATCTCCGAGCTCGGCCCGATGATGCCGTCGCAGAACCGGTCGACGAACACGGTCTCGGCTCCGTGGCGGGTACGTGTCCTCTCCTCGACAGCCATGGTTGACCTCCTCGATGCGATGTGGGACCGCTCGTCCGACCGTAGCACCGCCGCGAATCGGCAGACGCGTGAGGACGTTGCCTTGCCTCCGTGTCAGGACTTCAGGGGATCCCGGCGCGGGGCACTCGGGCGATCGGCCGGCCTCCCTCGAGGCAGCGGCGTGCGACCCCGGTCGCTCGCCCTGGCAGCGCTTCCACTTCTTGCCGCTGCCGCACGTGCAGAGGTCGTTGCGGCCACGTCGAGCGTCCGCCCGCGCGTAGCTCTCCGTGATCTGCGCCGGAGGCTCGCGCCGGCGCAGCTGCTCGGCCCTGAACGTCATGTCTCGCGCGGTGTGCTGGACGAAGCGCTTGTCGCCGGCGAGGAGGCAGCTCAGACCGGGCTCCCCGTCGGGCGTCTCGAGGAAGCGGTTCCTTGGGGCAGCCGCCGTGACACGCGACGCGGACGCCGCACTTCCGGCAGTCGCGGAGGAGTCAGTCGCGCCTGGCGAGCCCGCAGGTCTCCGATCGACGCGATAGGCGTCGTGGATCTCGCGCGGGCCGTCCACCCAGAGCCCGATCAGGAACGCGTGCTCGCGCAGGACTCGCACCACTCGGCGTCGAGCTTCGTCCCGTTCGTCTGCATCGTGTGCAGGATCCGCTGTCCCGGCCGCGCGAAGCGCTCCGCGAGCTCGACCGAGCGGCGGAAGAACTCGAGGCCCATGAGCGTCGGCTCGCCCCCTTGCCGCTCGACCGTCACCCTCGGGCGCTCGAGCGTGCGACTCGATCCGCTGCCTCAGGTACTCCTCGAGCAACTCCTCCGCCATCCGGCAGCGGCTGCCCGGGTAGAGCATCTCTATGAGCCCTCGAGGTTGCACACCGCGCCCGTAGGGTTCGCGAGGAGGTGGAAGGACGCTGGCGCGTCCTCGATCGCCGGGAGTACCGGACCTGTCCGCGCCTCGGTCATCGGCCCGGCCTCGTAGACGACCTCTTCGAACACGAGCGCACCTCGACGCGCCTGCTCGCCCGCCAGCTTGCAGGAGCGTGGCCATCTGCCGAGTGCTCTAGCCTCGCAGTGTGGCGATGGAGGCTCGAGAAGCGGTGACGGAGAGCGGTGAGCGTGACTCGGCGGGCGGCTGCGCGTCCGCCTGCCCCGGTCTCGCTGGATCCTGGCGGCGGCGCTCGCCCTTGTGCTGCTGCTCTGGGTCGTCCCGGTCCTGATCGAGGCGGTCGGCAGCCTCGACATCGAGCTCGAGCGCCCCTATCTCGCGATCTTCGCCCTCGTCGCGTTCGACGCCGTCATCCCGGTCTTCCCGAGCGAGTCGGTCCTGCACGTCGCCTCCGCCCTCGCGGCGCAAGGCGAGCTGACGCTCGGTTACGTCGTCCTCGCGGGCGGGGTCGGCGTCGTCGTCGGTGACTCGCTTCTGTGCTGGATCTCCCGCTCGATCGCGCGCAGCACCTTCGCCGAAAAGCTCGAACGAGCGAGGAAGAACGAAAGGGTCGAGGTCGCATTCGAGGTGTTCGACCGGTCGGCGCCGCTGCTGATCGTCCTCGGGCGCTTCGTGGTCGGCGTCCGCTTCGCGGTCACTGCGACGATGGGCGTCACGCGGTACCCGTATCCGCGGTTCCTGCATCTTCAGCACGATCGGCGGCTTTGCCTGGGCCGCCTACACGTGCGTGATTTCCTACTGGACGAGCGAGGCGCTGGGCGACTATCGGCTCGTCTCGATCGCGACCGGGGTCCTCTTGACGACCGTCATCCTCGCCGTCCTCTACGTCCTCCTGAAGCGCTCGTCCGAGCGGCGAGAAAAGACATCAGGGAGCGCTGTGCCTCGCGTTCGCGCCTAGTGTCGAGTCGGCTACGGAGTGGGGATCGCGCCGAGCTGCTGCATGAACCCGAACTGTCAGCCTCCGCACGGGGTTCGACGAGCTTGCCCTCGTCGTCGAAGCGGTCGAAGGTCATCTCGGTAATCGTGATCTCCTTGCCTGTCGCCGCGATGCCCATGAACTCGCCCGTGTGCGCGCCGGAGAAGGTGCCGCCCGAGAAGACGCGATCGCCGCTCTCGAAGA
>Ga0233416_10000113_pt1 | contig 22861 bp, 20 predicted proteins | sample Sediment_Towuti__2_FD_188638 | JGI IMG/M metagenome (GOLD analysis project Ga0233416, IMG submission 188638) | Sediment microbial communities from Lake Towuti, South Sulawesi, Indonesia - Sediment_Towuti_2014_0_MG | ecosystem: Environmental > Aquatic > Freshwater > Lake > Sediment | place... | reverse complement strand
GGACGTCCCCGAGGGGGAGGCGCGGCGGTTCGCGGTCGGCGAGCGCGAGATCGCGGTCGTGAACCTCGGTGGTGCCGGCTTCCGAGCGGTGGACGCCGTGTGCTCCCACGCGCACGAGTACCTGGACGAGGGCGAGGTCGATGTTGATCTCGGCACGATCGAGTGCCCGAAGCATGGCTCGACGTTCGAACTGGCGACCGGCAAGCCACGAGGCTTGCCGGCGATCCTTCCGGTCGCCGTGTATCCGGTGGAACTGACCGACAACGACGTGTTGATCGAGGTGAGTGAGAGTGAGTGACGCTGCAACGCTCGAGGTGCGAGGCCTCCACGCCTCGGTCGAGGGCAAGGAGATCCTGCGGGGCATCGACCTCGTGGTCGGGAAGGGCGAGACCCACGCGCTCATGGGGCCGAACGGATCGGGGAAGTCGACCCTTGCGAACGTGATCATGGGTCGCCCCGGCTACGAGGTCACGGGCGGGACGGTGGTCTTCAAGGGCGAGGAGATCACCGAGCTCACGCCCGACGAGCGTGCGAAGCGGGGCTTGTTCCTCGCGTTGCAGTACCCGGTCGAGGTGCCGGGGGTCTCGGTCGTGAACTTCCTGCGGACCGCATACAAGGCTCTGAAGGGCGGCGACGTGAGCGCCCTTGCGTTCCGCAAGCACATGAAGGAGAAGATGGTCGCGCTCGGCGTCGACGACGCGATGGTGAACCGCTACGTGAACCAGGGGTTCTCGGGCGGCGAGAAGAAGCGGAACGAGATCCTGCAGCTCGCGGTCCTCGAGCCCGAGATCGCGATCTTGGACGAGACGGACTCGGGACTGGACATCGACTCGCTCCGTGAGGTGGCGACCGGCGTCGCGCAGCTCGTCGGGCCGTCCCTCGGCGTGCTGCTCGTCACGCACTACCAACGGATCTTGAACTACATCACGCCGGACCGGGTTCACGTCATGATGAACGGTCGTATCGTGAGGTCCGGCGGCAAGGAGCTGGCGGCCGAGCTCGAGCAGAAGGGGTACGAGGAGATCCGACGCGAGCTGGGCATCGAGGAGACGGTCGGGGCGAGATGAGGGAGCGATGTCGGTGACCGAAGAGCGTTCCACGGGAACGCTGGACGTTGCCCGGGTCCGGGCCGACTTCCCCATCCTCTCGCGCACCGTGGGCGACAAGCCGCTCGTCTACCTCGACTCCGCCGCCACCTCCCAAAAGCCGCAGCAGGTCATCGACGCCGAGTCCGAGTTCTACGCGAACCACAACGCGAACGCTCACCGGGGCCTCTACATGCTCGCGGAGGAGGCCACCGCGATGTACGAGGACTCCCGCGCCAAGCTCGCCCGGTTCATCGGGGCGCCGGATCCGGCCACGGTCGTCTTCACGCGTGGCACGACCGAGTCCACGAACCTCGTCGCGTACGCGTGGGCGCGCCGGTCCCTGAAGGAGGGTGACGAGATCCTCCTGACCGACATGGAGCACCACTCGAACATCGTGCCGTGGCAGCTCGCGGCCCACGACACTGGCGCCGTCGTCCGATACGTCCCCCTCACCGACGACGGCCTGCTCGAGCTCTCGGACCTCGGGTCGCTGCTCACCCCGCGGACCAAGCTCTTCGCCGTCACCGGGATGTCGAACTCGCTCGGCACGTTGCCGCCGCTCCCGCAGCTGGTGGAGGCCGCGCACGCGGTCGGCGCGCTCGTGCTGGTCGATGGGGCACAGCTCGTGCCGCACGTGCCGGTCGACGTCGCTGAGCTCGACTGCGACTTCCTCACGATCAGCGGTCACAAGATGCTCGGGCCCACGGCCTCGGGCGGTCTCTACGCGAGGCGCGAGCTCCTCGAGGGGATGGATCCGTTCGTCTCCGGGGGTCACATGATCGACGAGGTCTTCCACGACCGCTCGACCTGGAACGTGGTCCCGTACAAGTTCGAAGCGGGGACGATGAACATCGCGCAGGAGGTCGGACTCGGCGCTGCGATCGACTACCTCGAGGGCCTGGGGATGGAGGCGGTCCGCGCGCACGAGGAGGAGATCACCGCCTATGCGATCGAGCGGCTGCTCGACGCCGGTGCCACGGTCTACGGCCCGACCGACGTGGGCGTGCGAGGGGGAGCGGTCTCCTTCTGGTACAAGGATGTCCACCCGCACGACCTCGCGACGATCCTGAACGAGGAAGGTGTCGCGATCCGCGCCGGCCACCACTGCAACCAGCTGGTCATGCGCCGCTACGGGGTGCCGGCCACCGCTCGGGCGTCGTTCTACGTCTACAACACGAACGACGAGGTCGATGCCCTGGTCGAGGCTCTCGTCAAGGCGGAGGGCGTCTTCGGCCTCTAGACTCGGCGACGGGTCGCGGCCCGGACGAAGGAGACGAACCGTGGCGCTCGACGACATCTACAAGGAAGTCATCCTCGACCACTACAAGAACCCGCGGAACAAGCGGGAGATGCCCGACGCCGAGCTCTCGTGCTCCCGCAACAACCCTCTGTGCGGCGACGAGATCACCGTGTTCGTGCACGCGGATGGCGACGTGGTCCGCGAGGTGTCGTTCGTCGGCCAGGGGTGCTCCATCAGCCAGAGCTCGGCCTCGATGATGACCGAGGCCGTGACCGGCAGGCCCGTCGCGGACGCCGAGGCCCTGATCCACGACTTCCGCCAGATGATGGCGGGCGATCTGGATCCCTCGGAGGACGAGTTCGGCGAGCTGGTCGCGCTGAAGGGCGTCGTGAAGTATCCGATCCGCGTGAAGTGCGCGGTCCTCGCGTGGGACGTCCTCCAAGAGGCGCTCGGCGGGGGGGAGGGCGCGGCCGCGGGCTCCGCCCCGCACTAAGGGTGCTCGCCGGCGGGGCGCCGCCCGAGGAATGCCTCGGCGCCGATCGGCCGGTCGTCGTGCTCGAGCGGAAGGGCCTGCGCGTGGAAACCGGCGTCCTCGATCAGTCCGATCCACGTGGCGCGCGGGAACAGGCCGCACACGTGCCGGTCCCGGCGTACGTCGATCGAGCCGTCCGGCAGCCGCATCAGGTAGGCGAAATCGACGAGGTAGGTGGTGTCGAGCGGGCTCGGGTCGTAGCGCCACTCGAGGTAGCGCATCCCGTGGGTCGGCGCGTCGTGGCCCCCGTGGCCGGTCCCGTCCGAGTACGTCTCGCGCACGAAGTCCGGAACGAACAGCGCGATACCTCCCGGCCGGCAGTGCTCGTACGCCGTGACGAACACGGACCGTAGGTCGTGCTCGGTCGTCATGTAGGCGATCGCGTCGTGCACGAAGACCGCGTCGAAGGAGCGACCGAGCCGCACGGTGCGCATGTCGCCCTCGACGTGCTCGCACTCGGGGTTCAGCGCCCGGCTCACCGCGAGCATGCCCGGCGAGCGATCGACGAGCGTCATCCGGAAGCGCGCCTTGAGGTGCGAGGCGTTGTTGCCACCCCCGCTGCCGAGCTCCAGGACCTCGCGGACCGGTCCGTCCGCCGCGCCCTCGAGGACCCGTCGGTACTCGGCGGCTTCCTCTGCGTAGTTCTCGGGGGCAGAGAGGAGCGGCCACCATTCCGAGAGCTCGTCGTACAGGGCCGGGGTTTCGCTCACGTGAGCAGGCTACCGCTCCAGGGCCCGGCGTCGGGTACGGTTCCGCCGTGGGTCCATCGACGGGCAGACGGACGATCCTCAGCGCTGCCGCCGCGTCCCTGCTCCTCGCGCCCCTCCTGCTGCTCCTGGGGACCGGGTTCGCCGGGGCCCAGGGATCCGCCTCTGAGACGACGCCCCGCTACGACGTCGCGATCGTCATCGAGCCGAGCGGCTCGATCCTCGTCACCGAGACGATCGAGCAGGACTTCGGGTCGACGCCTCGACACGGCATCCTCCGCGTGATCCCCGACCGGTTGGCGTACTCGGACCGCTACGACCGCGTGTACCCGATCGAGGTCCTCTCGGTGCAGACGTCTCCGGGCACGCCGGACGACGTGGAGACCTCGCATGAGGGCGGGGACTTCACCATCCGGATCGGCGATCCTGACACGACGATCACCGGGACGCACACCTACAAGATCCAGTACCGGGTCCGCGGTGCCATGAACGGGTTCCCGGATCACGACGAGTTGTACTGGAACGCCATCGGCACCGGGTGGGAGCAGCCGATCGCGAAGGCGACCGTGCGCGTCGAGGGCCCGGCACCCGTCACGCGCGTCGCGTGCTACGCGGGCCCTGAGTACTCGCGCCTCGGGTGCGAGAAGTCACAGATCAAGGAGGGCGCCGCGGTCTTCTCGCAGCAGGACCTTCCGCCCTACAACGGGCTCTCCGTGGTCGTCGCCCTTCCGCCGGGAACGGTCGCGAGCACGGAGCCGATCCTCGAGGAGCGATGGAGCATCGACCGCGCGTTCAGCCGGACACCGGCGACGGTCGGGGGCTCGGTCGGGCTGCTCGTTGCGATCGTCGCCGGCTTCTCGGTCCTCGCTTGGAGGCAGGGGCGGGACCGACGCTATCTCGGCTCGCAGGTGGACCAGGTGATGGGGTCGGCGAGCGGTGAGGAGGAGGTCCTTCCCCTGTTCGGGCGGGGCCCGAACGTAGCCGAGTTCGCACCGCCGGAGGACCTGCGGCCCGGTCAGGTCGGCACCCTGGTCGACGAGCGAGCCAACGGGCTCGACGTCACGGCGACGATCGTCGACCTCGCGACGCGCCGCTACCTCGTGATCCAGGAGATCCCCAAGGAGGGCTGGTTCGGCAAGCCGGATTGGACCCTGATCCGCCAGCCGGCCCCCGGCGACGAGCTCCTGTCGTACGAGCGCAAGCTCCTCGAGTCGCTGTTCGAGACGGGTGACGAGGTCCAGCTGTCCGACCTGAAGACGAAGTTCGCAGCCAAGTTGAAGGAGGTCGAGGAGGCGCTGTACGCGGACGCCGTGGCGCGCAAGTGGTTCTCGGGCCGACCGGACCGCGTTCGCGCGAAGTGGGCGGCCCTGGGGGTCGTGGCGTTGCTCCTCGGGCTCGGGCTCACGTTCGTGCTCGCGCGCTGGACGCACGTCGGGCTGCTCGGGATCCCTGTCGTGATCGGCGGGATCCTGCTCGTCGTCGGCGCTCGATGGATGCCGCGTCGCACCGCGAAGGGCACGGCCCTCGCGCGTCGGATCGAGGGCTTCAGGACCGTCATCGAGAAGGCGGAGGCCCACATGTCGCACTGGGCCGAGGAGGAGAACGTGTTCACGCGGTTCCTCCCGTACGCGGTCGTGTTCGGATGCACCGACAAGTGGGCGAAAGCGTTCGAGTCGCTCGCGACGCCGCCTCCGAGCGACACCTCCTGGTACGTGGGAACGCGCCCGTTCACCTACGCGGCCTTCGCCGATGCGATGGACGGCTTCACGGTCACGACGAGCGGCACGATCTCGTCGACCCCGGCCGGCTCGGGCGGGAGCGGTTTCGGCGGCGGTGGGTTCTCCGGCGGCGGTGGCGGCGGTGGCGGCGGTGGCTCCTGGTAGGGTCGCCGGAGGGCCCCACCGGGCCCCCGATGGTTGAGACGAGGGCCGGGATGCAGATCGTCTTCTCGGAGGACGGCCGCGACTTCGTGCGTCGCGACTGGTCGAACCTCGTGACGGTCGACCCGGCCGGCACGTTCTTCCACACGCCCGGGTTCCTGAAGCTCTACTGGGAGGAGTTCGGCGAGCGGCCCGAGCACCTCCTCCTCGCGTTCGCGGAGGAGGACGGGGCGCAGGTCGCCGCCGTCGCCTTCGAGCGGATCGGCGAGACGCTTCGGTTCCTGGGCGGAACCGAGGTCACCGACTACATGGGCCCGGTCGGTGTCCCGGAGCTCGCGGCTGCCGTCGCGAAGGAGCTGTTCGCGGCGCTCGCGCGCAGGGACGATTGGAGGACGGCCGACCTCCGCGGGCTGGCGGAGGACAAGCTGTGGCTCGAGCTGCTCGCCGAAGCTGCTGCGGCGCAGGGGTTCCGGACCGACATCATCGACGATCAGAACGGCGTGGCACCGTTCCTCGGGGTGCCCGGCTCCTACGACGAGTACCTGGAGGGGCTGCCCGCGAAGCTCCGACACGAGATCAAGCGCAAGGCGCGCAAGCTCGAGGCGGAGGTTGGGCCCTACGGCGTCACGATCGCCCACACGGATACCCTCGAGGTGTACCTCGACCGCTTCGTCGAGCTCCATCGCTCGAGCGACGGGCCGAAGGGCGTCTTCCTCCAGCCGGGGATGGAGATCTTCTTCCGGCGCTTGGCCGAGGCCTTCCTGCCGCGCGGGATCTTCCACCTCACGTTCATCGAGGCCGGCGACCGCAAGCTCGCGGGCACGATCGGCTTCCGGTTCGATGGGACCTTCTACCTGTACAACTCGGCGTTCGATCGTGCGTGGCAGCATGTGTCGCCGGGCATGGTGCTGGTGGCCGAGGACATCCGCATCGCGATCGAAGGTGGATGCTCGGCGTTCGATCTGCTGAAGGGCGACTACGCCTACAAGTACCGCTTCGGGGCACGGCCCCGCGCCGTGAAGCGACTCGTCGTCACGCGCTGAGGACCCTACTCGACGAACGCGCGGACGTGCTCGAGGACGGCGGCGGCGACCGCCTCGTCTCCACCGATCACCAGGTTGCCGTCGTCGAGGAACGACGTCCCGGCGACCCTCCGTGCGGCGACGAGGGCGAACGCACGCGCCCGCCCCTCGATGAAGGCGTCCGGCTTCTTGTCCTCGGCCGGCCCCTCGCGGCTCGTGAGGCCCCAGTGCCACGAGCCCGCGCCCATCCCCGACAGGTCGACCTGGACGCTCATGCCCGGGAACGAGAGACCCGCCCGGCCGAGCGCGTACGGGAGCATCCGGATCCCCATGTCACACGTGAGGTACACCGGCCAGTGCTGCGGGTTCGGGTTCTGACCGGTGCCCTCGCGCAGGTCCTCGCCGTGGAGCCACCACTCGATGATCCGGGACTGCACGAGGTAGCGGACACCGATCTCACCGGCCACCCACGGGACGCGCATCGAGGCCCAGCGCTCGGGCTCGAGGTCGGCGGCACGCGTGCAGAGCAGATCGGCCGCACGACCCCAGTCGGCGATGATCCGCCGGGTCGGCAGCTCGCTCCGCACGCCGATGGCCCACTCGTTGAAGCCGTCGACCCACAGCTCGCCACCGTTCGCCTCGCGGAATGCGTCGAACTCCTCAGCGGGCTCGCCGCCGATCGCTTGCGCGGCCGCGGCCTCCTGCCCGGCGAGATGGGCCACGATGTCCCGGTTCGTCCAGCCCTGGCACGGGCTCGGCGCGTCCCAGGCCGCCGGGTCCGTGTACTGGATCGTGCGTCCGAGGCGCGCGCGCTCGGCGTGGGCGACCCCGACCAGCGTGTTGGGCTCCAAGCTCACGTCCCTCGTCTCCGGCGCCTGGCTCGACTCGGCGCCGAATCGTACCGTACATGGCGTGCGCGTCCTCGTGGCCCCAGACAAGTTCAAGGGAACGCTCTCGGCCGCCCAGGCGGCGGCGGCGATCGCCGCCGGCTGGCGTCGCGTCCGGCCCGGGGACGAGGTCGTTGAGCTGCCCCTCGCCGACGGCGGGGAGGGAACGGCGGACGCCATCGTCGACGGCCTCGGCGGGGAACGGCGACGCGTGCGGGTCTCCGGACCGCTCGGCGACCCCGTCGAGGCCGGGTTCGGCCTCGTCCACGGCGCGAGCGGTCGGACCGCGATCGTCGAGATGGCGCGAGCGTCCGGGCTCGCGTTGGTCGCCCCGGAGCGCAGGGACCCGCTTCGGGCCTCGACGCGCGGGACGGGCGAGCTGATCCGCGCCGCTTGCGCCGAGGGACCGTCCGAGGTGATCGTCGCTCTCGGGGGCAGCGCCACCACCGACGGCGGGGCGGGGATGGCGCAGGCACTCGGGGCGCGCCTGATCGACGAGCGCGGCGACGAGATCCCGCCCGGCGGCGGGGGGCTGCTCGAGCTCGTTCGGATCGATGCGACGGGTCTCGACCCCTCCACGAGAGGCGTGCGCTTCTCGGCGATCTGCGATGTCGACAACCCCCTCACCGGACTGCAGGGGTCGGCCCAGGTCTTCGCGCCGCAGAAGGGGGCGACGCCCGAGGACGTCGTGCTGCTTGACCGCGCGCTCGCGCACCTCGCCGCCGTGATCCACCGCGATCTCGCGATCGACGTACGGAGCCTGCCGGGCGGCGGCGCCGCCGGAGGGCTCGACGCCGGGATCGTCGCGTTCCTCGGCGCACGGCTCCGGCCGGGGATCGAGGTCGTGATGGCCGCCGTGGGGTTCGGCCGCGAGCTCGCAGCAGCCGACCTGGTGGTGACCGGGGAGGGCGCCTTCGATACGACCTCGCTGCGCGGGAAGGTGCCGGGCGGGGTCCTCGCGGCGGCTCGCGAGGCGGGCGTGCCGGTCGCGGTCGTGTGCGGACGGGCGGACCGACGGCCAGAAGGCGTGCGTGTGTGGACCCTCGTGGAGCGGTACGGCGCCGAGCGGGCACTCGGGGACGCGCGCCTCGCGCTCGAGGAGCTCGCCGCGGACGTGGCCGCGGAGGTGTCCGCCGACGGGGTATCGTCGCGGCCGTGAGCAAGGCCGTCGATCGGTTCCTGGAGTCGGCCCGGGTGCTCGGCCACCCGGTGGAGGTGCGCCGGTTCCCCGAGGGGACCAAGACGGCCGAGGACGCCGCCCGCGCGATCGGATGCGACGTCGGTGCGATCGTGAAATCCCTCGTCTTCCTCGCGGACGGGCGGCCGGTGCTCGTGCTCACCTCGGGCGCCAATCGCGTGGACGTCGATCGTCTGGCCGGGGTGCTGGGGGCCTCCGAGGTGCGACGGGCCGATGCCGACCAGGTGCGGGCGGCCACCGGGTTCGCGGTCGGCGGCACGCCGCCGTTCGGGCACCCCGAGCCGGTCCGCACCCTGATCGACCGGGATCTTCTCGAGCACGCCGAGGTGTGGTCGGGCGCCGGAGCTCCCGACGCCGTGTTCCGGGCGACGCCCGAGGAGCTTCAGCGCACGGCCCGGGCCGAGATCGTCGACATCAAGGAAACCTGACCGGTCTGGTCGGATTACGGCCGCCGACGGCTAGAATGGTCCGCGACCCGACCCGAGGACGACCGGAGGATCCATGATCCAACTGACCGAGAACGCCGCCGGCAAGGTGAAGGAGCTCCTCGAGGAGGAGGGCCGGAGCGACATCGCCCTCCGCGTGGCCGTGCAGCCGGGCGGGTGCTCGGGCCTGCGGTACGCGATGTACCTCGACGACCAGCTATCGGATAGGGATGTCTCCGAAGAGCAGTTCGGCGTGAGGGTCGTGATCGACAAGATGAGCGTGCCGTACCTCTCGCAGGCGACGATCGACTTCGTCGACACCCTCGAGACCTCCGGCTTCACGATCGACAACCCGGCCGCCCAGGGCGGGTGCGCCTGTGGCCAGTCGTTCCACTAGTCGTCCAGGCGTTCGGATCCCAGGGCCGTCGCCCGAGAGGGTCCGCGAGATCACCACTCGAGCACGAACGCGCGCGAACGACCTCCGCGTGTTCCTCGATTCGCCGACCGGACGGCGCCTACGCCACACGGTCGCGACCGGGCTCATCGTCGCGGCGCCGGTGATCGCGCAGATGCCGGCGATGCGGGCGAGCCGGATCGGCCGGCTCGTGGGGGCCGCGGGGGGCGCGGCGCTCATCGTCCGGGTGGCCGAGGCGATCCGCGACTGGGAGCGCGCCGAGCAGGGCTCCTCGCGCTCCGCCTGACGTTTCGGCCCATTTCCCGCTCGGGTGCGCTCAAGTTCCATCCCCTTCGGGTGCCGATACCGGTAGAGAGCCTGCGAGGTGCGAGGGGGTGGTGAAGGGCGGAGCGGATCGAACGTTCGCTCCGCCTTCTCGCGTTCGCGTCCCCGAACCCCGCAGGTGGCTATCCCCCGCGCCGGCCGCTGCCGTTCCCGGCAGCGGCCGGCGCACGTCGGGGTCAGGCGACGTCGTCGAGCCCCGCGCGGATGCCGTCGCGCAGCTCGCGGAGCTCCTCAGCGTCGATGACGAGGGCGGGGGAGACCTGGAGCGCGCCCGTGGCGAGGGTGCGGGTCATGACGCCGTGCTCGCGGCAGGCCGCGACCACCCTGAGCGGCAGCGCGGGATCCTCCGCGATGGCGTTCGTCGAGAGCTGGACCGCTGCGAGGGCGCCGGTGCCGCTGCGGACCTCCTCGACGAGCGCGTGGTTGCCGAGCGGCGAAAGGGCGGAGGCGAGCTCTGATTCCAGGGCGAGCGCTCGCCGAGGCAGCTCCTCGCGCTCCATGATGTCGAGGTTCGCGAGGGCCGCGGCCGCGACCGTGGCATGACCGGCGTACGTGTACCCGTGCCGCCACTGCCCCGCGCTCTCGGACCAGAACGGCTCCGCCACGCGCGGCGCTGCGATCACCGCTCCCATCGGCAGGTAGCCGCTCGTGATGCCCTTGGCGCACGTGAGGAGGTCCGGCTCGAGGGTCCAGCGGGAGCTCGCGAACCAGTCGCCCACCCGGCCGAAGCCGGTGATCACCTCGTCGGCCACGAACAGCACCCCTGACTCACGGCAGATCGCGCGGACCTGCTCCAGGTAGCCCTCGGGCGGCGCGAACACGCCGCCGGCGCCGATGATCGGCTCGCAGAAGAAGGCGGCCACCCGCTCGGGCGTCGCGAACGCGATCGCCGCGCGGAGTTCTTCGGCCGAGTCCCAGGCCACCTTGACGACGTCGCCCACGAGGGTGCCGTAGCCGGTGGCGTTCGCCTCGATGCCGGCCAGGCTCGTCCCGGCGATGTGCATGCCGTGGTACGCGCGCTCCCTGGTGATGAACAACGTTCGGTCGGGTTTGCCGTTCAGCTGCCAGTAGCGCCGAGCCATCTTCGCGGCCGTGTCGATCGAGTCCGAGCCACCGCTCGTGAGGAAGACGCGGCTGTCGTCGGCCGGGGCGACCGCCGACACGCGCTCGCAGAGGTCGATCGCGGGGCGGTTGGACAGGTCGCCGAAGGTCGAGTACGCGGAGAGCCGCCGGAGCTGGGCGGCGGCGGCGTCGGCGATCTCGGCGCGCCCGTAGCCGACGTTGCAGTACCAGAGCCCCGCCGTGGCATCGAGGTAGCGGCGCCCTTGCTCGTCCCAGATGTGGACGCCCTCCCCGCGGTCGACGACGAGCTCGCCCCCGGTCTCGACGGCGGCCATGTCGGCGAACGAGTGCCAGAAGCGGCTCATGAGACCGCGAGGCTACCAGCGGGGATCGCACCTCAGAGCGATCGGCGCGCCGTCAGGTCGGGTCGTACGCGAGGTTCGGGTGGAGCCAGCGCTCGGTCTCGGCCACGCTGCGACCGCGCCGCCGCGCGTACTCCTCGACCTGTTCCTTGCCGATGCGCCCGACGTTGAAGTAGCGGGCCGCGGGGTGCGCCAGGTAGAGGCCCGACACGCTCGCCGCCGGGGTCATCGCGAAGTGCTCGGTGAGACCCATGCCGATCGCGTCGGCGCCGAGCAGATCCCACAGGGTGCGCTTCAGCGTGTGGTCGGGGCATGCCGGGTAGCCGAACGCCGGACGGATCCCCCGGTAGCGCTCGTCGACGAGCTCCTCGTAGCTCATCTTCGGGCCGGACTCGTACCACTCGCGGCGGACGAGCTCGTGGAGGTATTCGGCGAAGGCCTCGGCGAGGCGATCGGCCAGCGCCTTCACCATGATCGCGTTGTAGTCATCGTGCCCGGCCTCGAAGCGCTCGGCGAGCTCGGCGGCACCGAGTCCGGCGGTGCAGGCGAACGCCCCGATGTGGTCGGTGAGGCCGCTGTCGGAGGGAGCGACGTAGTCGGCGAGCGAGCGATCGGGTCGACCGTCGCCGTGATCGGCCTGCTGGCGGAGCATCGGAAAGCGGACCCCGCCTTCGAGCACGATGTCGTCACCCTCGGTCCACGCGCGCCAGAAGCCGTGGACGCCGCGGGCGACGAGCGAGCCCTCCCGCTCCAGGTCGTCGAGCAGCGCGTTCGCGTGCTCGAACAGCTCGCGGGCCGCATGGCCGTGCCGGGGGTGCTCTAGGATGGCGGGATACCGGCCCTTCAACTCCCACGCCGTGAAGAAGAAGGTCCAGTCGATGTATCCGCGCAGGACGCCGATCGACGGTTCGAGGGTCCGCGTGCCGAGGAACGGCGGCTCGGGCAGGTCCTGCGGGTGCCAGACGATGGGCGTGCGGTTCTCGGTCGCGAGCCGGTAGGGGAGGAGTGGTTGCGCCGCACGCTCGGCGTGGAGGGCGCGCAGGCGCTCCTGCTCGGCGCGGTTGTCGCGGTCGAGCGTCTCCTTGCGCTTCGGGTCGAGCAGGTCCGAGACGACCCCGACCACCCGCGAGGCGTCGACCACGTGGACGGTCGGTTGGGAGAACTCGGGCGCGATCTTCACCGCGGTGTGCTGTCGGGAGGTCGTCGCGCCGCCGATGAGCAGGGGCAGCTGGAGCCCTCGGCGCTCCATCTCCCTCGCGACGTTCACCATCTCGCTGAGGGAGGGCGTGATGAGCCCCGAGCAGCCGACGACGTCGCAACCCTCGCTGACCGCGGTGTCGAGGAGCACGTCGGCCGGCACCATCACGCCCAGGTCGATGACCTCGTAGTTGTTGCAGCCGAGCACCACCCCCACGATGTTCTTGCCGATGTCGTGCACGTCACCCTTCACGGTGCAGAGGACGATCTTGCCCTGCGAGCTGGTGGCCTCGGTGCCGAGCCGATCCCGCTCCTCCTGCATATAGGGCTCGAGCTGCGCGACGGCCTTCTTCATGGCGCGCGCGCTCTTCACGACCTGCGGGAGGAACATCTTGCCGGCGCCGAAGAGATCTCCGACGATCTGCATGCCCTCCATGAGTGGTCCCTCGATCACGTCGAGCGGGCGCTCGCGCTGCTTGCGTGCCTCCTCGGTGTCCTCCTCGATGAAGTCGTCGATCCCGTGGACCAGCGCGTGCTTGAGGCGCTCGTCGACCGTACCCTCGCGCCAGGCGAGGTCGACCTCGCGCTTCATGCCCTCGCCACGAACCGTGTCGGCGAAGGCGACCATGCGCTCGGTTGCGTCCGAGCGACGGTTGAAGATGATGTCCTCGACGTGCTCGAGCAGGTCCTTCGGGATGTCCTCGTACAGGGCGATCTGCCCGGCGTTCACGATCGCCATATCGAGGCCGGCCTGGATCGCGTGGTAGAGGAACGCCGAGTGGATCGCCTCGCGCACCGGGTCGTTGCCGCGGAAGCTGAACGACAGGTTGGACACACCACCGGACACCTTCACGCCCGGGCAGCGTTCCTTGAGGATGCGTGTTGACTCGATGAACGCCTTCGCGTACTCGCTGTGCTCCTCGATGCCCGTTGCGATCGCGAGGATGCACGGGTCGAAGATGATGTCCTCAGGCATATACCCAGCGCGTTCGGTCAGCAGGCGGTAGGCGCGCTCGAGGATCTCGACCTTGCGCTCGACCGTGTCACCCTGACCGCGCTCGTCGAAGGCCATCACGACGACGGCGGCGCCGTACCGCTGGATCATCCGCGCCTTCGCGAGGAAGTCCTCCTCGCCCTCCTTGAGGCTGATGGAGTTCACGACACCCTTACCCTGCACGCACTTCAGGCCGGCCTCGATGACCTCCCAGCGCGAGGAGTCGATCATGACGGGGACCTTGGCGATCTCGGGCTCGGTGGCGATCAGGTTGAGGAACGTGGTCATCGCCTTCACGCCGTCGAGCAGATCGGCGTCCATGTTGATGTCGAGCATGTTCGCGCCGCTACGTACCTGCTCGGCCGCGATCTCGACGGCGCTCGCGTTGTCGCCGGCCTCGATCAGGCGGCGGAACTTGGCCGAGCCCGTGACGTTCTGACGCTCTCCGATCATCACGAACCCGGTCTCGGGCGTGACCTCGAAGGGCTCCAGACCCGAGAAGCTCGTGACGTGTCGCTCCGGCGCCGGCGTGCGCGGCGGCAGGCCCTCGATCGCCGAGGCGATCTGGCGGATGTGCTCGTTCGTCGTGCCGCAGCAGCCGCCCAGGATGTTCGCGAGACCGCTCTCGGCGAACTCACGTAGGTACTTGCTCGTGGTCTCGGGCCGCTCGTCGTACCCGCCGAAGGCGTTCGGAAGGCCGGCGTTCGGGTGGCAGGAGGTCGGGACCGGAGCGATGCGCGCGAGGGCCTCCAGGTGTGGGCGCATCTCGGCGGCTCCGAGTGCGCAGTTCACGCCGACGCTGAAGGGCTCGGCGTGGGCGACCGAGGTCCAGAAGGCCTCGACCGTCTGCCCCGAGAGCGTGCGTCCGCTCCGATCCGTGATGGTGACCGAGATCATCAGCGGCACCTCGGGCGCGACGTCCTTGGCCGCGGCGATCGCCGCCTTGGCGTTCAACGTGTCGAAGATGGTCTCGACGAGGAGCAAGTGGACACCGCCCTCGACGAGGCCGAGGATCTGCTCCGCGTACGCCTCCCGCAGCTGGTCGAACGTCACGGTTCGGAAGGCCGCGTCCTCGACCTTCGGCGAGATCGACAACGTCACGTTCGTCGGCCCGATCGAGCCCGCGACGAAGCGATCGGCCCGATGGGCATCGCACGCCCGTCGGGCGATCTCGGCGCCCGCGCGGTTGATCTCGCGGACGAGGTCCTCGAGGCCGTAGTCGACCTGAGAGATCGGCGTGGCGGTGAACGTGTTGGTCGTGATGATGTCGGAACCGGCCTCGAGGTACCCGCGGTGGATCTCCTCGACGATGTCCGGACGGGTCAGGTTGAGCAGGTCGGGGTCGCCGCCGAGGGGCCTAGGGTGGTCGGCGAAGCGCTCCCCGCGGTAGTCGTCCTCGGTCAGCCCTCGTGCTTGGATGGCGGTGCCATACGCTCCGTCGAGGACGAGGATCCGCTCGCTCAGCAGTCGTTCTAGGCGCTCGCGCATCGTGCGCTCGACAGTACCAGGGGCCGCTCGACACGTGACCATCTGTCACGTGAGGTGCGCCTCCGGGACGGCGTGGGGTAGATTCTCGCGCGAGGAGGCGATGGTGGGGAACGATCCGTTCGAGGTCCTGACGACGAGTGTGCCGAAGGCGATCGCCAAGCCCGAGGGCGCGGCGCCGCCCGGCCGCGGCCGCCGCCGAGACCGACCGCTCGGCAAGCAGGACGTCGACCTGCTCGCCGCCGTGCCGCTCTTCGCCGAACTCCCGAGGCGCCACGTGCGCCGGCTGGCGGAGCGGGCGGACGTCACCTCCTTCCGCGAGCGAGAGCACATCGTCGACGAGGGTCAGCCCGGCGGCACCTTCTACGTGATCGTGCAGGGCGAGGCGACGGTGTCCAGACGTGGACGAACGCTCACCACGCTCGGTCCGGGTGACTTCTTCGGGGAGATCTCGCTGCTGGACGGCGGACCGAGGTCCGCCGATGTGATCGCGCAGACGCCGGTGGCAGCGATCCGGATCTTCAAGCGGTCCTTCGACAAGATGCTCGCCGAGGAGCCCGGCGTCGCCGCGAAGATCCTCGCGGTCACCGCTCGACGGCTGCGCAACACGGAGCGAGCACCCCGGAACTGATGCTCGCGGCCTTCGACTACCGTTGGTGGGTCTTCCTCCACATCGCCGGTGGGTTCGGCTTCCTGATGTCGCACGGCGTGTCGATCTCGGTGGCGCTCCAACTGCGCAAGGAGCGGGATCGCACGCGCATCGCAGAGCTGCTCCAGTTCTCCGGATCCTCGCTCCTTTGGATGTACGTATCGCTCGGTGTGTTGCTGCTCGGCGGGATCGTCGCCGCCTTCGCGCAGCACTACTGGAGCTTCTGGTGGCCCTGGCTGGCGCTCGCCATCCTCGTGCTCATGATCGGGGAGATGAGCGCGGTGGCCCGGCCGTACTACCAGCGCGTGAAGGAGGCGGTGCAGCTCCGACCCTCGGGCGTGCCGCGCAAGAGCGACGAGGAGCTCGAGGAGCTGCTGCGGTCGCGCCTGCCGCTGGCCAACGCAGCCGTCGGGTTCGCGGCGTTGGCGGTCATCCTGTGGCTGATGATCTGGCGGCCGCTGTGGACGATCTGAGCTAGAGGTCGGTCGGGGCCAGCGGTTTGGCCGCGGGGCCGTTCACGACCTGACCGCCGGGTGCGAAGCGCGAGCCGTGGCACGGGCAGTCCCACGTGGTGTCGGCCGGGTTCCACTTGACCGTGCACCCCATGTGGGTGCACTTCGCGGAGAGGGCGTGGACCTTCCCCTTGCCGTCCCGGAACACCGCCACCTTGTGATCGCCGGTGACGACGATGCCGCCCTCGCCCTTGCCGATCTCGTCGAGGCTCTGGGCGATCGTTCGCGCGATGAGGACGTCGCACGGTGCGTACTCGGCGATCGCGAGGGGGACGGATCCGAGCACGAGGGCCTTCGCGCCGGCGAGCCCTCGGTTGCCGATCACGACGAGGTCGTAGCCCTCGTCGGCCGCGAGCGCGGTGATCTCTTCCGCCGCGTCACCTTCCCGGATCACCAGCGTCGGCTCGATCTCGGCGTCGGCGCCGATCGTGACCGCGGTGTCCTGCAGCACGAGCTCCCCCGTCTTCGGATGACCGACGAAGGCGAGCGTCACGGCAGCCTGCAGGCGCTTGGCGAGCGCGAAGCCCTTGCGCGCCGCCCTGTCGGCCGTGGCCGAGCCGTCGGTGGCGATCAGGATCCGCCGGTAGGGAACCGCCTCCTCGAGGAGGGTCGGGTCCTCGCGTGCGCGAGTGAGCAGCACGTCGCACGGCGCCTGGCTCGCGACCTTGCGCACGACGCTACCGAAGACCTGCTCCTGCTGGAACAGGCCGCGACTGCCGATGACGATGAGATCCGCGTCCTTCTGCTCCGCGGTCTCGATCACGGCAGCCACCGGCTCCTCGGGAGTCAGCACCGCGTCGGTCCGGACCCCCTCGCCCTCCGCGAGCGCGACTGCCCGGGCCACGGCGTCCTCCGCGCGACCCGGGTCCTCGAAGGCGTGGACGATCGTGAGCGCACCCTTGGTGGTCCCCGCGAGCGCCGCGCCGATCCTCTCGGCGGTCTCTGCTGTGGGCGAGCCGTCGGTTGCGAGCAGGATGCGCTTGTACATGTTCGTCTCCTCGGCGTGCCCCGTCGGGCGCGCGCGGCATCTTATCGGCCGTGAGCCGACCCGATGTCGGTCGAGGCCGAGGCTCCGATGTAGACGAGACCGGTCACGAGACAGACGACCCCTGCGGTGATGGCCAGGACGAGTGTTACTCGAGCTGGGCTGCTCACGGCTCCACGCTAGCCGTGCGAACCGCGGCCAGGAAGGGCCCGCGTCTCGTCTTCACGCGTTGGTCACAGCGCCGTGAAGGATCAGGCGAACGACGGTCCGAGCGGCAGGAGCGCCTCGAGCTCCGCGAGGGTGCCCTCGTCGAGGGCGATCGACCCGGCCTCGGCGTTCGTACGCACGTGACCTGGGTCCCGACTGCCGGCGATCGCCGAGGTCACGCCGGGCTGGTGGAAGTTCCACGCGATGGCGAGCTGCGCGACCGAGCAGCCGAGCCGCTCTGCGATCGGTCGCATGCCGTCCACCACGGCGAGGCCGCGTGCGCGCTTCTCGGGGCGGAACAGCGCGTCCCAGGCCTCGTCCCCGCCGGGACCTCGATGGTCCTGGTCCGTGAACGTTCTGTCTATCCCGATGGCGCCCGTGAGGAGGCCGTACGCGAGGGGCCCGTAGGAGACCACGCCGATGCCCTGCTCGCCGCACCAGCGGATCAGCTCGCGGTCGGCGAGGGAGAGCATCGAGAACTCCTGCTGGAGCGAGTCCACGTGCCGGATCGCCTCGCACCTCTCGATGAGCTCGCGGTCGAAGTTCGAGACCCCGATCGCGCCGACGAGGCCCTCGTCGATCAGCGCCGTCATGGCCTCCCAGGTCTCCTCGACCAGCACGCCCGAGTCATCCGGCCAGTGGAGCTGGTACAGATCGACGTGGTCGGTGCCGAGGCGCTTCAGGCTCTTGCGGCAGGCTTCGGCGACCTCCTCGGGCTGGAAGCCCGTCCCGTAGGGTCGCGGCCCGACCTTCGTCGCGATCAGGACCTCGTCTCGGTGCCCAGCGATCGCCTCGCCGACGAGTTCCTCGGAGTGCCCGTCCCCGTAGACCTCCGCCGTGTCGATCCAGTTGATGCCTGTGTCGAGCACGGTCCGGATCGCGTCGACGATCTGCTCGCGAGGAGGCGGGTCGCCCCACTCGCTGCCCTCACCGGCCTCCCAGGCTCCGAACCCGACCACCGAGAGCTCAGGTCCTCGTGAGCCCAGCCGCTTCGTCAGCATGCCGCCCTCCTTCGCCGCGCCCGCCCCCAACGCTACTACCGGGTTCCCTTCCCTTGCTTGGCCAGACGGTACGCTAGAAGCCGACGATCCCCCGACGCTTCAGAAGGAGGCTCCCCGGGCGCGGCCCGGGCCCGCGATGACCAAGCAGGTCGAGGAGAAGGAGCGCGTCGTCATCCGGTTCGCCGGCGACTCGGGTGACGGGATGCAGTTGACCGGCGATCGGTTCACCAGCGCGACGGCCGTGTTCGGCAACGACCTCGCCACGCTCCCCGACTTCCCAGCTGAGATCCGCGCCCCGGTCGGAACGGTGCACGGCGTCTCTGCCTTCCAGATCCAGTTCTCCTCGCGCGAGATCATGACGCCCGGCGATCACCCGGACGTCCTCGTCGCGATGAACCCGGCCGCCCTGAAGGCGGAGATGAAGTGGCTCGAGAAGGGCGCGACGATCATCGTCAACGAGGACGCGTTCGTGCAGCGCAACCTCGAGAAGGCGGGGTACACGTCGAACCCGCTCAAGGACGGCTCGCTGGACGGCTACCGGGTGTACCTGGTGCCGATGACGTCGATCACCGTCCGCGCCGTCGAGGAGCTCGGGCTCACGCGGAAGGAGGCCGAGCGGTCCAAGAACATGTTTGCCCTCGGACTCGTGTCGTGGATGTTCGGACGCCCGACCGAGGTCACGCTCCACTGGCTGCAGCAGAAGTTCGGCGACAAGCCGCAGGTGTACGACGCGAACGTCGCCGCGTTCAAGGCCGGCTACAACTTCGGCGAGACGACCGAGATCTTCGGGACCTCCTACGTCGTCAAGCCGGCGCACGCGGAGCCCGGGACCTACCGGAACATCTCCGGCGCGATGGCGCTCGCGTGGGGGCTCGTGGCCGCGGCCGATCGCGCCGGCCTGCAGCTTTTCTACGCGAGCTACCCGATCACGCCCGCGTCGGAGCTGCTGCACGAGCTCTCGCGCCTCAAGAACTTCGGCGTCATGACGCTCCAGGCCGAGGACGAGATCGCGGCGGCCGGCATCGCGCTCGGCGCGTCCTTCGGCGGCAACCTCGGAGTCACCGGGACAAGCGGGCCCGGCATGGACCTCAAGGCCGAGACCCTCGGCCTCGCCGTGATGCTCGAGCTCCCGATGGTCATCGTCGATGTGCAGCGAGCGGGGCCCTCAACCGGGATGCCGACGAAGACGGAGGCGGGCGATCTCCTGCTCGCGCTGTTCGGACGACATGGCGAGTCGCCGATGCCAGTGCTCGCGGCATCGTCCCCGGGGAACTGCTTCGACACGGCGATCGACGCGGTGCGGATCGCGGTGAAGTACCGGACGCCGGTGATCGTGCTCTCGGACTCGTTCCTCGGGAACTCCTCGGAGCCGTGGCGGATCCCCGACATCGACTCCCTGCCTGAGATCGAGCCGGGGTTCGCGACCGGCCCGAACGCCGGTCAGGAGTTCCTTCCCTACCTGCGAGACGAGAACCTCGCGCGGCCGTGGGCGATCCCGGGGACGCCGGGCCTTCGCCACCGGATCGGCGGGCTCGAGAAGGACGAAGCGGGTGCGATCAGCTACGACGCGGACAACCACGCTCGGATGACCGAGGCGCGCGCCGCCAAGATCGACCGGATCGCCGATGACATCCCACCGCTCGAGGTCGACGACCCGGACGGCGACGCCGACCTCCTCGTGATCGGCTGGGGATCCTCGTACGGCACGATCCGAGCGGCCGCCCGCCGTGTGCGCGAGCGCGGCCGCAAGGTCGCTGTGGCGCACCTCGTTCACCTGAACCCGTTCCCCCGCAACACCGGCGAGATCGTTCGTGCCTACCGGAAGGTCCTGGTCCCTGAGATGAACAAGGGCCAACTGTCGATGTTGATCCGGGCGCGCTTCCTCGTGGACACGCGATCGTTCACGAAGGTGAAGGGGCTCCCGATCTTCGCCGAGGAGCTCGAGACCGCGATCCTGAAGGTGATGGACGAGTGAGCGCGGCGCAGGTGGACGCGCCGGGCAACGGCGGCGGGGCGGTGCGGACGCTCACGAAGAAGGACTTCACGAGCGAGAACGAGGTTCGGTGGTGCCCAGGTTGCGGTGACTACGCGATCCTCGCGACCGTGCAGGCATTCATGCCGGAGCTCGGCATCGACCCGGACGAGATCGTCTTCGTTTCGGGGATCGGGTGCTCCGGGCGTTTTACCTACTACATGGACACCTACGGGATCCATGGGATCCACGGCCGGGCTCCGGCGATCGCGACCGGGATCGCGACGGCGCGTCCGGACCTCTCCGTGTGGGTCGTCACCGGCGACGGCGACGCGCTGTCGATCGGCGGCAACCATCTGATCCACGCGCTCCGTCGCAACGTGAACCTGAAGATCCTGATGTTCAACAACCAGATCTACGGGCTCACGAAGGGCCAGTACTCGCCCACGAGCGAGGAGGGCAAGGTCACGAAGTCGACGCCGTTCGGCTCGGTGGACCACCCGTTCAACCCGATCGCGCTGGCCCTCGGGGCCGAGGGGACGTTCGTCGCCCGGACGCTCGACAACGACCGCCAGCACATGACGCAGGTCCTGCGGCAAGCGGCCGCTCACCGAGGTACGGCCTTCGTCGAGATCTACCAGAACTGCAACGTGTTCAACGACGGTGCGTTCGACATGCTGCGCGAGAAGCAGCACGGCGTGCATAACCAGATCCGCCTGGAGCACGGTGAGCCGATCGTCTTCGACGAGGGGAACCGCTGCGTGTCGGTCGGCGAGAACGGCCGCCTGGTCATAACCGAGGTCGCGAGCACGCCGAAGGACCGGATCGTCACCCACGACGTCCACGGACGCCCGTCGCTCGCGTTCGCGCTCGCTCACACGGCGGGACACGGCCCCACGGAGCCCACGTGCATCGGCGTCTTCCGGGAGGTGGAGCGCCCGGTGTACGGCGAGGCCATGACCGACCAGATGCGGATGACAATCGATCGTCTGGGGAAGGGGAGCGTGGAGAAGCTCCTGCACTCAGGCGACACGTGGACCGTCGACTGACGCTTCAGTCGGTCGCTTCTCGGCGAGGCAGGAACCTCGACATCGCGACCTCCGAGGCCGACTCGACCTGCCGCAGCTCGGCGGTGAGCTGGGGGAGGGCTGCGAGGAACCTCTCGACGTCCTCGAGAGTCGTGTCTGCGCCCACGCCGATGCGGAAGCTCGAGCGTCCCGGGGCCCCCATGTGCTCGAGCACCGGGGACGCCTCTCCGACGGCGCCGGAGCAGTTCGAGCCCGCCGCGAGGCGGAAGCCTCGGTCGTCCAGCGCCATGCTCAGGATCTCGGCGTCCAGGTCCGGGACCGAGAAGCACACGAGGTGAGGCGCGCGCTGTGTGGGATGGCCGTGGACCTCGACACCGGGGACGATCTCGAGCCCACGCCGGAGTCGGTCCGTGAGCTCCCATTGTCGGGCCGCGCGATCGCCCATGTCGTCGAGCGACGCACGGAGCGCGGCCGCCATCGCTGCCACGCCGGGGATGTTCTCCATGCCCGAGCGCCGTCGCCGCTCGCGATCGTCACCGCACGGGTAGGCGGCGACCGGGACGCCGCGCCGCACGTAGAGCGCCCCGACCCCGGGGGGCCCGCCGAACTTGTGCGCCGAGATGGACAGCAGGTCGATGCCGAGCGCGTCGGTGTCAATCGGCAGCCGGCCGGCCGTCTGGCACGCGTCGGTGTGGAACAGCACTCGGGCCTCTCGCGCGAGGCGGGCCGCTTCGCCGACCGGCTGGAGGGTCCCGACCTCGTGGTTCGCGTGCTGGATCGAAGCGAGGAGGGTCCCGGGCTTGCGGACCTCGGCCGCGTAGGCGTCGAGATCGACCCGCCCACGATCGTCCACGCCGACCATGACGGACTCGAAGCCGTCGGTCTCGAGCGTGTGGAGCACGCCACCGACGGCCGGGTGCTCGACGATGCTCGTCACGATGCGGTGGCCGATCTCGCGGACGGGGCGCACGCCGCCCCAGATCGCAAGGGCGACGGACTCCGTACCGCCCGACGTGAAGACGATCTCGTCAGGCTGGGCCGAGATCGCGTCGGCGATCGCAGCACGCGCTTCGTCGAGAAGGCGCCGGGCGGCGAGGCCGTTGGCGTGGAGCCGGAGCGGGTCGCCGAACGCGTCGAGCGCCCCGAGCAACGCCTGCCGGGCTGGCTCGGAGAGCGGGGACGCGGACGCGTGGTCGAGGTAGGTCTCGGTCGTAGTCATGGCGATCGCCTGGGGTGCGCTCATGATAGCCGTGGGGGGCCGGACGGCCCCCCACGGACGCGCGCTCGGCGTTCGACTAGGTGGTCGCGGGCTCCTTGTCCTTCAGGAACACCATCTGATAGAGCACGCCCGCGATGATGCCGCCGGCGATCGGGCCGACGATCCACACGTACCAGTTCTCCCACCGACCGGCGGCGAGGGCCGGCCCGAGCCACCGGGCCGGGTTCATCGCGGCGCCGGTGTACGGCCCGAAGGCCATGATGTCGAAGGCGATGACGAGGCCGATCGTGAGCCCGGCGGTCTTCGACCACGGGCCACGCTCGTCGACGGCGGTGCCGAAGACGGCGAACACGAGGAAGAACGTGGTGATGGCCTCGATCACGATGCCCTTGCCGATCCCTAGGGTGGGCGCGAGCTGCGGCGTGCCACCGGCTACTGCGTTGTACATCACGCCGGGAACGAGGTACCGA
>Ga0233416_10000112_pt1 | contig 22950 bp, 21 predicted proteins | sample Sediment_Towuti__2_FD_188638 | JGI IMG/M metagenome (GOLD analysis project Ga0233416, IMG submission 188638) | Sediment microbial communities from Lake Towuti, South Sulawesi, Indonesia - Sediment_Towuti_2014_0_MG | ecosystem: Environmental > Aquatic > Freshwater > Lake > Sediment | place... | reverse complement strand
GTGCTTGCGCATGTAGGCGTCGACCTTCGAGGCGATCAGGTCGAGGTTCGCCTTCCGCCAGGTCGTGTTCTCCCAGACGGCGTTGAACCTCGCGCCGCCGGCGGATGCGAACGCGTTGACGAAGACGGGCTCGTAGCCCTGGTAGCCGAAGTTGTCGAAGACGTCCTGGTAGGCCGTGCCCGGGATCCCGTGCCGGGCGGCGAAGAGCGGGCCGGACCGCTTCTCCCACAACGCCGCATACCGATCCGTGCCGCCGACCTGGTAGCCGCTGACGACCTCGAGCCGGTAGCCCTTCCGGGTCAGGTCGGTGAAGACCTGCTGGTACTGGGACGACGTGAGACGGTGACGGGCGACCCACGCGGGACCGCTTGAGCGGTCCCAGATCGCCGCGTAGAGCTCCTGGCCCTTGACCGTGTAGCCGCTCACGTGCCTTAGCCGGTAGCCGTTGCGGACGAGGCTGTCGAACGTGCTCTGGTACTGCGCCGCCGTCAGGTTGTGGCGGGCCACCCAGGCTGGGCCTGCAGACTTCTCCCAGATCGCTGCGAAGCGCGGCTGGTCCGCGTATGCATGGCCCGAGACCTGGACGAGGCGGTAGCCCTTCTTCGCGAAGTCGTCGAACGCTGCCTGGTACTGAGAGGACGACAGCCCGTGCCGGGCGGCCCACGCCGGGCCGGCGCTCTTCACCCACAGGGCGGCGTAGCGCTCCTGGCCTCCACTCGTGTAGCCGCTCACGACCTTGAGCCGGTAGCCCTTGCCCACGAGGTCGGTGAAGACGCTCTGGTACTGCGCCGAGGTCAGCCCGTGGCGGGCCACCCAGTCGGCTGCCTGCGCGTTCCCTGCCGTCGCCGGGAGCCAGACGACGGCGAGCAGGAGAGCCAGGCGGAGGATCGATCGAAGCCTCGTCATCGCGACGCACGCCCCTTCAGTCGACGGCACTCGCCGGCATTGTGGCGATTGGTACGATTATGGCCTGTCCCGGCTCTCGAGCGAATGCTCAGGAAGGGGCATCCACTCGTGACGCTGCGGCGTCGTGGAGGCGCCTCAGGCGGAGTGCCGAGCTGCGAGACCGCGTACTCCCTGCTGCAGCCCATCGGCTGCCGGGCCGCGCGCGAGCGGGTGCCCGTCGATCTCGACGAGTGGCATGACCTCCCGTACCGAGGAAGAGGTGAACGCCTCGTCCGCGCCGAGCACGTCGTCCAGCCGGAACGTCCCCTCCTCGATGCGATATCCGTACCCCGGCGCGAGCTCGACGAGCGCCGCCCGCGTCACCCCGGCGAGGATGCCGAGCTCGAGCTCGGGCGTGAAGAGCGTGCTCCCTCGCCGCCACCAGACGTTCGTCACGGTGCCCTCGAGCACGAGCCCGTCCGCGTCCACGAAGATCGCCTCGTCCGCGCCCCGCCGCTTCGCCTCGGCCTCCGCGGCCATGTTCACGGCGTAGCTCGTCGACTTCACGCCGGGGAGCAGCCAGGGCGTCGTCGCCCGCACCCCCAGGAGCGAGACCGCCGTCGCGCCGCGCGCGCGGACCTCCTCGACCCAGGCGGGGATCCGGCTGAGCAGGGCCAGGCCGGTGGGAGGCCCGCCGTCGACAGGCCCCGGCGTCCAGACGAAGCGGAGGACGGCATCCTCCGCGTCCTCGAGGACGAGCGAGGCGAGGCGCTCGAGCTCCGCGCGGTCGACGGTCGGCAGGTCGAGGCTCGCGGCCGAGGCGGCGAGCCGGTCGAGGTGCGCGCTCAGACGGAACGGGCGTCCTCCGTAGACCCGCACCGTCTCGAACGCCGCGCGGCCCCGGAGGAGCGCCTCGTCGTCGGCGCGGAGGACCGGCGCCGTCGGGTCGACGAGCCCGCGGCCCGTCACCGCCAGCGCGAGCAGGCTCACCGTACCGCCAGTGCCCCGACCGGCGCCGAGCAGCGGAGAGCCTCCAGCAGCGGCCGCGCCTTCACCCACGACTCCTCGACCTCGGCCGCCGGCTCGGAGTCCCAGACGACGCCGCCGCCGACCCAGAGATGGATCCGCCCGTCGGCGACGGCGAAGGTTCGGATCGTGAGGACGAGGTCGAGGTCGCCGTTCCCGTACACGCGCCCGAGCGCGCCCATCGACGCGCCGCGCCCCACCGGCTCGAGCGCCGCGATCAGGTCGACCGCCGCGATCTTCGGCGCCCCCGTGACCGACCCGCCCGGGAAGGTCGCCTCCAAAATCTCCGCGAGACCGGCGCCCTCACGGAGAGTGCCCTCGACGGTCGAGATCATGTGCTCCACGCCGGCGAGCGTGCGCGTCGCCATGAGCTCGGGCCAGCGGACGCTTCCCGGCTCGCACACGCGCGAGAGATCGTTGCGCTCGAGGTCGACGATCATGACGTGCTCGGCCGCGTCCTTCTCCGACTCGGCCAGCTCGGCGGCGCCGCCGGCCGGCCGCGTGCCCTTGATCGGCATCGTCCGGAGGCGGCGCCCGCGCCGCTCGAGAAAGACCTCCGGGGACGCCGACACCACCGCCCACCCGTCGCCGGCGACCGGCTCGCCGTGGAGCGGCCGGAGCAGGGTCAGCCGGGCCGCGAGAGCGGCGGGGTCGCCCGCGAACGGCGCCCACAGGTGCTGGACGAGGTTCACCTGGTAGACGTCGCCTCGCGCGATCGACTCCCTCACGCTCGTGACGGCGTCCCGGTATCCGTTCTCGCTCCAGGTGAGCTCCCACTCCCCGACCTCGAGGCGGTCCTCGACGGTTGGAGCGGGTTCGTCCGGGTCGCGCACCCGGCACGCGAGCAGCGGGAGCGCCGGGCAGGGCTCGGGAGGAGGCGGCGTCACGTCGCGCCGGATGGTCTGCGAGAGCCCGTAGCCGAGGTACAGGTCGGCGGCGAGGCCCTCGCCGCCGGGCGCGAAGAAGCCCCGATCGCGGAGCCACCCCTCGAGCCGGACGAACGCGCCCGACGGCTCCCTGAGCTCCAGCATGTCGGTCACGTCACGCCTCCGACTGCCGCGACCAGGTCGCGGTAGGCGCCCGCAGGGTCGTCGTCCCACAAGACCGCGCTCCCCGCGACGAGCAGGTCGGCGCCCGCATCGCGCGCGAGGCGGATCGTGTCGGCGTGCACGCCTCCGTCCACCTGAACGCGAACGCCGTCCGGTAGAAGGCTCCGCAAGCGCTCGATCCGGGGAAGCGCCTCGGGCATGAACTGCTGGCCCGAGTAGCCGGGCTCGATCGACATGCAGAGGACGAGATCGGCGCCCTCCGCCGCCGCGACGGCGTCCTCGACCGGTGTCCCGGGGTTGAAGACGACCCCCGCGCCGAGGCCGAGGGAGCGGGCGAGCTCGATCGCGCGCGCCGGGTCGTCGCAGGCCTCGACGTGGAACGTGACGCTGTGCCCCCCGGCCCGTGCCACCGCTTCGAAGTGGCGCTCCGGCTCGGACACCATGAGGTGACAGTCGAGAACGCCTCCCCACGAGCGGACGAGCGGGGAGATCGAGGCGAGCACGACCGGGCCGATGGTGATCTCGGGAATGAAGTGGCCGTCGCCGGCGTCGAAGTGGAAGACGCGGGCGCCCGCCGCGACGAGGTCTTCGAGCTGCGCTCCCAGCTGCGAGAAGTCGGCGGCGTAGAGCGACGGCTCGACCTCCACCTCGCGCGCCCAGTCCTTCCAGCCCATCGATGCACCTACCGGGACTGCGGCGCCCGCCAGCCTCCGTACGACGCCGCCATCGCCTCGGCGCTCGGCGGCCCCCAGGTCCCCTGCTCGTAGAGCTCGAGCGCAGGAGGCGAGTCGAGGAGCGGCTGGACGATGCGCCACGTCTCCTCAATCACGTCCCAGTGCGGGAAGAGCGTCGTATCCCCCCGGATCGCGTCGTACAGGAGGCGCTCGTACGGCTCGGGCGGCTCTCCGAGCTCCTCCTCGAAGTCGAGGTCGAGCGAGACGGGCTGCGAGACCTCCATCCCAGGCGTCTTGGCGCGGATTCCGATGGTGACCCCGGGGTTGCGGCCCACGCGGAGGACGATGTCGTCGGTACCGGGCGTGTGCAGACGTCGCCGGCCCCACCGCAGCTGCGGCACCCGCTCCAGGCGGACGACGACCTCCGTCCCGGTCACCGGCAGGCACTTCCCCGCCCTGACGAGGACCGGCACGCCGGCCCAGCGCCAGTTCTCGATCTCGAGGCTGAGCGCCACGTACGTCTCGGTCTCGGAGTTCCGGGCGACGCCCGTGACCTCCCGGTAGCCGCGGTACTGACCACGGATCGCGAGGTCGGGATCCGCCGCCGGTATCGCGCGGAAGACGTCCAGACGCCGCCGGGCGATCGCGTCGTCGCCTCCGGAGGGCGGCTCCGTCGCGACGAGCGCCAGCACCTGGAGGAGGTGGTTCTGGACGACGTCCCGCAGCGCGCCCACCCGGTCGTAGAACCCGCCGCGCTCGTCGACCCCGAAGTCCTCCGCCATCGTGATCTGGATCGAGGTCACGTGCTCGCGGTTCCAGAGCGGCTCGAAGAGCGCGTTCGCGAAGCGGAGGTACATGATGTCCTGCACCGGCTCCTTCCCGAGGAAGTGGTCGATCCGGAAGATGCGCTCCTCCGGGAAGAGCGCCGTCAGCCGCCGGTTGAGCTCGCGCGCCGACTCGAGGTCGGTGCCGAAGGGCTTCTCCACGACGAGCCGCGCGTCGTCCACGAGCCCTGCGCCCGCGAGCGCCTCGGCGACCTCGAGGAAGGTCGCCGGAGGAGTGGCGAGGTAGTAGATCGGCGCCGACGAGCCCTCGAGCGCGCCGCGTAACCGGTCGTGGAACGAGGAGTCCTCGGTCTGGCCGCCGACATAGCGAAGGCGCGCGAGCAGATCCCCGAGCACGTCCTCGTCGACGTGCTCGACCCGCTCGGCGATCGCGGCCCGCGCGTGCGCCGCCAGCTCGTCGTCGCGGAGCGGGCGGCGGCCGACGCCGATCACCGGACACACCAGGTGACCCTGCTCGGTGAGGCGATAGAGGGCCGGGAAGGTCATCCTCCGTGCGAGATCGCCCGTGATTCCGTAGACGACGAGCGCGTCGGCAGGCTGGCTCTCGGGCATCGCCCCGGGAGCGTACCCTCCTGGCTCAACGGGAAAAGGAGGACGCATGGCAACGGACACGCCGCTCCAGATCGGGATCGCCGGGCTCGGGCGGATGGGAGCGAACATCGCGCGCCGCCTGCTGCGCGACGGGCACACCGTCGTCGTCTACAACCGGTCGCCCGGGCCCGTGCAGGAGCTCGCCGCGGAGGGCGCGACCGGCACGACCTCGCTCGAGGAGCTCGTGGCCGCGCTGGAGCCGCCGCGCGCCGTCTGGCTCATGCTCCCCGCCGGCTCCGTCACCGAGCGCGTTCTCGACGAGATCGCAGCGCTCCTCGGCCCCGGCGACGTCGTCGTCGACGGCGGGAACACCCACTACCCGGACGACATGCGGCGTGCGGCCGAGCTCGCCGAGCGCGGCGTCGCCTACCTCGACTGCGGAACGAGCGGAGGCGTGTTCGGCCTGGAGCGCGGGTTCTGCCTCATGATCGGTGGAGACGAGGCGGCGTTCCGGCGCCTGGAGCCGGTCTTCGCGTCCCTCGCGCCGGGCCCGGAGGCCGCCTCCCGGACCTCGGGGCGGAGCGGGCCGCCCACGCCGGAGGAGCACGGCTACCTGCTCTGCGGCCCGAGCGGCGCCGGGCACTTCGTGAAGATGGTGCACAACGGGATCGAGTACGGGCTCATGGCCGCGTATGCGGAGGGCTTCGATCTGCTCAGGCACGCAGGCGTGGGGCTCGCGGAACGCGAATCCGACGCCGAGACGGCGCCGCTCGACCAGCCGGAGCGGTACGCGTACGGGCTCGACCTGGCCGCGATCGCTGAGCTCTGGCGCCGCGGCAGCGTGCTCCCGTCGTGGCTGCTCGACCTGACGGCAGAGGCGCTGCACGAGTCCCCCGGGCTCGACGGCTTCGCCGGGCGAGTGTCCGACTCCGGCGAGGGACGCTGGACGTCGATCGCGGCGATCGAGACCGGCACGCCGACGCCCGTCCTGTCCACGGCGCTCTACGCCCGCTTCTCCTCTCGCGGCGAGGGTGACTTCGCCAACCGCGTGCTCTCCGCGATGCGCTCACGGTTCGGAGGTCACGCCGAGAAGCCCGCCTGACGAATCGGGGCTCGCGAGACTTGACGTGGACGGGTCCCCGCGGCTCAATGGCCCGGTGACGTTCGACGCCTCGGGAGACGACTACGCCCGGTTCATGGGGCGCTACTCGCGCGAGCTCGCGCCTCTCCTGGTCGACTTCGCCGGCGTCGAGCCCGGGATGCGCGTCCTCGACGTCGGGTGCGGCCCCGGCTCGCTCGCCGAGCGGCTCGCCGAGCGAGTGGGAGCCGACCGCGTGAGCGGAGTGGATCCCTCCGAGCCGTTCGTGGCCGCCTGCGTGGAGCGAGTGCCGGGTGCGGACATCCGGCAGGCCGATGCCGAGAACCTGCCCTGGCCGGAGGGATCGTTCGACGCGGCGCTCGCCCAGCTCGTCGTCAACTTCATGCGCGACCCGGAGGCGGGCGTGGCCGAGATGCGGCGCGTCGTCCGCCCCCGGGGGATCGTCGCCGCGTGCACCTGGGACTACGGCGACGGGATGCGGATGCTGCGCATCTTCTGGGACGCGGCTCTCACGCTCGATCCCGAGGCGCCGGACGAGGGACGAACGATGCGCTTCCGAACCTCGGAGGAGCTCCACGAGCTCTGGCGCGGGGTCGGGCTCGACGACGTCGAGACGAGCGAGCTGATCGTCGAGACGACCTACGGCGACTTCGACGACCTCTGGGAGCCGCTCACGGTCGGGGTCGGGCCGGCCGGCTCGTACTGCAGGTCGCTCGACCCGGAGCGCCGCGCTCGGCTTCGCTCCGAGCTCTTCGCCGCGGTGGGGTCGCCGGACGGGCCGTTTGCACTGGGGGCTCGCGCGTGGGCCGTCCGCGGCGTCCGCTGACCGGCGTCACGAACCGTGGGTCAGCCGAGGAGCGAGCGCGCCACGTGGCGCATCAGCTCGACTCCGAGCTCGAGGTCGTCGACCGCGATCCGCTCGTTGGCCGAGTGCACGAGCTCTACGGCAGTCTTGGCGTCCATCGCCCTGATCGGAAAGAACCCGTACGCGACCGTCCCGTACGCCTCGCGGAGGTAGTGGCTGTCCGTGAAGCCGGGGCAGGCGATCGGCGCCAGCAGCGCGCCGGGCTCGATCGACTCCGTGAACGTCGCGAGCGCATCCCAGAGCGGAGTCTCGAGCGGCGACCGGGTCCCGCCGACCGCCTCCTGCCACTCGAGCTCGTACGAGCCGTCGCCGTCGCCGAGGGCAGCCCGGATCAGCGGCTCCGCGTCGGCCGGAGTCTGCTCGGGCAGAAGCCGGCAGTCGACCGTCACCTCGCAGAGCGCCGGAATCACGTTCCGCTGGCGAGAGGCCTCGATCATCGTCGGCGAGAGCGTGAGCGAGAGCATGGGCTCGAGCGTCACCGCCAGGAGCGGATCGACCTCCCGCGCACGCCGGACGGCGTCCTCGAGCGGCGGCGCCTCGCCCAGCACGGTCTCGAGGAAGCCGCGCGCCTCCGGGATCATCGTGCGCGGAGGATCGTAGGCGCCGAGAGCCTCGACGTAGCGGGACGCCTTCACGAGCGCGTTGTCGGCGATCCCAGGCATGGCCGCATGCCCGCTCCGACCGCGGACCCGAAGGACGAACGGCGCGGACGCCTTCTCCGCAGCGGCGCAGAGATAGACGGGCTTGCCGTCCAGCACGAGGCGGTCGCCGGCCCCCTCGTTGAGCGCGTAGTCGCAGCGCACGGCATCGGGATGCGCCTGGACGAGCCAGCGGAGCCCATAGCCGTCGTGTCCCCCCACTCCGCCCACCTCCTCGTCCGCGACGGAGACGAAGAGCAGCTCTCCCGCGGGCGCGAATCCCTCCCGCGAGAGCGACGCCAGGGCGACGGCCGAGGCCGCCACCTGGCCCTTCATGTCCAGCGCGCCCCTGCCCCACACCTCGCCCTCCACGAGATCGCCGGACCACGGATCGCGCTCCCACTCGGCGGGATCGGCGATCACCGTGTCGGTGTGCGAGAGCAGCATGAACGACGGGCCGTCCCCGCCCCGGAGCCGGGCGACGACGTTCGGACGGTCGGGCTCGCACGCGTACAGCTCGCACTCGATCCCGTTCCGCGCGAAGTAGTCCTGCAGCACCCTTGCGGCCCGGATCTCGTTCCCGGGCGGGTTGACGGTGTTCGCACGGAGGAGCTCCTGGAGGAGCGCGGTCACCTCGTCGCGGAGCGGCACTACGTCTCTGCCTTGGAGAGAGCCGTGAGCTCGTTGCGCGCTTCCCAGAGCTCGGGGAACGCCGTCTTCGTGATCAGCCGGCCGAGGAGCTCGACCGGGGTGCCCTGCGTGCCGACGACCTTGTCCCCGATCACGCGGGCGACGACCTGGAAGTGGCGCATCCGCCACAGCTGCGCCTGCTCGTCGAGCTCGATCAACGCCTCCGCGAGCCGGTACAGGCCCTCGTGTTCGCGCCCCAGGACGTAGACGTCGGCGAGCGAGAGGCCGGCCTCGCGCCGACGCGCGTGGAACGCCTGGCCGAGACGCGGGAGCACGCGCCGGAGCTCGGTCCACCCCGGCGAGTCGAAGCCGGAACCGTGCCCGAGCACCTTTCGAATCTCCTGGTACTCCCACGGGGACATGCGCTCGAGCATCTCGAGCTGCGCCACGAGGAAGCGGATGCAGAGGGACGATCGCTCGAGCAGGCGCAGAGCCGCCTCGAGATCGCCCTCCTCCACGAGCCGAGCCGCCTCCTCCGCGTCGTTCCAGGCGAGCTTCAGCCAGAGCTCGGAGGACTGGTGCGTGACCTGGAAGAGGAGCTCGTCCCGGTGTACCCACTCGTCCGGCCCCTTCTGCAGCGACAGGAGCTCCTCGGTCGACAGGTACCGCTCGTAGTCGGAGGCCGCGCCGCCTGCGAGAACCGGCTGCGAGTAGTCCTCGGCCTCGGATGCGGTCATGCCCGGAGCATACTTCGCCCGTGGGAGACCTTCTGTCGGAAGCCGCGGAAGAGCGGCTGGCGAAGAGCGGACCGCTCGCGGTTCGCCTGCGCCCGCGCTCGCTCGACGAGCTCGTGGGCCAGGAGCACGTCCTCGGCGGAGGCTCCGCGCTGCGCCTCGCGATCGAGCAGGACCGGCCTCCCTCGATGATCCTCTTCGGCCCGCCCGGCACCGGGAAGACCACGATCGCGCGGATCGTGGCCGAACGGACCGGCGCCGCGTTCGAGGAGCTCTCGGCGGTGTCCGCGCGGGTGGAGGACGTCCGGGCCGTCATCGGGCGCGCACGGGACCGGCTCGGCGGCAACGGCGTTCGCACGATCCTCTTCATCGACGAGATCCACCGCTTCAACAAAGCCCAGCAGGACTCCGTCCTGCACGCGGTCGAGGACGGGCTCGTGACGCTGATCGGGGCGACGACGGAGAACCCGTACTTCGAGGTCAACTCCGCGCTCCTCTCCCGCTGCACGGTCATCGAGCTCACCGCGCTCTCCGAGGACGACCTCGCCGTCGTCGTCGAGCGCGGGGCCGCGCACCTCGGCGCTCCGCTCGACCCCGCGCTCGTCACGCTCGTCGCCTACCGCGCGGGCGGAGACGCGCGGGCCGCGCTGCAGATCCTCGAGCTCGCCCACGAGACCGCCCAGGCCGAAGGCACGCCTATCTCGGAGCGCCAGGTCCTGGACGCGGCTCGCAAGCGGCCGCTCCTCTACGACCGCAAGGGAGACCAGCACTACGACTTCGCCTCCGCGTTCATCAAGTCGATGCGCGGCGGCGACCCCGATGCGGCGGTCTACTACCTCGCGGCCATGCTCGAGGCGGGCGAGGATCCCCGGTTCATCGCCCGGCGGATGGTCATCCTCGCCTCGGAGGACGTCGGCAACGCCGACCCGAACGCCCTCGTGGTCGCGGTCGCGGCGGCGCAGGCGCTCGAGCACGTCGGGCTTCCCGAGGCACAGCTCAACCTCGCGCAGGCAGCCATCTACCTTGCGCTCGCACCGAAGTCGAACGCGTCGGCGGTGGCGATCTGGGAGGCGCGGCGCGACGTCCGCGAGCACGGGAACGTGAGACCGCCTGCGATGCTCCGCTCGACCGGGCACAGAGCCGGCGCGAGGGCGCGGGGTCACGGCGAGGGCTACCTCTACCCGCACGACGACCCTGCCGGGTTCGAGCTCTCGTACCTCCCAGAGGAGCTTCAGGGGCGGCGTTACTATCGGCCGACCCCGGACAAGGAGGCGGCCGATGGCGGTGAAGACCGGTGACAGAGCGCCCGAGTTCGACCTCGAGGTGACGCAGCGCGAGCGCGTGCGCCTCTCCGACTTCCGCGGCCGCTCGAACGTGCTCCTCGTCTTCCACCCCTTCGCCTTCACGCCCGTCTGCGAGGACGAGGCGCGCGACCTCCAGCAGAACCTCGAGTCGTTCCGGGAGGCGCAGACCGAGATCGTGTTCGTCTCCTGCGACCCCTCGCCCGCGCGGCAGGCGTGGAAGCGCGAGCTCGACGCGGAGTACGTGTTCGCCTCCGACTTCTGGCCGCACGGCGCGGCGTCGAGGACCTACGGGGTCTTCAACGAGCGAAGCGGCGCCCCCCGCCGCGGCACCTTCCTGATCGACCGGGACGGCACCGTCGTCTGGTCGCTCGTCAAGGTCGACGACGCGTACCGGGCGGAGATGGTTCCGGAGTCGCTCGGAGCGCTCGAGAGAGGCGGATGACGCTCGCGCTCCAGGAGTGGGGCGACCCGGGGGCGCCGCGCGTCGTTTGCCTGCACGGCGTACGCAACCACGGGCGTCACTTCGCCCGGCTGGCGGAGGCGCTTCCCCGCTTCCACGTGCTCGCCCCCGACCTCCTCGGCCACGGACACTCGCCCTGGGAGCCGCCCTGGGACATCGGCGCGCATTGCGACGCGATCGTGGAGACGGTGGGCACGGAGCCGGCGGCGCTCGTCGGACACTCCTTCGGCGGGCGGCTCGCCTTCGAGCTCACGGCGCGCGCCCCGAAGCTCGTTCCGAGGCTCGTGCTCCTCGACCCTGCGATCCTCATCCCCGGCCACGTCGCCCTCGCGGCGGCCGAGAACGCGCGCCAGGACAAGGTCTACATCTCCTTCGACGAGCTGATCGACCGCCGGTTCGACGAGAGCCAGCTCCAGCGCGCCCCGCGCGAGCTCGTCGTCGAGGACCTCGCCTCGCACGTCTCGGTGGACGACGACGGCCACTACCGCTACCGCTACTGCCACTCGGCCGTCGTGGCCGCGTACGGGGAGATGGCCTCGCAGCAGCCGCCCTTCGAGCGGGCCTCGGTACCGACGCTGCTCGTGCTCGGCGAGGAGTCGTACCTCCCGTACGACCACCTGCTGGACGCGCATCGCTCGGCGCTCGGAAGCCTGCTCGAGGTGGTGTTCGTCCCCGGAGGGCACTCGGTGCTCTGGGACGCCCTCGAGGAGACCGCGGCAGTGGTCAGCGCCTTCCTCACGCGTTAGGATCGGCGGGTGGCCGATCCCGGTCCTCTCGCCCGGCCGCTCTATCCGCCTTCGCACGCGCGCGGCCCGGTGACGGACGGCTCTGACGTCGAGGGCCTCAAGCGGGCGCTGGCGCGTGCCGGCTTCTGGGAGTGGAAGCCGCCGTTCGACGGCGCCTATAGCGAGGAGCTCGCGCTCGGCGGCCCGGGCGGCGAGGGAGTACGGGGCTTCCAGCGGGCGAACGGCATCAACGCGAGCGGCAACTACGGGCGCGAGACGCACGACAAGCTACGGACGAAGAAGGTCCCCGCGGAGAAGCCGAACGCCGGCCAGCAGGTCTGGGACGCGGTGGCAGCGGAGCTCTACCGCTCCTACGAGCCCGCGAACGTCCCCGACCTCGGCCCCGTCGTGCCGAGCGGGAAGACGATGCTCCAGCACGACCTGACCCACATCACGGGCGGGCTGCCCGACTACCCGGCCTTCGACGACGGGTTCGCCGCCGGCCTCGACGTCATCGCGCCGGAGGACCTGGAGATCACGCGCCACTCCTCGGCGCGCCGCCGGGACGGGAACCCGAACGGCAAAGCGCTGTACGCGACCGGAAAGAGCGGGCTTCTCTACTGGTTCGGACACATCGAGGACATCGCTCCGGAGGGCGCGAGGCTCGCCAAGGGAGAGCGCCTCGGCGTCATCAGCGCCAACCACGAGGCGCCGCACGTCCACGTCGGCGTCGACGGGCGAGCGCTGCTCGGGAAGCAGTTCGAATCCCACACGGACTACACGCCCGGCGCTCCCACGATCGGGTCGCAGCTCGAGCAGGCGGACCACTAGGCCGGCACCGTCCCGCGCGCGCGGCCGGTACCTACACGTACTCGTCGGCGATCGCGAGCGCCTCGTCGAGGATCGCGACCCCCTCGTCCACCTCGTCGTGCGTGATCGTCAGCGGCGGGACGACCATGATCACGTTCCAGTGCGTCATCAGGTAGAGGCCGCGGTCGAGCGCCGCCTTGGCGAGCCGTGCGACCGGCGCGGCCGCCTCGCCGGAGGCGTTGTACGGCACGAGCATCTCGCGCGTCTGGCGGTTCTTGACGAGCTCGACCCCCCAGAAGCAGCCGAGCCCGCGCACCTCGCCGATCGACGGATGGTTCTCGGCGAGGCCGCGCAGCCCCTCGCCGAGGTACGCGCCCACCTCGGCGGCGTTCTCGACCACGCCCTCCTCGCGAAAGGCCTCGATGGACGCGACCGCGGAGGCGCACGCGAGCGGATGCCCCGCGTACGTGAGCCCGCCGGGGAAGAAGCGGCTCCGCACCCACTCCTTCAGGTGCTCGCGGAAGATCATGGCACCGAGCGGGACGTACCCCGAGTTGATCCCCTTCGCGACGGTGACGATGTCCGGGACGACGTCCCAGTGCTCGCAGGCGAACCAGCGCCCGGTACGTCCGAAGCCGGCCATGACCTCGTCGAGGATCAGCAGGATCCCGTGGCGGTCGCAGACCTCGCGGATCGCCTGCAGATAGCCGGGCGGCGGAGGGATGACGCCGTTCGTCCCCGTGACGGTCTCGAGGATCACCGCCGCGACCGTATGCGGCCCTTCGTACTCGAGGATCTCCTCCAAGTGCGGCGCTCCCGTGCAGACCGGGCACGGATCGGGATGGCCCGCCGGGCACCGGTACGTGTACGGATCCAGCATCCGCACGACCCCGCCCATCCCGGGCTCGTTCGGCCATCGCCGCGGGTCGCCCGTGAGCATGATGGAGCCGTGCGTCGCGCCGTGGTAGGAGCGATAGCGCGCGACGACCTTGTGCCGGCCGGTCGAGAGCCGCGCGAGCTTGATCGCGTTCTCGTTCGCTTCCGCACCCGAGTTCGTGAAGAACGACATGCAGAGGTCGCCGGGCGTGACCTCGGCGAGCAGGCGCCCGAGCTGCGAGCGAGACTCGTTCGCCATGGGAGGGCCGATCGTGGCCAGCTTGTCCGCCTGCTCCTTGATCGCGGCCACGATCCTCGGGTGCTGGTGTCCGATGTTGACGTTGACGAGCTGGGAGGCGAAGTCGAGGTAGCGCTTCCCCTCGTAGTCCCAGAAGTGGCGCCCCTCGGCGCCGGCGACCGGGATCGGCTGGATCGCGTCCTGCACCGACCACGAGTAGAGGACGAACTCCTTCGCGTCCTCGACGATCCGCGCTCCGAGGTTCGGGTCGGTCTCGACTAGCGCCATCCCAGCGCCGATCCTAGCGCCCCGGGTCTGTGCGGTAGGCACCCTGCGCGGTATGTGCGCCGGACAAGGGGGAAGGTGTCCGGCGCACTCCCGCGCATCGTGCGTCAGCGCGCCGCAGCCGGTAGAAGCTCCTGGCCGAACGCTGCGCGCTCGACGAACTGACCGATTCCGGGCTCCGCAACGAGCTCCCCGCTCTCGACGAGCACGTTCCCGCGGAGTAGCACGGTCTCGGGCGCGCCTGTCACCTCGATGCCTTCGAAGAGATTGTAGTCCGACTTCGAGCGCTGGTCCGCGGCCGCGATCACATGGCGCTTCTCGGGATCGAAGACGACGACGTCCGCGTCCGAGCCCGGCGCGATCGTGCCCTTCCGCGGGTAGAGCCCGAAGAGCTTCGCGGGGTTCGTCGACAGAAGCTCGACCATGCGGTTGAGGGAGATCCTCCCTGCCCGCACCCCGAACTCGTGGATCATGTGCAGCCGATTCTCGAGGCCGGGCGCTCCGTTCGGGATCTTCGAGAAGTCGTCGCGGCCCATCGTCTTCTGGCCGTCCCAGAGGAACGCGCAGTGGTCCGTCGAGATGACCGAGAGGATGTCCGATCGCACCGCGTGCCAGAGGACCTCCTGGTTCTCGATCGGCCTCGGCGGCGGCGTGTAGACGTACTTCGCCCCCTCGAAGTCCGGTCGCTCGAGGTACGTGTAGTCGATGAAGAAGTACTGGGTGCAGGTCTCCCCCCAGACGTCCCAGCCCGCCTCGCGTGCACGGGCGATCGGATCGACCGCCTCCTTGCAGGAGACGTGGACGACGTACAGCGGCGACCCCGCGACTCTGGCGAGCTGGATCGCGCGATTGGTCGCCTCGCCCTCCGTCTCCGGTGGGCGGGTGAGCGCGTGGAAGTGCGGAGCCGTGTTGCCGGCCTGGAGCGCCTGTTTCACCAGCACGTCGATGGCGTCGCCGTTCTCCGCATGCACCATCACGAGGGCGCCGGTCTCGGCCGCGACCTCCATCGTGCGGAAGAGCGTCTCGTCGTCGACCATGAGCGCGCCCTTGTAGGCCATGAAGAGCTTGTACGAGGTGACCCCCTGCTCGGGGAGTCCCGCGAGCTCCTCGAGCGAGCCGCCTTCCCGGAGGTCGGTGACCGCCATGTGGTAGCCCATGTCGATCACCTGCTTGCCCTCCGCCTTGCCTCGCCAGTCGTCCAGCGCGGCCGCGAAGCTCGAGCCCGGCGGCTGGATCACGAAGTCGACGTGGCACGTCGTCCCGCCGAACGCCGCGGCCGTCTGACCCGAGGTCACGTCGTCGATCGTGACCGTCCCGCCGAACGGCATGTCGAGGTGCGTGTGCGGGTCCACGCATCCCGGGAGCACGTACTTCCCGGCCGCGTCGAGAACACGGTCCGCGTCGACGTCGAGCGACTCGCCGATCATGGTGATGCGCTCGCCCTCGACGTAGACGTCCCCGACGTAGTCGTCGGCGGCGGTGATGATCCGGCCGCCCTTGATCAGTACCGACACGTCACTCACTTCCTTCCTGGCTCGCTCCGGGCCGCGGGTCACCGCGGCCCGGAGCAGTCGTCACTCCTACTCGCCGCCCGGCGTCACCTCCACCTCGGGCTTCTCCCAGTCCTCTCCGGTCGTGTCCTCGTCTTCGAGCTCGGCGACCGCGGCCTCGGCGATGTCCGTCCGATACGCGGCCTCGGTCGCGGGCGTCTTGATGATTCCGTAGTCGCTCGCGATCTGGTTCGTGAGGTCGAACGACGCCGGGTCCATGATGCCGATCCCGAGCGGTGCTGGCCAGATGAGCGCGTTGATCTCCTTCATCTGCCACCGCTGGTGGCCCTCACCCAGAGTCGGCCCGTTCTCGAGCACGATGTCGACACAGTCGTCGGGGTTGTCGCGGCAGTAGATCCACCCGCGGAAGCTCGCCTTCAGGAACCGCTTCGCGATGTCCACGTTCGCCTCGTCCGCGATCCAGTCGCCGCGCACGAAGATCCCGTCCTCCATGGCGCCGGTGCCGAGGTCGGACATCTTGAAGACGTTCAGGTCCTCCTCCTGGTACAGCTCGCCCGTGTCGGGGTTCTCGACCTCGAGAACCTGCGCGAGCTCGTTGTACGTCATCGCCGCTGCCGCGTCGATCTCCCGGTTCAAGAAGGCGTTCATGTCGAACGGCTGCGCGAAGATGTCGACGTCGGCCTCGGGATCGATGCCGTTCTTCGTCAGCGCGGCGTACAGCTTGTGCTCGTTGCCGCCGAGCCAGACTCCGACCTTCTTGCCCTCGAGCTTCGTGATGTCGTCGAGCCCGCTGTCCGCCCAGGTGAGCTCGGTCATCCCGGACCGGGTGAAGACCTGCGCGATGTTCACGAGGTCCTGCCCTTGGTCACGAGTGGCGAGCAGGCTGTCGAGCCAGTCGATCCCGAACTCGGCCTGACCGCCCGCGACGACTTGCTCGGGGACGATGTCCGGCCCGCCGGGCTTGATCGACACGTCGAGGCCCTCGTCCTCGTAGTACCCCTGGTCGACCGCGGCGTAGTAGCCCGCGAACTGGGCTTGGACGACCCACTTGCTCTGCAGGGTGACGGGTGTGAGGTCCTCCGCGGCGGTCTCGTCGTCGCCTCCGCCGCACCCCACGACCGCCAGCGCGGTCACGACGACCCCGAGCACTGCGAAGAGTGCCCACTTCCGGCTCCTCATCTCTGAATCTCCCTCCTTCGCTCGAGCCTGCTCTCTCCGACGCTGCAACCCTACTCCGCTCCGGCCCCGCGTACCGACGGATGCCATCCCATGACCAGGCGCTCCGCCACCGCAACGCTCCCGTAGAAGAGGATCCCGAGCGCGCTCGCGAGGACGATGCCCGCCCATGCCTGATCGAAGGCGAAGATCCCGACCCACCTGCGGATCTGCACGCCGAGCGCACCGGGAGCTCCGCCGAAGTAGTCACCCACGATGGCGCCGATCATCGCGAGAACCGTGCAGACCTTCAACCCCGAGAACACGTACGGGAGCGAACTCGGAAGACGCACGCGCCGGAAGATCGTCAGCTCGCTCGCCGCATAGGAGCGCATGAGCTCGATCGACGACGTCGGGACCGACGTGAGGCCCTTCATCGTGTTCACGAGCATCGGAAAGAAGCAGAGAATCGCGGCGATCGCGATCTTCGACGACATGCCCGTGACACCGAACCAGTTGTTCGTGATCGGCGCGAAGGCGATGATCGGTACCGCGCCGGCAGCGATCGCGTAGGGCATGACCGCGCTCCGAAGCAGGCGGAAGCGCGCGATCGCCGCCGCGACGAGGAACCCCGCGCTGCAACCGAGGACGAACCCGGCCACTGCCTCCCGGAACGTGAAGAAGGCTGCGCTCCAGAGCGGCTCCCAGTCGGATCGGAGCGTGCTCACGATGTCGGAGGGCGCCGGAAGCAGGAAGTCCTGGATGTCGAAGATGCGAACGGCGCCCTCCCAGAAGACGATCGCCGCGAAAAAGACGACCGCGGCGGGCATCCACTCCTGAGAGAGGCGGCGCGACCGCCTCACGGCGTCCCCTCGCCGACGAGCTCGCCCTCGCCGGGCGCCGTGCTCTCCTCGTTCAGGCCTCCCTCGCGCAACCGGTCGCGTACCTCCGTCACAAGCTCGAAGAAGTGGGGCTCCTCGCGCGTGTCCGCGTTCCGCGGCTGGGGGAGGTCGATGTCGACGAGCGCCGCGATGCGCCCGGGCCGCCGAGACATGACGACGACGCGAGTCGAGAGGAACACTGCCTCCGAGATCGAGTGGGTCACGAAGATCACGGTGCTGCCGCTCATCTCCCAGATCCGCAGGAGCTCGCCGTTCAGCCGCTCCCGGGTCATCTCGTCGAGCGCGCCGAAGGGCTCGTCCATGAGGAGCAGGGCGGGCGAGAAGGAGAGCGCGCGGGCGATCGACACGCGCTGCTGCATCCCGCCCGAGAGCTGCCAGGGATGGAGACCGCCGAAGCCCTGGAGCTCGACGAGCCCGAGGAGCTCCTCGACGCGCTTCTCCCGCCGCGCCTTGCCCCACCCCAAGAGCTCGAGGGGGAGCGCGATGTTCTTCGCCACCGTTCTCCAGTCGTAGAGGACAGCGTCCTGGAACACGATCCCATAGTCGCCGTCTCGACGGGCCTGGCGGGCGCTCTTCCCGTTGACGACGACCTCCCCCGAGGTTGCGTCGACGAGGTCGCCGACAACCCGCAGGAGCGTCGACTTCCCGCAGCCGGAAGGCCCGATCAGCGAGACGAACTCGCCGGCCAGCACGTCGAGGTCGATCGACTGGAGCGCCGTAACCCCTCCCGCGCCGAAGGACTTGGTCACGCCGCGCAGCGACACGACGGGCTGCGTACTCACGCTACGTGCTCCGGTGCGCGTCGCACGACGAGCTTCTCGACGAGGAGGACGGCGAGGAAGAACGCGATTCCGAGGAGCGCGGCGATCAGGTTTGTCGCCCAGAGCCGAGTCGGGGCGGTGATGTAGTACTGGTTGAAGTTCAGGATCGCCCCACCGAGGCCGTCCTGGATCGACGCCGGGAGCTCGCCGATGATCGCGCCGACGACGCTGGCGGGCGCGGCGATCTTGAGGGCCGTGAAGATGAACGGCAGGGCCGCCGGGAACCGAAGCTTCCAGAGCACTTTCCAGCTGCTCGCCGCGTACGAGCGCATGAGCTCGAGCGCACGCGGGTCCACCGACGTGAGCCCGCGGAGGGTGTTGATCGTGACCGGGAAGAAGGTGAGGTAGGCGGCGATCACCGACACGGCGCCCCAGTCCTTCAGGCCCGGCGGCATCCGCGGATTCACCCAGACGACGACCATCGGCGCCACCGCGAGGATAGGGATCGTCTGCGACGCGACGATGTACGGCAGGAACCCGCGCTGCAGGAGCCCGGAATGGGCGAGGAGCGCTCCCAGCACGAAGCCGATCACAGCGCCGAGGAGGAACCCGACCGCGGCTTCCTTCGCCGTGAAGCGCGCGGCGTCCCAGAGGATGTCGACGAGCAACGGGCCGTTCCGGCGCGACGGCTCGAAGAGCGTGCCGAGCACGTCGTGCACGTGCGGCATCGTGCGGTCGTTGACCTCGAACTGCCCCAGGCGAAGGCCGGTCGCCTCGCCGAACGCCCTGAACGCCTCCCAGACCCCCCATATCACGACGAGGACGGCGACGAAGAGCCCCACGTTGACGGCCGCACGGCGCACACGCTCCGGGTCGAGCAGCGGCGATCGCGCCGGAGCCATGGCGGCATCGGCCATCCGTGCTATTCCACCACAGTCTGGCGGCTCGTATCCGGCATGGTCGTCGAGCTGCCGCCCGGCGCTCGCCACCCGGTTAGGCTTCGCTCATGGCGCTGCAGCCAAGCCGCACGGTCGCAGAGCTGGAAGAGCTCAGGGAGCTGACGGGAGACGAGGACGGCGCTCGGCGCGTCGCCTGGACGGAAACCTGGGAGCGCGCCCGGGAGTGGCTTCGCGGCAAGCTCGCCGGCACCGGGGCGGAGGAGACGATCGACGCCGCCGGGAACCAGTGGTTCACGCTCGCGGGGTCGTCCGACCGCGCGGTCCTCGTCGGAGGCCACATCGACTCCGTCCCGAACGGCGGCTGGCTCGACGGCGCCCTGAACGTCGTGGCCGGAGTGGAGGTGCTCCGCCGGATCGCGGACGAGGGTACGCCGCCGGTGACGCTCAGGCTCGTCAACTGGGCGGACGAGGAGGGCGCGCGCTTCGGCAGGAGCCTCTTCGGGTCGAGCGCCGCAGCGGGCTCGATGCGCGACCAGGACGAGCTGCGGCAGCTCGTCGACCGCGACGGGATCTCCCTGCCCGACGCGCTCGCCGAGCACGGCGTCGACCTCGACCGGGCGCTCGAGGCACGGAGCCAGCTCGACTCGGCAGCCGCGTACCTCGAGCTGCACATCGAGCAGGGCCCCGTCCTCGAGTCGCTCGACCTCCCGCTCGGAGTCGTCCTCGGCACGTACGGCGTGGAGCGGCACCGGGTCGTCTGGCACGGCCAGGCGGCGCACGCGGGCTCGACGCCCATGGACAAGCGCCGCGACGCTCTCGCCGGCGCGGCCAAGCTCGCGCTCGAGATCCGTGAGATCGCCGCCCGTACCGGCGACGGCGCCGTGTGCACGTCGGGCGGGGTCGTCTGCAGGCCGGGGATCGTCACCTCGGTCGTCGAGACCGCGGAGCAGCTCCTCGACCAGCGTCACCTCGACGCCGCGAAGCTCGCCTCGATGCTCGAGCAGGCGAAGGAGGCGAGCGCTCGCTTCGCGGACGAGGAGCGAATCGAGGTCGACTTCGAGCGGATCTGGTCGATCGAGCCGATCCTCTTCGACGGCACGCTGATCGGGTTCTGCGAGGAGGCGATCGTCGAGGTGTCCGGCGTCTCCCACCGGCTCCCCTCGGGCCCCTTGCACGACGCCGCCGAGGTCTCCCGCGCAGGCGTTCCGACCGTGATGATGTTCGTCCAGAGCCTCAGGGGGCTCTCGCACACGAAGCTCGAGGACACGAAGGAAGAGCACCTGGAGCTCGCCGTCGCCGCGCTCGACCGGCTGGCGTCGAAGACGATCGACTGGGTCGCCGGCGGCGGAGGTCGTTGATCCGGCCGGGCCTCGCGGGATCACACCCGAGCCCAGCCTCGAGCGTCGTTGCCGGTCTCGCGGTCGGCGGATGCCTTACCTGGAACGTGTCCAACGTCGGCGCCGTCGCCGATCCGATGGCCGATGCGTACGGCGTCTCGCTCCCGGCGATCGGCCTGCTCACGACGGCGCTCTTCGTCACCCATCTCGTCGCACAGCTGCCTGCGGGCCGGGGCGCGGACCGCTACGGCGCCCGCGCGGTGGCGCTCGGCTCCATCGCCGCGACACTCGTCGGCTGCGGGATCCTCCTGCTCGGCCCGTGGTTCGGGCTCGCGTTGCTCGGCCGCGCGATCGTCGGTCTCGGCTCCGGCGCAGGATTCGTCGCCGGCCTCGACCTCGTTCGCGCGGGACGCGGGGGCCCGCTGCTCCAGGGGGCGTACGGCGGAGGGACGATGCTCGGGGGCGGGCTGGCGCTGATGGTCGTCCCTCCGCTGACGGAGGCGTACGGCTGGCGGGCCGCCTACTGGAGCGCAGCCGTCCTCGCTTTGGTCTCCGCGGTGCCGGTCCTCGCGGCGACCGGGCTTTTTCGCGTCGGCTACGTCGCGACGCGCGTCGTACGCGATCCCAGACTCCTGCCGCTCGGCGTCCTCCAGGCGGCGACCTTCGGGCTCGCGGTCGTCGCGGGCAACTGGGCGGTACCGCTGCTGGAACGCCAGGGTGCGAGCCCGGAGACCGCAGGGCTCGCCGCAGGCCTCATCCTCTTCGCAGGGATCGTGACCCGGCCGGGAGGTGGGTGGCTGGCCGTGCGGGGAGCCCGGCGCAGGCTCGTCGGCATCGCGCTGGCCGGCGTGGCCGCCGGATGCGCAGCTCTCGCACTGGGAGGACCGCTCTGGCTCTCGACGGCAGGGGCGATCGTCCTCGGGCTCGGCGCAGGGTTGCCCTTCGCCGTCGTCTTCGCGGCGGCGCAGCGGCTCCGACCCGACGCCCCGGGCGCCGCGAGCGCGACCGTGAACGGCGCCGCGATCCTCGCGATCCTCGTCGGGACCCCGCTCGCCGGACTCGCCTTCGAGCTTCCCGGAGACGGGCGGCTGGCCTTCGCGGCCATGGCGGTGCTCGCGGTCGCCGCGCTGGGAGCCCTACGCAGGGCTCGACTCGACGGTGGATAATCCCGATCTCCGAGCAACGGAAGGAGATGACGAGATGGCCTTGAGCTTCGGCGTGACCGTCCTGCCCGATCCCCCTGCCAGCCGCCTGGTCGAGCTCATGCAGCTGGCCGAGGAAAACGGCTTCGAGTACGGGTGGACGTACGACTCGCACGTTCTCTGGCAGGAGTCCTTCCCGCTCCTGACGCTGGCCGCGCAGGCGACGACGACGATGAAGCTCGGGCACTGCGTGACGAACCCGGGCACCCGCGAGCCCACCGTGCTCGCGAGCGGTTACGCGACGCTCCACGACATCTCGGGTGGTCGGATGGTCATGGGCATCGGACGTGGGGACTCCGCGCGCCGCTACATCGGGCAGAAGCCAGTCACCGTGGCCGAGTTCGAGCGCCGGGTCGCGATGATCAAGGACTTCATGAACGGCCGCCCGGTCGACTGGAACGGCAAGGAGCTCCAGCTCAAGTGGGTGCGGCCGGAGCTCCCGGAGATCCCGATGTGGGTGGCCGGCTACGGGCCGAAGGCGCTCGCCGTCGCGGGCCGGGTCGGAGACGGGGTCATCATCCAGCTCGCAGACCCGGACATCATCGGCTGGATCATGGACACCGCCCGCCGCGCGGCCGAGGAGGCAGGCCGTGACCCGGCAGAGCTCAAGTGCATCGTCAGCGCGCCGAGCCACATCTCCGACGACATTGCGGACGCGCGCGACCAGGTGCGCTGGTTCCCGGCCATGGTCTCGAATCACGTGATGGACCTGATCGAACGCTATGGCACGGACGGCTCCGTCATCCCGCACGAGCTGACCGACTACGTTCAGGCGCGGAAGTTCTACGACTACGACGAGCACTCGCGCGTGGGCGCGAAGCACGGCGCGTTCGTCACGGACGAGATCTGCGACCGCTTCTGCGTCCTGGGAAACGCGAAGCAGGCAGCCGAGAAGCTGAAGCAGCTCGAGTCGATCGGGGTCGACCAGTTCAACATCTACCTCATGACCCACGGCCAGGAGGACGATCTCACGGTCTACGGCCGCGAGATCATCCCGCAGCTCCGGTCCGCAGCGACGGAGATCCACTAGCACCGCATCCGGATCGCGCGCGAACTTCTACGGGCCGGCGTAGGCCGTCGCCGGCTCGGGCTCGCCCTCGGGGGCGGCGGCCGGAGCGCTGACGGCGAGGAGCGCGAACGCCGCCCCGAACACGGACCCGATCACGCCGAAGCCGAGATCGCGGATCGTGTCCGCGTAGGCGCTGACGGACGACGAGAGGTCGGCGATGATGAACCAGTACTCGCCGATCTCCCACAGCACGCCGAGCGTCATGGCGAGTCCGAGCGCAAGCCCGAACCTCGCGACCGGACCCAGGGGGTACCGACTCGCCCAGAGCCCGATCACGGCTGCGAAGACCATCGCGTTCACGAGGTGGTTGGCATCGTCCCACCACCACACGCGGTCGTAGGCGTCGAGCGTGTTCCAGAGGACGTCGGCGATTGCGGGCAGGAGAACGAGGTTGTCGGCCAGATACGGGTACGGCGGGCGTGAGCCCGTGAAGTACCACA